>SL_3KL_010_SEDDRAFT_10001342_pt1 | contig 22233 bp, 19 predicted proteins | sample SodLakKL_010_SED_2_FD_10381 | JGI IMG/M metagenome (IMG submission 10381) | reverse complement strand
GATCAACCCAAAAGATCGGACAAGGAGACCTTTTTTTGTAGCCACCCACCGGTGGGTGGCTACAATTGCCTCAGACACACAAATGTGGACAGTACTGAGCAGAGAGGGGAATTCCTGGAATGATGTATTGATCGAAAATTTGTTTAAATGCAAAAAGTAAGTTTCGAAGTCACCCCTCTCTATCGAGATAGAGAGGGGCCGGGGGTGAGTCCAAGCAAATTGGGAACAAGCAACGAATTTCGCGATCAGTTTACGGAGATCCCTCGGCTCCGTTCATCGCTGTGCTCTTCACTCGCTCGGGATGACAGGTTGTTTTTTTAATAGTAAGGCGGCGCTTAAAATATCGGGTTTTACATGGCATCGAGCCGCGCCGCCCCTCTCATGAAATGAAGCCATGTCATCCTGGCCCTGCCTCGCCGGCAGGCAGGCGACGGCGTGCTTTCCGCGGAGCGGAAGGATCTCATTGAAAAAGCAATATATTATTCTTTAAGCCATAACACGCATTGTTCGGCTTGGCAATGGATGGTTATGCAATTTATAAGGGCAAATACTGCAAGTTTGCCGGAAAATAAAATCATAAAAAAAGCCCTACCCCAAAAGGGTAAGGCTTTAAAAGTTTGGCCAACGCTGATTTACTTAAAAATAATCAGCCGTGGGTTAAACTATTACTTATTCTTTCTTGGTAACCAGCAGAACGATGAGTCCGATGATTACGGCAAGACTAACAAGGAACAGAATAAACATCAGGTTTGATACAGGTTCTGCTGCTTGTCCCCAGGAACCAACTTTCACATCAATTGCTGCAATATCGCCTTGTGAAAGTACATTACCGGCTACGAGGAATTCACCCCATTCAGCTTTGACCGTACTGTTCCAGAATTCACTGAAATTGCTGAACATTTCATAGTCTTCTTCAGAATTCTGTCCAAGACTTACTTCAGTCATTTCATCTACATATGTGTTCAGTGCATTATTGAATGCAGTTGCACTTGTAAATGAAGGAAGCTGAACTCCGCTTTGGTTGAAAGAAGTACTCAAAGCGTTCCACAATTTATTGTCAACGCTTGCAAGCCATGCATCAAGGTGATCATCAATTTCCTGCTTAGCTTGTACAGGCTCTTCAGCGGCGTAGGTACTTGCCATGCGTTCGCCAACATTGTCCCATACTTCAGAGAAGTAGCCGTGCTGTGCACGCATTCTCAGATAGTCCTCAGAATCAAGACCTGTTTCTCTTTCAGCAAGATTGATATACTCAGCAAGAATTGTTCGAAGCAGATCCAGGGGATTATCTTCCAGTGCTTCGGCAGCAGCTGCAATTTCTTCCTGGGTTTGTGCGTCCATAGTCTGGTAACGCTTCAGCAGATCTTCAAGAAGATCAGAAACAAATGCATCTCTGTTTTCAAGATTTTCTCTGTACTGACGTACAAGGTTTGAGAGTCTTCGTTCGTTTTGAGCAGCTCTTTCCAGCCTGTTTGCCAGTGCCTGTGAATCTTCATCAAGGGCAGAAAGCCGATCTCTTAATTCTGCCATTTCATCTTCAAGCTCAGCTACTTTCTCGTTCAGAGATTCAATAACCTGAACGTTGTTCTCAGCAGCTGCATATCTTGAGCGCAGGTCAGAAATTTTTCCTTCAAATGAATTGGGATAAATATATCCGTCAATCAGAGAAGAATGTCCTGAATTATCGGCTTCAAGCGCATCAATATCTGCGTTAATTTCACTTAATTCCTCACTTGAAACAGCATTATCTACCCGTTCCACGAGTTCATTATAATCAGCTCTGAAATCCTGCACTACCTGGTAATCGGACTGTTGTGCCGTTACTGTGGTACCTGCAACAAATAAAAGAACTGCTAAGGTCGAAATAGTTGTTTTCATTAATTTCTTCATAGTTGTTCCTCTTATCTCCGTCCGTTATGATCAAGATTGTGAGTGTCTCCGGTTGCAAGATCAACAAGTTCAATGAAGCCATCTCGTTGATTAAATGCCGGTTGTTGCAATGCATCACCCGGAATACGAATGATATTTTTTTCATCGAGTCCGCCCGATGTAACTTCAAGGACGTACACATGATTAAATCCACTTGCAGTCAGGAAATAGTATCCCCTGTTACTGCGAATAAGACGAATTTCATCAACTGATGATATGCCCTCTTCATCTAATACAGGTGATATATTGAATTTAATTGCATAGCGTTTGTCATGAACTTCATTGTTCTCTACAGTTAGCACACTCTCAACAGGTTGAGAATAGTCTACATTTGAGATTTCAAGTGAAGAACATGCAGCGGCGCTAAACAAAAATGCAACACACATTGATAATGTGAGTAATTTTGATTTTGCCATAATAGTATTATGTCTGATGTTTTAGTGATTGTTATTGTATATATGAAACTACTTATTTTGTTCCTAAACAGATAAAATACAATGATATGGAATTTCAGCAGGCAGATTACTTTTTCCCTTTAAAAATTTCAATTCCATAATAAAAGAAAAACCTGTAACCTTTCCACCAAGTTTCTGAATTAATTCAACAGCGGCCAGCGCTGTTCCTCCGGTTGCTATTAAATCATCATGTATTACCACATTTGCTCCCTTCTGCAATGCATCTTTGTGAATTTCAAGGGAATCTGTGCCATACTCGAGTTCATATGAATGACTTAAAGTTTCGGCAGGAAGTTTACCCGGTTTTCTTACAGGTATAAATCCTGCATTTAGTTTCAGAGCAAGATCAGGTCCAAAAAGAAACCCGCGGGATTCAAGGCCAACAACATAATCTACTTCAGCTGATTTAAAAGGCTCAGCCAATATGTTGGATGTTATTTCGAGTGTATCAGCATCTGCTAGCAATGGAGTTATATCTTTAAACTGGATTCCCGGTTTTGGAAAATCAGGAACGTTTCTGATCTTTCCCAACAATTTATGTTTTATGCTTTCGGTGGTAACTTCCATAGTTTAAACTTATATCCCTGCCAAACGTTATAGTATATCCGTCTATAAAAGACTTAAATTAACATTTTTTATAGCAAATGTTTAACGAAAATCATACATCAGAACATAATTTTTTTATGGCGAAAGCTTTTAAACAAGCTGAACTTGCCTATGAAGAAGGTGAAGTGCCAGTAGGAGCCATTGTTGTACATAAAAACAGGATAATTGGCCGTGGTTACAATCAAACTGAGAAGCTGAACGATCCAACGGCACATGCAGAGTTAGTTGCAATTTCATCTGCATGTGCAACTATTGAGAACAAATATCTCACAGATTGCACTCTGTACGTTACGCTGGAGCCATGTATGATGTGCGCCGGTGCTCTTGTTTGGTCAAAAATTAGTACGGTTGTTTTTGGTGCAATAGATGAAAATGCAGGCGGCTGTGGTTCACTATTTAACATAGTTCAAAATAAGAATTTAAATCACAGAGTTGAGGTCATTCAGGGAGTTATGGAACAGGATTGCTCATTTCTTCTGAAATCGTTTTTTAATGAGAAGAGAAAAAAATAGTCTGATTTAATTCAGCTCTTATTAAAGTATTTCTGCTTTAGCCTGATCATTTTAACAGCAAACTCTTTTCTTCCTTTTATAGTGGCCAGCGGCATTAGCACTTTAAACAGTAAATAGAGTAATAAAATTAAAAACAGAGTCACATAAACTGCATATTCCTGATATGTCTGAAAGTAACCAAGTAATTGGTGCCCGATAAGTGTTGATAAGCCAACAAAGAATGGAGTCCATAATGATATTGCACCAATAAAATACAGCGAAAAAATCCAAAAGTTTGCTTTAACCATACCAGATGTGAAGTATACAGGGAAGCGTGTACCCGGTAAAAATCTGCTTCCGAAAATTATCTGCATACCTTTAGACTCAAACATATGTTCGGCCCATAAAATATCTTTCTCTTTTATAATCCACCGAAATGGTATCCATTCTAATGCCGGTCTTCCCAACAATCTCCCAAGCCAGTATACACTTATATCAGCAGTTAATATTCCCATATAACACGCTAATACTGCATACCAGAAGTCTATAATTCCGCTTGCAGCAGCTAATCCGGCCCCGAATACATGCAAGATCTTCACTGATAAGCGTTACAGCAACAATCAGCAGCATCAGTATCAGCAGCGTAAGCCCTTCAGCTGTTTCCCTGGCAGTTTCATCAAATGGAAGTTCAGACTCTTCTACCCTTTCAATTAATGCGTCATCCGTTTTGGTCAATTCATCTTTATCAGCACTTACTAAAAAATTAGTTATTACCGGAGTTAATAACTCAGCCGGCTGTTCTGTTATTGAATCATCCAATATCAAGTGCTTACTCTGCGGAATTAACCGATATATTTCTGAGCCGGTTGCTTTAATTCCCTGTCTGTCGCTTTCAAAATTTATTATCATTGCCGGACTCTGAACTTTGACAAACTGATCACGAATATCCCTCTGATCCAACTCTCTTAATGACTTGATAAACTCTGTTTTAACCGGCTGCTGATGATACCACCCTGCATGAGGTATTACATACTTAATAAAACCATGAACCGGGTAAAGAAGTGAATAAACTATTCGGTTTAAGTGATAATTTCCTAAAAACTGGTACTCCTGAACTCCCATGCTCTGAATGAACAGCCAGCTGTCTGATCGGTTTTCTTCCAGAACTTTTTCATCCGAAACCATCACAACCCCACCATAACCAACTCCAATACTATACCAGGTTGGATAATTTTTATTATTCATCAGCTGTCTTACAAATTCCGCTCTTGATTTGTTTGAATGGCTCACAGAACTTCCATCAATTGCATGTGACGGATAATCCGGAATGATAACGGTGCGCTGTTTCGCTAATTCTTCTGCGAGGTTGTGTTCAAGTTTACTATCTAAAAGATTTGGATATATAATTACCGGGGTGGTACTCTTACTACTACCGTATAAATAATAACTGATCTCTATCTGCTTATCTGCAACTGTAATCTCAGTTTTATGTTTATTGAGATGATCTTTTTCCTGTTTAGGGAAAAAAAGCTGTACTGAAATGGATATTCCATGCGATAACAGAAATATGACTATTAAGGTTATCAGCAGCTTATTTTTAGGTAGAAAACCTCTCATTACAGTTTATGACTCCGATGAAACCTTCTTCTGATATTCAGGAAGATAAACAGGCTTATAATTATCAGATACTCTTTCATAAAGTAGCTTTGCCAATTCTTTTCGGTCGTCATGTATTATTCCGTCCTCAGAAAATGTAACATTAGCAAAAGACCGTTTAAGTGTACAAAATCTTAAAAAGTGAGATAGCATAGGCTCATCACCGTACCAAATCAATTTACTAATTAATCCGGGATCATCACTTAGTGTATCATAGCATAGCGTTGAGCTGTAGACTTTAATGTTCTCAGCTACTGCAAACTCAAGCAACGAAGGTTTAAAAGGCAGAATTTTGTCACCGGGCGAAATCCTGCCTTCAGGAAAAATCAAGACACCAGATCGGGGATTTACGTTTTCCGCAATTTCTTTATTCACTCTCTTCACATCCATCCTTTTTTCCCGGTCTATAAAAATCACACCAATATTCTTCGCGATAAAACCAAATACCGGCCATCTTGAAACTTCGGCTTTCGAAACAATGGTTGCATCGACAATTGCGTAATAAACCACGATATCGAGATAACTTAGATGGTTTGATACCAAAATAAAAGGCGGAGCAGGCGGTTCACCTTCAATATTTATTTTAATTGAAAAAATGTAAGCTACTGTTTTACCCCAAATGGATAGTATCCGGTTTCTCCATCTTTCAGTTTTTCTGCCAATAAGTGAAAGACAGATCGATCCTGTTAAAAGAATCAAAAAATAGAACAGAGTAAAAAAAACTACGCCAATCGATTTGTATATTATTCTCAAAATTTCCATTTGACAAATATAGAAGTTAATCTGCCCTGATTCATTCAAACTTTTTGTTAAAAATATCGTTTACGTGAAAAGTTACATATCTGATAACGGATATTATCTGAGTTTGCAACGAAATGTTTATTTGATTTGTATTTTCTGTCAGCGTAACTATCAACAAAGTAGATAATGCTACACTACAAAACATTTATAAATAGTCCGGAAAGTGATTGGGTGGTTTTTATCCACGGTGCAGGAGGTTCGTCTGCCATATGGCATAAGCAAGTCAGATCTTACCAGGATTACTTTAATGTTTTACTTGTTGATTTGCGAGGCCATGGCAGATCGAAAGAGATGAGTACCATGAAAAAGTATTACAAGGAGAAATATACATTCAAAACTGTAAGTAAAGATGTAATTGAAGTTTTAAACAAAAAGGGAATTGATAGTGCCCATTTTGTTGGTGTTTCGCTTGGAACAATTTTAATTCGTACCATAGCAGATATGGAGCCAAACAGAGTTAAATCGGCCGTAATGTGTGGAGCCATTACCCGGATGAATGTAAGATCAAGAATACTGGTTTGGCTTGGGCATACCTTTAAAAAAGTGGTCCCTTTTATGTGGCTTTATAAATTGTTCGCCTGGATTATAATGCCGAAGAAAAATCACCAGGAGTCCCGGTTAATGTTCATAAATGAGGCTAAAAATCTTGCAAAAAAGGAGTTTTTGAAGTGGTTCAGGTTAACATATGATGTAAATCCCTTGCTCAGATATTTTAAAGAGAAAGAGATGGAAAACCCCACTCTTTACGTTATGGGCAGCGAAGACCACATGTTTCTGCCGCCGGTACGGAAAATGGTGAAAGATTTTCAGAGAAGCCGGTTACACGTTATCGAAGATTGCGGCCATGTTTGTAATATTGAGCAACCGGAATTATTCAATGAGATATCACTTGAATATCTAAAAGAACAGGCCGAACCTGTTAAGGAAACGGCCTGATAGTTAGCATTTGCTTTTCTTCAGTTCTCCTGGCTTAATTCCAGTCTAGCCTTTCTTCTTTTATAATTCTGGACAGCCAGGCTTCTGCCTGACGGTTTCTTTGAATATATCTGGTAAGTTCAATTGCTTCATCCGGATCATGGAAACCTGCATAAGCAACGAAATACCAATCGGTGGCAGGATTATATAACATATGTGCATCAAGCCCTTCATCTATAAAAGATTTATAAAGTCTGTCGGCATTTGCCTGCACAGTGAAAGAACCGCCGATTACATAAAAGCGATAATCCTCCTCATCTCCATTCATATTTTCTAGTTCCATAGGCTTCCATTCACCCTTATACCGATCAAGCGCTAAACGGTCTAGTTCTGCTTCTGTTAGCCGTGTTTCATGTCTATCAGGTTTATCTTCAACAGTAGGTTCGGGCTTATATTCCGGTTCTGGCTCTGGCTCGGGTTCAGGTTCTGGCTCAGGCTTAGGAGTTGCCGGTTCAGCGTCATCCAATGGCATATCAACGCTGGGTACATCAACATCATGGCTAATATCACCGGGCTCAACAGGTGATCTCGGGCTTACATAATCCAAGCGTGTTCTGTGTGTATTTTTTTGGTCATCTAACAACTGACTCTGTGATTGAAATGCCCGTGCTAGGCGAGTGTCGATTGGCTCTTCCAGTTCTGCCTGAAGCAAAATAATTAATTCATCTTCCAAAACATCTGTTGAGTTATAACCAAACAAATACTTAAGGCCAAAGAACCAGCCTGGAAGGTCCTTAAGAATAGGAATACCCCTTCGCACTTCAGCACGCTCTGTTCTGTAAAGACCGGCAATAACTGTACTTTCACCATCAATTAATAATGCGTGAGTTCTGGCTTCCTGTTTGTTAATAACAGTACTCACCGGATCCGGCTGAGCTGATGATCTTTCTGCGTCAAGTTCGAGATAGATAAGCGTGGTATCACCTACTTCAACTATTTGGGGTCTTACACTTAATATAGTACCAGTACTGAAGAAAGTATCAGTCACATTTCCTGCAAAATCTCTTTGTTTGATAGAAAAATCCTGACCAACCTGGATACGGCCTTCCTCACCATCCATCACTTTAACGCTTGGAGTTGCAAGAATTCTACCAAGGTTATCTGCTTCGAATGCGCTGAATAAAGCCTGTACTTCAATTCCTCCACCTACATCACCAAAATTGATCAGTGAATTAAAAACGTTTTGTGATACGTTTTGCGCACCACGTGCATTTACACTTACAAACTGGCCATTAAACTCGGCGCTAGGAATTTGCTCCGATCCGTCTTCTGTCACAAAATCTACAATATTTGAAGGTATATTATTTGTGAGTGTTGACCAGTCAACACCAATTTCTCTTAAAGCTCTTCTGCTGCCTTCAAAAAATGTTGCGTTTATTCTTACTTCACGTGTTTGTGTTGAAACTTCCCTTTCACCAGGTCCAACAGCAGGTCTTGTTTCGGCCCTTTCAGGTTCTAATTGTTTCTGTGCTTCATCACGTGTTACAACCTCATACATATCCTCAGATTCAAGAACTACAAGGTTTTGAACTCTTAAGATGTAGTTCAATGCATCTTTCCAATGCATTGGAGGTAGCGACACACCAATAGCCCCGGTTGTTCCGGTTCTGTCAATGATTAAACGGTTTTCAAATTGACTGGCATAGTTATTTAGTACTTCAATAGCATCCGGAAAGGGTGTGCTGCGGTCAAACGAAATGATCTCTTCAGGACTTGTGTACTCCCGGAATTCTCTTTCCTGCATTTGTGCCTCTGCAGTAGTCGGAATTAAGAAAATTAAAATGAATGAGAAGTAAATGATATATTTTGTATTCATAATTTTTTGTGTCATCGCTGAACCTCCATTGTAACCGTTTCTAAAATTCCGCCTTTATTTAACCTGAAAGTTGCTCTTCCTGCATTAACATCAATTGAAACTAATCGGCCTAAATAAACCCGATCGTTTTCTCTATGGGTTACCATTCGGCCGTTTTGATTCATCAGGTAAACTACGCCCACACCAATACCCACTAATCTGCTTTCCTCAACATTAGTTAATCCGTCTACGTTAGGCTCTATACTTCTGATTAATGGGAAGAATGGATTGTGAGTTGACATAGTTATTCTGTCTGATACACCCGGAGTTACAGGTGCATCAATTAAAGCAAGACGATCAAAATATGAGCTGATATTGAATGTAAAATTCACATGATTATAACTGGGTTCAGCCCCTGTTGGGCTTATAGTTATATTGCTAATTTTTTGAACAGGCTCACTATGTTCAATTCTACTGATAAAATTGAGAAGCGCACGGTGAGAGGCCTGCCCTGTAATTTGAGATTGTACCACTCCATACTGATCTGTCATTGTAGAATCATTGAAGGTAAAGTCAAACGCAACCGGGTCAGTAGCACTTAGAATTGAAAGGAATCTGTAAATTTGATCAGGATCGCTTGTCCGGAATAATGTTTTTTCGAAATTTTCAATAAAAGCGGACGATTCCTCAAACTGAGTCAATAGAGATTCAAGCTGAGCGGCCGTATTCTGTTTGTTTCTCAACTCTGTTTCTCGCTCAGAAATAACTGTTTCAAGTGAGTCAATTTGTGGTTGTTGTACAAATGCTAAGTAAGCATATCCTAAACCAAGAATAGATAAGAGCACAACCAAAAGAATTATAGTATTTCGTAATGCGTATGACATTATTCAGCTTAATTAGATTCTATGAAATCACGGGCAAAATCTGGTGTATACAAAGATTTGTCACCTGTTATTTCTCTTATCATCATTGTAAAGAAATAAACATCCCTTTCGCGAACTTCTTGTTTTCTTACATTCAGCAAAGTTACCGATTCAAACTTTCTTGCTAATTCGGGTATTCTGGCCTGCTGAAGTGCGTAGCCATCAACCATCAGCACGTCATCAGATTGCCTTACAGAGTTAATCCATAATCCACCGGTCTCATTTACTGCCCTATTAAACAGATCAAGTGTGGTTGTCCACCGGATGTTATCTTCACTCAGTTCAGTTAACAGGTCAAGCTGTTCCTGCATAGTTGAAAGTTGTGCTGATAAATCTTCTGCTTGCTGTACCAGCGGCCTTAATTCGGTAATTGAGGTTTGTAACCTGTCAGCCTGGGATTGCAGTGAATCAATTTCTGAGCTGTTTTGCTGGTAAAAGTGATTCAACAATATTGGGCTTAAACCGATTAGCAATAATAACACAACTCCGTGCCACTGCAGTCTGAAAACTTTTTGCTGATCTTTTACGTAATCAGGAATAAATGATATTTTCGGATATAGATTAGTATCATATCTGGCCGCGATAGCCGCTAACCCAATGGTGGTTGTAAAATTTCTGGGTTCTTTTTCTAATTCACTGTCAAATAATACTTTATCCTCATTAAATTTAAAATCTTCAACAATCAGATCAGTGAAGCTTTTTCTGAAGAAGTCAAGAGCTTTATTTCCTTCAGTATTATTAAAAATAAGCAGCTTATCTAAGCCGGGAATTTCTCCGGTATCGAGCTGAAAAAGAAGTTTTGAGAAAATAGTATTCAGATACGATTTATTCTTAGTACCCTCATTAATAACCGGTGAAATTTGTAATACCTGATTGCCACGCATAAATAGTATACGGCTTCTGTGAGGGCCAAGCTGCAGCAGTCCGGTAATCGACTCATCTTCTTCAATCTCATAGTTGCTTTTATATAAGCCAACCATAACAGATTCGTCACAAACTACATCTGTTATAAAATGTGTATTGCTGCTATTTGAAGATCTGATATCGTTAAGCAGCTTTAAAACCGGAGGCTCCTGGTCGATAGATGCTATTACAAGTGTGCCATTTTCTCTGATTAAATAATCGTAGTTATTTTTATCAGGCATTCCACCGTAGATGGAATTTAGCTTGTCCTCTATCAGATCAACAAGTTCTTTTTTCTTCAAGTCTTTATAGTTGCTGTCTGACAGGATCTGAAAAATGGTGTCGCCGCTTGGAACATTAACTACCAAATTCTTTTTACTCTTTCCGAAAATCTGCAAATATTCGAAGAGCAGCATATCATTTGTTTGACTCCCGGACTCCTGAACAAGGTCAATACTATCATCAGTTTCTATAGTATCATCTTCGATGTCGCTTAAATCTATCTCACCTAATAAGTCATCATCATCTTCATCTAAATCATCATCGAGGCCGAATATTGAATCAGCATCCAGCTCTGTATCCATCATATCAAATGGTTCATCTTGTTCAGGCTGATCCTGTTGAGCTTGTTTTATGGCATTTTCTAATGGCGTGACAGGCTTTATAGTGTCCAGACGCTCAACCTTAAGTCTCGATTTCTCCAGACTTACTGAGGCGATTCTGATAAGTTCACCATCATAACTTATACCGATATATTCTTTGTTATTAAACATAGAGTAATTTATTCGGCATCATCAAAAAGCTGTAATAAACGCTTCTTGTTGTTTGCATTATTAATTGCGTTTTCCCGGCTTATTTGTCTTTCGTCAAATAAACGTTTCAGATCCTGTTCAAGAGTGATCATACCGTGCTCTGATCCTTCACTCAGCATCTGATATATTTCGTTTATATTGTTATTACGAATCGCTGCTCTTACAGATGGGGTAACAAGTAAAACCTCTTTTGCCAGCACCCTTTTTCCATCCAAACTTGGTATAAGCTTTTGACTTATTACGCAAGTTAATACATCTGCAAGTCTCATTCTAACCCTGTTTTGCTCCTCTGTTGTTACCTCACCCAAAATCCTTTCAATACTTTCCATTGCCGAGGATGTGTGAAGTGTACCGAATGTTTTATGGCCTGAATCGGTAATTTCTAATGTTGTTGTGATCGTTTCCGGATCACGCAACTCACCAATGACGATTATATCAGGGTCTTGCCTTAATGACTGAATGGCTCCATCCTTAAACGAGGGAACATCACGTCCAACTTCTCTGTGCCTTACAACAGATCGTATTGGCTTATGAATTAACTCAACAGGAGATGCGATAATTACGATGTGAGAGTCAACCGTTCTGTTATTAGCGTCAATAATTGTATCGAGTGTGCTCGACTTACCAGAACCGGTAATACCTGTAATAAGGGTTAAGCCATACTTGTAATATTTCAGACTTAGTGCTTTTGCAATTTCAGGATGAACACCCAGTGTTTTAAACGGCCTGATTTGTAAATCAATCTTACGCATGTTAAGTGCAAGATGCTCCAAATCGAGATACATGTTAGCTCGAAATCTCTGATTCAAATCGTCTTTTATAGCAATTGAATAAGAAAAGTCAATGCTATTTTTTTCCATTAAAATCTCTCGCTGAGATGAGCTTAAAACATTACTTAAAAGGATATCTGTTTCAATGTAACTTAGTTCTATAGGTGTTTTTAAAGGAGATTTGTTGCCATAAATACGATACCATATTTTCCCATTGCACCCCTGGGCTCCCAGATCGATATCGGAAGCCTCTTTTTTAATCATATACTTTAGAAAGCCATTTAATAGGTCGGTTAATTGCAACCTTTCTTCATCAGATAGAGATTCAACCACTTCGCCCACTTTATTCAAATATTCCAAACCTCTTAAAGATTTGGGTATTTGTTCAGCGATAGGTTGTATGATTTCCCTTATCGGCTTTAATGATATTGTAGATGATTCCATTTAGTGTCTGAATTATACACCGAAAAAATGATTTAAAAGTACCGGAATTATTAAGACCGAACTACGCTCGGTTTGTTACAAAGATCTAATTTTTAGAACCGACTATTTACGCTGTATTTCACTATTTAATGTAACTTTAAAATTACAAGTAAGCTACACTTAAGTGGACTTTACTACTTTTATCTATCTAAAATTCTTTTTTTCAAATTCAGCAATTTAATATTCATATTCGATATTTTCTTTTGCTGTATTTCTATAATGTTTTTAGTAAAAATGTTGAACAGCTTTTCCGGCCTTCCTCTAAAGAAATTCAGCACATCCTGCCGTTCATATTTAAGCAACACAGAATCTGTTTCACTAACAACTCTGGCCATCCTTGTATTTTTGCTGAATAAGAAAGTCTCACCAAGAAAATTTCCCTTATCTAAGGTTGCGAGCTCAATATTGTCTTTCCAAACAGATACTTTACCTTCGGCAACCAGATATGCAGAATTCACTATCTCATCATCATTAATAATGGTATCACCGGCTATGAAACGCTCTTGTTTTCCAAGCTGCAAAAAAGTAAGAACATCTTCACTATGAAAGTTCCGTAACAAATGTGGGGGATTCTTTAGCAGATCACGGAGATGCTTTTCCAGTAAATTTGGGCCGTTATCTGGCTTTTTATTTTTCATATTCTGTATATTTTAGTCTTCCAGTGTAATCGCTATTACTTCCTCTACGGTAGTAATACCATTTAAAATTCGTTGACGTCCAGAAGCCCTCAAAGTCAACATTCCATTCTTAACTGCCTGAACTTTGATCCTTTCTTCATCGATATCACCACCGGCATCGAGTATCAGGCGCCGAATATCTTTACTAAAATAGAGTGCTTCCATGATTGCGGTTCTTCCCTTAAATCCGCTTCCTCCGCATTTTTCACAACCTACAGCTTTGTAGAATGTACCCGTTTCAATTTCTTCTTCCGTAAATCCAATTCCGCGAAGTGTTTCCGGATGAGGTTCATATACCTCTTTACATGAGCATAATCGCCTAACCAATCTCTGTGCCATCACAAGATTAACGGCATTTGCAATCAAAAACGGTTCCACGCCCATTTTAAAGAGCCGGGAAATTGCACTGGGAGCATCATTGGTGTGGAGAGTTGAGAATGTTAAGTGACCTGTATTAGCAAGCTTAATGGCAATCTCAGCTGTTTTTAAGTCACGCATCTCACCCACCAATACAATATCCGGATCGTGACGCAGTATACCGCGTATAGCCATATCAAAGGTCATATTGTTGCTGATCTTAAGCTGGCGCGCTCCTTTAATTAAATATTCAACAGGTTCCTCTACGGTTAGAACATTTTTTGTCGGGTCAATTACATAATAGAGTGCAGCTACAAGTGTAGTTGACTTACCACTACCGGTTGGCCCTGTAATAATTACAATACCTGACGGCTGTTCAATTGCTTTAACAAAATCCTCTTTCGCTTTTGTCTGTAAACCAAGAATGTTTAAGTCGGTAATTACTTTTCTATCGTCAAGTATCCGGATTACGATCGATTCGAACTTACGGTCGAATTGAGCTCCCACCATTGGTATAATTGATACTCTGTACCGGATGTTGTGATTGTCAACAATTCGCTGGATGAAACCATCCTGTGAGCTGTCTCTCTCGAATCTGTCAACATTACGGGTTTTATCTTTTACAACAGCAGTAATAGCTTCAGGTTTTACATTTTTCTGTTGGTACCAAAGCTTTAATTTACCATCTATCCGAAACCTGATATCAGTAGTTGAAGGCCCGCTTGGTATAACATGGATATCACTTACATCCTGACGAACACCTTCAACAAGCATACCTTCAACCAGCGAGTTGAGCATGCTTTGATTGATTTCAGCATCTATCTCATCTTCATCTATCCGCTCTTCATTATCTTCGATCTGTCCCTGTTCCAGATCAATATCTTCAAGCAGATCAAGAAATTCATTCTTCTGTTCATAAACTTTTGAGAGAATTTCTTCGATTAATTCGTATTTGCAGTATCTGATATCAAACTCTTTATAATTAAGTTTTGATATCGTGTTTGAGAGCTGAGGATCGGATGGATCAGCTGCAGCAATAGTCAGCGATTTAGTGGTTTTATCAATCGGGATGGCTTTCAGGTAAACCAGGTCATCAGCTATATCCTGAGGTATGTCATCAACATTATGTTTGATTCTCTCGATTTCATTTTCATCGATAGATGTCTTTCCTTCGTATACCTCATCGAAAGCATAGATATCGGCTATTTGCTTCATGATGTGGTGCCGGTCCATATTCAGATCCTGATGCAGAATCTGACCTAATCTTCTATTTGAACCGTCCGGCTCTTCGGATAAAATCTTTACGGCAACTCGTAACTGTTCTTCAGTGATTACTCCACGGCTTAACAGTAGATTCCCGATATGCTGTTTGGTATTAACCTTGCCCATCAATCAAGACATTTTAAATCGATTATGTAAATGAGGTAATAAATTAATTGATTATATAGAGAATATAACCTAATTATAATTACGTAAACCTACTTGTTTGGAATGAAATTAAAAAGCGATAAAATAATTTTGATAAAATTTTTTTTTAACGAAGTAAACCTATTCTTAAACAGCATTTAGCGCATTAATTCATCAATTATAATATGATAAGCATAAAAAAAGCACGATCTGATGTGCATCAAATCGTGCTTATGCGGAGAGAGAGGGATTCGAACCCTCGGTACCGCTTTCACGGTACACTCGCTTTCCAGGCGAGCCCATTCGACCACTCTGGCATCTCTCCGGTTTAGTAATAAATAGAAAAGGCACCAGTTGAAAATAAGGACAGCAAAGATACTTGTTCTTTGCTCTACATTCAAAGAATATCAGTAATTAAATCTCTGCCTTGTAAATGCTTTAACAGGCTCACCGTCTTGCCTTGCAGGCCTGAATCTCCATTGCATGGCTGCAATCAGTACTGCATCCATAATTCCATACCGAATAAACTCGAGCTGTTCATAATCACCATTTGTATACTTTCTGATTTCAGATATTGACACCTCTTCAACTTCTCCATTGGTATCAACCAAAAAGTTTACAATCATTTCTATTCTGCCTTTCAGCTCATCTGGAATTTCATCCGGTGTGCTTGCTTCAACAATCCTTACTACAGTTGGCGGTACCTGCGGATTACTAACAATCCTCTCTTCAGTTCCATCGAAACCGGTTCCAAATCCTGGTTCAATGTCGGGTAATTCGGGAAGATCAGGTTCAAGGTCTATGTCCAATTCAACTTCAATGATTTCATCGGATGGAATGGGCTGAGGAATAATAGGTTTTGGCGGGGGCGGCGGTGAAGTACGTTGCTCAGTTATCTGAATTTCGTCCATTAAAGCTTCCGGTCTGGGTATATCATAATCCAACTCCGGAATTTTGTACTCGCTTGATGGCCATACTTTAATTGTGATAATCAAAATAATTTGTATCAGAGCAATGGCTGTTAAAAAACGATTTCTATAACCGGGTTCGAAAGCCGATCTGTTACTATGATTGTCTGCAAACATGAGGTTATTTTAAACGTATCTGCGGTAAAATTCGTGCAGAACATTAAAGATAATGTTATTTCCCGATTTTATTTTTCCTCTTGAATCACTTTTCTCACAAATCCGTCGTGCTTTTCCAAAAGCTGAACTGCATTCATTTTAGAAACACCCAGAAGTTTCATAACAAGTGCGGTTTTTACGTGGCCCCCGGCCTCTTCTAATATGCTTGCAGCCTCTTCATAATTGCATTCCGTAAAGTAGCAAATAATACGTTTGGCCCTTTCTACTAATTTATTATTTGTCAGTTGCAGATCTACCATCACGTTTTCATATATCTTACCAAGCCGTATCATTGCTCCGGTGGTTATCATATTTAACACCATTTTTTGGGCTGTCGCACTTTTCATCCGTGTGCTTCCCATTATTACTTCAGGACCAACCGGCACATCTATAACGTGATCTGGTTCAAAATCTAACTGATCTCTCGAAACTGTTGTAACTAAACAATTTAAGGCTCCTCGTTTGTTTGCTTCTTTTAATGCACCAACTACATAGGGAGTTCTCCCGCTTGCTGCCAGTCCAATAACGATATCAGTATCAGTTACATTCGCTGCGTCAACTGCATCTGCTCCATTATTTTCATGATCTTCAGCTCCTTCTTTTGCCTTAAATACAGCCTGCTTTCCACCGGCTATAAATCCCTGTACAACAGTCGGATCTGTGCCAAATGTTGGCGGGCATTCGGCTGAATCTAAAATTCCAAGCCGGCCACTGGTACCCGCACCAAAATATAAGAGCCTTCCTCCTTCAGATAGCTTTTGAGCGGTCAGTTCAACAATATCTGCAATTACCTGTAATTTTTTCTGAACAGCATCGGCAACTTTTCGGTCTTCCTCGTTAATAAGGGTTACGATCTCAAGGCTGTCAGCCAGATCAATTTTTTCAGTATTGCTGTTCCTTTGCTCGGTGAGCAGTGAGTTTAACTGCTCGTATAATTCACGGCCGGTTTTTGACATACTATGAATAATCTCTTCTCAGGCTCCACCAGGTTGCAGTGCCATTTGAAGCAGATGTAGTCGGTGAGTTTTCTTGATTATTTTTTTCATTCTCATGATTCCGGATCAATACGGCAGCCAATGCTTTAAGGTTCTCATGATTATCAGTTGAATTTTCGCTAGCCGGTGTAAAATAGTCCTGAACAAAGTGTGTATCATATTTACCTGATACAAATGCATCATGGTTTAACACGTACTCACAAAATGGAATGGTGGTTTTACAGCCTGATATATCATATTCAGATAATGCACGTAACATTTTATGAATTGCCCTTTTTCGGTCTTTGCCGTGAACTGATAATTTCGAAATCATCGGGTCGTAGTTGATGGTAACTTCCTGTCCCTCTTCAACTCCGGCATCCACACGCACTCCAGCCCCTGCAGGTGGCCTGTGGCGTGATAATAACCCGGTGCTTGGCATGAAATTTTCATCCGGATCTTCTGCATAAACCCTGCATTCAATAGCATGTCCGTTCATTTTTATATCACTTTGCTTCAGAGGAAGTTCTTTTCCTTCGGCAACAAGTAATTGTAATTCAACAAGGTCAATTCCGGTTATTAGTTCAGTAACAGGATGCTCAACCTGCAGCCTTGTATTCATTTCCAGGAAGTAAAAGTTTTGATGTTTATCCATCAAAAATTCAATGGTCCCTGCCCCGATATAATCACAAGCTTTTGCTGCAGCAATGGCGGCTTCTGACATCTCTTTGCGTAACGATTCAGACAAAAACGAACATGGAGCTTCTTCAACAACTTTTTGGTGGCGTCTCTGGATTGAACATTCCCTTTCGAAAAAATGAAGGAAATTGCCATGAGTGTCTGCCATAATTTGAAATTCAACATGCCGGGGCTCTTCAAGGTATTTTTCAACATATACCCTGTCATCACCAAATGCATTTTTAGCCTCTGATTTTGCAGCTTTAACACTGCTTTCAAAGTCATCTTCAGAGTGTACAATTCTCATTCCCTTGCCGCCCCCGCCAGCAGCTGCTTTTACCAAAACGGGAAAGCCAACGTCCCGTGCAACTGTCAAAGCCTCTTCTATATCATCCATAGCATCTTTGGTGCCGGGCGGGCATGGCACTCCGGCTTTATTCATCAAATCACGCGCTGCTGTTTTGTCGCCCATCAACTCAATTGATTTTGCTTTAGGGCCTACAAAAATGATTTTTTCATCTTCACAGCGTTTTGCAAAAATCGAATTTTCACTCAAAAATCCATAGCCAGGATGAATTGCATCGGCACCGGTTTCTTTTGCTGCTTCAATTACGTTATCCATCACAAGATAGCTCTCTGCCGATGCAGCCTCACCAATAAATACCGACTCATCTGCGAATAAAACATGTGGTGCAGTTTCATCCGGCCTTGAGTAAACCGCCACTGTTTTTATTCCCAGCTCTTTACAAGTTCGCATGATGCGAAGTGCAATTTCACCTCTGTTTGCTACAAGTACTTTTTTTATTGATGGCATAAATTAAAAGAGATGTTCTTTTAGCATTGGTCCAACTAACTCCCATGGATCTGAAACGCGTTCATCCCACACGTAAAACTCATGCTCAAGATTTTTAAGCCAAAGAGTATCACTCATTCTTTGTGATGAAGCTTTTTGAGGGTCATTGTCATAGGAAAGGATGCGAATATCAAGATCATCAATCGCTTTCAAAAGATTTTGATCGTTCATATTAGGGATAAAGTCTGTTGGGTTATTGTAGTAAACGTTGTCGTCGTAGAATCCGTCGAGGTATGGTTTAATATCGTAACAACCACTTATAGCAATAACTTTTGTGAATTCAGTAGGATGTTTAAGCCCCATCAGTAATGCGTGATAAGCTCCAAGATTTGCACCTGCAGTTAATAAGTGATCGCTTTTATTATGTTTTTTAATTTGATGAATTACTTCATCACAAATGTAATCTTCATATTGTTTTTGCCTGCTTATCCTAACATACGGTTCAACATTTTTGTTTAAAAGACTTTCTTCGAGAACCGAATCAACGCAAAAAATCTGATTGTATCCCTCAGAAATCTGTTCATTTAAACTTTCAATTATTCCGGTATTCTCCCACTCATAACAATCACCTTCTTCAGATGGAAATATGAGTACGGGAGTTCCCCTTTTACCATATATCAACATTTCCATCTCTTTGCCCAAACTCGGACTTTTCCACTTTGCGTTTTCTCTTTTCATGCCAGTGCTCCAAACATTTGTTAGGAAAGTTTTTAATTAATAAAAGATAGAAGAAAAAACGAATTTCTGTAAGCCAATCAAAAAGTAAATTGAACGTAAGTAGAAATATTTACAAAAGAGTGATTTTATGAAGAGCGAAGTGCGTAAAAAACTCTTGGTATGATAGAAAATTTTTCCGCTGAGTTAAGATAGGCACGATGGTTGAAAACATTATACCCGTTCTCTTCAATCTTGTCGAGAATTCGGCTATAGTTTTGGCGGGCAAGTGCAACAGGCAGTCTGCTGTCTTTCGATAGTAATTTTATTCCTGCATCAGAACGATTGTAATACTCTCTTGCTCTTCCAATTTGGAACTGCATCAGTTCAATAAATTCAGACGATAGTTCGTTGCTAAATANTTGCTCTTCGCTTACATTAAACTTTTCAAGCTCATCNGCAGGCAGATATATTCGATCTCTTCTCAGATCTTCGCCCACATCTCTTAAGATATTTGTAAGCTGCATGGCAATTCCCAGATCAACAGCATAATCGAGCGCTGATTCATCAGAATAACCAAATACTTCACTTGTCATCAATCCCACAACAGAAGCTACTTTGTAAGAATAGTCGTAAAGTTCTTCAAATGTGTTGTAACGTTTTTTTGTGAGGTCTGTTTTTACACCATCGAGTAGAAGTAAAGGAAGATCAATACTAATTTTAAATCTGTTGAGTGAATCTGCAAAAGCAGTCAGAATTGGGTCATCCTGGTTTACACCTCTGTAGGCATTTATTAGGTTCTCAGAAAAAATATCCAGTTTGTATAGTATTTCATCAGGGTCAATTTTCTGATGAATCATTAAATCTTCTGCTTCATCAACCAAATCATCCAAATATCTGCAAAGACCGTATATGGCGAATATGCTGCGCTGTTTGTGATTGGGTAAAAATCTTGTTGCCATGTAAAATGTTTTGGCATGCGTTCTGGTGATGAATCTGCAGTGCGCATAAGCTTCTCTTAGCTCTTGGTTTTCAAGCTCGGCAATCACTGATTTATGAAAACTTGTTCTTTCGTAAAGTGGTCGAAGTACAGCGTAAGGATATCGAAGTAGGTTGGTCATTATACTAAGGTAAAACTGATTTAGTATACCGAATGCATTTGCTTTATAAAATAGTTCCCGAATAAATAATTTAGACGCTCATATTAAAAATTTTTCTGTTATTTTTGTTGCTTGGTATCTATAGAAAAATAAGTTATTTACAAATAACCGATATTTCCATCTCATAACATCACTAATGACACCACAAAAGAAAATTACAATTTACCAGGTTGCTCAGCGTGCAGGAGTAGCTATATCTACCGTTTCGAGAGTTTTAAACAATTCCCCGAATGTATCGCAATCAACAAAAGATAAAGTTAACGAGGCAATCGAAGATTTAAATTTCAGGCCGCAGGTTAGCGCAAGAAAGCTTGCCAGCCGCGAACCTCAAATGCTTGCCATTGCTGTACCCTCTTTTACAACTCCCTATTATACAGAAGTTCTGAAAGGTGTAAAAGATGAGATTGAACATATGGATCTTGATATTGTGATTTACAATACGGGATCAAAAAACCCTACTGAAGGATTAGAGAATTTGTTTTACAGGGGTACAGCTGATACTGTAATAACAATTAGTATTGATATAACAGAATCGGTTCACAAACAATTACAGACTTCAGGCATACCCATTGTACTCATAGGCAGCAATCATCCCGATTACAACTATTACGATGTGAACAATCGTCTTGGTGGATTTATGGCCGGCGAACACTTAGTAAAGCAGGGCTTTAAAAAATTGGGTATGATTTTGCCATCAATGAAAACTTCACCTTCCCAAAACAGGTATATGGGATTTGTTGATGCTCTTAAAGAATTTAAAATGCCTGTGGAAGAAAAATACTTCGTAAGAGGTGATAGCCAAAAGCATGCAGGTTTCACCGAAGAAGCAGGATATGAAGCAATTTTTGAATTTAACAAAATGGGAGAATTTCCTGACGCTCTGTTTTGTGCCAATGATACACTTGCAATTGGTGCTTACCATGCTATAACCCAGCTGGGTTTACGAATTCCAGAGGATATCGCAATAATGGGGTACGACAATATTAAATTCATGAAGTATCTCGACATAACAACTGTTGATCAGATGATGTATAATGTGGGTGTTGAAGCAACCAAACGCCTGGCTGAAATCATTAAAAATGATGATGGAATAAAAATTCAAAAAACAATTGATCCGGTTCTTGTAGCCAGAAAATCCACTGAAAAAGTAAGCAGCTGAATTGGATACTTTTCAACACAATTCCCTGAAGAACTGCATCACAAAAACAGACGTACCCGGCCTGCCCGAACCCTACCGAGGAAAAGTGCGTGATGTTTATGCACTGAGCAAAACACACCTCGGAATAGTAGTAACTGACAGAATCAGTGCTTTTGACCATATTATGAAGCAGGCGATTCCCTATAAAGGACAGATTCTGAACCGCCTTGCAGAGTTTTCTTTTTCCAAAGTTTCAGATATCGTTTCAACTCATGTTGTATCGGTACCACATGCAAATGTGACGATTGCGAAAAGATGTGATCCTGTTCCGGTTGAGGTGGTTGTTCGCGGTTATCTTACAGGCCATGCCTGGCGGACCTACAAATCGGGAAAAAGAGAACTTTGCGGTGTTGAACTGCCAAATGGATTAAAAGAGCATCAAAAATTTGAAGAACCCATCCTGACGCCTGCCACCAAAGCAACCGAAGGACATGATGAAGATATAAGCGAGGCTGAAATTATGAGCCTTAATATTGTAGAACCTGAGCTTTGGAATCAAATCCGTGAAACAGCTTTTCAGCTTTTTGAACGGGGAACACAGGTTGCTGCAGA
>SL_3KL_010_SEDDRAFT_10001341_pt1 | contig 22234 bp, 20 predicted proteins | sample SodLakKL_010_SED_2_FD_10381 | JGI IMG/M metagenome (IMG submission 10381) | reverse complement strand
GCAACTGAGAACTCTCAACGGTGAACAACCATGGAAACGGCCTCCCCTCCTCCCAGGCACAAAGAGACCAGGCCATGCTTCATGTCCTGCCGCACCATCTCATGGAGAAGGGTCACGAGGAGGCGGCATCCGCTGGCTCCGATGGGATGTCCAAGGGAAACGCTGCCTCCATTGACGTTGACCTTTGAAGGATCAAGGGCCAACTGGCGCATCACCGCCACCGTGGAGCCACTGAAAGCTTCGTTGATCTCGAAGAGATCGATTTGACTCAGATCAAGGCCCTGCTTTTTAAGGGATTTGGGAATGGCCCAGATGGGTGCAACGAGAACATATTTCATGTCGATTCCCGCTGAAGCCTGAGCTCCAATGGTCGCCATAATCGTGCAGCCGAGGGCCTCGGCTTTTTCACGTGACATGACCACCACTGCGGCGGCACCGTCGCTGATGATGGAGGCGTTTCCAACTGTGGTGACTCCTCCCTCCTTGAATGCGGGCTTCATGGCCGCCAGCGCCTCATAGGGAGTGTGACGAAGACATTCGTCCTCATCAAAAACAACGGGCTGATTCTTTTTCTGAGGCAGGGCCACGGGTACAATCTCCCCTCTGAATCTGCCCGCCTTTGAGGCTTCCATGCTTCTGCGGTAGGACTCGGCGGCATAAAAGTCCTGATCCTCGCGCGAAACCTTGTATTTCTCGGAACAAAGTTCATTGGAGATGCCCATGTGAAAATCATTCACAATGTCCCACAGGCCATCATGGACCATGTGATCGAGGAGTTTTCCGTCGCCCATGCGAAAGCCTGTGCGTGACTTCTCCAGATAGTGCGGGGCACGGCTCATGCTCTCCATGCCTCCCGCCACCACCACGTCCGCATCCCCCAGCTGAATGGCCTGCGCCGCTAGCATGACCGCTTTCAACCCGGAACCACACACCTTGTTGACGGTGATGCATTCCACTTCCCAGGGCATTTGTGCCTTCACCGCCGCCTGCTTGGCCGGATTCTGTCCATAGCCGCATGGCAGCACCATGCCCATGATGACTTCGTGGACTTCCTCCCTGGCGAAACCGGCTCTTCTGATGGCTTCTTCAATGACTATGGCTCCCAGAGCCGTACTGCCCATGGCACTCAAAGAACCGTTGAAACTCCCCAGGGGAGTCCGAACGGCACTCACAATCACAGCCTCTCGCATTTGTTCCTCCATCAAAGATCCATGGGACCACTTTGCCTCGTGCACCGGAAGTTCACGCTCTCACTATCTAACAGAAGACACGACCCTTTACAAAAGAAACCTTTGTCCGGTCAGGGGTTCCCGCCCAAAGAAGGCACAATGGCTTCAAGGAGCTCTTCCAGTTCCTGCACATCCCTCCCTTGAACCAGAATGCTCTTTTGCCGCGAACGCTCTCCCTGCAGAATCTTCATTTCTCCCCTGGCATGCTTCAGGATTTTTGACAAGAATCTAAGGCACTCCCTGTTAGCTTCTCCATCCACAGGGGGGGCCTTCAGCCGAAGTTTGAGAAAACCCCTGTAAACGCCCACAACCTCGTTCCTGCTCCCTCTGGGTTGGACGTGAACCATCAAAACCGTGTCGCTCCCGCGCGACTTCAAAAAGGCATACTTTTCCATGCACTTCCATCCCCCTTTCATTTATCTCCCCGCCTCTTCCTCAAAATGAAACCATGTCATCCGTCATTGTGCCCGGGAAGTCCCCGCCACGAGGTCACGCCTTCCCTTTACAATTCCCAGAGAATGTGATCATAAAACTTTCGAGAACAGTTCTCAAATGAGGCTCATGAGCCGGGGAAAAGCCAGACCGTCGGCACCCATCGCAGGTGCACAGGGCCACTCTTTGCGGCAGAGCGTCACAACGGCAGGCCTCAAAAAAAACCCTCTGTCTTTGGAGGCATCAAGCATGGCCACCTTCGCCCACACCTTATAGAAGAATGAATGCATCATGGCTCGAAAGAGTGCACCCCGGGGGCCCCTGCTGGTGTCCCTGCCCTCCCCCTGCCTGCCGGGCAGATTCAAGCAACGGCGGAACCGTTTTCTCGTGGAGATTGAAACCAACGGTGAAAGCCTCTGGGTTCACACGAACAATTCGGGAAGCATGCTTGGACTTCTGAGGCCCCGGGCAACCGTTCTCGTGAGTCCCTCGCCCAACAAGAATCGAAAGCTGACCCACACGCTGGAGATGGTTCAGGTCCAAAACTTCTGGGTGGGGGTGAACACGTCCGTTCCAAACCGCGCGCTGCATGAAGCGTGGCGCCAGGGGCTGCTCCCTGAAATGGACGGATACGAACAATTTCAAAGTGAGAAGAAAGTTCTCCACAGCCGCTTCGATGCCGTCCTGCGGGGAAGCCGGGGCACACTTTGGGTGGAAAGCAAAAATGTGACCCTTGTGGAGGACGAAGTGGCCTATTTCCCCGACGCGGTGACCACCCGAGGCCAAAAACACCTGCAGGAACTCATGGCACTCAAATCCCATGGCCGTCGATGCGCGTGCTTTTACCTGATCCAGAGGCCTGACGCCTCCTGTTTTGCACCGGCCGATTTCATAGACCCGGTCTTTGCCGAGCTTTTTTGGCAGGCCGTGGAAGCGGGCGTGGAGATGTGGATCTATGAAGCGCTGGTCCATCCCAGCGGCATAAGGCTTGGGCGGAAAGTGCCCCTTCGAAGGCCGGGAGGAGCTTGAGCCGTCTTTGAAGCCCCTGGGGAACAGATGAGGCGGCAAGGTCTTGTTATTTTTTCCCACATCGGATACAGGTTTTTTTTGCGCGCTTCCAATGATTCTGTCCGCCATCCCATGAGAATGCCCCGTCTGTGCAGGTAAAAAGCGGGCTTCCGTTCCAATTGGGTCAACGGGAAAACCTTCTGTGGACTCTTTCTGCATCCTCATGAGCGCGCAAGGATGCCATCTTAAGGAACAGCCATGTCTGAAAGGCACCGTGTTTCCTCGGGCGTGAGTCAACTGGACAAGATTCTGGGTGGCCTTTTCATCGGTGACAATGTGGTGTGGCACGATGATTCGGGCAGCCTGGCTTCGGTCTTCTGCCTCAACTTCATGCAGTCCTCCCAGTTTCTGAACAGGCCTCTCATCTACGTTTCCTTTGACCGTTCCCCCAAAAACCTGCTTGAGAAGCTGGGGCCTCTCGCAGAAGATCAGAATCTAACCATCCTTGACTGCTTCACTTGCGGAAAGGGAGCGTCCTCCCCCATTTTTCTCAAGTTTTACGAATCACAGGATTCCAAGAAACCATGCCGCATCATCAAGGTGGAGGAACCACGCAAAGTAGACCAGGTCATGGAAAGCCTCTACGATGTGCATGGAAAAATGAAAGGGGATGTGCGGCTGGTTTTCGAAAGCATCACGGGGATGGCTGAACTCTGGGGCGGTGAGGAGTACATCCTCAATTTCTATTCACATTCCTGTCCCAGACTGTATGAGTTGAACACCATCGCCTACTGGATCATGGAAAAAAGGGCACACTCCCCCCGCCTTCGGGCTCAGATCAGTCAAATCGCCCAGGTTGTCATCGACCTCTACATCAAGAGGGGCACGACCTACCTCACCGTGCTCAAGGCGGAGCACAGAGATCCGGAGAATCTGCACAAACCTCACCTCTATTGGTACAAAGACCTGCACGTGAGGTTCGATGAAGAAAAACGAATCACGGGGAGCATTGACCTGGGGCTTCGGCTCAAGGAGCTTCGCACCAAAAGGGGGCTCTCCCAGACGGAACTGGCCAAGCTTGTGGGCGTCACGCCAAGCACCATCTCTCAGATCGAAAGCAACCTCATATACCCATCCCTGCCCGCCCTGCTCAAAATGGCCGAAGTCCTTTCGGTGGAAGTGAGCGCTTTTTTCCAGGAAAAGACCGAGATCAAGGGAAGGATCATATTCCCGTCCAGCGAAGCCGTGGAGGTGAGGCTTCCGGACCTGCCCGAAGAGTCCATCGTGGCGAAGCTGCTCACTTCCGTAGATTTCGACTCGAGAGCTCAGCCCTACATCATAGAGATTCCCGCCAACCGAACCCTCTCTTCACACTTCTTCATCCACAAGGGAGAAGAGATCGGATACATGCTCACGGGCAAAGTGCAGGTCAAACTGCAGAAAGCCGCCTACACCCTTCGAACGGGCGATGTCATATACCTGACAACAGAAATGCCGACCATGTGGAAGAATCCCGGCTCCAACGCCGCCAGGCTCCTTTGGATCAAGATCAAATGAATCACTTCACCCCGCCCTTTTATCCATGAGCCTTCCCCCCTCAGCTGCCCCAAAGGCTGAAAAATCATCCCCGCAGCACTCCCGGCCCCGGGGCAGGGCCCATGAGAGTGTCCCATTGAACTCATGCCCGCGCTTTTAACGAAAAACTTTTTGTCGACGAACAACTTTTTGTGTTCACTACCAATTTTTCCTTTGACATCGTATTACCTTGATTGTACAACTTAAACAAATAACCCTCCAGAATTTCCCCAACTTTTGACGTGCGTTATTTGAAATTTTGGTCACTGCGAAGATCAGCAAGGCATTTGCTCGCAGAAAGACTTTGGTCCTCTCAAACAAAGGGAGTCTTCGGTGCCGTGAAAAAAGACGTCATTTATAGCATGCGGATGAGTCGACGAGTGCGCGAGGCCCTGAAAAAGGCTGCCCGCAGAGAGCGGCGGACCGTGGCTTCTCTCCTGGACAAGGTCATCTCTGACTATCTGGAGCGAGAAGGGTTTCTGCCCCAGAACAGCACCCCTGAAGAAAGGCGCAGGTTTCCCAGGAAACAGGTCACACTTCCCGCCATCACCTTTCTCAAAACCGAATCGGAGGTCAAGACCTTCTCCTCCATGGTGCTGGACATGTCTCTGGGAGGGGTTCTCTTCTCCTACCCCAAAGGATCCGACATCAGGCTGGACTCCATCGGCCAGCTGCCCCGGTTTGTGCTGGCCCTGCAGCTTCCCAACGGAGGACATGTGCTCCATCTGGACTGTGACACAAGGAGAATCGCTGAGGTGGGAGACGAAATCCAGGTGGGCGCCACCTTTTCCAATCTCAAGGATGAAGAGCTGGAACGCCTTGGATCTTACTTGATGTGATGAAGAGCGGAAGACCTTTCGTGTCCCTTTTGAGGACACCTTTTTCCTCCCGACCCCATTCTTCATGGATAAGGTATTTCGAAACCCACTCAAAAGGCGCTCAGTGAATATACATCAATCCATGGGGCTTTTTGCTCCAATGGAGAGCAGCAAAGCTCAAAACACCCCTCTCGAGAAGCGTCTCTTCCTGATTCAACTTTCCTATCCGGAACATGGCAGGTATTTCGCCCGCAGGCCTTTTTCCTGATCCATCTCAAACGGGCAGGAGGTTCTTTTCGGCAAATTCCCAGTTGACAAGGTGGTTCATGAAAACGGTGATGTAATCTTTGCGCATATTCTTATGATCCAGGTAATAGGCATGCTCCCAGACGTCGATGGTGAGCAGCGGATTCAGTCCGTCCACCAGGGGAGTGCCAGCATTTCTGGTCTGAACGATTCGGAGTTTGGAATCCTCCTGCACGAGCCAGCCCCAGCCGCTCCCAAAAATGGTCAGCGCCGACTGCGAAAAGGCGTCTTTGAAATTTGGCCAGCCTCCAAAGGAATCATCGATCATCTGCAGCAGTCTTCCCGATGGCCTCCCTCCCCCTCCCCGTTTCATGCTGTGCCAGTAGAAGTTGTGGTTCCATGCCTGGGCGGCATTGTTGAAAAGAGCCTTTTCGTCCTTTTTCCCCGCAGTTTTGCGGATGATGTCCTCCAAAGAATCCCCGGCAAAACCTGTCCCCCTGACCAGCCGGTTGAGGTTGGAAACGTATGCGTCATGGTGCCGGCCATAGTGAAAATTCATGGTGGCCTGCGAAATATAGGGCACCAATGCACGGGGCGAATAGGGCAGCGGCGGCAGCCTGAAAGGCGCCGCCCCATCCGACGCCAACGCTCGAGGAGCAATGCCGGCCAGGTTCAGAGCCAGAAAAGCCCCTCCCATACCGAGCTTCTTCATGAAGGCGCGCCGATCAACAACGTGCTGATTCCCTTTCTTTTTCATGACTTCTCCTTGAGAAACGGCAGGGTGATCATCGCCGGTGCCGCGGAAAGACGATCCTTGGGCCGGACATTTTGCAGCGTTTTTCAATAAATGAATCTCCCATGAGAAACATTCAAAAAAGGACTGAAATATTTTCGAATGGTAGAACGCACAGGCCTGGAAGGCAAGAAATTTTGCCGGTGCGGTTCAAAGGAATAAGGGGGCTGCCCGTGAAGAAGATACGTTCAGAGAGAAAATGGCGGCGAGTCGAAAAAGGCGCCGGGTGCCGGCTTAAAGTAACGTGCACGGCACCCGGACTATTTTTTTGCGGGAAACTCTGATGAAGTCTATTTCAACCGTTGAGAATGCTTTCCACTTCATCCATATAGGCGTCCATCACATAGGGAATGCCCGTGACTTTTGAACACTCTTCCGTCAAAGACATGAGTTCCCGGCGCGTGATGGAGGGGACTCGAAAGCATCGGGCGCCGGCCATGAGCTGTTGAAGGCCGACCTTGATCCTGTCTGAATAACTGTAGATTCCGATGGCACCCAGAGGAATGTTCTTGATTTCATCGCTGCCCACCTGCTCCTTGACGGCTTCGTAGTTCACGAAAATTTCTTCCACCGAGCTGCCAAAAGCGCTGACCGTCTTGGGCAAGTCATCTTTTTCGAGCCACTGGCCAATGTTCTTGCCGACCATGCCAGGTATCATGAGGGCGCGGCCCATGCAAACGGCCTTTGCATGGGGTGCCCCCAGTGCGAGAGCCTTGAAGACTCCGTCCTCGCTGGAGAAACCGCCCGCAAAAGCGAGATCGGGAGCTCTTTCGCCTTTGGCGGCCAGCTTCCGGCAAAAGCTGTGAGCGGCTGAGTGAATGTATATGCTTGGAATGCCCCACTCCTGCATCATTCGCCAGGGGCTCATGCCCGTTCCACCGGGAGCGCCATCGATGGTCAGGAGGTCGATCCTGGCTTTGGATCCCCATTTGATGGCCATGGCGAGCTCACGGAGGCTGTAGGCACCCGTCTTGAGGGTGATCCGCTTGAACCCCAGCTTCCTGAGCCGTTCCACTTCCGAGAGAAAACCCTCTTCGCTCACAAAGCCGAGGCGGCTGTGGCGTTCAAATTCCTTGATGGCTCCATCTCTGTAGGCTGCCTGAATGACCAGGTCCGAGGGATCGGGCGTGACGATGTACCCCCGTCTCTGAAGCTCCAGAGCCCGCTCCAGGCTGTCCACCTTGATCTCACCTCCGATGCACTTGGCGCCCTGCCCCCATTTGAGTTCAATGGTTTCCAGGCCATGTTTTTCCGCAACGTATTCAGCAACACCCAGTTTTGTGTCTTCCACGTTCATCTGCACAAGGATTTCACCATAACCGGAGTGATACTTCTTGTAGATGCTGATGCGCCGATCCAGTTCGGGAGATTTGGAAATTTTTCCATCTTTATTGAGTTCAAGCTCAGGATCGATGCCGCAGACATTTTCACCGCAAACCAGCGTCACTCCGCTGATGGCCGCACCAATGGCGAAGTGCTCCCAATTGAGGCGGGCTATTTCCGTGGAGCCCAGTGCCCCTGTGAAGATGGGCACTTTCATCTTGACCTTGAGGTCCCAGCCGTACTCCGTTTCCGTGTTCACCGCGGGAAAAATGGCCGTATCGGGCCCCGCCGCCACACCGGCTGGAAGGCCATTGGCACCCATGGCATAGCCCTGAATGTTCAGGTGGGAATAATCCACGGGATAATCCTTGTCGCCGCCCGCAGTGACCCGGCCAAAGGGGCCGGGATATATGACTTCCCGCCCCCGAAAGGCAGAACGAAACACCTCGCAGTTTCCACGGCAGCCATCGACGCACCGGGAACACATTCCACTCATGGGCACCACATTTTTCGAGCGGGTGAAAGACAGGGTGGCATCATTTGCATTTGGTCTGCTCAAGTTCATTTGGCATCACTCCCTTTCAAGAAAATTCATCCCTTTGTCCATCATAAACGGCGGCCGGAAAATTCATTTGCCGTGTTTTGAATAAACTTTTGTGTTAAAAGACAGTGGGTTGCTTCCAGGTGGCGCCCCCAGCTCCACTTCTTCTCTTCCTAAAACGCGTGACCTTCCAGCATTGGGTTTTTAGTGTAACTTATTCAGAATAGGACAATCAATTAGCCACACTTATTTCGTTTGTCAACAAATTTTCATGGCAGCAGGCATCATGCCGGGCGGGCACGTTCCTGGAAGGAGGGGAACCCCTCTTCCGGGGAGAGGCTGCGGGCCTTCTACTTTCCTCCATTTCACCGTGTGGCAGGGGGAGCACCCCTTGGCAGGCGGGTCCATTCAAGGCAACCACGGTGGATATTAGATTCACTTAAGAAGAAGGCCCTTCATGGGATAAGGTGAGCTCATGACCGCCTCATGCCGCGGTACCGCCAGGCAATCATGGGCCTTGCTGGAAAATGGCGTGCTCGCCTTTTCCTTTCACGGGTTTTTTCTGCAAAAGACTGAACGCTCATGAGCACCCCGCCGTCACAAGCCCGAAAGGCTCTGATCATTTTCATGAGATGCCCGGAGCCGGGCCGGGTCAAAACCCGCCTCGCAGCCGCCATAGGGCAGGAGAGGGCCTCCTTCGTCTACGAAAAGCTGGCCCGCATGACCCTGGGGGTCGCGGCTGACTTTGCGGGCAGCCACCTGGATGTGACCGTTTTTGTCTTCTACGATCCTCCCGAAAAATCATTGCAAATGGAACAGCGCTTCCCGGGTCCCTGGAACTTCATGCCCCAAAGGGGACCGCACCTGGGCCTTCGCATGGGAAATGCGATCCAGCAGGTCATGGCCAGGGGGTTTGGTCCGGTCGTGCTGGTGGGCAGCGACCTCGCATCGCCCTCCCAGGAAGATTATGCCAAAGCCTTCGAAGCCCTTCAGGGGGGTCTTGTTCCACTCGGTCCCGCGGAGGACGGTGGATTTTACCTCATTGGACTGAATCGTTATTGCAGCTCCCCCTTCGAACCCCGCCAGTGGGGCGAAGGAGCGATTCTTGAGCGCACCCGTCGACTCCTTCATGCGGAAGGGTTCCACACACGGGATCTCCCCATAAAAAGAGACGTGGACAGAAAGGAAGACCTGGAGTGCCTCCATGGCCATTTCTTCCACGAGAGTCAACTTTCCGTCATTATTCCTACGGTGGCGGACCCTGGGGAAATCCAATGGAGATCCCGGGAAATGCAAAGGCAGCTTTGGCCGGGGGATGAAATCGTCATCTCCTCCGCGGAAGGAGGGCCTCCCTGCCCGCAAGCAGAGGAGGGACACGTGTTCCGGTGCGTGCAGGGACCAAAAGGCCGCGGGCGGCAGTTGAACAGGGGAACTCTTGCCGCCGGGAACAACCTTCTTCTGTTCCTTCACGACGACTCCGTGCCGCCTCCCCAGTTTCCCTACCTGGTTCGAAAGGCACTCCAAAAAGAAGAGGTGAGCCTCGGATGCTTTTCTCTTCGATTCAGACCCTCCAGCCCCTCTCTCGAACTCATTGCCCGCTGGGCCAACATCAGATCGGCTTTCATGGGAATGCCTTACGGCGACCAGGGTTTGTTCTGCAGGCGGGAGATTTTTGATAAAGTTTCGGGTTTTCAGCAGCCCTTCATTTTTGAAGACGTTGAATTTGTGAGATCCTGCAAGTCACATGGAAAACTGGAAATTCTCAATGCCCCCGTGACCTCATCCTCCAGGCGATACCTCAGGAAAGGGGTGCTGAAAACAGCTCTGCACAATCACTTCATGGTCCTTTTGTACTGTCTGGGGGTGGATAACCGAAGGCTTTATGATCTTTATTACGGCAGGGCCCGCTGCCAGGACCGGCTGGCCCCTTGACCCCATCCACGGGGAGCGCATGCGGGGAGATTCTTGCCTTCTCACCCCGAGCCCTGGACCCACCCTTCGAACTTTCAGGCAAGGTGATACCTCGGGTCTTCCACATGCTCCCCTTTGCACCGGGGACACTTTCCCGGTTTGCTCAACCGTCGACGGCTCTCAAAACTGTAGCCGCATTGAAGGCACCGGGCGGGAACCACTTTGAGTTTCATTTTTCTGGCCATGGCCGACTGCCTGATGTGTTCCAGGTGATAAACCACCTCCTTTTCCCTGATTCCAAGCCTCTGAGAAAGTTCACGGTCTGAGAACTCCCCTTCGGTCAGCAAGGTGATCATGCGTTGCCTTATGGTCTCCAAAACGGTCCACCTCCTTATGCGCCCGCGTTCACAATGACCTGGACGAGCTTGAAACGGCCATGAATCAGAGAAAAATTGTAAATGCGCTTTTTCTGAGATACCATGTTAATAAATTTCGGTCACTTCCAGTACCATTGCCTTTTTTGCAGCACAGGGCCCCGGAAAGGCCCGCTCCTGCTGTTTGAAAAAGAGAAAAACCGACACGCCGACGAGTCTCCGGCGAGTCCCCAGCAAGTCCATGGATGAAAAACTGTATCTGCAAAAACCAGGGAGGTCCATCAAATGCTCGAACTCATCAAAAGAGGTTTTTTTGCCAGCATTGGGGCAGCGATTCTCACCAAGGAAAAAATTGATGAAGCCACGCGAAGGCTTGTGGAGGAGGGCAAGCTGACCAGCGCCGAGTCGGAAAAATTGGCGGAGGACCTCATCCGTGCCGGAGAGCAGCAATGGGAGGAAATCAACGCCAAGACATCCACCACTTTCAGCAAGTTTACAGAAAGCCTGGAATTCGTGAGAAAAAAGGATTTCGATGAACTCAAGAAAAGACTGGACCTGCTGGAAGAGCGCGTGTCCATGATGCAGCAGGGAGACTGACCGCAGGGGGGACGTTTGTGAGACATTTAAGGGAGAAGGGAATCCCATCACCGACGGTGCCGTGAGGAGGTGAACATGCCGGAAAAAGCTATTCCCACTCGAAAGCTGGGAACAACGGGACTGAACGTCACACAGGTGGGACTCGGAGGAGAAGGGGTTCTGCGCACTCACGGCCGTGATGCTGAAGCGGAGCAGGTCATCCTGGCCGCTCTCGAGGACGGCATCACCTATTTTGATTGTGCCCATGCCTATGCGGGCAGTCAGGGTTATTACGGCCGGGTCTGGTCCGCCCAGCCACAGAGGAGAGAGAAAATTTTCCAGGCGAGCAAGTCAGCCCGAAGGGACAAGAAGGGGGCTCTTCTGGAACTGCACAATACTCTGAAGACCATGGGCACAGACTATCTCGATCTCTGGCAGATTCATGACGTCCGCACTCACGAGGAACTGGATGCCATGAGTGCTTCGGGCGGGGCGCTGGAAGCCTTCCTGGAAGCAAAGGCTTCGGGGAAGGTGCGATACATTGGTGTCACAGGGCACCACGATCCCGCCGTTCTGAAGAGGGCCATCGAGGAATGGCCCGTGGATACGGTCATGATGCCTGTGAACCCCGTTGAAGGTGCCTTGGGAGGGTTTCTGGAAAGCACCTTTAACGCCGCAAAGGAAAAAGGCCTGGGCATCATCGCCATGAAAATCCTTGGAGCTGCCCACTACCTCTTCCCACAGGGCAATGTGACGGCTGAGCTCCTCATTCGATTTGCCCTCTCTCAAGAAATCTCGGTGGCCATTGTGGGCTGCTCGAATGCCGATCATGTGAACACCCTGGCGACCACGGGACGCCAATTCTCTCCCATGGCACCTCAGGAACAGGAAGAGCTTGTGAAGGCCTTTGAGCCTCACGCACGAAAGCTCGCATTTTACAGGGGTGTTCTCTGAAAAGCTTTGGGCGCCCCACCGGTTCTCACCGGGTTTTCTCCTGAAAGGGAACGCTGCCGCCTCCGCCCTTTCAGGACTATTCTTTCCTCGAAGACAGCAGCAAATGCGGATGCCTCCACATTTGGAAACGGAAAAGGACCAGGGCTGTCCACAGGGAAAAAGTCGCCGTGAGAAAGAGAACGCGAAATCCGGCGTACTCTCCGATGAGGCCCAGGATCAGAGATCCTGCGAAGACACCGGCGTCAATGCTTCCCGTGAAAGCACCCGTGATTTTTCCCCGGCTGTGGGATTCTGCGCCACGAAGGGCCAGTGCATTGAGTGATGGAAACAGAAAGCCGTGCCCGCATCCCGCCAGCAAACCCGCACAGAGCAAAAGGATTTCTCCTCCCAGGAAAACGAGAAGGAAAAAACCCCCTCCGGCCAGGAACATGGCATAGGGTATGACCTTTTCCTCGCCATATTGGTCAGCAATGCGGCTTCCACCGAACCTGGTGACAATGGCGGCGGTGGAATAAGCCATGAAATAGACTGAAATAAAAGCCACGTTCATTTCGCTGGCATAGGGCGACACAAATCCGTTGGAAGCGGCTATGCCCACCCCGAAAAGAAAGGACATGACGGCCACAAGAAGCATTCTCGGCATGGCCAGCACTTTGAAAAAAGACTGAGAAACCACCCTGGTGGTGCGCGAGTGAGTTTCCCTCAGGAACAGCTGGGCCACAAGGCCCGCAAGAGGGATTAGGGCCGCCATGTGAAAGAGGCTCGTAAAACCAGCGTGTTTGATGATCCATTCGCCGATGACGGGACCCACCGCCGCCCCTGTCAACCCCGAGACACCAAACATGCCCACCCCTTCATTGAGTCTCGAGGGAGGGACAAGATCCGCCACATAGGTGAAAGCGGCCGTGAGGCTTATGGCAAACCCCACTCCATGAACCACTCGAAACAAAATCAAGAGCCAGAGAAAATCCTCCACGTTCCCTTCGAGGGTCGTGTATGCGAGGGGCATGAGGGTCATGATGATCGTCCCCAGGGAGAAGCTCCATTTCCGGCCCATGCGATCGATCATCTCAGAAATCCAGGGGCGGCAAATGACCGATGCGAGAGCAAAAGCTCCCATGATCACGCCCACGGCCACCTGATCTCCGCCCCTCTGGGTCACGAAAAGGGGAAACAGAAAAAACGCTCCGAAACTCGTCAGGTTGCAGAGGTTGGCGAAGGCCATTGTGAAAAAAGGCCTCGTATAGAGGGTCTCTTTACCAGAAATCATGCGGCAGCCCAAAATGCGTTGAATCCCAGGCGATGGCCCAAAGGCAAACCACCGGAAGAGGAGCTTTCACTCCCGTGAGGTGAGCGCGGATCCCATTCATTCCTCAAATCAAAAACGACGCGTCAGATCAGGCATCTTGAGGAAGCTTCACTCTTTTCAAGGGATGGAAGAAGATCGCGGGCGAAGGTGTCATGATGGAACCTCTGCGTGACGATCCCCCGTGTATCATAAGGGACTTTCATGGAAATGCTTAAAAATTCCGTCATTGTGCCCCATAGAATGCACGGGAGGAAAAGTGGGAAATGCACGGAAGCAAACGATAGGTTCCGGGGTGGTGGCATGAGCATGGGAGGGTGCACGCTGGCTGAAGCATTCCCTCAAGGCTCCGCACGAGTCAAACGGAAAGAAAAGGGACTCGACCCATGAGACGCACTGAGATGACCGGCACGCCGGGCACACTCGGAGCGGGCAGGAACTCCCAAGGGGCATTCCCTGGCACCTGCGGGAAAGAGAGGTTCTGCGGTCCACGGTGGAATGTTTCAAAGCTTTTCAGTTGGGCCTGACCGTTCAGTAGGTATTTTTACCCATATGAATTTCAGTGTTTCCTCGGATTGTTTTTCATTCTCAATGAAGTAGGCTTAATGCCAGACAACCCGCCTTCCAATTTCCCTGAGAGAGGAAGATTTGGGGCCCATCCCAGGGGCCCCGGGTCTTCCTGTCCAAACACCTTCAGCCAGCCCTTCATTGTGCGATAATCCCGCAATCCTACTTGACGGCCTCGTAAAGTCTCATGGGTGGAATGTTTCTCACTTCGAACCTGGTCTCGACGATGGGGAAGTATTTTTTCAGGTGCACTTTAAGGTGGGAATCCGTTTGGAAACATGTCTGGTAGACGAGAAATTTTCCCCCCGCTTTCAAGGCTCTGTGCGTGTTGTACAAAATTTTCTGTTTCAATTCGTCCTTGATCATGATGAAGGGAATGCCCGAGATGATGTAGTCCGCCTGGGACTCCTTGCAGGCACGAAGGGTTTCCAGCACATTTTCCGCACTGTCGTTGACCACCATCACCCTTGGGTCATCGATTTTGGTCCGAAGGATGGAGCCAAAATCCTTGTTTTTTTCGATGAGGATGAGCCGGGAATCCGTTTTCATGTTCTTGAGCAGGAAATCGGAGAAAACACCGGTGCCCGGTCCGTACTCGATGATCAAGTCCGTTTCTTCGAAATTGATGTCGCTGCACAGCTTTTTGACGCATGCGCAAGAGGTGGGGGTGACTGAGGCGACATTCCTGTCCTTGATGAATGCTCTTAAGTAGGTGATAGTATCCATTTTGAAGACTCCTGAGGCTTCAACCGTGGTCAATCCCGATGAAGGCAAATATCAGAAAACCAATCCCCGGCAAAAGTGTTCAAGTTTTGCGGAGAAGATCTGCAATAGTATGGAGGCCGCTTTTCCCCCTCGCCGTGCACGAGTGAAAACTCTCGTGCATCGCTCATGTCCTGCAATAAATACATGATTCGAAAAAGACTTTGAGGGAGGATCTTATAGCAGATTTCACAAAGTTTGAACACAAAATATATGTCAGGTGTCTGATTGCGCTTGCATTCAAAGTTTCCATATCCATAAACTCATTGAATCTTTCAATGCTGAAGACATTTTTTCTTCGATTCGATGGGAAGACTTCGCGGAGTGCCAATGAGTCGCTTCATGAGCCCACCCTCCCATGATTTCCCATGGCAGGAATCGATCTCGACTTTTGCCGGCTCCACAACAAGAATCCAATGAAAGGTTTTGATCATGGAAAAGCTCGACGCCATTTTTTCACCCAAGTCCGTCGCTGTCCTGGGAGCCTCTTCCACTCCCGGCAAGGTGGGCCACGATATTTTTGCCAACATTCTTCGAGGCCAGTACACGGGCACCCTCTATCCGGTCAACCCCAATACCCGATCCCTGCTGTGCGTGCGCTGTTACAAGACCATTCTTGAAATTCCCGATCCCGTGGACATGGCCATGATCATCCTGCCGCCCAAACTTTCCCTGGAGGCTGTCCATGAATGCGTGGAAAAGGGCGTCCGTGGCGTCGTCATCGTATCGGCCGGTTTCAAGGAAGTGAGTGAAGAAGGTGCAGAAATTGAAAAGGAAATCGCCAGAATCTGCCGGGAAGCTTCCATTCCCCTGGTGGGCCCCAATTGCCTGGGAGTGATCAACCCTCATCCCGATGTGCGTTTGAATGCCAGCTTTTCCACCCACCTTCCCGAGCACGGAAATATCTCCTTCATTTCTCAAAGCGGAGCCCTCTGCACGGCGGTGCTCGATTTTGCCATTTCAAGGGGATACGGATTTTCCAAGTTTATCTCCATCGGCAACAAGGCCGACGTGGATGAATTCAACCTGCTTCAATACTACCACAAGGATCCGGGAACCCAGGTGATCATGGTTTACATGGAAGAACTCCGCATGCACGAAAACTTTGTGGATGAGATCAAGAAAATGACCTCCAGCGAACGGCCGACCCCCATCCTGGTGATCAAATCGGGAAAGACGGTTTCCGGTGCCAGGGCAGCCACTTCGCACACGGGATCCCTGGCCGGTTCAGAAGCTGTCTACAACGCCATTTTTCAGGAAGCGGGCATCATTCGCGTGGACACCGTGGACGAACTTTTTGATTATGCGGGAGCTTTTTCCGCCAACCGGCTTCCCTCGGGCAACCGAACGGCCATCATCACCAACGCGGGAGGACCGGGCATCATCGCCACGGACATGACGGAAGTTTCCGGCCTGAAGCTGGCCCAATTTTCCCCGGAAACGGACGCCACTCTGCGGCGCCATCTGCCGCCCACGGCAAACTTCAACAATCCCGTGGACGTCATCGGCGATGCCCCCAGTCAGCGCTATGAACACGCCCTCGATGCCGTGATCAAAGACGAGGGCGTGGACGCCGTGCTCATGATCCTCACTCCCCAGTCCATGACCGATGCCGTGGGAACGGCGAGGGCCATCGTCAAAACGTACCATAGCACCCACAAACCCATTGTCTGCTGTTTCATGGGAGTGGTGGATGTCTCCACAGGAGTCCAGCTCCTGCAGGAAAACCATGTGCCCGTGTACATGTTTCCGGAAAATGCCGCTCGAGCCCTGGGCAAACTCTACGAAGCGACCCGCTGGGTGAAGCGGAAAATACTGCCCCAATACGAGCTTCATTTTGAACGGGAGAAAGCCAGGGAAATCGTGGCTGATTGCCTGAGGCAGGGGAAAACCGTGCTCGGGGAACATGATGGCGCCGAACTCCTCAGGTGCTATGGTTTCACAACCCCCCCCATTGAAATCGCCAGATCGGAAGAAGACGCGGGCCGAATGGCAGACCAGATGGGTTTTCCCGTGGTCATGAAAATTATTTCTCCTCAGATCCTTCATAAAATGGATGCCAAAGCGGTCATCCTGAACATCGAAACCCGTCAGGAAGCTGAAAAGGCCTACAAGACCATTGTCAGCAACGCCCTTTCCTACGACCCACAGGCAGAAATCCTGGGGGTCCTCGTGACCCGGATGGTGCCCAAGGGAGAGGAGGTCATTCTGGGTGTCAACAAGCATCCCGGGTTCGGCCACCTGCTCATGTTCGGCTTTGGAGGCATCTACGTGGAGCTTTTCAAGAACGTGTCCTTTCGTCTGGCCCCCATCGGCCGAAACAATGCCCGCCGCATGATTCGAAACGTGCAGGGATATGAGATTCTCACGGGGTACCGGGGCAAACCCAAAGCGGACATCGAAACCATCGAAAAGCTGCTGGTGGGCTTGTCCAACCTGGTCACAGACAACCCGCAGGTGAAAGAACTGGACATCAATCCCCTCATCGTGCACCAGGAGGGCAAAGGGGCCACCGTGGCAGACATCATCATCACCCTCGAAAAGTGACAAGATTCCCCATGAGCACACAGCGCCACATGACAACGTCATCCAGGCCCCGCGCCCGCTGGAAGGTCATCTCCCCGAAAACACCCTCGACGGTGGAAGAGGTGGTTCCCATTCTTCTGGAAAACCGCAATGTGGACTCCTCCTTTCTCAATGGGTCTATCGGTGACCTGGAGACCTTTCTTGACACGCGGGGGATGAAAGAGGGGGCCACCCTCATGAGCCGGCACCTCCGCCGGGGAAACCAGATCGTCCTCATCGGGGATTACGACTGCGACGGGATCACATCCCTTGCCCAGATGGCCCTGTTTCTTCGAGACATCGGCTACTCCCCCTACGATGTGGTGATTCCCCACAGGAACGAAGGGTATGGGTTTCCCTTACGCGCCCTGGAAGAACATCCCCGTGCAAAGCTTTACGTGGCTCTGGATTGCGGCACTTCCGACGCGGACGTCATCGAAGAAGCACGCAGCAGGGGAGCGGACGTCATCGTGCTGGACCATCACGAAGTGCCCGGGCAGGGGGCCGCCCCCGCCAGTGTGCTCATCAATCCCAAGCAGCCTCAATGCTCATCGTCTTTCAAGCAATTTGCCTCAGCCGGGTTGACGCTCCTTTTCCTGGCCCAGCTGCGGCGCGTGCTTCCCCAAGCCTTCCCCCCTCCCGCCCTAAACGGAAAATATCTCACCCTGGCAGCCCTGGGAACCGTCGCCGACGTGGTCCCTCTCCTCGATGCCAACCGCATCCTGGTCCAGGGGGGGCTGAAATGTCTCAACGGGCGAAGCTTCGAGCCCATGAACGCCCTCATGCGGCAGGCGGGTTTGTGGAACCGACCGGCCCTTTACGCCGGTGACCTGGCCTATTACCTGGGGCCTCGCATCAATGTGGCCGGACGCATGGACGAGCCCCTCCTTGCCTACGAACTGCTCATGAGCCGGTCTTCCCGGGAGGCAGCTCCTCTGGCCCGGCGCCTGCACGAACTCAATGCCCTGCGGCAAAAAAAGGAGGAGAGCATTCTGCGGTCCATCGCAACCGGCTTGAAGGCACGTCAGGCCGCAGGACGCACCCTCGTGCTGGGGGACCCTTCATGGCCCCACGGCCTGGTGGGAATCCTGGCTTCCAGGCTGCAAAGAGATTTGCACTATGGACCCACGGTGATTTTTGCCATCGACGAGAAGAAGGGTGTGGCCAAGGGATCGGCGCGGAGCGTTCCCGGAGTCAACATCTACGAAGCTCTAAGAGAATGCGCGGATGTGATGCTCAAGTGGGGCGGGCACGAGCAGGCGGCGGGCATGACCATCGAGGCCCACCGACTGGAAGAGTTTGCCCTTCGATTGGAAGAAGTGATCCAGGCTTATCCCCATCATCACTTCATTCCCGAGAAAAAAGTGGATGCCATCATCGGCATGGATCTCATCTCCCCCGCCCTTCTCGAGGCTCTTGAGCCGTTGAAGCCCCACGGCATGGGCAATCCGGCTCCAACCTTCGGAATCCAGGGCGCAAGCATCCACAGGGCGCGGCCATTCGGGCAGGAGGGCCATCATCTGCGGCTGAAACTGGACGGAGGACTGAGCGCCATATTCTGGCGTGGATCAGAGCTTTTCGAGCACCATTCCATGAACGATGGGGGCCCTCAGGACCTGGCCTTTCAGGTGGAACGGGATCCTTTTCAGGGAAAGCCCGTTTTGAACCTGAAAGACCTTGGAAGGCTCTTCTGAATGAAAGAAGGGGCGATGGTCAGGCAGGAAGAAAAACGCAGGGAAAGGCATTCATGACTCGTCCTTTTCCTCCATGCGAAGGAGTGTCTTGAGCACATCCTCCTTGCCGATCACCCCCACAAGCCAGCCATCTTCCACTACGGGAAGGGTGTGAAACTTCTTTTCCACCATCAACGTGGCCACTTCCTCGATGCTCGTTTCAGGCGTCACCGTGACGGGATTTTTCACCATGGCGTCTCCCACGGTGACCGCCGCGATTTTGTGCACTTCCTGCTCGAAGCTTTTGGGGGACCTCAGGGGAATGAGCCCATCCAGCAGGTTGAAGAGTGAGGGCAGAGAAACTCTTTTTTGCTGCGTCACCAGGTCGCTTTGGCAAATGATTCCCACCAGCCTGGATTTGGCATCCAGAACGGGCAGTCCATTGATGCGTTTTTCCAGAAGTATCTGAGCCACCTTGGTGATTTCCGTCTCGGGAGTCACGGTGAGCACATCCCGCGTCATGATGTCTTTGGCTTTCATTTTCAAGCTTCTCCCTATGGCGATTCAAACCCTGTTCCAATGATGATTTTCCTGAATTCTCACTTTCTTTCATGTTCCCGCATCTTACCCATTTCAAGGAAAACCTCAAAATCTATAATGGCCCCTTGGGCTTTAAAAGATCCTGTCTCTCGTTTTCACCCATGGCCAGCTCAAGGAGAACGGGGCCGCGATCGACCCAGGAGCCACCGGCCCGGGGGGCCCAGTTTGCCAAGCACAGGCTCCACGAGGTGGGGAATCCACCGAAGAGAAAAGAGGAGAAAAACGGTGGCAAAAACCAATCCCGTGGCGGCCAGCTGCCACAGGGAGGCGAGGTAGGGCGAGAGCGCCGGGTCAAAAAGATGGATGCCGCTCACGCTCACCGCAGGGGCAGCGGAAAGGACCGTGACGGCCGAAACCTTGCCCACCGTGGCCCCCAGGCCGCGAAAGGCGTCGAGGCCGAATTTGTGGCTCCACCAGAAGCTGAGAACCAGCGTGTAGAGGAAAATGGACGCGGCACTGGCCAAGGCCACGCCCATGGCCCCCAAGTGCACGGTGAGCAGGTAGAAGAGGGGAATGCACACGATGGTGATCAATGTTCCGATGACGGCGGGAGTGAGCGTGTCCTGCCTCGCATAAAAAGCCCGCCCCACGATCTGCTGGATGCCCCAGCAAAAAACCATGACGAGGGATATCTGAAGCAATCGTGTGGTTGCGAGAGTATCTTCCACTCCGAACTGTCCCTGCTGGAAAATGAGGGTGATGGTCGGCCGGGCGACGATGATCATCCACACGGACATGGGAATGAGGAGGAAAAGCACTCCTTCCAATGCCCTGTTGAGGGTGGCGTGAAACTTCTGAAAATCCTGCTGGGCGATGAGCTGGGCCAGGAAGGGATAAGAGGCCACTCCCGCGGCCTGAGCCACCACTCCCACGGGCACGAGCATGATGCGCCGGGCATAGTTGAGCCAGCTCACGGCCCCCTCCCCCACCAGGGACCCGAAAATCCTCACCAGCTGTTCATCGAGAACCACAATGGATTGACCGATCATGAGGGGCAGAGCCAGGATGAAAAGGCGCTTCAATCCCGGATGCGTGAAAGCCGGTCTCCATTTCAGGCCGCCCCCGAACTTCACGGCGAGTACGGGCAGCAGCAGGTTCCCCACCAGGGCGCCCGCCAGGACTCCCCAGCAAAACCCTTCCATGCCCGTGTGGCGCAGGAGGACGCCGCCCAGAATGATCAAGCCGTTATAGACAATGGGGATGAGGGCCGGCACGAGAAATTGCCGCCGCAAGTAGAGGATGGCCGTGAAGCAGGAGCCGATCAGAAAGCAGACCTGAGCGGGCATGACAATGCGCAGAAAATATGCCAGTCGAACAAGATCTTCCGGGGGAAGGCCGGGAGCGGCAATTCTCGCCAGGGGCTTGGCGAAGGCCATGGCCACAAGGGTGAGCACGATGATGCAGGCACCGATCCAGTTGACGGCGGAAGAGAAGAACTTCCATCCCTCCTCTTCCTGACTTCCAAAATAAAGGGCGAGGAGAGGGATGAGGGTGATGGAAAAATAGGCGCCGGCCAAGAGGTAATTGATGAAGTCGGGAATGACGAAGGCAGCAAAGTAAAGGTCGGACTCCCGGGTAGCCCCAAAAAGATAGGAGATCACTTTGTCGCGAATGAGCCCTGTGAAACGGGAGAGGAGCACGCTCACTCCCATGATCACGGCGGCGAGCCCCATTTTCTGTTGTCGAGTCCAAAGGGACATGTTTTTGAAGACCAGCGTCCGAAGGTGAATGGAGAAACAAACCCTGGAAGTCCTTGAAAACACGTCAATCTATATCATGAGTGCTTCCAAATAAAGGGAAAACCTTTTCTCATGAGGTGGCACCCTGCAACCCGCTGGTCACACTCCCGCAAAATGCGGACATTTCACTTGCTATTAAAAGGGGACGTTTCATTTGCTTACTACAAGTCCGGTTTTTGCCCTTGCCATGGTCTCCAAAGTCTGTTACATAAGCACCCGTTAAACACAATGCGCCTGTAGCTCAGCTGGATAGAGTGCCGGACTACGAATCCGTAGGTCAGAGGTTCGAATCCTCTCAGGCGCGCCAGGAAAATCAAGGGGTTAGCTCAACTGAGGGCTTACCCCTTTTTCTTTTGTGTGAGACTCTGAGTGAGACTTTTCTCTGGCATGCTCGAAAACCGCCATTGCGACTCTTTCGGAATCATTGATGCTGTGAAGGTAAATTTCAGTGGTAGACTTGCTTTCATGGCCAAGAATTCGCTGGCTGGAGCCAATTGGTAATGGCAAAATGTGGTATTCTCGGAGCGCTTGCTACGGTCTACAGTTTCATGGGTCACTCTTTCAGGATTGAGATTGACGCGAGGAGGTGTCCAAAATAGTTACATCATGAGACTGGATCCTTTGGACCAGGTTCGATTGGGAAATATCTGCCCCCGCAGCAATGCCCGAGAATGAGAGCAACAGGAAAAATGCAAGTATGAACCTCATGCTTCCTTCTTGATCAATCTCTGGCACCCACCGAGGGTTTGCCAATCGAGCAGATCTGGCATACTGTCTTGGCCTCATCTATAAAACAGACTATCAAGACCTCATAAAAATAGCTCAAATAAGAAATCAGTTCGCACACAATCATCTTGCCTTGGATTTTGGAGAACCAGCAATTAGAACAGCCTGCGAGAAGCTTCAATCTTGGCAAACCCTCTGTGTCAATATAACTGAGACACCTTCCCCTGAATAAATTAGAGTAGAGGGTGGGGAAGGAAAAATGATGAAAAGAAGCACCAACATGCAAAAGCCGCTACCTTTAGTCAGCTCCCTGGAGGTGGAAGTGGGTGAGCGTAGCGATCACACTGGAACCGGAAGGGAGCTGAGGCCGGTGAATCCCGAGGTACTGGAAAGAGCCATGAGAAGAAGATTCAGTGCGGAGTACAAGCTGCGCATCCTTAAACTGGCTGATTCTTGTGCTGAGCCGGGAAGCCTCGGGGCACTTCTTCGGCGGGAGGGCTTGTACGCATCCAACCT
>SL_3KL_010_SEDDRAFT_10001340_pt1 | contig 22237 bp, 18 predicted proteins | sample SodLakKL_010_SED_2_FD_10381 | JGI IMG/M metagenome (IMG submission 10381) | reverse complement strand
CGGAGTTGGGTGGACCGCAGTCCGTCAGATGTTTCTGACGTGGTCCAAAAGCCCTATATTGTGGGACTCGCCGATGTGCGATTCTCTGACCCCTGGAGGACAATGTGGATGATTCGGTGGCGGTGGATGCAAAGCGAATCCTCCTCCGGTATGGAGCTCCCATCGCGATTCTGGACGACATCGACGACAAGGAGCGCATCGAGTTGGCCCGGCTCGTGAGTCGGACCGATGTTCCTGATCGCGGGGACCGGCTCCAGGAGCTGCTGGTGGAGCGGGGCTATCTGGATGCCGACGCGGTGACCACATCGAAGAAGAAGCGGAGGCGGAAGCGTAAGTAGACGCTTCTGCCAGGCTCCCCTTCCGGAGCCTTCATAGCAGCCCGGGAGCACCCGGGATCAAGAGATGCAGGCCCCGTCCGGGATGACTTTCCCGACGGGGCCTGCGGTCATTTGCCACCTCCCGATCAGACTTCTAGAGGGTCATGAAGGCCAGGAACGTGGCCAGGATGGCACCGGTGGTGGCAGCGGCCAGGGCCAGGGGGAGCTGGGTCAGGACGTGGTCCATGACGTCACATCCGCAGGCCAGGGACGAAAGGATCGTGGTGTCGGAGATGGGGGAGCATTGATCTCCGAAGACGGCACCACCCAGGACGGCCCCGAAGGCCAGGGACATGTAGAAGGGATCCGGGTTGATGGCGTAGGCCAGGGGCATGGCCAAGGGGAAGACCACGGCGTAGGTCCCCCAGGAGGAGCCGATGGAGAAGGCCACGACCATACAGATGAACATGAAGAGGGCCGGGAGGATCACGGGGTTCACCAACTCGGCGGTGGTCTCGACGATGAAGTTGGCGGTTCCCAGCTCCCCTGAGACGGTGCCCAGCGTGACTGCCAGCGCCAGGATAATGGCCCCGATGGTGACCCCCTTGCAGCCATCCACGAATCCGTCCACGACCTCCTTCAATGCCATTCCCTTTACCAGGGCCAGCCCCATGGCAGCCAGGACGGCCAGCCCGAAGGCCTCGGCGATGGGCACTGAGATCCCGGCCAGGAAGATCTCGATTTCACCCTGCTGGATGGCTGGGATGAGAGGTCCGATGACGCCGGTGAGGGCTACGCCCACCAGGACGAGGAGGGGAACGGCGAAGTCTTCCAGTCCGGGCCGGTAGCCTGCCGGCACTTTGAGCTGGGTCAACTCCTCGGCGGAGAGTGGGTCGGCGCCGTCCCGGTCCAGCTTCCCCGTCTCCCGGGCCCGTTTCCTGGCTCGGCGCATCCGCTTCCCTTCCCAGGGCAGGACCTCCAGGGCGAAGAGGAGGGTCAGGGTGATAGCGAAGAGGCCGTAGAAGTTCAGGGGGATGGAGCGGAAGAAGAAGGTGACCACGTCCTGCTCGGTCATGAAGAGGGGCGTGGTTCCCACCAGGAGGCCGGCTACATAGAGGGGCCAAGCGTTCAGGGGGATGACCGTGGCGATGGGAGACGCCGTGGAGTCCACCACGTAGGTGAGTTCCTCATGGGAGACGTTCTGCTCATCGGTGACCGACTTCACCGTGGTGCCGGCCAGGATCGTGGAGATGGTCCCTCCCTGGTGGAAGGTGATCCCCATCATCCAGGCGAAGACCTTGGCCGAGCGAGGCCCCCGGACGATGCGCTGGGCCGCCCATTGAGCGAAGTGACGGGCCCCTCCGGTCCGGGTCCAGATTCCGATGAGTCCCCCCAGGGCCCACAGGTAGACCAGGAGGATGACGGCAAACCCCTCGCTTCCGATGGAGGGAATGAGGAACCGTTCGATGATGTTCACGTCTCCCGGGGCCCCGGAGGCGCCGAAAAGAACGAAACCGGCGACCAGGATCCCCAGGAACAAGGAACTCACCACATCCCGGGTGAAGAAGACCAGGATGAGGGTGGTGAGGGCCGGGAGGAGGGAGGTGAATCCGTAGTGTCCCCCGTCTTCCACGGGGGCGGTGAGTTGAGGCGTCAGGGTCCAGGCCAGGAGGATGGCCAGCCCGGTGAGGACGAAGGGCGACCACTTCTGCCAGGGCGGCTGGGTTTCATTGCTGCTTTGCGTCGACGTCTGGCTCAACGACGATCCTCCTCTCAGGATCCAGGGGGAACTGCAGGCTCAGACGGCTGCCACCCTCCACCGGTGTGCCCGGCACCTCCGAAGACTCCCCTCCGACCTCCACGGCTACTGGAGGGGGGAAGGGGATCGTCAGGTGGAGAACCAGGTTCAGGGGCACCCGCCCGCCCGTCTGATAGCCACCAAAGCTACAGGTCCCCTCTTCGAGGCGACAGTCGATGGACATGGAGGCGTCGCCGATCCTGAGGCCCTCCACCTCGAGAGGAGAGGGCAGGGTCCGGGCGTCCACGGAAAGCGTGACCCGTCCTGATGCGGCATCGGGGCGCACCCCCAGGCGGCCCTCCACCCAGCTGCGCAGGAGGCGGGCGGCGTGGATCCCTCTCCGGGAGGTGAGGACGGGGGCCGCCATGGAGGCGAAGGCCTCCGGAGGTGGAAGGGTGGCCTGGGCATCGGCGGCCGGTGGTGGCGGGGGCTCAGTGGGGCCCGCCAGGACCGGGAGGACGAGACTCGGTTTCGCAGGAGGATCGTTGCCCTGGGATCCCGAGCTCGGGGACGGGGATCCGGGTTGGTGTGGGTCCGCAGGTTCCTTCTTGGCCACTTTGCCGTGGGTTTGATCGGGGGGCCCCTGTCCGGCCAGCGACCGTGCGACGGTCTGGAGCCTCTCGCTCCAACGGTCACCTGAACGTTCTACACCTTGGGCCAACGCCTCCAGCACCCGGAGCGGGCCGGGGAAGGCGGCCGGTGGGGATGCGCTTCCCAGCCCGCTAGCCTCCTGGTTCCTCCGGATCAGCCTCTCCACTGCCTGGTCCAGCCCCCCCGGATCTCCTCCAGCGCCGCCATGCTGCCGGTCCATGCCGGAATCTGACCCGCAAGGTGGAGGAGAGGGAGGGGTGGGGCGGTTTCCTCTCGGACCAGTTCCCGCAGAGCAGCCACGGCCATCTCAGGGCGGCCGGCGGCCAGGGCGCCCAAGCCCAGCTCCGCCAGCGTCTCGCCTCGGGCGAACCGGGGTACGGGGCCCTTCCCACCTGACTCCTCCCTCCTTGGGTGGGCCTCCGGGAACCCGGAGGCGGTCCTCCGGCCCAAACGCTCATCAGGCTCGGGCCGTTCTTCGACCCCGATCAGAAAGGGCCCCGCGGGTCGCCCTTCCCGATCCAATCCCAGTGCCGAGCGGTCCAGTGCCTGAAGGGCCGGAGGTAGGTCGACCCCTGTACCCTGGATGCGAAGATCTGCCCGGCCGCTTCGGGAGTAACGGGCCCGCTCTCGGGCGTGGGGTGGAGCCAGGCGAGGGGCGATCCGGGTGAACGGGGTCCCCCCTGGGGTGATGACCAGCGCCTGGGTGTCATCACCGCCGGATTCTTTGGCGGGAGCCAAGTGGAGTGTCGATCCCTCTCGTCCTCCGGGCCCCTGGAGGGTGAGGGAGAGGAGCGGGAGCTCTCCCGAGATCCTGGGAAGGGTTGATCCCCGAGCGTCTGAGTGGGCGCCGGACGAAGTCTCGGCGGTCCGGGGCCGGTCTGTCGCCTCCTCTCCCGGCGCCAGGACCTCCCAGTGGAGAATGAGAGCGGAGGCTGAGTCAGGGAGGACGGCCCGCTCCCGGAGTTTCCTTCCGTGAGGGAGTGGAATCTCTCGCTCCCATCCCCCACTCCCCAGCCGGAGGATGGTGGCCGAAGGGAGGGACCTCCCTTCCCATTGGATGGCCAGACGCCCTGAGTGCTGCTTCTTCTCGTCCCACAGACTCACCAGGCCTTCACCGGGATGGACGAGGGCCACGAGCCCCCCGCCGGTGACTGCGTCCACTCCGTGGCTGGGGCCCAGAACCAGCGATCCTTCGGCGGGGGGACCGGCCAGGGGGCGAGGAAGAGGAAGACGATGGAGCTCGGGAAGAGGACTCACGGGGACGGGTCCGTGTTGGGGAGGGGGGCGATCCGGGTATCCTGGAACGAGATCGGATCTTCAATGGGTTCCAGGTGGGTGAAGACGTGGGAACCAGGGAGCTGGCCCCGGATCCGGGCCTCGATGTCCTCGGCCAGGTCATGTCCCCGCTGGACTGACCACTGGCCAGGAACCAGGACGTGCATGGAGACGAAGCTTCGCTGGCCGGCTCTACGGGTTCGGATGGCGTGGAACTGAAGTCCCTGGCTCCGGAAGTCGTCCAGGATCGCCTCGATACGGAGGCGACTCTCCTCCGGCAGGGCCGTATCCAGCAGCCCCAGGGCCGACCGGCGGACCAGGCGCCATCCGGTGAGGAGGATGAACAGGGCTACGGCCAGGGCCAGGACGGCATCCATCCGGTTCCATCCGGTGAGTGCCACCAGCCCTACCCCGAGGATCACTCCCACCGAGGTCCAGATGTCGGTGAGGAGGTGATGCCCCCCGGCCTCCAGGGTGATGGAACCGTGGCGCCGCCCGGCCTGGAGGAGGATCCAAGCCACCCCTCCATTCAGGACCGTGGCGACGCCGGCCACCGCGAGTCCGGCCGCCACGGCCTCCACCGGCTGAGGGGAGAGGAGGCGGGGGAGGGCGGTGGCGATGACTCCGATCCCGGCCACCAAGATGAGGGCGCCTTCGAATCCACTGGAAAAGTACTCGGCCTTCGTATGTCCAAAGGCGTGCTCGTCGTCAGGGGGTTGGGCTGCCCACCAGAGCATGACCCACGCCACCAGGGCTCCGGCCAGATTGGCCAACGACTCCACTGCGTCAGCCAGGAGTCCCACCGAACCGGTGAGGAGCCAGGCCGTCACCTTCAGCCCGATGACCACCACGGCCGCAGCGGCGGCCAGCCCGGCGAAGCGGGTCAGGGAGGCGCCGGTGACGGGAGGGACTCCAGGACCGTGATGGTCTGTCGCAGGACCTCGGGGCGAGGGCATGGGGGAAGTGGCCCTACTCCAGGAGCTGGATTCGGTCCTCGTCGTCGGGCACGACGCAGAGGAATTCGAAGGGACCGTCGGGAGATGCCCGGTACCAGTGGGGCTCGCCGGCTGGGATATGGACCACGTCGCCGGCCTGAACCTGGTGGACCTGTTCACCGACTCCTATCCGGGCCGCGCCCTTCAGCACGTATTGCTGGTGCTCCACCTGGTTGGTGTGTCGGGGCATCCCGCCTCCTGGCTGCATGACGAACCGCCGCATGTGGAAGCCGGCTCCCGATCCCCGGTGGGTAAGGGTCTGACGCTGGGTGCCTTCGCCGGCTGACACCGGCTCCAGGGGGAGGTCGCTGCCGGAACGAATGGTGGCCATGGAAGAAGCTCCGCAGGGTGAAGGTGGGATGGGGAATCTGGAAGTTGGCCGTTTCCGGACCGTGGGGTCAATCCTGGTCCGGGAGGTCACCTTGGTTCCTGGAGGAGGCCTTCTCCGGGAGGGGCCACGGTCAGGGGTCGAAGGCGGTTCAGGGCGGCGGCCAGCTCGTGGCGGCGAAAGAGGGCCAGGTCGCCGTCGTGACCGTGTCCCAGGACGTCCAACCCCTCCTCCTCCAGCGCCTCCATGACGCCGTCCAGTATCTGAGAAAGGGTGGGGGTCGCCTGAGGATTGGGGCTCATGAAGCGATCCCGGGCCAGGAGGAGCCCCTCGCTCAGCGCCCGGGCCTGGGCCCAGGAAACGATCTGTTCCACCGCCGAGAGGTCAATGTCATGGCGCCCGAATTGGATCTGATCCTCTCCCCTGACCCGGATCCGGACTGGTCGCTTCCCCCGGGAAGGGTCCACCGAGGTCTGGAGGGGTCGGCGGGCAGGCCGAGCCGAGAGCCCGTCGGTCAACGGAGTGGGGGTCTCGGCCGTCCGGCCCGTGGGGTGGTTCCGGGCCACCTCCTTCCCCCGGTCCGTGGCCCACTCGGCCTGATATTCATTCATGGCCACCACGGTGTCGGCCACATCCAGGTAGTCGCCACTGCCACCCAGCACCAGGATGGAGGATATCCCCAGCTCCCGGTGCAGCTCCCGAACGCGATCAACGAAGGGGGTGATGGGCTCCCGGTCACCTGGCACCAGGATCTGCATCCGCCGATCCCGGATCATGAAGTTGGTGGCCGAGGTGTCCTCGTCCATGAGGAGGGTGGTGGCCCCCGACTCCAGTGCCTCCACGATCGCCGCCGCCTGGGAGGTGGAACCCGAGGCATTGGAAGTGGAAAAATCCCGGGTGTCCACTCCGCCGGGCAGCCGTCCGATGAAGGGGGAGATGTTCACCGAGGTCACGGGGCGCCCGTCCTCAGCCCGAATCTTCACGGCGTCGGGGTCGCTGACCACCCGCTCCCGGCCGTCTCCGGGCCGGTGGTTGTAGACGCCCCGTTCCAGAGCCCGCAGGAGGGTGCTTTTTCCGTGGTATCCTCCTCCCACGATGAGGGTGACCCCCTGGGGGATCCCCATCCCGGTGACGGGACCTGCGTTGGGGGTCTCCAGCGTCACCTCCAGCTCCGGTGGGCTCTGAAAGGGGACGACGCCGGAGCCTTCCAGGGGGCGGTCATCCACCCCGGACCGTCTGGGGAGCCGGGCGCCGTTGGCCACGAAAGCCACCAGACCTGCCCGGGCCAGTCCATCCCGTAGAACGTCTGCATCCTCGTTCATCTCAGCGTGTCGAAGGACCTCCTCCGGGGAATGGGCCGAAGCCAGGAGCGTCCTCTCCACAAGGTCAGGAACCACCTCCAGAAGAAGCCGAACGGCTTCCTGGCCCAGGACTCGACGCCCCCGGGCCGGGAGCCCCACCCGGAACCGGGCCTCGACGCTGCCATCAGGGGCCAATTGGACCGCTGTGTTGGGGATGACCTGCTGTCCTGGGGCCTCCATTCGGATCTCTCCTGATCGGCCGCTCCCCTTCCCTGAGCCCAGGGTGTGGGTCTCCTCCTGGAATGCTCGGGCCAGGAGGCAGCTCGTGCCCCATCTCCGGGCGTTGGTGGTGAGCACCTCCGGAGGCAGGCGGGTCACGGATCCGGGGAGATGGACTCGGAGCCGACTGGGTGCCGCAAAGGGATCACCCTGGACGTGATCGATGTGAAGGGCCACGAGGGGAAGCTGCCAAGAGCCCTTCAACTCCTTGTAGGCCTTGTACCCCCTTCCGTCGATCCGCTGTAGGATGTCTCGGAGAGCGTCCTGGGAGCGTTCAGTCATGGGGGGTGGGGTGGGAGTGTGTGGGGAGGAGGTGGAGGGGCCCTCGTTGAGGCCGTCGTCGGGGTGGCCCATATTCCGGAACGCTGGCCACTTCGGCCTACGACTGTTCCCCGCACCTGGAGACGTTCGCTTTGGCTAACTCAGCTCCCCTCCCTCGGGATCCTGCAGATTCCTCTCCCCCCCCCCCCCGCGCTTCCTGTCATGATCGAGGTCCCGAAGGGGAGCCGGAACAAGTATGAATACGATAAGGATCGAGGGAAGATCCGGTTCGATCGACTCCTCTTCTCGCCGGTCCACTACCCTACGGACTACGGGTTCATCGAGGATACCCTGGCACTGGACGGAGATGCTCTGGATGCCCTGGTCCTGGTCTGGGAGCCTACCTTTCCCGGATGTCTCATCGAGGCTCGTCCGGTGGGGCTCTTCCGGATGGCAGACGAGAAGGGGCCGGACGAGAAGATCCTCTGTGTCCCCATCCACGATCCACACTGGGCCGACATCGGTTCCCTGGACCAGGTTCATCCTCACCTTCTTCGGGAAATCGAGCATTTTTTCACCATCTACAAGGACCTGGAAGAGAAGGAGGTGACGGTGGAGGGATGGGCGTCCCGGGAGGAGGCGGAAGAGGTGATTCGCCAGGCTCGCCAACGGTTTTCGGGCTCGGACCCCGAGAGGGATGGAGGGTGACGGCGGCCAGCGCAGGTTCCCTGGCGTGGAGAGGGGATGGCGACGCCGGTCTGACCGGTGGGAAGGGAGGAGCGGAGCGGGAAAAGCCAGCTCGGATCCCTCGGCGAATCGGGAGCCTCCTGCCGGCGGCCACCGAGATCGTCTGCGCCCTGGGCCTGGGGGACAGGCTCGTCCTCCGGTCCCATGAATGCGATTATCCACCGTGGGTCGCCAAACTCCCTTACGCCACCGTTCCGCAGGTGGACCCATCCCGGGGGAGTGGCAGCATCGATCGGGACATCCAGGCCTTGATCCGGAAAGGCCTCTCCGTCTACGAGGTGGACGAGCATGCCCTGAAGCGGGCCGGGCCCCAGGTCATCATCACCCAGGATCAGTGTCAGGTCTGTGCCGTCCCCTTCGAGCGGATCCAAGATGCCGTGGAGCGCTTCCTGGATCCGGCCACCCGGGTGCTCTCCCTCTCCCCGACGGACCTGGATGCGGTTCTGGACGACATGGCCCGGGCGGCCCGGGTCCTGGGTGTGCCCCAGCGAGGAGAAGCACTGGTCCATCAGCTTCGACATCAACTGGATGAGCTGGCGGCCCGGGTCCGTCGGGAGCGTGCCGGGCCCCCGTCCCGGGTCGTGACGCTGGAGTGGCTGGACCCTGTCATGGTGGGCGGGAACTGGATGCCAGAGCTGGTGGCCATGGCCGGTGGAGAGAATCTCCTGGGGACCCCCGGCCGGCATTCTCCGGTGGTGGAGTGGGAGGAGGTGCGGCAACTGGACCCGGATGTCCTGGTGGTGGTCCCGTGTGGGTTCACCCTGGATCGGACTCGAAAGGAGGCCCAGGAGATCTTGCCTCGGCTTCCGGGGTGGGCTCAACTCTCCGCCGTTCAGTCCGGGAGGGTAGCGTTGGTCGATGGCCACCACTATTTCAACCGGCCTGGTCCCCGGATCGTAGAGTCGCTGGAGACGCTGGCTCAGATTCTCCATGGATGGCCCCGAGAGGAAGGCGATCGGGAGGGTGAGGGGGACCGGAGCGCTCCGACCCGGTGGGAGTGGATGGACGAAGCCGGCCAGAAATGACAGCAGCCACCGCTGTGATGTTCCTGGAGCGGCCTGGTTGAACGAAGGGTGAGCCCCGGGGTCCCTTTCTGGTGGACGATGGTCTCCAGAGGTGACCGGCTCGGGTGATAATTATAATGAATGCATTATAATTGCCCACCTGATTGGATCCGACAACAACATCGTACTTCGAGGACAGGAGCTAGTTGATGGGTGCCATTCGCGACTTCATGACCAAACATTATCGGCACTTCAACGCACGGGAAACGGTGGCTGCAGCCCAGGCGTGGGAGGACCACCTGGCCGCCGGTGGCAAGATGCTGGTCAGTTTGGCCGGCGCCATGTCCACTGGGGAGCTGGGGATCATCCTCTCCCGGATGATCCGGGAGGGAAAGGTTCACGCCATCTCCTGCACGGGCGCCAATCTGGAGGAGGATGTCTTCAACCTCCTGGGTCACGATGAGTACGAGGTGATCCAGGACTGGCGCGCCCTGTCGGCTGCCGATGAGGTGGATCTCTATCGGCGGGGAATGAACCGGGTCACGGACACCTGCATTCCCGAGGACATCATGCGTCACCTGGAGGCCCGGCTTCTGGCTCGGTGGAAGGAGGCGTGTGAGAAGGGGGAGCGGAGGTTCCCATTCGAGTATCTCTACGACATCCTTCGCTCCGGCGAGCTGGACCAGCACTATCAGACCGATCCGGCCAACTCCTGGCTCCTGGCTGCGCTGGAGGAAGGGCTGCCCGTCTATTCCCCGGGATGGGAGGACTCGACCACCGGGAACATGTTCGCCGCCAATGTCCTCCTGGGGAACCTGCCCCACCACCAGTGCTGCAAGACGGGCACGGAGCAATTTGCCCACCTCATGGAGTGGTATCGGGCCAACAACGGCGAGGAGGAGGAGGCTCCGTCGGTGGGGTTCTTCCAGATCGGGGGAGGAATCGCCGGNGACTTCGCCATCTGCGCCGTGCCCAGCATCATCCAGGACCTGAACGAGGACACGCCGTTCTGGGGCTACTTCTGCCAGATCACCGATGCCGACGTTTCGTACGGCGGGTATTCGGGGGCCGTCCCCAACGAGAAGATCACCTGGGGGAAGCTGGATCGGGATACCCCCAAGTTCCACATCAAGTCGGACGCCAGCATCGTCGCTCCCCTGATCTTCGGGTACGTGCTGGACGATTGAGCTCGCGGGAGTTGGCAGTCCCGTCCGGGTCGGCAGCCGATTCCCATCTGCTTCAAATCACCTGGTCCACGTGACCGGCACGGTATGACCCGCTTCCAATGCCCCGGTCCAGGTGACGTGGATCCCCTCAGCTCCCGGTAGCCTGGAGGATGGTCTGGAGTCGCTCGGCCTGGTGGCTCGGGATCTCGTGGCGGAGGCCTCCCCGACCCACCATACCCCGACCAAGGAGGATGCCGTCGTGATAGAGGATCACGGGGCCGGCCGGGAGGTTCGGGTCCTGGAGGGCGGTGCCGGCCAGGAGATGATCCAGCTCCTCCCGGGTCAGCTCCCTTCGTCGCCGGGGAGAGCTTCCCTGAGGGGCCTCCACCGATCCTCCCAGGGCGTTTCGGAACCGGGTGAGGAACTGGTTCGAGGGGGTTTCCTTTCCACCGCCGGCGGCACGGAAGGCCCGTAGCCCTGCAGAGACCAGACGCCAGCCTCCCCGCTTTCGCCACGCTTCCAGGGGCCACGACTCGGCCGTCTGGACCCAGAGATTCTCCTTTCGGGCCATCCAACCCAACCGGCCCAGGGTTGCGGGGTCGAATCCGTACTCATCCTCCAGGAGCCGGGAAGCCTCCTGGATCCTGGCACGGGCGGCCTCGGTGTCTTCGCCTGGGAAGGCCGGGGGGATGGGGGTCCAACCCGGCGCCTCTTCCGCAGGGCCCCCTTTCTGGTCAGGGCCCGTCTTCCGCAGTCGGGCCATGAAGAGCCCCCCTGAATCCAGGTGCTGAGGATAGACTCTCCAACTCCGGGTCAGCTCGCTCCGGAATTCCTGCCCATCCCATTCGGTGAGGCCGGGGGCGTGAGGGAGTTCCAAGGGGATCGATTCCAGATGGACCGGGGCGTCGGCCAGGACCCGATCCACCACCCCTTCGTTCTCTTCCGGGGCAAAGGTGCAGGTGGAGTAGACCACAACTCCGCCGGGTCGGGTAAGCTGGATCGCACGTCGGAGGAGGGCTTCCTGTAGCTCCGTCACATACCGCTGGAAGGAGGCGGTTCGGGCCGGGAGTCTTCCTTCCTGCCGACGGTAGTTCCCTTCCGCGGAACACGGAGCGTCCACCAGGACCCGGTCAAAGAGGGCTCCGTCCGGAAGCTCCCTGCCGTCGGCAGCCACCACCAGAATGTTGGTGCATCCCAGGCGGAAGACATTGCTCATGAGGCCTCGGAGGCGTTTNTCCTTGGGATCCACTGCCACCAGTGGACCCTCTCCCTCCATGAGCTCGGCCAGGTGGACGGTCTTGCCGCCAGGTGCGGCACAGAGGTCCAGGACCCGCTCACCTGGCCTGGGGTCCAGAGCCAGGGAGGGAAGCCCCATGACAGCCTGCTGGACGTGGAAGAAGCCCAGCCAGTGCTCCAGGGTCTGGGCCACCGATCCCGGCCCATCGGCCACTCGAAGGTAGTCGGGGAGCCCGGGGATGGGCTCCAGCTCGAATCCTCGATCTTCCAGCCGGGATCGGAGGGCGTCGGGGTCCACCAGTGCCTGGCGCACCCGGAGTGCCACAGGTTCGGGGGTATGGTTCACTTCCAGGAACCTCTCCCAGTCGGTGACGATCCGGCGATATCGTTCCAGGCGTTGTCGAGATGGAGCTGACGGCATGGGGTTGGATCAGGGCGGGACGGTGGGCCAACTCGTAAGGGGCGGCCTGAAGATGGCCGGGTGGACCGTGGAAGGGAACCGGGGGCCTGTCTTAAGGTAAGGGTCGATAGCTGGGTGGCAGTGGCTGGCGGGAAGGCTTCCGTCGATCCGGGACACTGCTGGTCCCAGTTCAGTCGTCCCTCTCTTTGGAGGTTCCCGTGTCTGGTCGCATGTCCTGCTGCTCCAGTTCGTCCCGCCGCATTCCTTTCTGTTGGGCTCTCCCCATCCTTCTGGGGGGGGTCCTTGTCCTCTGGGGCTGCGCCGAGGGCCCGCCGGAGACCGACGAGGCGCTTTCGGAGGCTGATCGAGAACTGGCAGTGGAGCGGGGAGAACCTGCCGCGGGAGCCCTGGCTCAAGGGCTGGTGGGCCGCCTTTCTGCAGCTCTGGATGAAGGGGGCCCCGCCTACGCCGTGGAGTTCTGCTCTCAGGAAGCCATTCCCCTTACTCGGTCCATCGAAGCCGAGATGGAGAACGGACTCGAGTTGAAGCGGACCACCCTCCGCTGGCGGAATCCGGACAACGCACCGGACCCCTGGGAGGAGGCCGCCCTCCAGTACATGCAGGAGTTGGAGGAGACGGGGGAAGGGGCCCCCGAGGCCATCACCGGACCAGGGCCGGACGGTACCCTACGCTATTATCGCACGCTTCGGACCGGCCCCCAGTGCCTGGCCTGTCACGGTGGAGAGGCCGATCTGGATCCAGAGGCGGCTCGACTCATCGCTGACGCGTACCCTGAGGATCAGGCCACCGGGTATACGGAGGGCGAGTTCCGGGGGCTGATCCGGGTCCAGATCCCCCGCTGAGCTGACGGGTGGAACGAAGAAGGGGGGTGTCCGGTGAAGTCGAACCCGGACACCCCCCTTCCTTCGGCTTCTTCCCAGCCCTGGGTCAGTCCGTTGGGGTGGCCTCCAGCGGCGCGGCTGCGTCGGTGGGGATCAGGAGGACGGTGGCAGCGGCCCGGCGAACTACCTGGCGGCTCTCACTCCCCATGACGATTTCCGGGAGAACCCCCCGGCCATGCGTCCCCATGACCACCATGTTGCTGGTGTCCTTCCCACCCTCGGACAGAATCTCTTCGTGGGGAGTGCCCAGGCGGACCTGAGCTTTCACATCCAGGTCCCCGTTGGGATCCAGTTGCTCAGCCAGAGCCTTGAGCTGTTCCTCGGCCTGGCTTCGGCCTTCCGTGTCTTCGACCGGCAGGACGTGGAGAAGGGTGAAGGACTTGACCCCCCGGGCCGCCAGGGCCTGGAGCCAGGGAAGGGCGCGCTGGGCCGCGGCGGAGAAGTCGGTGGGGTGGATGACCCGCCTTGGAAGTCCGTCGTTCCGAACCTCCAGGGCGGCTTCCGGGTCGGGGCGGTTGGCCTCGATGCGCTGAAGCAGGACGGGACGGCTGGCCCGGCGAACCAGTTCCCACGCCACGCTCCCCACGAAGGCTTCCCGAATCCGGGTATGGCTTCGGGAGCCCACCACGATCACATCGGGGTCGCGGGTCTGGGCAACCTTGATGAGCTCGGTGGCCGGGCTCCCCGTTGGAACCTCCACCGAGACGTTGAATCCCTCCCCTTCCAGCCGTTTGGCCAGGCCGTTCAAGCGCTCCCGGAGGTCACCGATCTCTCGAAGAGACCCGGAGACCGGCTCCTTGATGGGGCGGGCAACGTGGGCCAGGATGATCTCTTCGGTCCCGAACTGGCGGAGCCCGGGAAGAGATGAGACCAGGGCCTCGGTGGCGGGCGAGAGGTCCATGGCCACCAGAACGCGCTCGAACATGTGGTTACCTCGGCGATGAAGTCAGATTGGCGTGGAGACACAGGCCGTACCGGCCCGGGCGACATTGGTTCCGGGTGCCAGGTTCAACCCGATGGCTGTCCGGGATGGAGACTGGCCTGACGGGGCATTATGAGGGTCGAGAGTCTGGATCTCAAGGTAGCGGGTACAAACTGGCCCGCCAGCCCCTCCTCCATGCGCCCCCAGGTGGGCCGTGGGGGCCCGCACCGGGAGAGGGGATGCCCGGGAGGGCGTCGGGGCCCTATCTTTCTGTGACCCTCTTCGACAATCGTGCCACTCCTCAACCCTGGTTCTGATTTATGGCTGCCAACCAACATCCCACCATTCGGGCCCGTAAAGGGGCGTCTCTGCACCGCTTCTTCGCTGTTCTTCTGGTCCTCCCGGTCCTGCTCTTGACGGTGGGGTGCGACGATGACGATCTGGAGGTAGAACTGGAGGCTTTCGTGGGAAGCTGGCAGTTCTCCGGCTTCTCCAACCTGGGGCCGGCGGTGAGTCTGGACGACGGGATCTTCGAGATCTCCGACCTGCAGGCGTCTCGGGGCGTGGCCACCGGGAGGCTGTCGGTGGAGGACGGACGGTGGGCCGGGAATACCTTCCGCATCCAAGCCAACTCAGGCTCCCAGGTCTTCGTGGACACCGACGGCGCCATGCTATTCCAGGGAACGGGCACCGCCGTGTTGGGATCCGGGGCCCAGGCACCCTACGAGATCACCCTTGAAGGAGCCCGGAGCGACGGTGAGATCCAGGGGACCATTTCTCGCTTGTACATCGAGGGACTGGGAACCACCGAGGGCGAATTCACCGCGATTCGTACGGATTGAGGCTGGATGGAACGAAGGGCTGTCCCCCTGTTGGAGAACGGTCTGACCCGGGCCGAGTAGTCCCTGGAAGGCTCCTTCCACAACAGCTTTCCGATCGGACTTCTAGGACATGAAGGACTATTGGCGCTTCCTGAGGGAGGAGCCGGAGCTCATCTCGTATGGGATGCTTCTCACCCTCCTGAGCAGCTTCGGCCAGACCTTCCTCATCTCTCTTTTCGTCCCCTCCATCCAGGGGCACTTCGGGTTGAGCCAGGCCGGGTTCGGGGCCCTCTATTCCGGGGCGACCCTGGCCAGTGGACTTCTCCTTCCCTGGGCCGGGCGGGCCATCGACCGGAGGCCATTGCCGGAGGTGACCGGGGGCGTCGTCCTTCTCATGACGGGCTCCGCTCTGGCCCTGGCTGGGGCCTGGCATGTGAGCGTCCTGGCGCTGGCTCTGGTAGGGCTTCGACTCTCAGGGCAGGGGCTGTCGAGCCACACGGCCCTGACGGCCATGGCCAGGTACTTTCCACAGGCCCGGGGGAAAGCCCTCAGCCTGGCCAGTCTGGGATTCCCTGCCGGGGAAGCTGTCTTGCCCCTGACCGTCGCTGGACTTCTGGCCCTGGTAGGTTGGCGGGTGAGTTGGGTCCTGGTCGCCGTGGTCACGGCTCTCCTCTTGCCTGTCGCCCTGGTTCTCCTCCGCCGATCCGGCGCCGACCTGGACCCGGTGGGGTCCACAATCCGGCACGATACCGTGTCCCAGGCCAGGGCGGCGGACCACCGGCCCGCTGGCGACTGGTCCCGGCGGCATGTCCTCCGTGACGTCCGATTCTATCTGGTTCTGCCTGCGGCCCTTCTCCCCCCCTTCTGGGCCACCGGACTGATCCTCTACCAGACCAGCATTGCCGGGGGGCGAGGTTGGAGCCTGACCCTCATGGCTTCGGCCTTCGTGGCATACGCGGCGGCTCGGGTCGTCTCATCTCTGGTGGTGGGAGGGGGCATTGATCAGTTCAGCGCCCGTCGCCTCTTTCCCTACTCCTCCCTTCCCCTGGGTCTGGGGGTGGTGATCCTGGCCCTGGTTCACTCGCCCTGGGCCGCCTTCGCCTTCATGGCCCTCCTGGGGACCACGGTGGGGCTGAGCGGTACGCTGAAATCGGCTCTCTGGGCTGAACTCTACGGAGCTCGGCATCTGGGTGCCATCAAAGGGCTCATGGCTTCCCTGATGGTCTTCAGCACGGCTGCCGCTCCCCTCCTTGTCGGCACGGTCCTGGAGTTGGATGGAGGGCTGGTCGTGCTGCTCCTCCTCGCACTCCTGAGCATCCTTCTGGGAACGGGGCTGGCCTTCGGCGTCCATCTGCGCCCACGCATCCAGCTGGACTGACGGGCAGAACCGACGTACGAGAGGGCTGAGACTCCAGTGCCTGATCCGGATAACCGAGCCTCCAGCGGCGGGGCCGGAACGACTCTGGCGTCCCCATTCCATTTGACGCTCCTCGGGCCCCGCCCTATACCTACTTCAGGCCCATGCCCCCCCAGCGGGGGCTACATGCAGGTTCCTGTGCTTCCACCAGATCCTGTGCCCTCCATTACCGCTGCGCCCCTCCGGTCCATGGCTCTGATCCGTGGCTTGCCGGTGGGACCGCTACCGCCATTTCCTTCCGGAGGAGATGTAATGAAGCCAGTGCTTCTTCCCTTCCTGGCCATCACCTTGTTCGCCCCAGCTCTGCTGGGCGCCCAGGTCCAATCCGGAGAGACGCCCCCAGTNGATGGGCTCCGGGAGAACACGCCCCAACTTCATGCTCTCACAGAGGTCCGGGTCGTAACGGGGACCGGGGAGGTCTTGGAAGGAGCCACCGTGGTGATCCGCGATGGACTCATCCAGGCGGTGGGTCCCGGTGTGGAAGCGCCTGCCGGAGCCCGGGTTCGAGAGATGTCCGGGTATACGATCTACCCGGGGTTCATCGACCCCCATTCCTCCCTTGGCATGGACGAACCCAGGTTGGAGGAGCGGGAGCGAGGGCCCTCGTATTGGAACCCTCAGGTCCAATCCTTCGTCTCAGCGGCGGCGGAATACGTCCACGACGACGCCAAGACCGAGGTGCTGCGGCGACAGGGGGTGGGGGTGGCGTTGGCCGTCCCACAGCTGGGGATCTTCCGGGGCGAAACGGCGCTGGTCAGCCTGGGTGAGGGACCCAACATTCGGAGGATTCTTGATGGGGAGCCGGCTCATTCCGTCTCCTTCTCCCGAGACCTGGAGCTGGGCCAGACCTATCCCACCTCTCTCATGGGAAGCATCGCCCTCATCCGGCAAACCCTATATGACGCCCAGTGGTACGGGGAAGCTCGGGCCACCTGGGAGGGGAACCCCCAGGGCTCGACCCGACCGGAGACGAACCAGGCGCTGGCAGCCCTCCAGGCCCACGCTCGAGGAGACCGCCCCCTTCTGGTGGAGACTCGGAACGAGGATGAACTGGGATGGGCCCTGGAGATTGGAGACGAGTTTCCAGTCTCCCTCTGGATCCGGGGCAGCGGCTCTGAATACAGGGTCCCCCACCTGCTGGAACGCTTGGACGGTCCCCTGATCCTCCCGGTGGCCTTCCCCGAGGCCCCTGATGTGGAAACGCCGGAGGCGGCCCTGAATGTGGATGTGGCCGAGTTGCGCCACTGGTATACGGCGCCGGAGAATCCGGCTTTCGTGGCGGAACGAGGGGTTGATTTCGCCTTCACTGCCGACGGGTTGGAGGAACCTGCCGACTTCCTCCCCAACCTTCGTCGGACTGTGGAGCGGGGGCTGGCCCCGGACCGTGCGCTGGCAGCCCTGACCTCGAATCCGGCTCGGTTCCTGGGGATCCAGGATACCCATGGGACCGTGGAGGCCGGAAAGGTAGCCAATCTGGTGGTGACGACCGGGGATCTCTTCCAGGACGGCACGGTGATTCGGGATGTCTGGGTGGATGGACGACGCTTTCCGGTGGAGCCTGCTCCCCTGGCCCAGATTCCCGGTGAATGGGATGTGAGCCTCTCGGGCGCAGAGCTGGCTTCGACCCAGGGACGTCTAACCATCAGTGGGGACGTTCAGCGGCCTTCAGCTCAGCTCACCATCGGAGGTCAGGGGGTGGCGGTCCACTCCGTCTCCGTCCAGCCCCAGGCCCGGCGGGTTCGCCTGGACGTGGATGCAGGACCGCTGGGAGGGGATGGCATGGGACGCCTTTCAGCGACTGTGGGAACGGAAGACCTCCAGGGTTGGGGTGAGCTTCCGGATGGATCCCGATTGAGCTGGGAGGGAACGCGGACCGGCGACGGAAATGGAGCCGACACCGCATCGGGGAATGGTGCCGGGGCTCCAGGGGGGCTGGATCTCCCCGGGATCCACCCCCTCCTGGACTACGGTCGAGCAGAGCCTCCGGAGCAGCCCCAGGAGGTCCTGGTGCAGGGCGCCACGGTCTGGACCATGGGGCCCGAGGGGATCCTGGAGGATGCGGATCTCCTGGTCCGAAACGGACAGGTGGTGGGGGTGGGGTCGGGGCTGGAGGCCTCGGCTGGTGCCCAGGTCATCGATGCCCAGGGCATGCATGTTACGCCGGGACTCATCGATGCTCACATCCACTCCGGCTCGGGAGGTGGAATCAATGAGACCGGAAGCGCCATCGTTCCCGAGGTCCGGATGGGGGATGTGGTCACGGCCAACAACCCATGGATGTATCGGCAGTTGGCCGGCGGGCTCACCACCGCCCACCTCATGCATGGATCGGCCAATCCCATCGGGGGCCAGAATGTCCACATGAAGATGCGCTGGGGCCTTCCGGCTCGGGAGCAGCACCTGCAGGGCGCCCCTCGAACCGTGAAGTTCGCCTTGGGTGAGAACGTGAAACGCCGGACCGAACGCTATCCTGACACCCGAATGGGAACGGAGCAGATCATCCGGGATCACTTCAAGGCAGCCCGCGAGTATGAGGCGGCCTGGACCCGATGGGAGGAAACGGGAGAGGGCATTCCTCCCCGACGGGATCTGAGGATGGAAGCCTTGGTGGACATCATGAACGGGGACATCCTGATTCAGGCCCACAGCTACCGGCAGGACGAGATCCTCATGCTGATGCGGGTGGCTGAGGAGTTCGACGTGACCATCGATGCCTTCCACCACGGAGTGGAAGCCTACAAGGTGGCACCGGAACTCCGGGAGCACGGTGCAGCAGCGGTGGTCTGGAGTGACTGGTCCGGATTCAAGATCGAGGCCTATGACGCCACACTCTATAACGCCCGCCTTCTCCATGAGGCCGGGGTGATGACCTCACTCCACTCAGACAACAGCACCATTGCGGGACGGATGAACTGGGAGGCCGGGAAGATGGTCCGAGCGGGGCTCGATGAGGAGGATGCCCTGGCCATGGTGACCATCAACACGGCTCGGGCCCTGGGCATCGACGACCAGGTGGGATCTCTCGAGGCGGGGAAGGACGCCGACTTCGTGATCTGGAACGGAAATCCCCTCTCACAGTTCTCCATGGCCCAGCAGACCTGGGTGGATGGACGCAGGTATTTCGATCTAGACGAGCACACCGAACTGGAGGCCCGGGTCGCCGAAGAACGGGCCGACCTGATCCAGCACCTCCTGAACAACCGCTGAGGGTAGATCGATGACGAACCACGACTTGGCTCGAAACGGACGGACCCCCGAGCGGAGCTCCGCGGCCCGGCGAGGGAGAAGTCGGCTGGGAGCGCTCATGGCAGGAGGGCTTCTCCTCATCACGGCGCCGGTTCTCACCGGGCTACCAGCAGAGGCCCAGACCCCCACGCCGGCGCCCCCGCAAGATGGACCTGTGGCACTCTCCGGGGTGACCATCCATCCTGTCACCACCCCGGTCATCGAGAATGGGACCGTCCTTTTCGAAGATGGCGTGATCACGGCCATGGGAACCGATGTGGAGCTACCGGCAGGCACCGAGATCCTGGAGTTGCCGGGGCGGCACGTGTACCCGGGACTCATCGATGCCAATAGTTCCATGGGACTCTCCGAGATCGGTGGCTTCGACGTGGCCATCGACCTGAACGAACTGGGGGACGTGAATCCCAATGCCCGGGCCCACGTGGCCTTCAATCCGGAGACCAGACACACTACGCCGGCCCGCTCCCAGGGCGTGCTCATCACCAACTCCTCCCCCTCCGGCGGCCTGATCTCCGGTCTCTCAGCAGCCATGATGCTGGACGGCTGGACGTGGGAGGAGATGACGCTGAAGGAATCCACCAACCTCATGCTGCACTGGCCCTCACCTCAGGACGAGGATGACTACGAAGCGGAGTTGGAAACCCTGCGCTCCACCTTCGATGAGGCCCGAGGTTACATGCTGGCCCTGGAGGCCGAGGGCGAGGCCTTGCCCAGCGATGCCCGGTGGGAGGCCATGATCCCGGTTCTCCAGGGAGAGGTCCCTATCATGATCCAGGCCAATGAGCTCCGGCAGATCCAGGACGCCATTACGTGGTCCGAAGAAGAAGAAGTCCGGATCATGATCCTGGGCGGACGGGACGCCGCCTTCGTGGCCGACCATCTTGCCGGCCGGGAGATCCCGGTGATCCTGAGCTCGGTGCAGGGATCCCCGTCCCGAGGCTGGCAGCCCTACGATGAGCCATTCACCCTCCCTCTTCGCCTCCACGAAGCCGGTGTGCCCTTCGCCATCGCGGGGGGCTCCAGTGCACCCTACACATACCGACTGCCCTGGGAGGCGGGGACGGCCGTGGCCTTCGGGCTTTCCGAGGAAGAAGCCCTCCGGGCGGTAACCCTCCATCCGGCTCGATTCCTGGGGATCGATGACCGAGTGGGATCCCTTGGAGAGGGGATGGACGCCACTCTGCTGGTGACGACCGGAAGTCCATTGGAGTACGAGACCCAGATCGAGGGGATCTACATCCAGGGGCGTGCCGTTGAGATGGATGACATCCACAGGCTCTTCTATCAGAAGTATCGGCAACGAATCGAAGGGGCCTCGGACCTGGAGCGCTGAGCGAGTCCGGGATGTCTGATTCCTCGCCCTCGGTGACGCCGTCCAAGACAGCTCGACTCCTGGACCTCCTGGCCTATCTGGCTGGGCGACGATTCCCGGCCTCGGGCCGGGAGATCATGGAGAACGTGCCGACGTACCGGGAACGCTGGCAGAGTGGAAGTGAGAAAGATCGGTTGTCGGTGAAGCGGATGTTCGAGCGGGACAAGCTGGAGTTGAAGGAGTTGGGGGTCCCCCTTCGGTCGGTGGCCTCCGGNGGCTCTGCCCANGACCGGAGAACTGGAGGAGACGAGGAGGTCCGGTACCAGCTCCGACCGGGGGAGTTCTACCTTCCGGCCATCCGCCTCCTCTCTGGAGGAGGAGACGAGTCTCAGGGTCCGNCTGAGCCAGGCTTNGCCATGCGACCAGCGGAGCACCGGCTGGCGGTGGAAGGGCTCCAGCACATCCTGGAGATGCCCTCCTTCCCCCTTCGGAAGGCCGGTCGAAGAGCCCTCCGAAAACTGACTTTCGACCTGACCTCTGATCTGGAAGTGGAGGCCCCTCCCCTCCTTCACCTGCCTGCCTTCGACCCGGTGGAGCACCGGGAGGTGCTCCAGGCGGTCTCGCAAGCCGTTCTCCGGCGGCGCCTCCTCCATTTCCGATACTACGCCATCGGTCGGGATGAAGAAGGGGACAGGGCCGTCCATCCCCAAGGTCTCCTCTACCAGGGCGCCCGCTGGTACCTGGTGGCCTGGGACCCGGACCGTGAGGCCGAGCGGCTCTTCCGTGTAGATCGGATGTCGAAGGTCCGGATCGGGGAGGTGATGGAGGAGGGTTTCAGATTGCCGCCGGACTTCTCCATGGAGCATCTTCGAGAACGGGAGGCCTGGGAGTTGGGGGGTGACGAGGAGGCCCTGGCCGTCCAGGTCCATTTCCGGTATCCCGTCTCACTCATGGCCGCCCGGAATGGGTGGGGCAGGCTGACCTCCAGCCAGGGAAGGGGAGGAGACGAGCGGAGCTTTCAGGTACGAAGCGTCGGGCCCTTCCTGCGGTGGATCCTTTCCCATGCCGGAGACGCGGCCATCCTGGATCCACCAGAGCTGGCCCGGGAGGCGCAGGCGCTCCGGAAACGGGTCCTGGAGGCCCATCGATGAGTGCTGATCCCCGTGCGGCCGGAGCCCGGCTGGAGCGACTCCTCCACCTCATCCCTGAAGCAGTCCGGGAGGAGGGGGTTCGTCTCAGCCAAATGGCCCGCACCCTGGAGGTGGCCCCGGAGATTCTGCAGGAGGACATCTCCATCCTGACGGAGAGGGACGCCTACCTCCGTGCAGGAGAGCCAGGGCAGCTTCAGGTAGATCTGAACCTGGCGGAGGATCGGCTCCGGATCTGGAGCCCCGGTCCCTTCACCCGCCCACCCAGGTTGAGTCGTCGGGAGCTCCTGGCCGTCCTCCTGGGGCTCAGAAGCCGAGCTCTCCTTCGGGACGAACCGCCGGAACCCGAGTTGGAGGGACTGGCTCGACGTCTGGAGAAGCAATTGGGGACCCCCGTCCAATCAGACACTGAACGGCCGGCTCTTCCCCTGGAGGATGGATCGGCCGGGAGTGTGGACGCCCGGTTCCGGGATCAGGCCCTCACCGCCATTCAAGAATGCAAGCAGGTTCGGTTTTCATACCTGAAGCCGGGCCAGGAGGAAGTGGAGGAGCGGGTCGTGGAACCCTACACACTGGTCTATGCCGAGGGGGAGTGGTACCTCCTTGGCAGACCGATGGAAGTGGATGGACCCAGGGCCTTCCGAATCGACCGGTTCCTGGAGTTGGAGGAGGCGGGGGACAGTGGAGCTTTTCAGATCCCGGAGGATTTCGACGCGACTCGCCTCCTTCCGAACCGGCGGGTCTTCTTCCAGGGAGATGAAGAGCCCGAGC
>SL_3KL_010_SEDDRAFT_10001339_pt1 | contig 22240 bp, 20 predicted proteins | sample SodLakKL_010_SED_2_FD_10381 | JGI IMG/M metagenome (IMG submission 10381) | reverse complement strand
ATGCACCCCTCAATGCGCCTTGAATACGAACCAAAATCCGGCGCAATCTGGGGGCATTATTTTTTGCCACGTCCCTAACCTGTTGGAATGAAAGAGACTGAAAAGCTGTGAGGCTGGAGTGCGAAAGTTGTGCTTTCGCCTTAAATGATGACGTCCCGGTTAATTCCCAGAAGGGAATACCAGGACGTCTGGCTTTTTACTAATGAGAGGGGCAGGTTTTTTAAATATTCAGCTGCTTCATAAAGGCTGATCGGTTTCCGATTCTCTGCTCATTCTGCATTATTTCTGGGATGACATTCATGACAGGCGACAGGAGCCAGCGTGGCCTTTTTTTCTTCGTTATAACTTCTATGGCAGCTTCGGCACGAGAGGTGAACGGCTTCCCCATGGTATTGCAGAAGGTCTTCCTTGGCCATCCTGGGAGAACCGACTTCTCTGGGAGCCAGGCCCGGAGTCGTGTGGCATGCTATGCAACTTTCAATTTTCATAACATTTAAAGGCTTACCTTCCTCATCCACATGACACTTGCCGCAGGCAACATCATAATACTCAATATGGCTTGTATGGGTATACTCTAAATCATGGCATACAATACAAGAGGGAGCCTGATCCCCCATTTTGAAAGAATCCAAAGGTTTTCCGGATTGATCATGATGGCATTCACCGCAGCCCAGGTTAAATTCAATCACATGTTTTCTGTGTTGGAATTCAACAATACCTCTTTCATGTTTTTCATATCCTTCCGTTTCCATCCGGACAACATCAGGACCCAACGTGTTTGCAAAAATACCCGCCCCAATGAACATCGTAGCAATTACGGCAATCGCTGAACTTAGAACTAATGATTTTTTCCTCATAAACCTGTTAAACCTCCTTTCTGTTTAAAAGACATTGTTTGGTACTTTTAACAACAACAAATCTTTATGTCAATCATTAAAAATGACTCTGGAACTGCTATATCCGCCTCTTTTCTGTTTTTCAGCGGCACAAATTTTCTCTGATCGAATTTATAAATACCAGTGGAAAAAAACATAGACATTATGAATTTGACATATAGACAATGGCCATGGCAAATTCTCCACTTTGTGCAAATCCGAATAAATCGTTGCATTTAATGGGAGAACAAAGATGGTTCAAATTAAAAGCTTTTTTGCCACACGCTGGGGAATTGTGAGTGTTGGAGCATTTATCGGAATATTTGCCGCTTTGCTCCAAAAACTGGGAAATCCTGGAAATATGGGAATCTGTGTTGCCTGTATGGAAAGGGATGTTGCCGGAGCCATCGGGCTGCATCGGGCCGCGGTAGTTCAATATATGAGGCCTGAAATTATTGGTTTTGTGCTGGGTGCATTGCTTTCGGCCTATCTTTTCAGGGAATATCGTCCCCGGGCTGGATCGGCTTCCATTGTGAGGTTTTTTCTTGGGGTTTTTGCCATGATCGGAGCACTTGTTTTTTTAGGGTGTCCCTGGAGGGCTTTGCTGAGATTGGCCGGTGGAGATGCAAATGCTATTCTGGGTTTGGCCGGTCTCATCGGGGGCATATGGATTGGTGTTTTGTTCCTGAAGGGAGGATATAATCTCGGAAGAAGTTCTCAGACCCACTCCTCGGCCGGATGGCTTCTTGCACTGATGATGGCGGGCTTTCTGGTATTGATGCTGATATTTCCTCAGATAGAAGGAGAAGAGCGAAGCGGGGTGTTATTTTACAGTGTAAAGGGGCCGGGAGCAATGCATGCGCCTTTATTTATCTCCCTTATCGTTGGGATTTCTGTGGGGTTTTTCGCCCAGCGCAGCCGCTTTTGCACCATGGGGGCTTTCAGGGACCTTATTTTGTTTAGACAAACCCATCTTTTTTTGGGTGTTCTCTCACTTTTGATTTTTGCTTTTGCTACAAACCTGATTCTTGGGCAGTTTAATATGGGGTTTACCGGTCAGCCGGTAGCCCATACCATGCATGTATGGAATTTTGGAGGCATGCTTTTAGCGGGGTTGGCGTTTGCACTGGCGGGGGGGTGTCCGGGCAGACAGCTTTTTTTATCCGGTGAAGGTGATGGAGACGCTGCGGTTTTTGTGCTGGGCATGATCGTTGGGGCCGCTTTTTCCCATAATTTCGGCTTGGCCAGTTCTCCGGCAGGCGTTGGCGCGCATGGTGTTGCTGCAGTGATTATCGGGATCCTGGTATGCCTGTTTATCGGCTTTACAATGAGGGAAAAATCAGCATAATAAGGGAGATATTATGGATAATACAGTCGATGCAAGAGGTCTTTCCTGTCCTCAGCCTGTTTTGATAACCATTGAACAGATAAAAAAAATGGGCAAGGGGCGAATTGCGGTTCTTGTGGACACGGATACCTCCAGGGAAAATGTGGCCAGGGCTGCTGAAAGCCAGGGGTGGCATATTGAAAACATTGAGCCGGATGGCATTGGTTATAAAATAAGTATTTCGAAGGAATGATATTGGCATTTTTCAAATTCTTTAAAAGAAAAAAAACGGATGTTTCCATCCAGAACAAACAAACAGATCGGGGATTGCTGGTTTATGAAAACACCAGCGAAGTGATCCGGGTGGAAAACATTCTGAAAGAAAAAGGGTGGAAGGTCCGTGTGATGGGACCTCCCCCTGAACTCAGAACCGGGTGTGATCTGGTAATTGAATTTCCGCTGATTGATTCACTCAATATTTTGAGGCTGTTGAAGAGGTTTGATCTTCCGCCTTTGCGTGTGGCCCCGGTAACCAGCCCTTTGCTGGAGCCGGTGAGCCTTTTTAGAACCACAGATTTTGGCCGTTACCTCATGGTGAGGGCAGCCAATATGAAATTGACCATTGATAAAGAAACACAAGTGATTGTCAATGTCAGCGGGGGAGGTTGCCCCGATGTTCCCTACCTTGCAGCGGTACTGGTGGGCAAACCTCTTGGAAAAGCACCAAAACCCCGGGAATTGGGCCATACACTTTGCGGTTACGCTCTTGACCTTGCTTATCATGAGATGAGGCAAAAATGCTTGCCATAATAGGGACGGTTCCCGACCCTGAAATTCCTGTACTGGAAGGAGAGGCTGCCTTGATCTCAGGACAACTTGCTGTTGAAGCGCGGCGATTTCAGGTACACCGTGGTACCCCGGCTCTTGTGGCGGCTGCAGTTCAGGCTTGCCGGGTACTTGAGCGGCCTTTGCCGGTTGTCTGTCTGGCCGGCGATATAGGACTGGGGGATGGCAGCAGAAAACTTTATGGTTTTCTTGCCGAAAAATTAGGGGCCTTAAATTATGATGTAATCACATTTCACTATCTCCAGCCCGATGTGGATTGGCATAACCGGGTGCTTTTCGCTATTGAAGAAATGAAAAGGCGGCCGTTACTAATTGCAGATGCGGGCTTTATGTATGCGGCTAAAATGAGTGGCCAGGCCGAAGCCTATGATCTGTTCACTCCGGATATTGGAGAACTGGCATTTCTGGCCGATGAAGAAGCGCCACATCCTTTTTATACGCGAGGTTTTATTTTTCACAAAGAAAATGATGTTCAACATTTAATCGACAGAGCGTATCGTTTTAAAAATGCTGCAAAATGCCTGCTGGTAAAAGGTGTCCGGGATTATATCGCCTGTGGCGAAGGCATGTCACAAATTGTTGACCGGCCTGATGAGGAAGCCATGGAAGCCATTGGCGGGACGGGAGACACTCTCACCGGAATTGTGACTGCCCTGGTCGATTCAGGTATGGACCTGAAGGAAGCTGCAGTCAAAGCCGCAATAATCAACAGGACTGCAGGAAACTATGCAAAACCATCACCGGCGACTCAAATCTCAGAAATTATTGAGCACATACCAAAAGCCATGGCTTCTGTTTTATAAGGAATTATAGTGTCGGTAAAAAAAGTCCGGGATGAAGTTCATCAAAAATGTACCCGGTGTAACCTTTGTGTCAAACAGTGCGGCTTTCTCCAAAAATACGGCAACCCGGGAAATATTGCCGATGCTATTGGGTTGGATGGCAAAAGCTTTGCCGAAATGCCATTCGAATGCAGCTTATGCAGCCTTTGTGAGATAAAATGCCCTGCAAAACTGGCTCCGGCAGAAATGTTTCTGGAAATGCGTCGTGATGCGGTTTCCAACGGGGTAGCCGATTTTTCCAGGCAAAAAGCGCTGCTGAATTATGAACGTAGAGGGGTTTCCAATCGGTATTCTTATTTCGCTTTACCAAAAAATTGTGAAACCATTTTTTTCCCCGGTTGCACTCTGGCGGGCTTGCGGCCCAAGCAAACCTTTCGACTTTTTAAGTGCTTAAAAGATTATGTTCCTAACCTGGGCATTGTGTTGCACTGCTGTTGTAAACCATCACATGATCTCGGACGAACAGGCGCATTTGAAAAATTTTCACGTAAAATGGGGCAGTATTTAGAGCGCAACGCAATTAAAAAAATCCTGGTTGCCTGCCCGGGTTGTTACAAAATTTTTAAAAACTACTACAGCAGGTCTGTTCAGATCGAGACGGTTTACGAAATCATGAGCCAAAACAGGTTTCCTGTTTCAAAAAAAATCTCGGGCTCTGTTTGTGTCCATGATCCCTGTGTGGTGCGCCATGAGGACGGCATCCACGATTCTGTGCGCCACTTGGTGGAAGCAACCGGCTTGAACTTGTTTAAAATGAATCATGAACGGAAAAATACCCTTTGTTGCGGTGAAGGTGGTGCTGTTAATTTTGTAAATCCTGAATTATCGCAAAACTGGTCTGCGCTTAGGGCAAAAGAGAGTGAAGGGCAAAAAATCATCACCTATTGTGCAGGGTGCATCAATAGATTAAACAAATTCCACTCTGTAAGTCATGTCCTTGATCTCGTGTTTGAGCCCCAGGCTGCATTGGCTGGTAAAATAAAGACAAGCCGTCCTCCGATGACCTATCTGAATCGGCTTTTTTTGAAATATTGGTTGAAAAAAAGTTTTAAGATTTAAGCCAAGCAGTGCGAATGAATTTTTTCACCGGGTACGGGTTTACCTGTAGGTGCGAATTCATTCGCACAGAGGCGTACCTATAATCAGATAGGCAAGAAATGACCCCCGAGATTATGCGAAACTCCGCAGTGCGAATGAATTCGCACCTACATCTAATCGAACTTTTTGAAAATCTGGCTGCTTATAGCATTCTAAAACCTGAGGTTCAGTACCTGAATACCGCAGCTGCAAGCCCTTTATCGGGAACTTCCGAAGGTTTCACCGCAAAAACTTTTCCGCCGTTGGCCAGTGTGTGAACTGCCGCAAAATCCAGAAGGTCTTCATCTTCAGGCTCTTTTTCGTTTCGAATAATAACCTGATTGTTTTCAGAATCAAATCGACCCCATTCCTGAACTCCTCTGGCAACGAACAAAAAATCAACCCGTCCAAAATATGCGGCTGAAATGATCTCCCTGAGTTCCCATGATGCCAGATGAGTATGACGCAGGTCCGCATATTTCTGTGCTGCATCCTGTTTTTCTTTTTGGAAGGTTGGCGCTATGATTTTCAAAGCTTTGTTTTTGATATCTTCGGCTTTAAGTTCATCCGGGTTCCCGGTAATAGCTTCGTCAAACAGATATTGATAAAAGCATTTTTTTTTGAAAATGGGAAACAGGTGATCAACTCCTGCAAAAATCAGGGGTGCTGACTCATTTTTGAGCTCGCTTTGAAGGCCTTTGTCGATATCCTTGAAAAAACGGTTAAGGTTTTCTTTGGTTTCATCGATTCCCACTCCCTGCCCATGGAACATGGCAGGCCTGTCAACGGAGCCTCCTTCCCTTGATCTTGTGTGAAACTGAAGCTGCCGTCTGGGGACATCATATTTCAAAGTTTCTTGAATACTGGTGGGCATTTCTTCCACTTCGACTTCTTCGGCACTTTCGGGTGTGCATCGTAATAACCTGACATTATTTTGACTCACGGCCAATACGTAAAAAATTGTTTTCGAACTGATAACCGGAATAAGAGGCTTTAAATGAAAACGGCGGGTGATGATCAATAATTCATCGAATGAGCGTGGTAAAAGGTAAATCTTGAATACATCCGGGGAAATAAACATGGCAAGACCATCGCTTCGCTGATTCCAAAATCCGGTGTCGTTATACAGTTTTTTTGCGGGCGCAAGCAGCTTGCCGGCATCTTTAAACTGGTAATCAGATAGATTGCTTTCAGCTTTTTGCAGTAGTGTTTTAAATCGAATCGAGTTTTGCTGACTATCTCCCGCCCGCTGGGTCGGCATGTAGACACTTATAGATGGCCATTGTTTGATTTCAAACAACTCTTTCAGATCGTCTTTTGTAAAATTATCCATAGAATCACCTTTCGTTCAGGTTAAATTTTTCAAATGTAGTCACTTACGGCCATGGAACGAAAATTCACGACTCTTAGTAAAGTTTATTTAAAAATAATCCAAAAGTAAAGGTTAGAAAATAAGGTCGATAACGTATATTGGGAATGTGATGTGGAGAATTATAATATCAAACAACTGTTTGACAGGCAGACTCAATTGCTCAGGTTTTGCCTGGCAATTGAAGGTGCTTTTTAAAAAGTGCTGCGAAAGCTTCGATCAGTTCTTTTTTCCATTCAATCTCCATGCTTTTGGCGCTGGCAATAAGACAACCCTCTGACCAGGGTGTACCCAGGATCTTCAATGTGCTGATAATTTTCAACCGGTTTTTTCTAAGTGTGTTTCCCGTTTCAGTGTTTTCGATAATCATGTCACAATCTTCGGGGATAAGAGATTCTGTCGCCCCGTAAGTCATGATTACGCGATAAGGGTGAAGGCGGTTTTCTTGAGCAAAAGCATCGGCGATATAAACATACTCCGATGCGATTCTCAAATGTGCCTTGCCGTTTTGGGATCGAAAAGAGTGAATAAATTCTTCAAGGGTGTTGCCTTTTTCTTCATGGGCTGCGGCTACAATTCGGACTTTTCCGAAACCCATCCTGAGTTTTTCCATCACCGGACTTTCGGGAAACCGTTGTTTGTGCTCAGCAAGCCAGTCGGTACCTGAAATGGCCAAATCGAAATTGGCGTTTGCCACGTGGGTCGGCATATCCTGCGGACGGATTACCTTGATGGCTACTTTGTCCGGTTCGGGTATCACCTTTGCAGATTCATCAGAGATGATCTTTAGGCGGGGTCTCCGATCAAGCCTTTTTTCGTCATATCCTTCAAAAAACAGGCCGGCATCCTCGATAAAAGGCAAAACATGGTCCATCAGGTGCCCATCGGGCACAGCCAGATTCAATTTTTCAGGAATGCCTTTCATGATGATTCTCCGGATAAATTTGCAGAATCAGAAAAAAATGTTAAAACTCTGGAAAGGCTTTTCTGTATAAAACTTTTCCGGTTTACAATCAATGTCAGTTCGGACTCCAGTTCGCAACTGATATTGTAAAGTCCCATGGACAAAAGGGATTGGGGATCATAAGCACTTAGAATAACCACATCTGCATGCTCAGGCGGATAGGCTTCGACACTTCCCCAGGAAGGAAAAACCTTGAATTTTCGTAACCGGTTTTGGACAGCGAAATGTTCGGCAAGATTAGGGTATTCACTGACGATAGTTATAAAATCGTTCTTTTGGTGAAGATCCTCCACCGACTGAAAATCGCCGTTTATTCCGGTACAGGCATATAAACCCTTATGGTCCATCCTCAGATGCCTGAAAATATGAATATCACTTCCCCGATATTTGGTGGTAAGTTCCTTTATCCAGTCCAAACCGCTAAAGCCGATATCATAGTTTCCAATGGAAACCTGTATGGGCACATCTTTTTCTGACATGATTTTGGCCCTAATCGGAAGATTATCTGCCACAGGGCGGTAACTGCGGTTTTGGGAATGATATTCGCGAACCGGAAATCCTTTTTTTTCAAAGTAGTTGGCCAATGGCTCCATTGCGTTTCCCTTGGGAAGGCACACACTTATCAAATCATCGGTCATTGATTTCTCCGAAAAGGTTCATTAACAATGGTTTGCCAATTTTCTGGCTTGAAATCAACTGGTATCCATCCTCATAGGCCTCCTGATCCACTTCAATTACCAGTCCATAGAGATCATATTCTTCGGCTTTGACCCGTGCAAAAGATATTTTTGCAGAAAAGCCCAAATCCGAAAGTTTATCAGAAAGATATTGCCCCTTCTCTACATTGGCTTTGGTGATGTTACCGATATAGATGCAGATATTTTGCAGTCTGTCTAATTCCATGGGAATGGAAGGTATCATGTTTCGGGCAAACAGGGCGAAACCAACCGCAGGAACCGGGTCAGGCAATTCCCACATCATCTTGATCAAGCCATCATAGCGCCCCCCGGAACAGAGAATATCTTTTCTGGTTTTTCGAACCTTGGAAGATAAAAATTGAAATTTCACGCCGGTATAGTACTCCAGGTCTCCAAGCATGGAAAAATCAATCACATATTTACATTTCAGGCTATCAAGGTTTTTGCAGATACAAATAAAGTTTTCCAGGTATGGGGCGATCTGATCATAAGTTTCCCTGGTCAGGGAATATTTCAGGTTTTCAAGATAGCTGGCTGAATATTCAGGCGTTTCATCAGGTGTTTCAAGAAACGCATTCAGTTCTCTTGCCTTTTCAGGCTCAATAGCCAGTTTTTTGATCATTTCCTCCACATTTTTGCGTTGGCGGATAGTTTCAAGAAGCTCCTTTTGCCTGGGATCATAAAGTCCCAGCCCGCGGACCATCTGACGAATAATTGACGGATAAGACAGGTAAAGCCAAAACTGCTTGAGATCTGCATGTCTTAAAATATCCAAGGCCATATAAATAACCTCGATATCCGATTCCGGCCCGGAAGTCCCGATATTTTCAACTCCGCACTGCCATCGTTCCGAAATTTTATCCCAGTCATCGGCCCATTCGAAGTGATTTTCCACATAACAAAGCTTCTGAAGAGGATTTTCGCAACGCAGATGATCCCCGTAATACCGGGCGACACAAGTGGTGGAATCCGGTTTTAAGGCCACCCGCTCGCCACTCCAGCCATCCCAGTCGATAAATGAGTAAATACGGTTTAATTTGTTATCCCTGAGAGCACCGAGAGCGGTAAAGATATAAAGCGGTTCCACAGTAGAGGTTTTGATTTCTTTATATCCGAAATGCTTGCATCGGCTGAGAAAAAGAGATTCGATTTTTCGAAACCGTAAAATGTCCTCATGGGTCAGATCATTCTTGGAACTCTTTGTTTTCATCTTACCTCTTTTCAGATCTTGATCATAAAATAAAGGTCCATTTCTGAAAATAAACCATCGTTTATAACATTATAGGGTTAGCTCGTCAAGTATAAATTAATATGTACAGCAGAGCAAGCACATTAAAGGTTTTGGTTGTCGAAGTTATTTAGTGCCTGTCCGGAAACTCCTCTCCCTCTGGGAGGGGTTGGGGGAAGGGAAAGATAACCTCCTGATATCATTTACCCCCACCCCGACCCTCCCCCAAAGGGAGAGGGAGTAACAGAGTTTCCGGACAGGCACTATTTATGAGCGTAAGCTGTTTGCGCAAAAGAGACTGAAAAGAGTTGAATCTGGAGTGCGAAAGTTGTACTTTCGCCCAACCGGCTGCAAGCCGGGTGAGCGAAAAAAAATTGATTATCAGTCCTCAAAATCACCTTCAGGACCCTTATCGGAATCAATAGCCCTGGCTTTTTCCATAATCTTTTCCTTTGTCCACTCCGCCGGGTTTTCAATGCGCTCGCATTTTGGTCCCAGATCATAAGATCCTGCTTCGAGTATGAGATCAATGCCAAGGGGGGCTGAATCCTTTGCATTAAAAACATTTGTAAGTATTTTATAAACAAAATCTTCAACCCTTCTGGCCATTCTTTCCCTGACTTCCCTGGGCTGGCTTTTAAGCCTGTTTTCAAAAGGCCGGTTGAGCTTTTTATAATCTCCGCCAGACCACCCATTCTCCCTGGCATAGGCGACCATTAACTCCCATACTTCCTCTTCGACGCCCTCGTTTTTGACTTTTATAAAATTTTTATCACTGTCAAGGATCGCGTTTCCATAGTCATTTACTTCGAGGCCCCATGACAGCATTTGAAGGGCCGTGGCTACATTTGCCTTTGTTGTGTGTGTTTTGGCCACGATTTCCCTTAGACGGTCGGAACTATTGCCTGATGTTCCATGCTGTGCGCCCGATACATTGTATTTTTTAATTGCGTTGTGGACCTCTGCGGTAAGTTCAACCTGAATCCCGCTGTCACTTTCTTCTATACCGTGAGTTGTACCGTTATTGAGGGCGATCCAGTCCGGCGAAATGCCGTGTGCGTTAAGGCCCTGTATGAGAAAAAGGGCTTCCTGGGGTGTTGAGAGCCCAAATTTGCCCTTGATTTCCCCAACTTCTGTTTCAAGGCTGGCCCATTTGGGAATAAAAGGATTGATCTCGATATTTGACAAAAGATTCAGGGCATCAGGCCTATGGGAAGCATCGATTGCTATGGAAGTGATACCTGCATCAAACATGCTTTGTATTTCAACTTTAGCAGTCTGCAGGTCTTCATCGTTCTTTATTCCGTAATGGTCCGCGTGGATTGCCACCGGTACTGTTATTGCGTATTCATTGCATATGGCGTCGACGAAATAAGCCATGTTCCAGTAATTGATTGCACAGTAGGCGTTTTTTCCACCTTCGGACTTGGCAATTTCTATTATAACGGCTGCATTTGCCCTCTGGGCCCCGAGGAGTGCCCCTTTTATCAAAAAGAAACTTCTCGCGTTGGCCGCGATTGTCATTGCCTTTCCTTTTGATGTAAGTGCCCGGTCAATGACTTTTCCGCTCACAATCAATGCCTTTGAGTTTGGAAACATTTTTGTTATGTTCGGCGGGCGTCCTATTTCAAGTGCTTTATTAAAATCAGCGTTATATTTTGTCATCATCAAGCCTCCTCAAAACATTTTTTAATAAATTTAGTAGTAAATTGGCAAAAAAATTATCGGCTAAACAGACCGTTTTTTTTCAGGAAAGGGACCCATGTCACCCATACCATTGCGTATATATGGAAAGCTATAAAAGCACCTTATCATTAAGATCAAGCTTTGAAAAGGGTCATTACTTTTGTAAAAAGGATAAAACATAAAAAAATTGGCTTTTTAATTGTTTTGAGTGTAACCTGTTTGTGTGAAATTTGATTTTTCTGTAGGTGCGAATTCTTTCGCACTTAAAATCCGGAACGGATTTAAAGAAAATTCCATAGAGTCCTCCAGCAACTTTTTCCCCTGTGGAGACAGTCATAGACTCTACAATGGACAACGGGGTTCGCATTGTGCGAATGAATTCGCACCTACAATTGAGCACAAGTCTTTTTACAAAAACAGGTTACACCCAATTGTTTTTATCGAAAATCTGATGTCAAAATGCATGAGGTGAAAGCTGTATCATAGAACCCTTAATTAAAATTTAGAATTTTGAACAAACATGATTACAAAATCACAGGAAAACCAACTTATCCGGTGGTTTCATCAATATGTTAAAACCTTCCGGTTTAAAGACATCCACTTTCAGCGAAATATCGACTTAAAATATGAACATATTCTCAAGGTGCGTGATGCCATTATGGAAATAGCACTGAGTGAGAAGCTTGGAAGCCATCAGGTTCGCCTGGCAAGCATTATGGCTCTTTTCCATGATATCGGTCGTTTTAAGCAATATTCAATATACCGGACCTTCTCTGACCGGAAATCGGAAAATCATGCTTGCTTGGGCCTTCAGGAATTGAAGAATCATGAGGTTTTGAATATTCTGGAATTTGGGGATCGAAGTTTAATTGAAACAGCCATAGGCAACCATAACCGCAAAGAAATTTGTGCGCAGACAACCGGTGAAGCCCTTTTTTACTCCCGGTTGCTTCGTGATGCCGATAAAATTGATATCTGGCGCATTGTTACCGACTATTACGAAGATCCGGAAGCTGAAACAAATGAAGCCCTTCAGCTGGATCTTCCCGATACAGCAGAATATAATTCTGAGATCCTCAGGCAAGTGGAAAAGGGCAAAAGTATAAGGATGGAAGATATGACCACACTCAACGACTTCAAATTGCTGCAGATCGGTTGGGTTTTTGACCTGAGTTACACCAAAAGTCTTGAGATCGTGAAACAAAAACATTACATGGAACGTCTCTTTGCAGTATTGCCTGATGAGGACCCCATCAGTCAGCTGCAACAAAACATACTGGATTACCTCGACTCAAAGATTGGCCACTGCAGAAACGGATAACGGGGTATACCTCAAACCTTTGAACATTATCGTCCTGGCTTTTCATTGACAGTATTGATAATCATACCTATTATCTCCTTGGTGTCTCGGGGCATCAGAAGTGGCATCAACCAAAATATGAAGGCCTTCATGCAAAAACGGGTTGTTGCCAAAAATTAGTAACACTTAGATGGAGGTATAAAAATGCCTAGTTTTGTAATTAACGAGAAATGTGATGGTTGTAAGGGCGGAGACAAAACCGCATGTATGTACATCTGTCCCAACGATTTGATGGTTCTGGATTCAAACGCTATGAAGGCCTATAATCAGGAACCAGACCAGTGTTGGGAATGTTTTTCCTGTGTAAAGATCTGTCCGACACAGGCCATCGAGGTTAGAGGGTATTCGGATTTCGTTCCTCTCGGAAGCAGCATTATGCCGATGATGGGAACTGAAGATGTCATGTGGACCTGTAAGTTCAGAAATGGTCTTGTCAAGCGCTTCAAGTTCCCTATCCGCACCACTCCTGAAGGAGAAGCCAATGCCTACAACGACCTGAGGGGAAAGGATCTGGATAGCTACCTGCTTTCCACGGAAGAGGCCGATGGTTATTCGGTACCACGTCCCAAGGAAGTGGTCAGCTAACGCTGTAAGGATCCCATTTGTTTTGGGGTCGAACTAACCGGTAAGAGCAAAAGCAGGGAATATTTATTTCCCTGCTTTTTAAGTAATTCGCTCATATAATATATTAAACGTGAACCCCATTGAAAGCCACCTATGAAAGACTTTCAGGAAAATAGAAATGTTCTGATTGGTGAAACCATATCTCAGCGCACAGGAGTTGGGCCTTCTGCCATGGTCAAAGGATGGCAGTCCATGTTGTGTAACCTTCTGGAACAAATATCATCATACTTGAAGCCTTCGCAAATTATCACCTTTCGAAAGCTTACCCCTGCCGAACAACAAATTTTTGAGAAAATTACAAAGATCGTTAAGGTTCCCGAAATTGTCTGCGGCCTTTATTTAGCGCCCAGCGTTCGAAACCAGATATTATACACCAATCAAGGCCTCAAGATTCCCCATGAGGCGGCAAGGCTTAGCGATGATGGTGTTCTTCTGTTCAGCCGGCCATCATCATACAATACTCTCATCAATGTTTTTCTGGCACACCCTCCCTATGCGCCGGCCATTGATGTGTACGACCAGGGAGCTTTGCTGGCGGGATATGTCTATGATTCCATTGATGACTGTCTTGCTTCAATAACCCAGATTCTCAGCACTCATCTGGGGAGCCGACATGGATACCCGCCCTGACATAAGTTGGCTTGTTTCGCAAGGACGTTATGTTCGCATCTGGATTTTTCTTTCCATAGGCCTTGCGTTTTTCATTGGTTTATTGATCGTACTTCAGGCCCGCCTGATAGCCGATATCATTCACGGTGCATTTTTGGATCGCTTGCCTCTGGAATCGTTGTGGCCGATGTTTTTCATTTTGGCTGTAGCTGTGGTGCTCCGGGCTTTTCTTCAATGGGCTCGGGAAGTTTCCGGGTTTCAGGCTGGAGCCCGGATTCGAGACAGGATTCGATGGTCTATTCTCAGCCGCTTGGCAAAAGCAGGGCCTGTGGGTATTGGGGAGCGGTCTGCGGGTGAACTGGCCACGGTGACCATGGAGCAGGTCGAGGCCCTTCACGGCTTTTATGCCGATTATTTGCCGCAGTTGGTGATTGCTTTTATGGTTCCGGTTACCTTGTTGGTTTTTGTTTTTCCTGTCAGTTGGGTAGCCGGAGGAATGCTTTTGGCAACAGCCCCCATGATTCCCTTGTTTATGGTTCTTTTTGGACTGGGCGCTGAGAGCGTTACCCAGCGAAATTTCCAGGTGCTTTCCCGCATGAGCGCTCATTTTCTGGATACTCTCCAGGGCCTGGGGACATTGAAGCTTTTTGGTGGAAGTCGTAAAAAAACCGCGGATATCGCAGAAAAGTCAGAGCAATACCGGAAACAAACCATGCGGGTACTGCGAATCGCCTTTTTATCCTCTGCGGTGCTCGAATTTTTCAGTGCATTTGCCATTGCCCTGGTGGCAATCTACCTGGGGATGAATTTTCTCGGCTACATTGATTTCGGCACCTATGGCACATCCCTGACCTTTGCAGACGGACTTTTCATTTTAATTCTAGCCCCTGATTTTTATCTCCCGTTGCGAGATCTCGGAACCCTTCATCATGTCCGGGCGGAATCCATCGGGGCAGCAGGTAAGATCCGGAAACTGCTGGCACTTCCCGTGATGAACCGGGAAGGACTCGTTCCTCATTTGAAAGAAAAATCCCCCATAAGTATTCGCATGGAAAATGTAAGTTTCGGTTTTGATGATAAATACAGGCCGGCGCTTTCCGGTGTGGATCTGGAAATTCATTCCGGACAGCATCTGGCTTTAGTTGGGGCAAGCGGTGCGGGAAAAACAACTATCGGCCAGTTGCTTCTTGCCTTTGCCCGACCTGACGATGGAAAAATCCTGATCAACGGTGTGGATCTTTCCACTCTTGATCCGGAATTGTGGCGAAAATATGTTTCCTGGATCGGGCAACGCCCGGTGCTGTTTCACGGAACCGTTCGGGAAAACATTCGCATGGGAAATCCCCAAGCTTCAGAATTCGAATTCGAGGCCGCTGTAAAAGCGGCCTCTGTCAATGTTTTCACCGACCGGTTTCCGCAAGGATTGGATACACTTATTGGTGAGCAGGGTTCTGGCATTTCAAGGGGACAGGCACAGCAAGTGGCTTTGGCCCGCGCTTTTTTAAAAAATGCACCGATTGTTTTACTCGATGAACCCACCGCCGGTCTTGACAGCGAAAGTGATTCGAAAATCATGGATTCCATATTCAGATTTTGTGAAAACCGGACACTGATTTTTATGACGCATCGCCTCGGTCGCCTTCAGGAGGTGGACCATATCGTGGTGCTTGCGGAAGGAAAGGTGGCTGAAAAAGGTACTTTCGAGCAACTGATGCGCTCTGGCGGCATGCTGTCACAATTGCTGAATACTGTGCGCGAAGGGAGTGTTGTTCCAAAAAAATCATGAAACTTATCCCTGAACTTTGGCCGTTTATTCGGCGCTTTCGCCCCCATCTTCATCGGATGTTCCTGGCAACACTTTCAGGAGCTATGGCTCTGGTTGCGTCAGTAGGACTGCTTTCCCTGTCCGGATGGTTTATATCGGCTGCAGCATTTGCCGGGTTGACATCAGCAGGTGCCCTTGCATTCAATTATTTTTATCCAAGCTTGGGGGTCCGCCTCTTTGCAGCTATCCGGATAATTGCCCGATATGGGGAGCGGTTAATATCTCATGATACCACCTTTCATATCCTTAAAACACTCCGGGTCTGGTTTTATGAAAGGATCGAGCCCCTTGGCCCGGCAGCTCTCTCAGGTTATCGAAGCGGGGATATCCTCGATCGGCTTGTCTCAGATATAGATGCATTGGATAATCTGTATGTCCGCTTGTTGTCCCCGGTTGTATCAGCCATTTTAATTGTTATTTCCGTTGGCGTTTTATTGGGCATTTTTGATACCGCGCTTACATTAGCGGCATGTACAATTCTGCTGACCGCCATGGTAATTGTGCCCTGGGCGGCGTCAGTGCTTGCTATGGGAGTCGGACGGGCTCTGGCCCGGACCGGCGGGATGCTTCGCGCCGGTGTGATCGAAAACATCCAGGGCTTGACCGATTTAATCGTATTCGGTGCCGTGGAAAAGCACCTGGAACGGTTAAATGGGGTCCATCGGCAGCTGATATCTTTTCAGAAGCGAATGAGTCATATCAGGGGCTTGAGCAACGCCTCTATATCCTTGCTGAGCGGTTCTGCGGTTTGGGTTGTTTTGTTCATGGGCATATCCCTTGTTGGTTCCGGTAAAATGCCGGGAGAATTTCTGGCTTGCCTGGCTCTGGCTGTCTGGGTGGCATTTGAAACAGCAGTTCCTTTGGTCAACGCCTTTCAGTATCTGGGGCATACACGGGAGGCTGCCAAACGTATCCATGAGGTCACATCGGCATCTCCCCCGGTTGTTTTTAAAAAAACCTCCCAAGGCAGTCTGGATGGCTTTGATATACATATTGAAAACCTCCGTTTCCAATATGATCCTGAAGCAGCGCCGGTAATTGACGATCTTTGTCTCAAAATTTCTTACGGCAGTCGCATAGCGCTGGTAGGGGAAACAGGATGCGGTAAATCCACCCTGGTTCATTTGTTGACCCGTGCATGGGACCCCAACCGTGGGAGTATTCGTATCGGCGGCCGCAATCTGAAAAATTTTGCCGAGGATGACCTGCGCAGGACTATAACTGTTATCTCTCAGCAGACACATATTTTTAATACGACAATAGCCGAAAACCTGAGAATTGCCCGACCTGGTGCAAAGGAATCGGATTTGTACCATGCACTGGATACGGTAAGACTGGCCGATTTTGTTCGTTGCCTTCCCGATGGCCTGGAAACATATGTTGGGGAGGGTGGAAGGGGCCTGTCGGGGGGACAGGCCCGAAGACTCGCGCTGGCCCGCGCTGTCTTGCACAATTCACCGGTATGGTTGCTCGACGAACCCACCGAAGGTTTGGACAAAACAACAGAAGAACAGGTACTTCACTCACTGATAAAACTTGCCGAAAACCGCACCATGATCATTATCACCCACCGGCTTTTGAATTTTCAGCACCTGGACCAAATTGCCCTGATGGAAAAGGGACGCATCGCCGCTTTTGGTTCCCACAAGGATCTGTTGAAAGAAGATAGCCGCTATCGAAGAATTGTGAGCAAAATGGTGTGAGCAATTTCATGCACCATATTATTTGTGACCAAACCACTTGACTTTCCTAAATGTAACAGTTAAAAGGCAATCTATCCAATGGCGGCTGAAGCCGCCTTTCTGATTGTTTAAAAAATAGAACTTTTTCCACAATTTTGTGGGAATCCATATAAGAAAAAAAGGCCACGAAGGTTTGTGCTCCCAATAAGGAAGCCTACTCGTGGCCTTTTTTTGTTTGTTAACCATAATAATTGAGAAAGGAGATGTTTAATGAAAAAATTAATGACATTGTTTTTTTCCCTGTTAATGGTTCTTTTGTTTACAGTTTCGCCTATGGCCCAGCATAATGTTATCGGCGATTCCGAAGAATATGTATTTTGGAATTCCGTGGGTAAAAGAGCTGCTGAGGAAGGACTGGCACTCATGAAATCTCAGGGTGTAACACCCGGGTCCGTATTGCCATTCAGGCCTGGCCTGATCGCCATGACCAACGCAGGGTTCGTCGAAATTGCCGGCAGAACCACTGAGGGAAGTCTTGATGGCCTGGCTCAAGCTACAGGAGTCAGCAGGGGCCGCAATAGCCTTGTGGAGCTTCATTCACATCCGGAAAAACCGCTCTTTTTTGCCGTGTACGATAAAGAATCAGGGCTTTGTGCCTACCTTGAGGTTAATCCGGACATTGCGGAATCAATCGTTGATCCTGCCATAATGAATGCTTCCGACATTTTCACAATGATGAGTGTTGAAAACATCAAACCGGAACATGTGTTTGCCAATGCACCAAAATATGCCGATTGGATTAACGCAAAAATTTTTGGCGGTTATGAATTTCCAATTTTCACTATTCTCAACGCTGTAGCTGCCGGTGCTCCGGTTTATGTGCTTCGCTCGGTGGAGTTTCACGACCATTATTGCGGAGGTGTTACCTCAGGTATAATGATGGCCCAATACGTAAAAAGGCATTTTTCAATGCAAACACCATCGGACAGGTATTTTGTTCAGGGAATTCGGCCCTGGTGCAAGGAAGACGCTTTGATGGTGATGCTCAATGCGACACCGGGAAAGAGTGGATACGCTGTTACCTATCCTACAGCTGAAGATATAGATAGATGGTGGCCCGGGCTTGAAAATGCGTCCAGTATTATTTATCGCCAAAATGGTGATACAGGTATGTGGGAAGGAATGGTTTTAGGCTATACCGGGGGCGACACCGGGTGTCCCGATTATGGTCACCGTACAATCAATCAGCTCTGTGGGATTCTGTGGAACCTGGAACAGATGGATAATCCGGAAAATTTTGTTAATGAACTTCTTCGATTTGAAATGCCCGAGGGCACAGCCCCCAGAGACTGGGCAAGACCCGGTTTTGATATCATGAAAGCTCAATAAAAATGCCTTGAACTTGTAGAAAAGGTAAATCTTATCATGAATTCCGGCTATCGCCTATTGGCATCAACCTGAATTCCTGAAACAGAATAATCGTATAGCCGGTGATTTTAAACCACCGGCTATACAATTTCACACCCCCAAGGAAAAAAACCGGAGTGCGAAAGTTGTACTTTCGCCTGACCGGCTGCAAGCCGGTTCACCTGAAAAAACAGATATGTCAATCAGACCTGCCTTTTGCTTTAGGTACGTGAAAGCATGGCATAGAGAAAAAAATGCAAAAGCACAGCTTTTGCACTCCTTCAACAAGTCACCCCCAAAACCTTTATAAACAGTAAAAAACTGATTATAATGGATTTGTGGGTGTGAAAATTCTCCAATGATTACACGTTTGAATGTTTTCGTGGGGCGCGCAATATAGATGGCACAAACCAACATCCGGCGAATTTTGAAAAAGGGCGGGCTTGGAACCCGCCCCTACAAGCAGCACATGGGTGTCATCCTAAAGGATGCTGTGTGTAGCAAGTCCCCCTTTGGAAAAGGGGGATTTAGGGGGATTTAAAAAAACTTCAAATCCCCTGATTAAAACATACCCGTTCATTTCGCAACTTGTCCGGCAATAAAAAGTCCCAGCCACTCTTCATCCATTTGCTGAACATCCTCTACAATGCGGTCTAATTGACTTCTCAAAACCTTTTCTTTATCAGGATAGCCTGCATAATAAACAATGGCAATGGGAAAATCCGGGGGATAATATTTGGCCATGCGCTCAGCTACCCGATCAATTGAACGAAGCGACATGTACCAGACCATTGTGGTTTCATACTTGGCCAAGTCTTTTAATATTTCGTCATCTTTTTCCCAGTTTTCCCCGAACAGGGACCGGGGTGATGTAAGCATCACAAACCGGACATCTTCAGGGGTAAAGGATTTTTTAAGTGCAGCACTGGCGGCGTTAAATGCCCCCATGCCGGGAATTACCTCGAACAGGTCCTCGTCAAAACCCTTCAGCAGCTGGTGAAGCGACGGACCGTAAATACAGGGGTCGCCACCGTCCATCATCACTACCGTTTTGCCTTCGTTTATTTTTTCAAGGAGGAAATCATGGACTTTTTTTCGGTGTTTTTCCGTGTGCGCCTCCCAGGCCTCGTAGTCGTCATTCTTTAATTGACGGGTTTCCCTGAGCGGTTCCCATGGATCAAACGCCACCTTGTCCGGGTCGATATAGTCGCTGAACCGGTCGAACCGGTCCGGCAGTCCGGGCGAGGTAAGGTATACGTCAGCTTTTTTGACGATTTCAAGCGCCCTGGGTGGAGTCAGGTCCGGCCCGGCCGGCCCCATTCCGACAACGTAAAGTTTTCCCTTATCACCCGCTTCAACGGGAAATGATATAAGGAAAATAAAAAACAGCGCAATTGCTGTGATAATTTCAGATCTTTTTAATTTCATCAAACTGCCTCTCCATGGTTATTTTAAAAATCAAACTGAATGGACCCATAATACAAAACACCTTCAGTGAGAAAATCTTTTTCATTGGTCAGGTTTTCAATATCAAATCTTACGGTGGCAAAATCCAAAAAAGTTTTCCATACCGAAAGATCCAGCGTTGTAATATTCGCAGCTTTTTCGGTATTCAAATCATCCAGGTACCGGTCACGATCGTGCTGGAACACAATAGATCCATTGATGAAGGCGGGATTTCTGTAGGTAAAACCTGCACGGTATTTGTGTTTAGGTTCTCCGGTTAAATACTTGCCTTCAAGCTCCGGTCTTTCTCTGTTTTTGGTAATTTCGGATTGATTATAGGTGTAATTGAAAAATGAGTTCAAGCCGTGCCCAAAATAATACTGAAACTCAGCCTCCACACCTTGGATTTCCACTTCTTCTACGTTGTCGCGCTGGCGGGTTGTGTATCTGACACCATCGACAGTAGAGATATCTATGGTTCTGTCCACGATGTAATCATCAGCCCAGGAGTGATAATAAGTAACCCTGGTCCACAGATTGTCGAAAAAGAATCTTTCACCCCCAATTTCCCAGGTGACAATTTTTTCGGGATCCAGATCCGGGTTGGACCAGGTACGGAACCTTCCGCCTCCCCGAACCTGAGTTTTATAAAGTTCGAAAAGACTGGGAGCCTTGAACCCCTTTCCGATAGAAGTTCTCAGAGTTGAAAGCATGTCAGGATGAAAGACAAGTCCTGCTTTAGGGGAAAACTGGTCCCATCTTGTTGTGGAATACCGGTTATCGAACGGGTCTACGATACCATCCGGGTCCGTATCGAATTCTTCCCCATCGAAATTTCGGATATTATCATAACGAATGCCTGCATTGGCAATCAGTTTGTCGTCCAGGAAACGGGCTGTGATATCCAGAAATGGAGAAATGGATTCCTGACGTCCCTTGGCTCCGGCTTCGCGGATTGTAGTGAGATATTCCTCTTCATATTCCATTTTAACCCATTTATAGGCAACACCGGTGGTAAGCGTGACCATGTCAAAAAGATCGGCCGTGTTTTGAAGTTCCGCACCCCAAACAATGTTTTCGGGAAATTTTTCGTTACGGTCGGGAATATATTCGTTGATTCTGCCGACAAATCTGTCTTGATAGGCTGTCTTATCCGCACGATTGAGGTAAACCATACCGCTCCAGTCCATGAAATTGCCCCGATGGGTTATGCCAAGCCTGTACTGGTCCAATTGAAGATCATCATAAAAATATTCACGGCCCTTACCCATTTCATGTTCGTAATAAAGTCCGCTCAAAGTAAATTCGGTTTTGTCGGTTGCAGAATAGGTGGCTTTACCGAATGCCTTGCCGACATCCCGGTGCCTTTTAAGGGTATACTGCTCAATTTGATCCGGATCCACCATGTAAAACCCGTCGCTCTTTTCATAGCTTCCGGATGCAAGAATACCTGTTTGGGAAAATTTCTGCGAATGTAAAGCCGAAGCCTGGTGGGTTTTCCCCGAACCGGCCCTTATTCTGAAACTGGTTTCCCTTTCTTCGGCAGGATTTTTGGTAATGATGTTTATAACTCCTCCAAGGCCCTCGGAGCCAAAGGCTGCAGATGCAGGTCCACGAACGACTTCGATTCGCTGGATGGCTTCTCTGGGAATAAGGCCCCATGCCACCCATGCAATGGAGTTGTTAAAATTGTCGTTAAGTGGAACACCATCGAGCATCATCAGCAAGCGGTTTCGGCCAGTACCCCGCATAGTAAGGTGGCTTCTGATTCCGCCTGTCTGGGTGCCATAATGGCTGGTGTTATAAATACCGGCATAAAATCTGAGAATGTCTTCAATTCTTTCAAAGGGGGAAGCCATAATTTCAGCTTCCGAAATGACTGTGACGCTTTGGGGAGCATCGGCAATCGGAATTTCTGCTCGTGTTGCAGACACCACCACCTCATCGAGCCGGTGCGTTTTGAGGGTCTCATCTTGGGCAATGGCCAACTGAATGCAAACCAAAAACATCACGGCCAAAAACAATCCAAAACATTTCCTTTTGATCATTGTTTTTTTCCTCCTTATTAAATGGGTAAAAATTCGAACTCCTGTGTTGAGGAAAAAGAAATGCGGATGTGGTGTTTGCAAAAAAAAAAGCCACGAATCCCCATTATCTTTTGTAAGTATTAGGGGCCTTCGTGGCCTTATTGTGATGATTTGATCAAATAAGAGCTTCTGCTCAAAATTTATAGCACAAGCTCATAACAGTAATAGCGTTTCAATGTCAAGCCTTTTTGATCAGGTGAAATACTGGTTCACCAGCCGGCGATTATCTTCTTCGGTAATCACCGTGGGGAGTCGTTCCATGGCCTTTTCTATGGCCATGTCAACCAT
>SL_3KL_010_SEDDRAFT_10001338_pt1 | contig 22248 bp, 18 predicted proteins | sample SodLakKL_010_SED_2_FD_10381 | JGI IMG/M metagenome (IMG submission 10381) | reverse complement strand
CCGCAGCGCATTGTATGATTTCGTGCTTGAATCCGGACTGACCCCCGAAGAAATTCTTTTTGAGCTTGATAGAGGAGAATTTATCTTTGGAGACGATGTTTTTGATGAAATGCTGCTTGAAGAAATATTTGAACAAGCTGTCTATTATGGTATTGAAAGCAATTATTTGCTTTCTTCACTTGATTAAAACAAAAAAAAATGAACAATATCTTGTTTCTCAATAAAAAAATGATCAGTATTTTGATGCTGATGCTATTTACTGTATCCCTTTACTCCCAGATGCCGCGAGGTCAAAGACCACATGAAAGGGATGCGGAAAGACACAGGGAAGCCATTGAAGCACGAAGGGTTTCATACATTACCCGGAAACTGTCTTTGAGCGTTGAAGAGGCCCGGCTTTTCTGGCCAATCTATAATGAATACAGTCAAAAAGTTGAGGAGTTGTCTGAAGCATTCAAGGCCAAACGCGACCAGCTGCCCGAAACCGATCAAATGACTGAAGAACAGGCAGCCATTTTTATCGAAGCCGAATTGAAGCGATTTGAAGATGCAGCTGCACTGCGCCGTGAATACACGCAAAAAATGCTGGAAGTAGTTTCAGTTCAACAAGTTGCCCTGTTGTTCGATGCAGAAAGAAGCTTTAACAGAATGCTTTTCAGGGAAGCCCAACGGCGACACCGGTACCAAAACCCGGATAATTAACCCGAAAATCAAATAATTTCAAGGGCAGTTTCCTGCATCCATCCAATATTGCCATTGGCAAGGCGAACTTCATACCAGTCCCTGACCTGATTCAGAATGCTTACTTTCGTGCCTTCATGCACAACAAAAACATCAATACCCCTTTCTCCCGGTGCACTTCTGGCCGTATGCCGCGGCAACATTACAATGGCTTCCTTCTGTGAGTGGATAGTCACATATTGCCTTCGGGAAGCATGACCGGAAAATAAGGCCAAAAGCAGGAAAACAAGTGCAAGCGTAAACCCGAGTTTTTTCTGCCATGAATAACGGAAAACAAAAAACAACACTACAGAAATCACCATTGCAGTGACCATGCCTACTAGAATCCACGCCCACCCGTCAGGCGACTGCCATCTGATCAGTGAATCATACCATTCAAGAAAAAACAACCGGGGGAGCGGTTCGATCCTGTCGGTAATTCTTGATCTTGCCAATTCCAAATTATGCCGGGTAGCTTCATCCCGGGGATTTAGGCGGAGGGCACGCTCCCAAAACAATATGGCCTTGCCGTTGTGACCTGCTTTAAACCAGGCATTCCCCAGGTTATAATACAGTGCAAATGATTCCAGGTTGGTATGCAGTATTTCTTCATAGAGTGCTATGGCCTCAAAATATGATTCGTCTGCAAAAGCCTGGTTGGCTTTTTCCATAAGCACATCGGGATCAGTGATTGTATCAGCCACAACCTGACTGCCTTGTGTCAAAACCGATAGCAAAATGACGAACTGAAGTGCAAGTATTCTCATTTTTTCCTGATACCTTGGTTCCTTAATTCTTTTTCCAGCGTTACGAGTGTCTCCAAAGCCTTATTATATGTATTCTCCATGGGACTTTCCATTCCTCCGGGCGAAAAGCGGGCAAACTCACACTCTTCAAGTCCTTCCAGAAAGCGATTGGCCAGTTCTCCGGAAACGCCTCTCGAAGCAAATGCTCCGGCCACATTTTCTTTATTGAGCCGGCTAACAGGAATATTTAGCTTATCAGAAACATATCCCCATAATGCCCGGAATATCTCATCAAAAAAAGCTTCTTTATGTTGCTTTTTTAACAACAATTCAGCGTTCTTAAGCCTTTTTACCGCCATTTTCCTTGCTTTCCTGGTTCGTATGGCTGCCACATCCTGTTTCATCCTGATATAACGATTCCAATAAACCAGAAATGCTGCCAAAAGGATAAACGGTATCAGCAAGAGAACATAAAAGAGGGGGCTCCTGAAAAACATTTTGCCTACAGGCTGCCAGTTGACAGCCCCGGTGTAAATAAACCGAATATCATCGGCAAGCAAACGGCCATCCGATATAGTGGCTGCACCAGCTCCAATGACTTGCTCACCACCAATTTGCAGGCTAAAAGGTCCTGCAGTAATGGTGTTATACCTATTGTTTTGGGGATCAAAATAACTAAACCGGATTTGAGGAATTACCGCTTCGCCACTGCTTCTTGGGATGATCAGGTAGTCAAAGGTTCGCCTGCCGCTGATTCCACTGCGGTTTGCAGTAATGTTGTCGGAAATTTGCGGGTCAAACACCTCCAGATGCTGCGGCATCTGTATCTGGGGTGGCTCAGCCATGCGCAGGTTTCCTTCGCCGCTGATGCTAATTACAAGGTTGGCTGCATCATTGATGTCAAGCTCCTTAGGACTCAACGACACATCCATGGAAAATTGACCAACCATACCTTTGAAACTGCCTGGTCTGTTTTGAGATGGCAAGGGTTTCACTTGCAAACTGACCGAGTTGGAGCGTACAGCGTGCGAAATGGTTTGAAACCTGTCAAAAGCAGAACCGCCGAAAAATTCATCAAAAAGACTGCCCGGTCGCTGTCTTGCCGGCGCACGCATCCTGACGGCCATCTCCACTTCCATGGGTTCGATGCGAATTTCTCCGCTTCTCTGAGGAAAAACCACCATTCGCCTGATTTCCGCCACAGTGTAATTGACACCGTTGATCACCTCAGTGGTTACAGCAGGCTGTGTACGCGGGGTGATATTTTCTGACCAAAATCCCTGTAGGCCTGGCAATCGCTCAATGGAGTAATTCATAACAGGCAATCTGGTAAATAATCTGTAGCTGACAATTACCTGTTCACCCTGATAGGGATTCTGATTGCTAACGGTTGCACGCACGAAAATATCATCAGCTTCCGGCCTGCCGGGCTCGGTTTGTTCCTGGCGTGGTTGTGAAGGAGTTGCAGGAGCACCCGGGTCTGCAGCCGCGACAACCCGGATAGTAAAGGGTTCACTTGAATAGTTGTTACCATCCACGCGAACACTGGCGGGATCGATCTGGTAGCTTCCTTCACTTAAAGCCTCAAGTAAATATGTGTATGATACTGATATAGAAGTAGTAACTTGATTATTAATTATTTGTGTTGATGTACTGGAAGATTGACTGGGGCCGGAAAGTAACCGGAAGCCCTCAAATGATGGTGCATCAAATCGTTCAGGATTTGCATTGGCTGTAAAGCTGACCCGGAAACGTTGCCCAACGCTCACAGAATTTGGTGCCGAAACATTCAGGGTCACTTCCCCGGCTAAAGCCACATCAGCGAACACAAATAATGTTATCAGTATAAGAACTGTTTTCTTTATCATCTCTTACCACTCTCTTTCGCTTCTGGCCGGCTCACTTCGACGGTCTTCACGATTAATTTGTTCCTGTATTTCCTGTTCCTGCTGTCTTAAAGCATCCAAAATTCTCTCAGCATCCTCATGGGTAAGCTGATCCATTTTTTCCTGCTGACTTTCCCGCCCTGCCTGTTCCGGATCCTGCCGGTCTCTGTTATCATCCTCCTCATCAGGCTGGCCGGACATGTCTTCCTGTTGCTGTTCATCATCATCACCATTGCCTTCACCGTTTGAGGGTTCCTCCATGGGAGGCATTTCATCGAGCAGGTTTAATGCGTATGCAAGGTTATACCGTGTGTCTTCTTCATCCGGGGAGATCCGTAAAGCATTTTTATATGCTTCAATACTCTCAGCGATCTGCCCGCCACCCAAAAAACTGTTGCCAAGGTTGTGAAATGCTTTTGCTCTTTTTACATCACTGGGCGCCGCATTTGAAAGTCCACTGAATATCTCTCCCGCTTCTTCCAATCTCCCTTGTTTATATAGTGTGTTACCAAGATTAAACAGGGCCGTGAATTGATCTGCCTCTGTTTCAAGGGCTTTCCGGTACATGTCTTCAGCCTCTTCATACCTGCCTTGTTCAAACAAGCTGTTTCCTTCGCGGATAAGCTGACGGCCATCTGCGGCATATGCGCTTCCCAAAAATAATAAGCATAAGCTGCATAACAAAACGGGAAAATACCTGTTGTGCAAGAAACGTGTCATTTTATTGGAATATTTTAATTTTCGAAAGCCATTTGTTTTTCCTTTCCCGGATGAGCAACTCGGAAATTAGCAAAATTAGTGCCAGGGCCAGAAAGAACGGAAACCTGCTCTCATACTCCGCAAATACCTTTGTTTCGTAAGCTTCTCTTTCCATCGAGCGAATCTCTTCCAGGATATCGTTAAGGCCCAGATCCGCCCCGGTTCCGTGTCTGAACATTCCACCGGTGGCAGCAGCGAGCTGCCTCATAAGATCCTCATCATACCTGGTGATAACTGTATTGCCCTGATTGTCGCGTAAAAAACCCCTGAGGGTGCCATTCTCCATAACAGGGATCGGTGCGCCCTCGCGGCTGCCGATGCCAACAGTGTGAATAATTATCCCTTTTTCCGCTGCCAGTTGTGCAATTCTCAGAGGATCGCCCTCATGGCTCTCTCCGTCACTTACCAGAATAATGGCGCGGCTTCTTCTTTCTTCATCAGGAAATGATGCAATGGCCCTTTCCAATGCCAATCCAATGTTAGTGCCCTGAACTGACACGGATTGCGTGTTCACACTTCTTAGCAACATATTTGCAGCCTGGTGGTCGGCAGTCAGAGGAATCCTGGTATGTGCATTTCCGGCAAAAACCACCAGCGCAAACCTGTCACCGTTAAGCTGATTGATTAGCCGATTTACAGCCAATTTGGCTCGTTCAAGCCTGTTTGGGCTTACATCCTGCGCGAGCATGCTTCTGCTCACATCAAGGGCAACAACGATATCCACACCTTCGCGCCGCAACTCTTCCGTTCTGCTGCCCGTCTGAGGATTGATGGCAGCCACAACCATCATGGAGAAAGCAAGCATCAATAAAATAAATTTAAAAACAGGTCGCGATGCAGACAGTAAGGGAGCAATATTAGACCACATATTTTTAAGGGCAAACCTTTGCATGGCTTTCCCAACTAAATATCTGTCAATGACAAACACAAGCACAAAAATGCCAAGCAGTGTAAAGAGGTAAACCCATTGTGGATTGTCATATCTTATCAACTCCATATCTCTGGTCTTTTGCCCTTATTAAGGTACTGACCTTAACCAGGTATATCTTAATAGTATTTCGGCAGAAAAAAACATGATTGCCAGCAAAAGTAACGGTAAATACTCATCGGTATTCATGGTAAACTCTGTATGTTCGATAATGCTGCGTTCAAGCCGGTCAATATCTTCATATACATTTTCAAGCGCATCCTGTGTCTCTGCCCAGTAATACTTCCCCCCGGTTTTATCGGCAATCGCCCTCAGCAATTCTTCGTCAACGGGGATTTCCACATCCCGGTACTGGATACCGAGTGGTGTTGGAAAAGGGTAGGGGACCGGGCCGCTGCTGCCCACACCAATGGTATATACACGAATACCAAACAATGCAGCCATTTCTGCAGCCGTGAGCGGGTCAATCACCCCGGTATTGTTTATGCCATCTGTCAGCAGCACAATAACCCTGCTAATGGCATCTGAGTCGCGCAGTCCGTTGATGGCTGTTGCAAGTCCGTCACCAATGGCCGTGCCGTCCTGAACCATGCCCGTAGTGACACCTGAAGCAAGTTCTTTTAAAAGCCTGTGGTCAGTGGTAAGCGGACACAATGTAAAACTTTCACCGCTGAAAACAGTCATTCCGATCCTGTCATTTGGTCTTAGGGAAATAAAATCAATGGCGGTTTGCTTGGCCGCTTCCATCCTGTTTGGCTGAAAGTCCGCTGCAAGCATGGAACCTGAAATATCCAGGGCGATCATGATATCGATCCCTTCAACTGTTATTTCATGGATCCTCGAGGAGCTTTGAGGCCGTGCAAGGGCAATAATCAACATGGTTAGTGCAAACATTCTGAGCACCATTGGCAAATGACGCAAACGGGTACGCAGGCTCATTTTAATTTCTTTTCCAAACTCCGAATGTACAAAACGAATGGCAGGTGTCCGGTCTCTTTGGAAATAAACGTAAAATATAACAAGCAAGGGCACCAATATAAGCCCGAAAAGCATCTCCGGGTAAGCAAACTGTATGTCAAATAGTCCTGTCATGGTCATTTCACCTGTTATTTTCATTGGTTGGAATGGTATCCTTTACAAATGAAATGGATTCGTCCATCACCCGTGAATGCACCTCGGTTTCCGGCCGGTGTTTCGCAAATTTAACCAGGTCTGCAAGCTGCAGATTGTCTTGTAATCGCTCTCTCAAAAACTGCTTGTCAATGTATTCCGGTAAAACATACATGATCTCGCCGGTGGTCATTTCCATGGCGTTGATCTTATATCTCTTATGCAAATACATCCGCAAAATATCGCTCAATTCAATGTAGTATTGCTTCACCTTCCCCGATTGCCACAAATTCTTCCTCCGGAGCGTCTCCAGGCTTGAAATGGCCGCAATATGAGCAGGAACATCCGGTTTTTCCCAGATGGTGGGAGTTTCTTCTTTCGGTTTGCGATTTTTAAGCCACCTAACAGTGAAAAATATGATCAAGGCAGCAACAATCAGAAGTATGATCCAGGGTATTACTTCCCGCCAGGTAACAGGCATACCGATTATGGGCCGGATGTCTTTGTAGAGATCTTCCATGTCCACATCCACACCCAAAACCTGCAATAACTGCGCCCTGGTCTCAAACATAATGGTGTCCGGATGATCAATGTGCATAAACCGCAAAGGGGGTATGGGAAAATACCCTTTTTCCCAGGCGGTAACGGTATGTTTTTGCCTGAGAGAAATCAGCCCATTACCTTTATGAATGGTATCAGGCAGTCCGAATCGAACAACTTCAATGTTTTTTGTGATGGTGTCGGATATAGCAGGAAATACGATAATGCCCTCAGCAGGTGCTTCAATTTCAATGGTAAGCGCAGCGTGTTGCCCGATGACAATTTCATCCGGATTCAAATCCACTCTTGCCTGCTGGGCAGATAAGAAGTTTTGGCTTATTGTGTCTAACATGGCAACCGAAAACACAACCAAACCAATAAAAGTCTTATAATTCATTATCATTTGCATGTATTTTGCATCTTACGCCGTCTGGTTAAATCCTGCTCCTCCGCTTAAAAAGCTGCATCAGGGGTGGAACGTAATCCTGATTGGTAGGAATCACCACCTGGTCAACCCCTGCCTTCGAAAGGGTCCATTTTAGAAATTCTTCGTGGTCCCNGTTGTATGATTGGATTCTATTCTGTACTGATTTACTGGAAGTATCCAGCCAGAAAGTCTCACCGGTTTCTGCATCACGAAATTTCATCATACCCAGTTTTGGAATGTTTGTTTCACGATGGTCATACACCCTGACACAGATCAAATCATGTTTTTTTGCCACGATCCTTAAAGCTTCCCCAAAGTTTTTGTCATGAAAGTCGGAAATGAGAAATGCAACGGAGCGTTTCCTGATCACATTTCTCAGGTATTTGAGCGCAAACCCGATATCAGTTCTATTGTGTTTTGGGTGAAAATCAATGAGCTCCCTGATAATTCTCAATATATGCTGGCTTCCTTTCTTGGGAGGTATAAATTTTTCGATGATATCACTGAAAAAAATAACCCCAACTTTGTCATTGTTATTGATGGCCGAGAAGGCAAGAACCCCTGCAATTTCTGTAATGATTTGTTCTTTAAGCCGGCCTGTTGAACCAAATTGGTTGGAGCCACTCACATCGATGAGCAGCATGACAGTCATCTCCCTTTCTTCCTCGAAAACCTTCACATAGGGGTGATTGAACCTTGCCGTAACATTCCAGTCAATATTTCGGATATCATCGCCGAAATAGTACTCCCTGACCTCGGTAAAAGCCATTCCACGTCCCTTAAAGGCACTGTTGTATTGCCCGGCAAACAATTGCTTCGAGAGACCTTTTGTTTTGATCTCGATTTTTCGGACTTTTTTCAGCAATTCTGTGGTTTCCACTTTTTAACCGCTTATAATTAATGTATAACATTTTAATGGTCATCTGACATACCGGGTTTCCAGGAGCATGCCTGCAATATTTTCCAGGGATCAGGGCACTTCCACATGGTTGAGGATATCATTGATGATATCTTCGCTTGTGATGTTCTCCGCCTCTGCTTCATAGGTAAGGCCGATGCGGTGACGCAGTACATCATGGCAAACCGCCCGGACGTCTTCCGGAATCACATAGCCGCGTTGCCGGATAAAAGCATAGGCCTTGGCTGCAAGGGCCAGATTGATGGAAGCCCTTGGAGAACCTCCATAACTGATAAGCGGGGTGAGTTTTCCCAGTTTGTAGCTGTCCGGAAACCGCGTGGCAAATACAATATCCGTGATGTAATCTTCGATTTTTTCATCCAGGTATACCTCGCGAACCACATTTCTTGCATTCATGATATCAGCGGGTTCCACAACAGCTTTTGTGACAGGAAATTCCTGTTGCATATTTTGCCTGAGGATCAGTTTTTCTTCATCACGGGATGGGTAGCCGATGATGATTTTCATCATAAAACGGTCAACCTGTGCCTCGGGCAGGGGATAGGTACCTTCCTGTTCAAGCGGGTTTTCAGTGGCCAGCACAAGAAAGGGTTCCTGAAGGACGTAGGTCTGGTCACCGATAGTCACCTGTCGCTCCTGCATAGCTTCAAGCAGGGCACTTTGCACTTTAGCCGGTGCACGGTTAATTTCATCGGCAAGAATGAAATTTGCGAAAATGGGGCCTTTCCTCACCAGAAACTCTTCTGTTTTCTGACTGTAGATCATGGTGCCAATGAGGTCGGCCGGCAAAAGGTCGGGTGTAAACTGAATCCGGCTGTAACGTGCCTTGATTGCCATAGCCAAAGATTTTATGGCCAGTGTTTTCGCCAAGCCCGGCACACCTTCCAGGAGGATGTGCCCATTGGCCAGCAGTCCGATCAGCATGCGATCCAGCATATCCTTCTGACCTACAATCACTTTTCTCATTTCCATCGTCAGCAGGTCAACAAATTTGCTCTCCTGCTGGATTTTTTCGTTCAGTTGACTGATATCCATTTCTGTTAATGTGTTTCAATTTTCAACGCAAAAATATTCATAGCATGTAAAATAGTATTTTATTTTGTCGTTAAATAATGTTAAAGCACTGATAATCAAATAGCAAATATTTATTTAACTTTTTTTAAGATTTTTTTTCTGAAAAATGCTTGCCGAATAAAAAAAATGATCTACATTTGTAGTGTATTAGTATTGTAGAACACCATAACATTATGAAAGATGGTACAAATTGAGAACTTAAGTTTTGGTTATACACGGAAACAGACCCTGTTTGACCAATTGGTGCTAGCCCTTGAACCCGGCCATATATATGGTTTGCTGGGGAGAAACGGGGCGGGCAAAACCACCTTGTTAAAAGTGATCGCCGGCTTGGTTTTTCCCCGCGAAGGGTATTCGAAAGTGGCTGGTTTTGAATCACGGGACCGCGTACCTGAATGTTTGGCAGATATCTGTCTCATCCCTGAGGAATATCATTTGCCATCCATTCCCATCAGCAGGTATGTCTCTCTAAATGCGCCTTTCTATAAGCGCTTTGATCATGAAAAACTGTCATGGTTGATGAAAGAGTTCCAGTTAAACCCGGAGCAGAAACTGCATCAGCTTTCTTTCGGTCAGAAAAAGAAATTTTTACTGGCATTCGGATTGGCCACATCAGCGCGTCTGATGCTCATGGATGAGCCCACCAACGGACTGGATATCCCTTCGAAAAGTCAGTTTCGAAGAGTTATTGCAGCATCTCTTACCGAAGAACAAAGTGTGGTGATATCAACCCACCAGGTTCGGGACCTTGAAACCCTGATTGATCCCATCATTATTATTGATGAAGGTAAAATCATTTTCCAGAGAAGTCTGGCAGAAATATCCGGCTCACTGGCATTTGAAACCCTGGGAGAGATCAAGGAAAACCTGCAGCCCATTTATTATGAAGAAGCATTGGGTGGTTTTTCAACCATTATGCCAAATACAAAGGGCAAAGACACCAAGTTGGATATGGAACTGTTGTTTAACGGGGTCATTGCCAACACAAAAGGAATCAATCAAGCATTTAAATCTTAAGTACAAATGAAAACAAATAACATATTATCAATCAAACGGTTATATTTGTTTTTAAGACGACAAATATTATCCAATACCACAACATTGCTCATAGCCTTTGGGGCCGTTGCAGGTGCATTGCTTGTTGTAACGCTGTTGAGCGGCTTTTTGCAGCCACAGGAACCCAGCAATCTCACCGGATTATATTTATCAGCGATGTTTATTGGTGGTTTTGTGTTTACCAGTAATATTTACGCGGAGTTGCACCAGTCACAAAGAAGCTATCAGTTTCTGACACTTCCGGTCTCAACCACGGAACGGTTGGCAGGTGCCTGGGTAATAACTGCTGTGTTGTTCCCGCTGGTTTCGGTGGCTGCCATGGCTCTTATTGTATTGATAGCCAACTTACTTATTAACATCAGCATGGGTGTTTCACCATTCCCTTCCGTATTTACCGGGGGCACATGGACAGCAGTTAAAATATATGTGGTTACTCAATCCATGTTTCTTGCCGGTGCAGCCTATTTTCGAAAAAATAATTTCCTGAAAACCGTTTTGACATTGTTTGTGGCTTCGATGATACTGCAATTCTTTTTTGCCTTATCAGCGTGGCTGATCCTGTCACCACTTGATCCGGGGCCGGGATTTTCGATGCAGGCACAGCACCTCACACCCCAACTGGAACAACTGATTATGACCTATATACCCAATACGGCCCGGGTTGTGTTCTGGTATTTGTGGGCACCATTTTTTCTGGTAATCGCATGGTTCAGCTTAAAAGAAAGGCAGGTGTAATATGGAATTTAACGATAATCAGGCAATATATCTGCANATTGCAGATTACNTTTGNGACCGGATTCTTAAAAAGGCACTGGAAGGAGGGAGAAAAGATTCCCTCTATCAGGGACACCGCCGTTTTGATGGAAGTAAATCCNAACACAGTTGTCAGAACATTCAACTTCCTGCAAGACAAAGGAATTATATTCAACAAGCGAGGTATCGGTTACTTCGTAGCTGAAGACGGATTCAAAAAAACTATGGCATTCAAAAAAGAAAATTTTATCAATGAGGATCTGCCAAAGGTTTTTCATACGATGGACATTTTAAAAATGCGCACATCCGACCTTGAGAATTATTATGAATCCTACAAAGAGCAAACCCTTAAAGAACAAACATCATAAAATCACTATCTATGAAAACGAGCAATAAAATTCTATTTTCCGCCTTTGGTATTGTCCTGTTAGGTATCATCATCATCCTGTTGTATATCCGTGTTAATCTATCTTTGGATATGGTTGAAGGAAGTGGCAACGTTGTAACCGAAAGGAGGGAGGTTGCTGAATTCCGGCGCATTGATGTAAGAGGAAATATTCGTTTGCACATCTCACAAGGTGATGAATACTCTATGTCAATTGAAGCCGACGATAACCTTGTTCACCTGGTGATGGCAAAGCCCGTTCAGGATAAGCTTTATGTGTATCTTGAAAAAGGCATTCATAAAGATGCAACCATGAATATTCACATCCAAACAACACAGTTAACAGAACTAACTGTATCATCAGGTGCCCGTGCTTTTGCCTCTGACACTATTCATGGGGTTTCTTTCAAACATGTTTTGCAGGCGGGTGCACAAAGTGACCTGATACTGGACTTTGAGCGCATGGATCTGCTTGTCCAGGCTGGTGGTGTAAGTAGTTTATCTGGAAGGGTTTATCATGCACAGGTGTCAAGTTTGGCAGGAGCTATCATTAACGCGCAATACCTGGAAGTTGAAGACCTGGAAATCAATGGGAGAGCCGGCTCCATCAATACTTTCCACGTTAACCGAAGCATTTCAGGCAGGGCACGAAATGGGGCCATCGTAAACTATTCAGGCGAACCTGATGTGGAGGACCTCAGAATAGAGCGCGGCGGCCTGATTCAGATAAGCATGGATGGTGAAGAAATGTTTCCTCATGCATTTGATTTTCCTGAAAATAAATGAAAGTTTATGCATGAAGCTTAAAATTGTTTAAGTTTGAGGCATATTTGCCTGAAAAGTATGCCTGACTGGAAACATTTGTGTAAAAAATGCCTTGCTTTCGCCAGAATTGACCTGACAAAGAATATGGCGTATGATCGCCTGACCCTTAATATTTTAAAAACAAAGCTAAAAAGCACCTCCAACTGTATTGACATCGGTTGTCATGACGGGGAGGTGCTTAAACAAATGATTAAACTAGCACCGGCAGGGAAACATTATGCCTTCGAGCCCATACCGGAATATTATGAACTGCTATTGAATGTATACGGCAACCAGGTTACTGTGTTGCCGTATGCATTGTCGGACAAGCATGGCCGCACCTTGTTTCACCATGTACGTAACGCCCCGGCATACAGTGGTTTACGGCAAAGAAAATACGCTACTAATGACCCTGATATACAAGAAATTGAAGTGGAAACGCGACGGTTGGATGATCTGATTCCGCAAGACATACAGATAGATTTCATTAAAATAGATGTAGAGGGTGCTGAGTATTTGGTCATGCAAGGAGCCAAAGAATTAATCACCCGTTGTAAACCGATCATTGTGTTTGAATTTGGTTTGGGAGCCAGCGATTTTTATCAAACCAAACCCGAGGAATTATATCATTTCCTTGTAAATGATTCCGGTATGAAAATATCTTTGCTTCAGGATTATATTTTAAAGAAAAAGGCTCTGGACTTGGAAAGCTTTCAAAGATGTTATCAAGACCAGCTTGAATATTATTTTATTGCCCATCCCAAATAATCATATATTCAAAGATTAAGCAATTGTGCGACGGTTTAAACAACAATTACATTTTGATGACTATTTTGTTTTATAATTAATATTATGTTAAATATAAAATATAAAAAGACAGGGCGAATGTTTTCACTGCCCTGCCCTCTTTTAGCTTTAGTATAAAATGTTAAAATGTTAAATGGCTACTCTTCTTCACCGAAATACTTCAGGTACAGCCCTTCTATTTCCTTAAGCTTATCCGGTTGATTGGTGCGTGCGTATAATTCAACCAGAGAGATGAGCACCGTTCTGTAAAATTCATGGTCTTCATCAATCATTTCAAGTGCTTGTTGCAAATAAGGTTCTGCATCAAGCCATATTCTCCGGATTTCCTTTTCATCTTCTTCATATTGAGCAAAATCGTGGGTTGCTCTCAGCCTTTCTTCAGCTTCTTCAAAAAGGCGCAATCCTTTATTGAAATGCAAAGCACCGAGGTTAAACATCGCATCAAAATAATCCGGATCTATTTCAAGGGCTTTTTTATAAGCACTAATGGCTTCCTGAAAGGCAAATTCTCGTTTTTCTGCCGGATAGAGTGTATCCTGGGCCATCTGATCGTAATTGGCAGCCAAAGCAAAATACAGTACCGGATTATCCGGGTCTTTTTCAATGGCAATATCAAGTATTTTTTCGGCCCTGTTTAAGTCCCCTGTAAAGATGTGGATATTGGCTTCGGTAAAGATAAGTTCAAGGTCATCCGGATAACGTTCCCGTCCTTCTTCCACATATTGGGTGCCACCAACGGTATCGCCAAGGAAAAGGGAAATATTAGCCAGGGATGAATACAAAAACGGTTGGTCGTATTTCATATCCCTCAGTCTTTTGTACAGATCCAATGCTTTTTCATATTGTTGCCCAAGCTCTGCAGAGAGTGCTGCATTATAAAGCGTTGTTGTATCCTGTGCTTCAAAAGTTTTCCCTATTTCATAGGCCCGCAGGAAATAATCGCTGGCTTTTCCCCAATTTTGCTGGTTGTATTGGTCCACTCCCTGGTTGAAAACCATTTCAGATAAAAACAACATGTTTTGTTGAATCTGTATCCAATGCTCATTGTCTGTATCCAGTTCCATTGCGTTTATCATCGCTTCATCGGCTTTATCCACAGGGTTTTCCACAAGCGCCCTGTATTCCGGATTTTCGGAAATGGCAATTTGAAGATGTAAGCGCGCTTTGAGCAACCAGAATTCCGGATCATCAAATACTTCTTCGTATTCCATAGCTGCTTGCAGATTTTCCAGGGCACTGGCGAGGTTTCCCCTGTCAATATTGCGATCTGCACGCCTCATGTCTCTGCCTTGTGCGTAGAGCACAGACGTTGAGAACAGAACAAATATGAAAAAAACTACTATGCGTTTCATTGGATTAAATTTTGGTTTAAAAAAAGATTTGTTTTTGAGTGATGGTATGTATGGCAAAATTAAAAATTATTTCAAAAAATGCAACAGTTTTGGAAAACTTGTGATTAATTGTCATCATTTTCTGCCGATTCACCTGCCGGTTCATCATTGGATTCAACTTCATCATTTCCATTCAGACCATTGCTACCGTTGAGTGCTTTTTCCTGGACTTTAGTGACGGCTGCAATTTTGTCATCATTTTTCAGGGTAATTAGTTTTACACCTTGTGTAGCCCTGCCCATATCACGCAAATCCGATACGGCAAGTCTGATTGTGATACCTGATTTGTTGATAATCATGAGGTGGTCGTTTTCCTGTACATTTACCATCGCGATCAGCGGTCCTGTTTTTTCGGTAATATTAAGGGTTATCACTCCCTTACCTCCCCTGTTGGTTATTCGATATTCATCCAGGATAGAACGTTTACCGTATCCTTTTTCACTCACCACCAGGATACTGCTCATTGCATCTTCTACACAAACCATACCAATTACATCGTCGTGTGGTCCGGCCAGGCTGATACCTCTTACTCCGGAAACATTTCTACCCATGGAACGTACAGTATTTTCCTTAAATCGTATAGCTTTGCCGCTTCTGGATCCGATAAGGATTTCATTTTCACCGTTTGTCAATGAGGCTTCAATCAATTCATCTCCCTCCCTGATATTGATAGCGATAATTCCATTGGCTCTCGGTCTGCTGTAAGCTTCAAGGCTGGTTTTCTTGATTACACCTTTCCTGGTGCACATCATGATAAAATGGTTTTTGATGTATTCCTCATCTGTGAGGTCTCTGACATTGACAAAGGCTTTGATTTTGTCGTCGGAAGGAATATTGATCAGGTTTTGAATGGCCCTGCCCTTTGACGTTTTGGTGCCTTCAGGAATTTCAAACACCCTCATCCAAAAGCATTTACCCTGTTCGGTAAAGAATAACAGATAGTTATGGTTCGTGGCCACAAAAAGGTGTTCCACGAAATCGTCGTCGCGCGTTACCGAACCTTTGCTACCGCGGCCTCCCCTACCCTGTGTTCTGAATTCTGAGAGCAATGTCCTTTTGATGTAGCCCAGATGTGAGATAGTGATCACTACTTCTTCGTCTGGGATGGTATCTTCGATACGAAAGTCATTGGCTGTATATTCGATTTCCGATCTTGTTTTATCTCCAAACTTTTCTTTTACCTCGACTAACTCATCCTTAATGATATTCATCCGAAGAGAAATATCGGCAAGAACAGATTTTAAATATTCAATCTTTTGCAGGAGTTCTTTGTATTCCTTATCAATTTTGTCCCTTTCCAAACCGGTAAGTCTCTGCAAACGCATATCCAGAATGGCTTTGGCCTGTATTTCAGTAAGAGAAAACTTCTCCATAAGGCCTTCTCTGGCTTCATCGGGTGTTTGGGAAGCACGTATCAGGGCTATTACTTCGTCGATGTGGTCCAGTGCAATAAGCAGTCCTTCAAGTATGTGGGCCCGTTTTTCTGCTTCCCTCAGTTCATATTCGGTGCGTCGTGTAACCACATCATGGCGATGCTCCACATAATACTGAATCAACTCCTTCAGNTTCAATAGCATGGGTCTNCCATTGACCAGGGCAATGTTATTCACATTGAAAGATGTTTGCAAAGCCGTATGTTGGTAAAGCAGGTTAAGCACAACATTTGGTACAGCATCCTTACGCAGTTCATACACAATACGCATCCCTTTCCTGTCGGATTCATCGCGGATATCGGAGATTCCTTCAATTTTTTTATCATTCACCAGATCGGCGGTCCGTTTGATCATTTCGGCTTTGTTGACCTGGTATGGGACAGAAGTTGCGATAATGGCTTCTTTACCGTTATCGAGTATTTCCATGGTTGTTTCACCACGCATTACGATACGTCCTCTCCCGGTATGATAGGCATCTTTCACACCTTCGTAGCCGTAGATCAAACCGCCGGTTGGGAAGTCCGGTGCCTTGATATGCTTCATCAGGCCGTCAATATCGATGTCGTTGTCATCAATATAGGCGATGATGCCGTCCACCACCTCACTAAGGTTATGGGGTGGCATATTGGTAGCCATGCCTACGGCAATTCCCGATGATCCGTTTACCAGCAGGTTGGGAATTTTGGCGGGGAGTATGGTCGGTTCCTTGAGAGTATCGTCAAAGTTTAGCTGAAAGTCCACTGTTTCCTTATCAATGTCGGCCAGCATTTCTTCTGCGATCCTTTGCATACGGGCTTCAGTATAACGCATGGCGGCAGGGCTGTCGCCGTCTATACTGCCAAAATTACCCTGACCGTCAACGAGCGGATATCTCAGCGACCAATCCTGTGCCATTCTGACCATGGCATCATACACGGAGCTGTCGCCATGGGGGTGATATTTACCCAGCACCTCCCCTACTATCCTGGCTGATTTTTTATACGGACGGTTGCTCAGGGTACCCAATTCGTGCATCCCAAACAATACACGGCGGTGCACGGGTTTTAAACCGTCACGCACATCGGGGAGTGCCCTGGAAACGATCACAGACATGGCATAATCGATGTATGCCGATTTCATCTGATCTTCAATATCAACCTTGATAATCTTTTCTTCTGACATTTTGAAAATCAATATTTTGTAAAGAAAAACACATCAAAAAATAAACATACGAAAATACACAATTTTTCCCACATTAAATCATTCTTATTGAGCACGGAAGCATCAACTTTCCAACAATTGAGGTTAATTATTGTTAATAAGTTAGAGTGCTTAATTGCATTTTGATTAATATTGTAATGTTTAATGATTTTAAAAATAAACCACAAAGGAAATAACCTATGGAAGCAAAATTTTCACCTGTTGTGAAAGATGTGATCACGTATAGTCGGGAAGAGGCTCTTCGTATGGGTAATGATTATATCGGGATCGAACATTTTTTGCTTGGTTTGATTCGCGAAGGAGGAAATGTGGCGGTCCAGTTGCTTAATCAGCTTGGCATGGACCTCAATTATATGAAAAGAACCATTGAAAAGACCATTAAAGGGAATTCACCCCAATCCCGCAATGCTGAGAGTATACCACTTGTAAAGCAAGCTGAGCGTGTTTTGAAGATCACTTATCTTGAGGCAAAGTTATTTAACAGTGATTTGATTGGTGCTGAGCATTTGCTGTTGTCTATATTGAAGGATAACGACAATCTTGTAACGCGTTTGTTAAATCAATATGGCATTGATTATGAAACCATAAAGGAAGAAGTGAAGCGTATACGGAGTCAGTTTGATGACAAGCAGGAGAAGAAGGATTTCCGTGGAGAGCTTTCACATAGCGAAGAAGATGAGGCCTCTGAGGGTGGTGGCTTTGGCAGCTCCATGAAAAAGTCGGGTGAAAAATCAACCACTCCGGTATTGGACAACTTTGGTCGTGATTTAACAAAAGCGGCTGAGGAAGACAGGCTGGATCCCGTTGTGGGTCGAGAAAAAGAGCTGGAGCGGATTGCCCAGATCCTGTCCCGGCGCAAAAAGAACAACCCGATCCTTATCGGTGAGCCGGGCGTAGGCAAGTCGGCCATTGCTGAAGGCTTGGCTTTGCGCATAGTGCAGCGGAAGGTAAGCCGTGCATTATTCAACAAGCGGTTGGTAACCCTCGATCTGGCATCCCTGGTTGCGGGTACAAAATACAGGGGGCAGTTTGAAGAGCGGATGAAAGCCTTGCTGAACGAGCTGGAAAAGAATCCCGATGTTATTCTGTTTATTGATGAGTTGCACACCATTGTAGGTGCAGGTGGAGCTTCCGGCTCACTTGATGCTTCAAACATGTTCAAACCGGCTCTTGCCCGGGGCGAAATACAATGTATCGGGGCTACAACCATGGATGAATATCGCCAGCACATTGAAAAAGATGGTGCGCTGGAACGGCGTTTTCAAAAAATAATTATTGACCCTACAACTGCCGAAGAAACCATGGTAATTCTCAACAATATCAAATCCAAATATGAAGACCATCACCTGGTGACATATGGTGAAGACGCCATAAAAGCCTGTGTATATCTTACCGACCGTTATGTGAGCGACAGATATCTGCCAGATAAGGCCATTGATGCCCTTGACGAAGCTGGCTCCCGTGTACATATTACCAATATCCGCGTACCCGAGGCCGTAATCAATATTGAGAGCCAGATTGATACCGTCAGAGAGAATAAAACCAGGGCCATCAAAAGCCAGAAATATGAACAGGCAGCAAAATTCCGTGACCAGGAGCGGGAATTGATGGACAGGCTTGAGATGGAGAAGAGAAAATGGGAAGAAGAATCCCAGTTGCACAGAGAGCAGGTAACCGAGCAGAATGTATCGGAAGTGGTTTCTATGATGACGGGTGTGCCTGTACAAAGAATCGCGTTGAATGAGAGCGAGCGTCTGATCAATATGGAAAAGGATTTAGAGAAAAGTGTGGTAGGACAGAGTGATGCCATCCGTAAGATTGTCAAAAGTATCAGGCGAAATCGTGCAGGCTTGAAAGATCCGGCCAAACCCATCGGTTCATTTATCTTTCTTGGACCCACCGGTGTTGGTAAAACCCATCTGGCCAAAGTGCTTTCTCATCATTTGTTTGACTCTGATGATGCCATCGTTCGGATCGACATGAGTGAGTATATGGAGAAGTTTGCGGTTAGCCGTCTTGTTGGTGCTCCTCCCGGTTATGTAGGCTATGAAGAGGGTGGCCAGCTTACCGAAAAAGTTCGCCGCAAGCCTTATTCGGTTCTTTTGCTTGATGAGATTGAAAAAGCCCATCCCGATGTGTTTCACCTGCTGCTTCAAATGCTTGATGACGGTCAGTTAACTGACAGTCTGGGGCGCCGTGTGGATTTCAAAAATACCATTATCATTATGACATCCAATATTGGTTCAAGGCAACTCAAGGATTTTGGTATGGGAGTGGGCTTCAATACTCCTGCCCGTCAGGCTGCTTCCAAAGAGTATACACAAAGTGTGATTGAAAATGCATTGAAGAAAACTTTTGCACCAGAATTTCTAAACCGTGTAGATGATGTGGTCATTTTTGATGCATTGCAGAAAGAACACATCTTCAAAATTATTGATATTGAACTGAAAAAGTTATTCAAGCGGATCGATGATCTTGGTTATCACATCAAACTTACAGATGCAGCCAAGGAGTTTATTGCTGAAAAAGGCTGGGATCCATCCTTTGGTGCAAGGCCTCTGAAGCGAGCCATCCAGAAATACCTGGAAGACCCCCTGGCAGAAGAGATCATCCGCAGTAAAGTTACTGCCGGGGATACCATTGAAGTGAATTATGAAAAAGAAAGTGAGGAAGTCTATATCCGCGTGAAGCACGCCCCGAAGCAAAAAAAGGATGAGTCAGCAAAAGTGCCTGAAAGGGATAACGAAAAAAACGGTGACGAACCAACGGATGCATAATTTGCTTATAGATCAATCAGCACTACTGATAACAGAAAACCCCGGCATCATTGTCCGGGGTTTTTTGATTTAAGAATGTTGTCTGAGTGATTCCCTGATCACAAACACCTAAAAGGCATAGGTGTTATCCTCAATCAACCTTGCAGCAATGCGGCGTCTTGCTTCTTTGACGTTAACTCCTTTTGTGTCGCTTAATGTTTTGATGGCACTTACCACTTTGGCTGCCTCTTCTCCGTCAGCAAAGGAGTAAATGGCATCCATGGCAAATTTCTGCACTTTGCCTGCTGCATCATAAATAAAAACATCAAGGATATCCCGGTATAGCGAAGCATTTTCTCCCCTTGAGGGCTCAGTTTTTTCAACACGCAAAGCAAGCGATTCGGCTATGTAAATTTCAGAAATGACATCTGCAATATTATTGAGGATTTCCTGTTCCTTAGAGAGTTTCTTCCCCAAAGCGTTGCTTGCGCCATGAATGATAAGCATGGCTATTTTTTTCAAGTTTTTGACATACCTGCGTTTTTCATCAAAATAGCCCTCTCTTTCTAGTGCTTTGTTGGTTATATTTTGCGGGCTTGCATAAAGGTCTTCCGCCATTTCAAACAGCGGGAAATCACCTTTTTTGGCCCTCTTGAGCGCAGTATCGGTAATGAGCAAACGGTTGATTTCGTTGGTGCCCTCGAAAATCCGGTTGATGCGTGAGTCGCGGTATCCTCTTTCCACGTTCATTTCTGCGGAATATCCCATTCCACCGTGGATCTGCACCGCTTCGTCAACAACAAAATCAAGCACTTCCGAACCGTATACTTTCAGTATGGCATCCTCCACAGCATAATGGCTGATACCTTCAATCGCTGCACGGCCTGCGTCGCAAGCGTCGCGCAACTTCAGTCTTTCCATCAGGTCATCGATATCTTTACTGACGCGGTAAATGGCGGATTCGTGTGCAAAGGTACGGATAACCATTTCAGCCAGTTTGTGTTGAATGGCCCCAAATGTAGAGATCAATACACAAAACTGTTTTCTTTCATTGGCGTATTTTACTGAATCTGTAATGGCCATTTTGGCGGCACCAATTACATTGGCGCCCAGTTTCATTCTACCCATATGCAGAATGCTGAGTGCAATCCGGAATCCCTCTCCCCTTTCACCGAGCATATTTTCAACGGGTACTTTTACATCATTGTAATAAATCTGGGCTGTGGAAGACCCCTTGATACCCATTTTGTGCTCATCGGGGCCAATGACAACACCGGGCATGTCGCTATCAACGATAAATGCGCTGAGGATCCTGTCGTTGTCAATCTTTGCAAATACTACCTGGGTATCGCAGAAGCCGGCGTTGGTGATCCACATTTTCTGACCGTTCAGGATATAATGTTTACCGTCTTCCGAGAGCGTTGCGCTGCTCTTTCCTGAGTTGGCATCGCTACCCGCTCCGGGTTCTGTGAGGCAGTAAGCACCAAGCAGTTCTCCTGTAGCCAATTGGGGTACATATTTTTGCCGCTGTTCATCATTGCCGTAGTAAACGATAGGTAGCGTTCCAATGCCACAGTGTGCCATAAATGCGACTGAGAAGGAAAAACCGGCCCCAATTGTTTCAGCTGCAAGCATTTGTGTAACAAATGACTGACCGAACCCACCGTATTCTTCAGGTACGGATATACCCATCAATCCAAGGTCGCCCGATTTTTTCAGGATTTCCTTCATCAGTTCCCTGTCACCTTTATCCAGTTGATCCAGATGTGGATATACCTCTGCTTCCAGAAAATCCTTACAGGTTTGCGCAATCATTTGCTGTTCCTCATCAAAGTCTTCCGGAACGAATATTTCATTGGCTTCACTATCTCTGACAAGGAATTCTCCGCTTTTGATATAATCTTTTTTCTCCATTTTCTGATCGTTTTTATGATTAATTACCCAAAGCCAGGGCGATTAGTTCTGCGATATCGTAATTTTTTACGCTTTCTTCTTTGTTTTTATATTTGATGCCGTCGGTGATCATGACCATACAAAACGGACATGCGGTGGCAATGATAGCGGGATCGGTTTGAAGGGCTTCTTCGGTGCGTTCGATGAAGATTTCCTTATCACCTGCTTCAGCCTCTTTAAACATTTGACCGCCACCGGCACCACAGCAAAGCGCCAGATGCTTATTGCGCTCCATTTCAATAAGTTGCACCGACAACATTTGGAGTATTTTCCTTGGTGGTTCGGTGATGTTATTAGCGCGTGCGAGATAACAGGGATCATGGAAGGTTACCTTCACACCCGAAAACCGGGTGAGATCAGGGTTTATTTTACCTGATGAAACAGCATCTTCAAGAAAGTCGAGATAGGTAATGACTTCATAGTTTCCNCCAAGTTCTGGGTACTCGTTTTTGAAAACATTATAGCAATGCGGACAAATGGTGATGATTTTTTTAACTTCGTACGCATCGAAAAGTTCAATCAATTGCAAGGCCTGCATTTGGAAGAGCATTTCATTTCCTGCTCTCCTGGCCGGGTCACCGGTACATGTTTCTTCCGTACC
>SL_3KL_010_SEDDRAFT_10001337_pt1 | contig 22250 bp, 17 predicted proteins | sample SodLakKL_010_SED_2_FD_10381 | JGI IMG/M metagenome (IMG submission 10381) | reverse complement strand
AGGGGGATTTTTCCGTAGGCCTTTCCGTAAAACCCCTCCGATCCGCACCTTGTGCGATCAAGCAGCCAATGTGGCTGCAGGAAAAACCAGGGGACTGCCCCCGGACGGATTTGTATGCCGATAAGAAGCACACAATTCCATGCAGCATCCACTCTAACAACTGAGGAGTATGTTATCATGAAAAGAAGCATTGTCGCGAAATGTTGTTCCATTTTGACCCTGGTCGGCGTTTGTCTCCTGCTGGCCATCCCGGCCCAGGCGAAAACGTTTCGACTGGTCTGCCAGAATGTAAACGCCATAGACCACCCCGGATACATTGTCATCGAGCAGCTTGCCGAAGACGTGAAGAAAATGACGGACGGAAAATTGGTTATCGAGCAGATCCCGCCCGGGGGCATGGTCGGGTCCGCGCAGACCCTGAGCGCTACCGGGCAGGGTGCGGTGGATATGGCCATTACCTACGGGGCCTATCACGGGGGCGACCTGCCGGTGGGCGCGGCCAGTTTCGCCCTTCCGGGAGACCCCCGGGATATCTGGGAGATGTACAATTTTTATTATGAACACGGCGCCTTGGATTTTCTGCGCGAGCAATATGCAACCCGAAACGTGTATTACCTTGCCCCCGCGGTATGGCCTGGTTATGCCATGATTTCAAAGCGACCGGTCAGCAGTCTGGAGGATATGAAAGCTTTGAAAATCCGGGCCGCAGGAAACATGGCAAGAATGCTGAGCAACGTTGGGGTGGGGGCCACCTTTATTCCGTTTGCCGAGATCTACCAGGCCATGGCCAGGGGGACCATTGATGCCACGATCAGTGGCAGTCATGCGGAAAACCACCTGCAGAACCTGCAGGAAGTTGCCAGCTACCTGGTGACCCAGGATTTTTCCAGCGCCCAGACCCTTGAGATACTGGTGAACAAGAGTCAGTGGGACGCAATGCCGGAAGAAATGCAGGCCGCTTTTGAAACAGCGGCCCAGAAAGCATCCCTGCATTTTACCCGGATGTTCATGGGCATGACCAAGACCGCTATGCAGGACATGGAAGAAGCCGGCGTTGAAGCTATTTCCTTGTCGGACGAGGCGATTCAGGAAATCCGGGAAGCCTCCTACGCAACCTGGGATGAAATCGCTGAAGCTGACGAGGCCACTGCCCGGTTCATGGAAATGGTCTACGAAAACCTGGCGTATGAAGGATATTCCATCGAAAGATAAGTTAAGATAAGTTCATTTGATAGTGATTTAAAAACGACAGCCGGTTACAGGGGATGGCGCATACCGCTTCCCTCCCCTGTAACCGGTTCCAAGGCAATGTGGGTGTAACTGAATTCCATAACAAAGGGATCCGCATGCACGTTCTTCAAAAGATTTCTCAATTTATAACCGCCATGAGTACCTTTTTGGGCAAAGCGGCGTCGTTTTTCCTGATCGGGTTCATGTGTGTGCTGAGCTATGAAGTCATTGCACGGTATGGTTTTAATTCCCCAACCATATGGGCGCATGAACTCGCCGGCTTTCTCCTGGCATTTTACCTTGCCCTGACCGGCCCCTGGCTGCTTTCGCGCGGCGATCACGTTAACGTTGATATTTTGTACGCCAGATACTCCGGGAGAAAAAAAACAATTGCCGATATGATCAACAATCTGATCGTCATATTCTTTTTTGTCGTGGTCTTTCTCATCGGGATGCGATACGCAATGTATTCATACAGCATTGGCCAGACATCGCATACGGTATGGGGGCCGCCCGTGTGGCCCGTCAAATTCTGCATTCCCCTGAGCGCTGTCCTGTTTATCCTGCAGGCAATCGCCAATATTTGCGAGGCGCTCGTTAAATTGACCAGAACAAACGAAGTGGGTGCCTCATGAGCCCGATTCTCATCGTCCTGCTGATGTTTCTGTGCCTGATGTTCCTTTTTTTCGCATTTGGTGCACCTATCGCCTTTGTTTTGGGGGCTGTCGGTGTTTCCTTCTTTTACATTCTCCTGGGCCCCCAGCGGCTGCTTGTCCTGCCCAATGGGATTTTCGAGACGTTCACGGATGAGATACTCATTGCAATCCCGCTTTTTATAATGATCGGCAATCTGCTGGATAAATCCGGTATTGCCGACGATATGTTCGAGTTCATTTATAAATGGCTCGGACCCCTGCGGGGCGGCCTGGCCGTTGGCACCGTTCTGGTGTGTGTCATTATCGCGGCAATCGTCGGTATTGTGGGAGCGGCCACGGTTACCATGGGATTGATCGCCCTTCCGGCCATGCTGAAGCGGGGCTACAGCCGCAATATTGCCATTGGCTGTATCTCCGGGGGCGGGGCGCTGGGGTTTCTGATTCCGCCCAGTGTGACCATGATCGTATACTGTTCCGTAACCGGCATTTCCGTAGGCCAGATGTTTATGGGCGGCGTTGTTCCCGGGGCCATGCTGGCCGGGTTATACATTATTTATATTTTTATACGCAGTGCAATTCAGCCTGATCTCTGCCCGGCCATTCCCAAGGAGGAACGGGCCACCTGGTCGGAAAAGCTGCTGGCGGTGAAAAATCTCATTTTGCCGATACTGCTCATATTAAGCATAATGGGTACGGTGTTCTTCGGCCTGGCCACACCCACGGAAGCCGCTGCCCTGGGCGCCCTGGTCGCTTTTTTGATCGTCATTATCCATGGGAAGATGACCTGGGACGTGTTTACGGGGTCGATCTATCGCACCGCCGTGCTTGGCAGCATGGTCCTGTGGATCATTATCGGGGTGTTGTCATTTTCCGCAGTAATCAATACCCTGGGACTAGCGGCAGTTCTGACCCGTATGATTGAATCTTTCGGCCTCAATCCCTATACCGTGATCATCATGATGATGCTCAGCCTTTTTTTATTGGGCATGCTCATGGATGATCTGCCCATTATCATGATCACCGCTCCCCTTTATGTGCCCATCGTAACGGCACTGGGCTTTGACCCGTTGTGGTACGGGATTCTTTTTATCCTGAATATGCAGATGGCTTACCTGACGCCGCCGTTCGGCTTCGTCCTGTTCTACATGAAAGGGGTGGTCCCGCCGGAGATTTCAATGGGTGATATTTATAAATCCGTGGGGCCGTTTGTTGCGCTCCAGGCGATCGGGTTGATCCTCGTGCTGCTGTTCCCCCAACTTGCTCTCTGGCTGCCCCGCGTTCTCGGGTAAAAAGGACCTTCCGTGGCAAAACAGGGGATAAGACGAGCGCCGCTTTTTGGACAAAGACAATTATCCTTTCAATTCATGGACGATCGAACGACATGCAACCCAAAGATATCGAAATTAAAAATATTTTATACACAACGGATCTTTCCGATACATCCCATCAGGTATTTTCGTATGCCGCCAGCCTGGCGAACAAATACGATGCCACCCTGACCATCTTGCACGTGATGGAAGATTTTCAATACAACCAGGTCAGGCTCTTTATGGAAGGGATCATCGGAAAAGATCAGTGGGAAGCGATAAAAACGCGCCATGCCGCTGATGTTCAGACTTCCATTTCCGATAAGCGGCGCGATAATGTCGCGGTGATGGAGGGATTGATGCATTTTGCAGAAGACATCAAATCGGGCAGGGGGGGCCCGGATTGTAAAACGGATGAAGTGCTTGTCCTGTTCGGCCACCCCGTGGATAAAGTCATCCTTGAAACGGCGGAAAGCCGCAAAACCGACCTGATTGTGATGGGGCTGCACGGACATGGTTTCATGCAGGAACTCATCGGTTCGACCACAAGGAAGGTGATGAGCAAAGCGAGCGCGCCTGTACTGACTGTGCGATTGCGCAAGAGATAGGCGTTTGCCATCATTATTGCGTATTGGGTTGCCTGGTGTCCGTATTTCCGGCGAAGGGCATGTTTTTTTTAGAGCAATATTCCCTGCTTGACAGAAAAACGTATGGTCAGGTGGTGGAAGAGGAGTGAATTATGCATGGGTATTACAATAAGATGATGGAACTGGACCTTGCGCAGCAGTCTTTTACTGTGAAGGAGATCCCGGATACGTTTCTGAGAACCGTATTCGGCGGCAAGGGGCTTGCCATTCACCTGCTGCTGGAAAACAATCCCGCAGGCGTGGATGCCCTATCCCCGGAAAACAACCTTATTTTTACCACCGGACCGCTTTCGGGTACGGGTGTGTGGGGCTCCTGCCGGTATGGCGTTTTTACTAAATCCCCTCAAACAGGCTATTACTCAGAGTCGTATTCGGGGGGTACCGTGGCGGAACGGATGGCAGATACCGGTTATGACGCCTTTATTTTGCATGGCAGAGCCGAAACCCCTGTATGGATCGAAATCTGTGATGAGAAAGCGATTTTTCACCCGGCGGACGATCTCCGGGGACTTGAAACCTATACGACGGAAGATCGGATCAAAGCATGGGTTAACGAAAATCGTCCCGAAGCAAAGAAGTGCGGCGTTATAGCCATCGGGCCGTCCGGTGAAAACCAGGTGAAATTCGCCGTGATCGAAAATGATTACTGGCGCTCGGCCGGCCGTACAGGCGTGGGTGCCGTTATGGGGTCCAAAAATATTAAAGGAATCGCATTCTGGGGAACAAAGAAAAAACAGGTAGCCAATCCGGAAGCCCTGAAACACTTCAATAAAGAAATGGTCCGGTTGTCAAAAACCGATAAAGGGGCGCATGCGTACAAAACAATGGGCACGCCTATGCTGGTCGATATTATGAACGATGCGCAGGGATTTCCGACACGGTATTGGCAGAAGGGGCAGGCCGAACACCGGGACCGGATCAACGCACCCGCCCTTCACCGGCAATGCGACGTGAAGCCAAAGGCCTGCTTGTATTGTTTCATGGCCTGCGGACGGCTGTCCACCATCAAGGAAGGCCGGCACAAGGGACTCCAGCTGGAAGGGCCCGAATATGAGACGATTTATGCGTTCGGGGGACTATGCGAGGTCACGGATATAGAAGAGATTATCTATCTCAATGATATTTGCGACAGGCTGGGGCTCGATACCATGACCGCGGGGAACCTGGCGGCCCTGACTATTGAGGCGTCTTTGCAGGGAAAAGTGGACGAGTCGATTGATTACGGCGATGTCGACGGAATTGCCGTGCTTCTGGAAAAGATTGCGTATCGTCGGGGTATCGGCGCCGTTTTATCCGAAGGGATCCGCTACGCTGCCGAGTATATGAACATGACGGAACAGGCCGTGCATGTAAAGGGGTTGGAGCCCGCAGGCTACGATCCGCGCGTTCTGAAGGGCATGGGGCTTGCCTATGGTACAAGCGACCGCGGTGCATGCCACCTCCGGGCAACGTTTTATAAACCCGAACTGTCGGGAATGATTGACAGGAATCAGATTGCCGGGAAAGCGGAAATGTTTGTGGAATGGGAGGACCGCCTGACCATCTTTGATTGCATGATTTTGTGCCGCTTTTTCAGGGATATGTATCAATGGGATCAGCTTCTGGAAATGATTCGATGTGTTACGGGCACGGAAATGGATACATCCGGGTTGCGAACAGCAGCCAAAAAAATCAAGGATAACGTTCGGCGGTTCAATATTCGGGAAGGGATGACTTTCGAGGATGATAAACTGCCCAAGCATTTCCATAGCCATGTGTTGCCGGAGTCCGGCCAGAACATATCGGAAGCGGATATGGATATCATGCTGCAGGAGTACTACCGCCACAGAGGGTGGTCGGAGAAGGGCGAGCCGCCTTTTTTATAATGCGGGGCGCTTGGGAAACCTCGTTTCCCGTAGAATGGGAGTGCGGCTTAATTATATGGCTGCGAAGATCAAGCCGTTTTTTATACAGGAACCATTGAATACCATAGGGGGTGAATAATGAGTCTGCCGCTCGAGGGAGTAAAGGTGCTGGATATATCCCGTGTATTAACGGGGCCATATTGTACCATGATTTTAGGTGATCTGGGAGCCGAGGTGATCAAGGTGGAGATCCCAGGCGTGGGGGATGAGACCCGATCATGGGGGCCTCCTTATGTGGAAGGAGAAAGCGCGTACTATCTGAGTACCAACCGCAATAAAAAAAGCATTACACTGAACCTGAAAAGCGAGGAAGGCCAAAAGATTTTGCTGGATATGGCCAGGCAGTGCGATGTAATGATCGAAAATTTTCTGCCGGGTACCGTACAGCGCCTGGGTGTGGACTATGAAGCGATACGCAAGGTCAACCCGGAGATAATCTATTGTTCCCTTTCCGGTTTCGGCCAGGACGGTCCCTACAGGGATTTTCCCGCATATGACCTTTTAATGCAGGGTGTTGGCGGGCTGATGTCCATTACCGGTGAAAAGGACGGGCAGCCAATACGCATCGGGGTGGCCCTGGTGGACATCGGCGCCGGAATGTACGCCGTGATCGGTATCATGTCCGCACTCATGACCCGGAACACGACCGGCAAAGGTCAGTATATAGATATTTCCCTTTTGGACACGGAAGTCTCCTGGATGACCTATATGGCGACCAACTACTTTCTGTCCGGAAAAAACCCGACACGAATGGGTTCCGGTCATCCCAATATCGTTCCCTACCAGGCGTTTATGGCAAAAGACCGTTATTTTATCCTTGCCGTTGGAAATGATAACATATGGCGTCGTTTCTGCGAGGTTCTGGGGCTGGATATTGTCGACGATCCGAAGTTTTCCACCAATGCAAAGCGTGTGGAAAATCGTGATGAGCTAAACGATATGCTGGAAGCGCTTTTTCTCACCAAAACGGCCGATGAATGGGTTGAAATACTTCAGCCCGCGCGCATTCCATGCGGTCCGGTAAACAACATCTCCGAGGTTGTGAACCACCCCCAGACGAAGCATCGCAAGATGGTGGTGGAGATGGATCATCCCAAAGCGGGTAAAATCAAGGTTCTTGGAAACCCGGTTAAGTTGTCGCTGACGCCGCCCCGGTACAGTCTGCATCCGCCCATGCTTGGTGAGCACACCGAAGAGGTGTTGCAGGGGTTTGGATACAGCCCGGAAGATCTGGCGGATCTCAAGGCAAAGGGGGTCATCTGAACAAAAACGAAGAAAGCGGGATGGGAAAGGGATCTTTTACTGAATTTCCCGTGGAGCGGCTTTCAGCTTTTTCCACAACGTCGTCCGGCTGATTCCCAACAGATCCGCCAAGTCTTCTTTTTTGTATTTATGATTTTTGTATACCTCGTGAATGATGTTTTTTTCCATTTCCCTCAGAGGGCCGATTTTTACGGGGATAAAGCCCTCTTCAACGGAAGGCGGATAGCCCCGGACGGAATGTGTTTGTTCCGGCGTCGCGTCGGCGACTCGATTCGGCTGATAGTATGAGGCGATGCTTTCCTCCAGAAGCTCGTCCAGGATCAATTCCGGGCTTTCCCCGTCGCTGCTGGCAAGCAGAAGGTAGCGTTTTACAAAGTTTTCCAGTTCTCTCACATTGCCGGGCCATGAATAGTTTTTAAGTCGGTTGATGTTTGGTTCGCTCAAAATGACCTCGGTCGTGTTCTGCGATGGGTTTTTTCCGTCTGTTTTTTCCGTTAAGGGGTCTTCAGAGAACTGCTGGTGTTTTTTGAGAAAATGGCCAACCAGCATTGGCAGATCCTTTTTCCTGCTTCTCAGGGGCGGTATGTGAAGCGCCAGTTCGTTTAGCCTGAAATATAAATCGCTCCGGAAATGCGCGCTTTCAACCGCCTCTGATAAATTTTTGTTTGCTGAGGCGATAATGCGCACATCAACGGGTATCAGTTTTTCGCCGCCGATCCTCCGGACGGTTTTTTCCTGCAGCACCCGTAGCAGCAGCGCCTGCAGGGAAAGTGGCAATTCGAGTATTTCGTCCAAAAAGAGCGTGCCCTTGTGTGCAATTTCGAAAAGCCCGGCTTTTCCGCCTTTTTTGGCCCCGGTGAAAGCTCCCTCGTTGTATCCGAACAGCTCGCTTTCCAGCAGGTTGGCAGGCAGTGATGCGCAGTTGATTGCAACAAACGCTTCCCCGCATCGTTTGCTGTTGTTGTGGATGCTTTGAGCGAACAGCTCCTTGCCTGTTCCGCTTTCTCCCGTGATCAATACGGTCCCGTCGGTTTTGGCGAAATTGTTCGCCCGGTCGGCAAGCCGCTTCAATTTGTCCGAGCGCGTGATGATGTCGGAGAAGTTGTGGGAGGCATTAAACCCCTTGGCGTGCAGGTTTTTCCGGATTTGCGCTTCAATTTTTTCAATCTTACTCGTTTCCTGAAAATTGATTATTAATCCGCTATCACCGTTTTCAAGCTGCAGCGGAAGGCGGCTTACGATGTGGGTGTTGTTGCCAAGCGTAATAATCCTTCCTACGGAAGGCTCGCCGTTTTCATATATTTTTCTGAAGCCGGAAAACGTTTTCAGCGTCTCCGCCTGTTTTCCGATTACCTCTTCCACGGGGATCTGCAGGATGCTTTTCGCTGTGTTGTTATAGTAGGTGACCGTTCCGCTTGTATTGATCGACACAACACCGCCATGGGTGTGGTTCAAAATCGCGTTGAGTTGTTTTTTGACTTCCTGTTCTTTCTTTTGAAGCGCAAGAAGCTCCCTGGCCCGAATAAATGCATTTTTGAGCGCTTCTTCACTGGATCCGATCATCACCCCTTTGATGCCCAGCATCTTGGCTTTTTCCAGGATGCAGTTCCCGGCAGCAACCGCGACATCGCAAAATTGCTCATGGGCATCGTAGAGCTGGCTGTAAAGTTCCTCGGATGATCGGTAATAATAAATCAGCAGCTCTTTTTTTAGCCCCAGAATTTTCCGGATTTCAGTAAGGTTGTGGTAGTAGCTATGGCTGCTGAAAATAAATAATGCGATTTTTCCCCCGATCCGCTTGGCCTTGTACAGGGAGACGATGATGTCATAACAGGTCAGGTCCACCAATATTACAGGAATTTTTACAGCATCCTTTACCAGGGCGCCGGTGGCCCCCCGGCTGATGATAATCCGGGTATCATTTTCTTCAAGTTTTTTAGCTTCCTCCGCACCTTTAGCCAGTGTGGCTGTTGTAACGGCGATCTCTCCGTATTCTTTCTGTACCAATTGGTTGGCTGTGCGGGTCATCTCGGGGTAGGGGGATATAAAAACAATTTCTTTTTTCATCATGCCTCCTTAGTAAAACAAGATTAACTGTATTGGAGGGCAAAATCAATGTTTATTCATCGATCTGGATCATGCTTTCGCGAGGTATGCTGCAGGGAGAATCTCTCCGTTTTCATTAAATGAAATTTCCTGAAACGGGGTGGTTATCGTAAGCCCCTCTTTTTCCATTATTTCTTCTTCGAGAGACTCCGAAGCGGAAAAGTATTCAAGTTCCTTCGTGTTTTTGATACGGAGAATTCGTGCATTTTCCGGATCCTTTCTGTTGCACGTCCTGATGGCTGCGGCAATGGCCAGTTTGTCGTTTTCCAGGACCATGGGGATTTTAATGCTGTTTTGAACCGTGGATGTCAGGGAGTTTGGATAGGTTTGCTCAAAGCTTATTTTCTGGTAAACCCGGTGGTTTGTAAAATCCGCAATCCCGATTCCGTTGGCATTGCCATGCGATTGGGCGGTAAGATCCAATACGATAATTTTTGTTATATCGGGACCGCCCCACGCATAGGGGGTGTGGTAGCGGCCCACGACATTGGTGTCCATTCCGGTTCCCGCAATGTTTTTACCAATTTCATCGATGACCAGCACATCAAGCGTGGAAAAAGGAATACCGGGGGCAAGCCTCCGGGATTCCTCCAGCAGTTCAGGCTCCTTTCGCAGGATTTCATCCGGCGGCAAAACGGCGAGTTGGCAGATTTCATTGTATGCGTTTTCCAGTATGCCGACTCCGAAAAGGATGTTTTTCCTGGAGATGACAACCTCCGCAGCATCGCGGATATTTTTCGCCATCTGTCCGAAACCGGCCGCGTGGCAGGCTTCCGCCCCTTTCTGCTTGCCTGCGCCCACTGCAATCATTTTGATCAATCCGCATTCATAATCGCCCCGGAAGCCGACATGCGGTTTGATTTTGTTGATGACGATAATGCCGTCCGCGCTTCCTGCATGCTTGTCGAGATAAACGGGAAGGCCACTGCCGGTGGTTCCGATATGCAGGGTTTCCATGGAGGACCGTATCGGAGCGTCCATATCCTGTTCCGTAATGCCTATCGATGCCAGTATTTTTTTCTGGCCTTCGGCCGTCGCTCCACCATGGCTTCCCATTGCGGGAATTATGAACGGGCTGGCCCGCAGTTGCCTGAGGTTGAATATGATGCGTTGGACGATTGCCGGAAGATTTGCAATGCCCCGGCTGCCCACCGCGATGGCGATGTGCTTTTTCCCGCAGATTGTTGACCGGATGGCTGAATCCGAAAAATGGCTGTCAATATGTGCCGCGATATCATCGATTACCGGTCTGGGAAAATGCTGCCGCACAACGGCCATTTTGGGAAGGGGTACGTTTTGCAGTTGTTTTTCGATAAAGCCCATTTAAAAAAGCCCTGTTATTTTTTCTCCAGGTGAACAGTCAAAACGGGGATAACTGCCTTTTGGAGCACTTTGTTTGCGGTGGAGCCCACGAGTTGCTTCAGCCGGCCGTGGCCGTGAATACCCATCACGATCAAGTCGGCATTGCGGTTTTCAGCTGTTTCGAGAATGACCTTATCAGCAGGATGTCCAAATAAAACAAGTATCTCGTCTGTTGCCGACCGATTCCTGTCCCCGGTGGCTATTGCGCTTTCCGTAAACCGGGCCAGCGTTTCCTGTACAAGGACATTGTCGCGCCGCTTCCCGGACATTGATTCAAGCGCTTCGTTTGCATGGGTTTGCTTAAGCTCCCGCCATTGATCCGCACCGATAAGGCCTTCCAGTTCATGTTTTACCTGTTCGTATTCAAACTCTCCCATTACATGCAGTACGATCAGGGATGCATTGTACAGGTTGGCCAGGCTGGCGGCATAGGAAAAAGCGTGCAGGGAGGTGTCGGAAAGATCCGTGGTGTATAGAATGTTTTTGATTGTGACCGGTTTGACCTTCATCATTGGCTCTCCTGTAGTGTGTGGGTCGTTGGATAAGCAATTGGTGTTCTATCGGGGGGCAGTCGAAAAGAAAACGCCTGCCTTCATCCGTTCCCTTGAAGTGCATGGGGGCTTCCGGATTTGTTCCCTGTCGATGCCATTGCAGTCCGGTGCTTCATGGGAAAGTGTGCTGCACATTATATGCCGGAGTGCATTGCTGTACGCGGACAAAGACCGATAATTTGCCGCAGGGCTTTCTTTGCGCGGGCCACCCCGGAACGCGGCAGTCGCTTCTATATAAGGATTCTGCCGCTGGGGGTTGCGGTATGGGCTGCGATTTATCGGTGTTCAGAAAGCAAACCAAAATGTTCATAAAATAAACGTAAAGAAGGTGGCTGTTTAGTTTTCGAACCCCGCTATGAATTATATTGTTTTGACCGAACGTTGTTGCTGATCAGAAAACCGGGCCATTAAAGCAAACGCCAGCGTCTTTGTGGTCATTTCGACCGGCAGTGTTTTCATGGTGTGCCTGTGCTTCCGGTGGGTACTTAAAAAGGCATACTACTTGCAATACCGATTGACGGAATGAATGTCAATATTTCTTTACCGAGGAGGTTGCGCCATGCTCGCCCCTGAAACGAGTCTCACCAAACAAATCAAAAGCCTCTTAAATCCCGCCTCCATCGCCATTGTGGGGGCTTCGCAAAACCTGGATTCCATCAGCGGGCGTCCAATCCGCTACCTGCGGGAACATGGCTACAAGGGAAAAATTTATCCGATCAATCCGAAATATGACGAAATAGCCGGGGAAACTTGTTACGCGAGCATAGGGGATGTACCCGATGAGATCGATGTGGCCATGATTGCTATTAACTATAAAATGGTTCTTTCCGTTCTGGAGGCGTGCGCGGAGAAGAAAGTCAAGCATGCGATCCTGTTTACATCCGGTTTTGCCGAAACCGGCGAGGAAGGGCGGAAGCTTCAGGATCAGGTGGCTGAGATTGCGAAAACATCCAACATGAGAATTCTTGGCCCCAATTGCCAGGGGCTTGTCAACCTCGCATCCGGGAATACATCCTCATTCAGCGCATCGCTGGAAATCAAGCCCTTAAAGGAAGGCTCCGTCGGGTTTGTGACCCAGAGCGGCGCCCTCGGTTATTCGATTTTCAACCTGGCGCAGGAGGAGGGGGTTGGTTTCAGCAACATTGTCAGCACGGGCAATGAAGTGGATCTCAACTCGTTGGACTTTATAGAATATTTTATCGAAGATGAAAAAACGAAAGTGATTCTTGCTTACATCGAGGAAGTCAAGGACGGCAGGCGTTTCAGAAAGCTTGCAGACCGGGCTCTGCAAAAAGGAAAGCCCATTATCTGCCTGAAGGTGGGGGTTTCCGAAATCGGGCAGAAAGCGGCGGCTTCCCATACGGCGTCCATGGTGAGCTCCGATACTTCCTATGAGGCACTTTTCAGGCAAAAAGGCGTTATACGGGTCTATGATGTCAAGGAGATTATCCAGGTGGCCCGGGTTGTGGAAAGGCTCGCGGCCATGCCCAACGGCATGAACCTGGGTGTTATCACCACATCCGGCGGGGCGGGGATCCTGCTTGCCGACGAGGCAAGCAGGATCGGCCTGGTGCTTCCGGAAATGGATTATCAGGCCCAGGACCTGTTGAGCGAGGTGGTTCCCGCCTACGGGTCCACAGTGAATCCCGTCGATATTACGGCCCAGGTGATCAACGAAGCGGGTGGGTTCAAAAAAGTTTTGCAGGTATTGATCGACAATCCGGATATCGATGCAATCATCGTTGTAATCAGCATGATCTACGGCGAATCGGGAAGGATTATCGCCGAGGAAGTTGTGGAAGCACATAAAAGCGCCCAGAAGCCGATCGTCGTAACGTGGCCTGCCGGGGACAGGCTGATGTCTGACAACTTTGAAATCCTTGAAGCCGGTAATGTCCCGTGGTGCAAATCCCCTGTGGAAGGCATCAATGCCCTGGGAAAGGTCATGGGTTACAGGGCGTTTTACAACAAATACGGCCTTCAAGGATCGGAAGTCATATCACCGGAAACAATTGTCGGGGACGACAGGCTTGTAAAACTGTTTGCAACCGAAAAAACCGCTTCCGGGGAAGAGGAAAAAACCATAAGCGAATATTACAGCAAACAGATTCTGGCTCAATACGGCATTCCGGTCAATCGCTGTGAGCTGGCGACATCATCCGGGCAGGCGGCTCAACTGGCAGATGATATCGGCTATCCGGTGGTTTTGAAAGTGGATGCGGCAGCCATTTCCCACAAAAGCGATGTCGGCGGAATCCAGTTGAATCTTGGCAGCCGCTTGGAAGTGGAAAAGGCTTATGACACCATCATGAACAATCTCCGAATGCGATCCCTGGACGAAAACATCAACGGCATCATGGTGCAGGAGATGATTTCCGGGGGTACCGAGACCATTGTCGGCATTTCGTATGAACCCAAATTCGGCCCGATGATCATGTTCGGCCTCGGCGGCGTGTACGTGGAGGTTTTGAAGGATGTCGTTTTCCGTTTTGCCCCGCTGACGCATCAGGAAGCCCAGGACATGATTCAGGAGATCAAAAGCTACAAGGTTCTCCAGGGCGTCCGCGGCGAAAAACCCCGGGATGTTTATGCCCTGGTCAATACCCTGGTGAAAATCAGCCGCATGGCATCGGAGTGGGAGTCGGTTGTTGATCAGCTCGATATCAACCCGCTGGTGGTTCTGCCCAATCAGCAGGGAGTAAAAGTTCTGGATGCGCTGATTATCAAGCGCTGACAGGTGAACGAAGGACTCCTTCGGCCGCCTGAAAAACAGTTTGCGGTTTCAGGCGGCTGCTATGGAGTACTCACAGGGCGGAACCGGCAGTATATGTCGGATCGGTTTCTTTGATCCGGATATCTTGCCTGCCGCAGAAGCAAAACCCAAAGGCACCAAAATGGAGGACAGCTTTATGAAAAAAAACTGGTTTGCAAGTGTTCTTGTTCTTTGTCTGACGGCATGGTTGGGAATGAGCCTGTATGGCTGCGGCGATAAGGACGAAGACACGGAGGCATCCGTATGGAGGCAGCCCATGGCGGTCGCCACGGGCGGAACCGGCGGGGTCTACTATCCTTATGGCGGTACCATGGCCGATATCATTGCCGGCCAGGTTGAGGGGATGCGCGCTGCGGCCGAGGTAACCGGCGCTTCCGTTGAAAACGTACGGCTTGTGCACCGTCATGATGCCGAAATCGGTCTTGTGATGGGGGACGTCGCCTACCAGGCGTATCACGGCGAAGGGGACTTTGAAGGAGATCCCCAGGATCTGCAGGTCATGTTCCAGATGTATCCCAATGTTTACCATGTGGTGACGCTGGAGCGCGACAACCTGACCAGTCTCAGCGACCTGAAAGGGGAGCGGGTCTCCGTGGGGGCGCCCGGCAGCGGTACCGAGTACAAGACGAGACTCGTTTTCGGGAGCCTTGGACTGTATGATGAACTCCGGATTGAGCGGCTGTCCTTTTCTGAAAACACCGATGCCTTGCGGGATCGCAATATCCGTGCCGGTGTCTGGAGTGTGGGCGCCCCGACCTCTTCGATCATGGACCTGACGGCCACCCATGACATCAGGATCCTCCCCTTTTCGGAAGAAGAGGTCAAGGCCGTCATCGATGCGAATCCATTTTACAGCGAGTTCATTATTGAAGCTGGCACCTACGACGGGCAGGAAGAAGATGTGCGCAGTCTCCAGGTTGGCAATACGGCCATCGTTCATAAAGACGCTACCGAGGAAGAAGTCTACAAGGTAGTAAAGGCGATTTTTGAAAACCGGCAGCGGCTTGTCAACGTTCATCACCTGGCGGAGTGGACAACGCCCGAATACACAGTGGATACGGCACCCGTACCCCTACACCCCGGTACGATCCGGTATTTCGAAGAAATCGGGATGGATGTTCCCGACCGTCTCAGGCCGTAAATGAACAGTCCGGTGAATAAAAAAAAGGATAAGGGGAGGAGGTTGTGGCTGTATTTCCTCCCCGCCTTTTTCCTGGCTGCAGCCGCGCTGCTTCTGCCGATCCTGCTGCCCTCGGGGGCCCCTGTCGGAAACGGCGGACAGGATGCCGGGCTGGTGGTTGCTTCAGCAAAAGATGAAACAGACAAAATGGTTTTTCCGCTGCAGCGGAATGATCATTTTACAATCGAGTACACCCACTCGGTGGACCGTGCGCCGGTTTGCGAGTACTGGCGTATCGACGAATCGGGCCGGCTTGTGTTGGAAATGTTTGAAAATGAAACGTTTGGTGCGGGACTGGGCGACCAGATGGGAACGCTTGCGACAATCGGGGGCCGCCAGTTTGTGAAAGATATAAACCTCGAAATGGAAAGGCTGCCGCTGCGGATAGGCAGTATTTCGGATCATTTTATTTCGCCGGGCCGGACGCTGCAAGCCGACACCCGACCCGATATACAGCCGGCAAGACTTCTGGACGCATTCGGTGACGGTGAGCTGGTATACATCTACCATGTGCAATAGGAATGCACGATTGAGAAAGCAGCAATCATGAGGGGTGCCAATGAGAGCAATTAACAACTTCTTTGCCCGGCTCGAATATAGTGAAAAATGGATCATTACCATTACCGCTGTGTGCATGTCCCTTTTTCACCTCTACACTGCGGGGATTATGCAGATGACGCCCTGGCTGCAGCGGGGTTATCACCTGCTGTTTGCCCTTATAATAGTGTTTCTGTATTTTCCCATTACAAAGCGGGAAGATCTCAGGTTTTTAAAAGTCATCGATTATCTGCTGGTCGGCCTGAGCCTCGCCACGGTGCTGTATATCCCCCTGAACATGGACGACCTCATATCCAGGGCGGGAATGTGGGACTGGAACGATGCGATCCGGGGGGGAATACTCATTGTTCTCGTGCTGGAGGCGACCCGGCGGGTATGCGGCAAGGCGCTGCCGATCATCGCCATGGTTTTTCTTCTTTATGCCCTTTTCGGACACCATCTGCCGGGGCTGCTTGCCCACAGGGGGTATAGTCTGCAAAGGCTCTTTACCCAGCAATACCTGACGATGGAGGGGATATTCGGAACGCCTCTGGGCGTGTCCGCCACCTATGTCTTTGTTTTTGTGCTTTTCGGCGCTTTTTTGCAGAAATCCGGTGCCGGGCAGTTCTTTATCGATATGGCGTTCGCGCTGACCGGCAGAAGCCGGGGCGGTCCGGCAAAAACCGCCGTCATTGCCAGCGGGCTGATGGGGAGCATCTCGGGCAGCGCCGTGGCGAATGTGGCAACCACAGGACCCTTTACCATCAGCCTGATGAAAAAAGTGGGGTACAAACCCCATTTTGCCGGGGCCGTGGAGGCCGCCGCATCGTCCGGCGGGCAGTTTATGCCGCCCATTATGGGGGCCTCTGCGTTTATTATCGCCGAGTTCCTTGGCATTCAGTACATACTGGTTGTTGCGGCAGCAGCAATCCCGGCGTTTTTATACTTTTTGTCGATTTTTGCCAGTGTTCATTTTGAAGCGGAGCGCTTAGGCCTGAGGATTTTGAAAAAAGATGAGATCCCGGACTGGAAAAAGGTCATGAAGGAGGGGTTTTACTTTTTGACCCCCTTGATTCTGTTGATCTACCTACTGGCTGTTACCCGTGTAACCCCCACCCGGACCGCTTTCTGGGTCATCCTGCTGACCATGGTTCTTTCCTGGATCCGGAAGCATCAGCGCATGGCGCCAAGGGAAATCTTCCAGGCCCTGGAGTTGGGGGCAAAAAATGCGCTTACGGTGGTCACCGCCTGCGCCTGCGCTGGCCTGGTTATCGGTGTGATCACGCTTACCGGTATCGGGTTGCAGCTTTCCACCCTCGTGATCGCCCTGTCCGGCGGTATAATGATTCTTGCCCTGCTTTTCAGCATGGTGGGCTCAATTATTCTCGGCATGGGTCTGCCCACTACGGCAGCCTACATTATCATGGCGACCCTTGGAGCGCCGGCCCTTATCGAGATCGGCGTGCATCCAATTTCCGCTCACCTTTTCGTGTTTTATTTTGCCATTATTTCTGCGATCACCCCACCCATTGCGCTGGCAGCGTATACCGCCGGCGCCATCGCGGGGGCCGATGTAAACAAGACCTCTATTACCGCCCTCAAAGTAGCTCTGGCGGGCTTTTTTATTCCGTTCATGTTCGTTTACAACCCGGAACTGCTGATGGAGGGTGCACCGGCCCAAATCGTTTTGGGTGCACTGACTGCGTCGGTGGGCGTTGTCGTGCTGTCGGCCGCCACCATCGGGTATATGAAGATCCGGCTGTTACTTTGGGAGCGGGGCGCATTCTTCCTGGCCGCCCTGTTTTTGATGTACACAGGTGTAGCCAATGATCTGGTCGGTCTGGGAATCATCGCGTTTGTGATTGTGACGAAATTTTTCATCAAAAAGGAAAAACTGGATATACCTATAAAATCACAGAAAACGGAGTAGGGACGGCAATACGATCAAGCTTTCGCAATAAAGCAACGCTGGCTTCCTGCTTTTAACGCTGTTGCGGCAAGGGGGTTTCAGCAGTCGGTTTTGAATGTGCCCTGCAGGTCATTGAAAGATAAACAAGGAGGAAGAAATGGATTTTACATGGACCAAGGAACAGGAAATGCTTCGGAAAACGGTGCGCGAATTTTTAGCCAAAAAGCTTGTGCCGAATCTGTCGGAATGGGATCAGAACCACTATTTTCCAAAGGAAGAAGCCCTGAAACCCATGGGGGAGCTTGGGTTTTTCGGAACGGTGATTCCCGAGGAATACGGCGGGGAGGGAATGGGTTTCGTGGCCTCCATGATCGTGACCGAAGAGATCGCCCGGGCGGCCAGTTCCCTTCGGGTTCAGGTGAATATGCAGGAATTGGGCTGCGCCTACACCATTTACCGGTATGGCGGCGAAGAGCTCAAACAGAAATATATTCAGAAGCTGGTGCTGGCGGAATATATTGGCGGTTTCGCCATTACGGAACCGGATGCCGGATCCGATGTGATGGCAATCAAATCCACGGCCGAGGACAAGGGCGATCACTGGCTCTTAAACGGCAGTAAAACCTGGATTTCCAATGCCCATGTGGCGGATGTGCTGATTTACTATGCGTATACGGATCCTTCCGCCGGCTCCAAGGGGCTGTCCGCCTTTGTGCTGGAACCCAAGAACCATAACGGGGTTCAGACCACCAAGCTAGACAAGATGGGGTCTCACTGCTCTCCCACCGGTGAGGTCTTCTTAAACGACACCCGGGTTCCCAAGGAAAATATCCTGGGCAAGCCGGGGGACGGGGCGAAAATCGTTTTCAGCTCCCTGAATCAGACCCGGCTGTCGGCCGCGGCCGGCGGGGTGGGCGTGGCGCAGGGGTGTTTGGATGAAATCATCAAGTATTGCAAGCAGCGCAAGCAGTTCGGTAAAACTATCGGTGAGTTTCAGATGAACCAGGAAATGATCGGACAGCTTTCCGCGGAAATCGAAGCTGCCCGGCTGGTGACCTACAAGGCAGCCGCCAACAAGGACAAGGGCAAGCTGAACAACGGGCTGGATGTCGCCCAGGCGAAATACCTGGCCGGTGAAGTGGCCAACAAGGCAGCCGGTTTCGCCATGCGGATCCTGGGTGCATACGGGTATTCGACCGAATATCCCGTTGAGCGGTTTTTCCGGGACATGCCGACCTATTACATGGTGGAAGGCTCGGCCAATATCTGCAAAATGATCATTGCCACGGATCAGCTCGGCATCCGCAAAGCCAACCGGGATTGATCGGAAGCCGCCGCCGGGAGCGGCTATAGTTCGGGCATCCCGGGCGGCGAGTCAACAGATTGTGTTGAATTAAAAAAAATATACACAGAAAAAGGAGGCATCATGGCAGAGGAAATTAAATCACCGATGGCGGGAAAAGTTATATCCATCCTGGTAAGCGTGGGAGACACAGTCGAAGAAGACGATGATATCATGCTGCTGGAAGCCATGAAAATGGAAACGACTGTATTCTCCTCGGCCGATGGGACAGTTACGGAGATCAAGGTTCAGCCGGGGGATAAGGTGGATGAAGACCAGACGGTGATAATTGTGGAATAGCCGGTTATCCCGATACGACAAGCGAGGTTCTGATATGCATAAATATTTCAAGAAAATGGATGTATTCGGAAAGACGCTCAAGGACAAGATGAAGGAGCGGACCCGGGACAACGCAGAGGAAATGACAGCGGCTGAAAAGGAAATCGGCGCGCTGAAGGAAAAAATCCGGGAATTCGGCCTGCCGGGCGAAAAAATCAATTCACGGGGAATGCTTACCATCTGGCAGCGCCTGGAGATTCTCGTGGACGAAGGGACATGGAACCCTTTGCATACGCTGTATAACCCGGCGGACAACGATGACTGTACAACCAACGTGGTCGACGGCCTGGCCCGCATCAACGGCCGCTGGGCGGTGGTGATCGGATTTGACAACAAGTACCTTGCCGGCGCCTGGGTGCCGGGGCAGCCGGAAAACATACTCCGGGTAACGGATCTCGCAAAGCGCCTGAATGTTCCGCTGATATGGGTGGTCCACTGCAGCGGCGCGAAGCTGCCGGAGCAGGAGAAATTCTATCCCGGTCGCCGCGGCTCCGGAACGCCGTTTTTTCGTCATGCGGAACTGGAGCAGATGGGGATTCCCGTTCTGGCCGGCATATACGGAACCAATCCGGCCGGCGGGGGATACCAGTCCATCAGCCCCACGGTTTTGTTTGCGCACAAGGACTGCAACATTGCTGTTGGGGGGGCGGGAATTGTCAGCGGCATGAGCCCCAAGGGGCATTTCGATGTCGATTCCGCCCAGGAGCTTATAGATGCGGCAAAGAAACACCAGTCCGCTCCGCCCGGAACCGTGGATATCCACGCGGATGAGACCGGATTTTTCCGTTATGTCTTTGAAAAGGAAGAAGACGTCCTGCATGCCATGCGGGAGTACATGACCAAGCTGCCTGCATATGATCCGGAATTTTTCCGGGTGGATGATCCCAAGCCGCCGGCGTACCCGGCAGAGGATCTGTATCATCTGCTGCCGATGAATCCAAAGCGGACTTACGTGCTTGAGGAAATCCTCGCACGGCTGATGGACGGCAGCGAGCATATGGAGTTCCGGCCGGATTACGGACCGGAAATGTATTGCGGTTTGGTAAAGGTAAACGGCATGCTTTTCGGCTGCATCGGGAATCGCCAGGGCGTTTTGCCGAAAGGCTATCCGGAATACGCGGATTACCAGGGCATAGGCGGCAAGTTGTACCGGCAGGGGCTCATCAAGATGAACGAGTTTGTTTCCCTGTGCGGCCGGGACCGTCTGCCAATCATCTGGTTTCAGGACACAAGCGGCATTGATGTCGGGAATATTGCGGAAAAAGCTGAATTGCTGGGCCTGGGCCAGAGTTTGATCTATTCCATCCAGCAGACCGAGGTCCCCATGATGCTGGTAACGCTCCGGAAAGGATCGGCAGCGGCCCACTATGTCCTGGGCGGGCCCACTGCCAACCGGCATAACGCCTTTACCCTGGGTACCGCTGCCACGGAAATTTACGTCATGCACGGTGAAACCGCGGCCGTAGCCACGTATACCCGGCGGCTGATCAAAGATCAGAAGGACGGGAAACCCCTGGATCCGACCGTCGACAAGATGAACGAGCTGGTGGAAACATACCACCAGAAGTCGCGTCCCCAATTCTGTGCAAAAACAGGGCTGGTCGATGAAATTGTCGATCTGAAGGCTCTGCGCGGCTATCTGGAAGCGTTTGCATCCGCTACATACCAGAACCCCAAATCGATTTGTCCCCAGCATCAATTGGTGCTGCCAAGAATTATCCGGGGATAAACGGTGACGCACTCGTAAAAAAGTTGTCAACATTGAACTGAGGTAAAACAGGGCGGCAGGCCGTTTGTGAAGCAGCTCTTGCGGGTAAGCGGCTTTGCCGCCTGTTTTAGGAATTGCAGCGATATTTTTTCCACTGCAATGCATGGATTGTGACGGCGTCCTTGTTTCCCGTATGCGGCTGTTACCGCCGTTACGGGCCCGTCAGGGCGTCCATACCGGCTACAAGGAGGATCACGCGACAATGTGGGATTTTGACATGGAGTTGGCTCTTGTCATCGCAGTGGGGGGGCTTGGCGTGGTGTTTATTATACTCATCGCCTTGTCTTTTGCCATAGGGGGGATCCGGATACTCTCGGAGCGAATCGAAGGGAGAAACGACGAAGCCGGGAAGAAAGACGGGTAGCCGCGCAGGCCGGGTGGTGCAGGCTGTGGCAGCCGTTTTTGTCTTGGAAACGTAAATAGGAGGTTTTTCCGTGCTTTTTGGTCTTTTGGAAACGGGATTTTTGTATTTTTACTGGGGCAACGCACTCATGATCCTTATCGGCGGGGGCCTTATTTTTTTGGGCATAGCCAAAAAAATGGAGCCGCTGCTGCTGATCCCCATTGGATTCGGAATTATCCTGGTCAATCTTCCCCTTGGCGGATTGATGGATTACAAGTATGAGCTTCGGGCAAAGGAGGCCGGCATTGTCGGCGAGGTCCTCATCGATCCGGCATCCCGTTTCAGCGAGCATACGGAGATTGTCCAAACAGATGCGGAAACGCTTTCCTCACCGGTCCACGGGCGTGTGACAAGTCTGCGGGTATCTCCCGGACAGCAGGTCGAGGCCGGCGAGGTGATCGCTGTGATCACGACGACCATGCAGACCGATCAGGATGAGATACCAACGGAGCCGGTTGGCCTGCTTTCCAGGATCTTTGCCTTTGGTATCATGTGGCATATACTTCCGCCGCTGATTTTCCTTTCCCTGGGCGCGCTGACCAACTTCGGGCCGATGCTGGCCAACCCCCGGACCATGCTGCTGGGGGCTGCAACCCAGTTCGGTGTCTACTTTGCCTTTTTCATATCCCTTTTCTTCGGGTTTTCTTTTGAGGAGGCTGCTTCCATCGGCATTATCGGGGGGGCTGAAGGCCCGACAACCATATTTGTAACCGCCACCCTCGCGCCCCACATCATCGGGGCAACGGCCGTGGCCTGTTATTCCTATATGGCACTCGTGCCCCTTATATTACCGCCGGTGATCAATGCGCTCACTACCAAAAAGGAGCGCCAGATCTACATGAAGCCCAAGCTGCGCAACGTTTCAAGACTGGAAAAAATTCTTTTTCCGATATGCGGGGCCGTGATCGTGATTATGCTGGTTCCTTCATCCGCTCCCCTGATCGGGTGCTTCATGGTGGGCAACCTGTTCCGG
>SL_3KL_010_SEDDRAFT_10001336_pt1 | contig 22255 bp, 13 predicted proteins | sample SodLakKL_010_SED_2_FD_10381 | JGI IMG/M metagenome (IMG submission 10381) | reverse complement strand
GCCGGAAAAAGACAATTGCCATGGCCCATATGTTAAAGCAGAAGATAAGCCCATGAAAAAATCAGGAGCAGGATCTTTATAATGTATCCTGTCAGCGTCGGTAATATTTCCCTCTCCGGTTTGATCAACATATTCTCCTTCCAGCGGGTTACCATCAGCATCATAAACCTGCTCATAAACGAAAAACCGATAGGGAGCATGGCCTTCACTTAAAATTTGAACATTGTTTCCTACACCGCCCATAATCATCCCGGTAAATATTCCAATAAAATCGGGGTCGTCTGCTGCAACAAGTCGGGTGATCTCTGTTTCATTCCAGGAGGCATTAAGACCGATCTCCCATCGGAATTCATCCCTTAAAACAGGAATGGTATGCAGGGAAAATTCCAGGCCTGATGCTTCCATAGCTCCCAGATTGGTCAACACCAAATTTTCGAGATTGGTACCTGAAGGCACATTGATGAAGGTAAATAAATCTTCTGAACTGCGGGAATAATAATCCAGGCTGCCAAAAAGCCGGTTTTGCGCCAGGCCAAAATCCAGTCCAATATTAAATGAAGTGATCTCCGGCCATTTCAGGTTGGCATCTATAGCGTAATCCTGGATTGATTGACTCCAGGTGATACTGTTTTTACCATATCCAACCCGGGGTTTCATCCTGCTGATAAAATCAGCGTTTGCCATAAAGTTTTCCTGATGGGCTTTCCAGGCAAAAGAAACAGAAAAGGCATTATTATTATCATCTAAAATACCCGAATTTTGCTCGCTGCGAAGTGAAAGGTTCATCAGGTAACGATCCCTTAAAGCATATTGCATCCTGCCAAAGAAGGCCGAACGATCATACTCCCTTTGCTCAGTATGGTCAAAGAAAACCATGTAATCAACCCCAAAGGCATTGTCCTCAAGGTTACTTAAAAATGTGGACCTTTCATAAGAGAAATCCTGCCGGGAATAACCGCCGATAAGACTCAGACGACTGTCCAGGCGCTCAATACTGGCAGAATAATCAAGCCAGAATTCCAACAGGTCATTATCCAAATCATGAACAATGAATTGTTCCTGCCCGCCGGAAAAATATGCCCAGGCGGCAAGGTCTGAAACCCATAGCGCATCTTCAACACGGTGCCGGTCAAATGCAAGGTTCATTACCAGGCTCAGCTCCGGCAGGAATTGAAGGGAGTAATCCACTTTTGCCTGTGCAACAAAATGATTTACATCAATCTGGTTTTCCTGCTGATTAAGCATTGCCACAGGGTTATTGCCGGCATTGGACATTGGCATGTCGTTCATCTCCCAGGTAAAGTACCCTCCAAATTCACTTTCAGGATTCATAACCGGTTTGGTGGGATCAAAACCCAGGGCATGGAAAATAAGGTTTTCAGGGTGGCGCTGATGGCTGGCCTGCGCTGCTCTTACATTCATATCTATGCGCAGATGATCGTTCATTAACCGTGGGGAAAGGGCCAAACCGCCTCCGAGGCGATTCAGGTTATCCTTATCAATGACCCCGTTTTGGTCGGAAAAATTGAAGGTGGCACGAAATGGAAACCCTGCAGCAGAACCGATCCCTGCAAGGTTATGATCATGGGAGAAAGTATTGCGGTAGATCTCTTCCTGCCAATGGGTATCTGCTTCACCCAAAAGCCCGGTAACTATATCCTGGCCCTCAAACTGCTCCTGAATAACATTACGAAAAGCATTGGCGTCCAGCATGTCTGCCATTGGAGGCATAGCGCCAAAGGAAAGTTTACTGGAGTAGCCCAGGGAAAAGGCAGACTTGTCGTCGGGCCGGCGGGTGCGGATATTGATCACCCCGTTGCCACCCCTGGCTCCATAAATTGCCGTTGCAGAAGCATCCTTTAAAACCGAAATGGATTCAATATCGGCAGGATTTAAAAACCAGAAAGGATTGCTGAAGCCGTAGAGGCCTGTATTTTCAAACAAAGGCAGTCCGTCTACTACAATAAGGGGAGCGTTGCCCTCGGTTAAAGAACGAAAACCCCTGATAATCATATCAGAAGATGAGGCGGGACTGCCGTCCCCGGGTATAATGTGCAGGCCGGGCACCTTACCAAGAAGGAGTTCTTCAGCACTGGAAACTCTTCCGGGATTGAATTGGTCCGAAGTAACAACCGTTGCCGCACTGCTTAAATCTTCAGCGGGGATTCGCCTATAGCCAATATCCACCAATGGATTCAGGGTTATATTCAGGGCTGTGCTGTCATTATCTGTGTTAGCAGGTTCAGTCTCTGAATGGGAAAAAGCCTGATAAGAAGGAAACAAAAGGAAAAACAAAACCGAAAAGGTACCAATGAACTTCATACAATCCAGGATTTAATGGAAAAAAAATTTTATCGCAAAGATGAAAAAAAATGAATCCAACTAAAAAAATTAACTTTTAGCCGGATTCATTTTTTAAGTAATCCTATCCTGTTTAGGAGAAAAACGCCATTTTAACCCGGCGTTCCATTACTCCTTTAACCGCTCCACCAGGCGTTTGATCATGGGCAGCATGGTTTTGGGGTTGGTGCTGGTAAGCAGGTTGCCATCCTCTTCCATGTCATTTCCTTGATAGTCGGCCCCGGCATTGATCAGGTCGTCCTTTATGGCATGAAATGCGGTAACCTTTTTGCCCTTTACGATACCTGCCGAAATCAGCAGCCAGGGACCATGACAAATGGAGGCAATCAGTTTGCCTTTATTAAAATGATCTTTCACAAAGCCGACAATGCCCTCTTCCCTTCTCCAGCGGTCAGGGGCATATCCTCCGGGGATGACCACCGCATCAAATACCTGGTCTCTGATTTCGTTGAAAGTCTTGTCGGGCTTAAACTGCATGCCTCCCTTTCCTTTATATCTTTTCTTTTCAGGAGCCGACGACAGCACTTCAAAGCCTTCTTCCTTCAGGCGGAAATAAGGATAAAGAAATTCAGAGTCTTCCACCATCTCTTCGAGTAAAACCAATACTTTTTTTGACATAGCCAATTCTTTTTGTTGATGATACAATGCGTTTTAAGAGAAAAACCAATAGAGGAACAAAAAGTTTGATCCGGTCAGGGCAACCCAAAAGTCCGGGTTAACCTAATTTATGCCGATTCGCGGATCTTGAGGCTTGCCGGAAAAACCCTGGTACTGGGTGTGGTTTGGGTTTCGGGTTTTTCAAGCCTTTGAATGAGCATACGGGCCGATTCTTTTCCCATTTCATAGCCTTTTTGCTGAACGGTGGTAAGCTGCGGCCTGACAATGGTTGCAATGGGGTCATCTCCAAAGCCGGCCACAGCAATGCGGGAGGGTATTTCAAATCCTTTTTCCTGCAGAAGCTGCATCATGGAAATGGCCGTGAAGTCATTTACAGCAAAAACCCCGTCGATATCCTTTGCCAGGACCAGGAGGTGGTCCTGCAAGGCCCTGAGTTTTGCAGAGGTGTCGCAATGCAGCACCAGGCGGTCATCAAGGGGCAGTTCATTTTCGATCAATGCCTGATGATAGCCCTCAAAACGCTCCCTTCCAATATGGAGATTCTGGGGAGCAGCCAAATGCAAAATCTTCCGGCAACCCCGTTTTATCAAATGGTTGGTAGCTACCTTCGCTCCCTGAAAATCATCGGTCACCACCCGGTCGGTTTCAATTTCCTTGCAAAAGCGATCAAGGAAAACCATTGGAATTTGGTTTTCGAGTACCGTTTTGAAATGGGAAAAATCCAAGGTTTGCTTACTGAAGGCAACCAAAAGGCCGTCTACACGATGATCCAAAAGTGCCTGAATGTTAAGTACCTCCCGTTGATAATCTTCTGTGCTTTGACAGATCATCACACGGTATCCCTTGCTGTAGGCCAGGTCTTCAATTCCGCTGATCAGGGTTGAAAAAAAATGATGTACGATTTCCGGCACGATGACCCCCAAAGTGTATGATCTTTGACTCCGCAAACCCAGGGCTAGGGCATTGGGCCGGTAATTCATTTCTTTGGCAAAAGCCTTTATACGCCCACGGGTGGCTTCACTGATATCGGGATGATCTTTCAGTGCCCTGGAAACAGTGGAAGGAGATACACCCAATGCCCTGGCAATATCACTGATGGAAGTAGGGTGTGGTTTCATTAACACAAACAACAATTGATTATGATATAAAAGTAGTAAAAATTAAGGGGTGGAAAGGTTTTTCTTTTTTGTCAAACCAGGCGGGATAAAAATGATTTATGCTTTTTTAAAAAGGTCATTTTCGGAAAAATTATCGCAAACGTTTGCGCAAACGTTTGCAGTATAATAAGCTGAAAAAACTGACTGTCAAGGTTAAAATACTGTTAAATATTGGTTTTTTTCTTATTTTTGTTAGTGAAATTCAATATGTGCAAAACTTAATCTTTTGAAGCATGATAAAAAAAATAGTGAGAAGTTTTATGCCCTTGGTGCTGATATTGCTGATCAGCACAACGGCAATCGGACAGAGAGGCACCATCATGGGGGTAGTTTCTGATTCAGAAACAGGAGAGACCCTGCCAGGTGCCAATGTAATTATTGAGGGAACCACCACGGGCACGGTTACCGACATTGATGGCCGATATACCCTTGAGGTTCCTGCCGGGGAAATAACCCTGGTTGCCAGTTTCATGGGTTATGATTCAATGGGCCGCACCATAGCAGTAGGTGCAGGAGAAACTGTGACCCTTGACTTTCCCCTGGAAATGGAAGTTGGACTTCTTGAAGAGTTTATCGTGATCGGCTACGGTATCCAGAGAAGGGAGGATGCCACCGGTTCTGTATCCGTGACAGGTGAACGGGATTTCAACCGGGGCAACATCACCACACCCGGTCAGTTACTCCAGGGCAAAATGCCCGGTGTACAAATTACCGGTGCGGGCGGAGCACCCGGCAGCGGAGAAACCATCCGCATCAGGGGCGGTTCCTCCCTTTCGGCCGACAATGACCCGCTGATCGTTATCGACGGGGTACCCATTGAAAGTGAAGGCGTTCCCGGACTGAGGAACCCGCTTTCTACCATCAACCCAAGTGATATTGAGTCCTTTACGGTACTCAAGGATGCTTCGGCCACAGCCATTTACGGTTCAAGGGCCTCCAACGGGGTAATCATCATCACCACCAAGCAAGGGGAAAGAGATATGCCTTTGCAACTAAGCTATTCGGGCACCTATTCACTATCGCGCAATATTCGGACGGCAGACGTATTGGGCGCACAACAATTCCGTGACCTGATCAATGAACGCTATGCCGATCGCCCCGGGATCATTGAAATGTTAGGCGATCATAATACGGTATGGCAGGATCAGATATTCCAGGATGCCATTGCCCATGACCACAACCTAAGTGCTTCGGGAGCATTCCGGAATATTCCTTACCGCGTATCCATCGGTTATAAGGCCGAAGAAGGGGTGCTGCAAAGAGACCAGCTGGACCGTGCTTCCATGGCCATCAACCTGAATCCTTCCCTGCTGGACGATCACCTGACGGTGAACTTTAACCTCAGGGGGGTAAATATCGAAAACCAGTTTGCCAATGAAGGAGCCATCGGGGCAGCCGTAATGTTCGACCCTACCAAGCCGGTAAGGGTTGAAGACGGTAAGTTTGGCGGGTATTTTGCCTGGGAGGAAGACGGTATTCCAAAGGCTGTAGCCACCGACAATCCCGTTGCCCTGCTAAACCTTACCAACAACCAATCTACGGTCAACAGGATCATTGGAAATGCCCAGTTTGATTACCGGCTGCACTGGTTTCCCGACCTCAAAGCCAATCTGAATGTGGCTTATGACTACTCCAAGTCCGAAGGCACCAATTTCACCCCCGATTACGCTGCATGGACATATGTTTCAGGAGGATCTGACGGAATTTATGACCAGGAAAGAAGAAACAACCTCATTGATTTTTACGTGAATTACGAAACCGACCTTCCATCGCTTAACAGCCGGTTCGATATCATGACCGGATATTCCTGGCAGCATTTCTGGAACAAAGGCATGTCCTATGTGACCAACATTGAAGGCAATATTGCAGGGACCGATTTCAGGGTATTCGAAGACCTCCAATATGAGTCGGAACACTACCTGATCTCTTTCTTCGGACGGGCCAATTATTACCTTATGAACCGTTACATTTTTACGGCGACCCTGCGTAATGACCATACTTCCAGGTTCTCACCCGATACCCGTTCGGGCATTTTCCCCTCATTTGCCTTTGCATGGCGCATGGACCAGGAAAATTTCATGGACAACCTGGACTTCTTTAACGAATTTAAGGTGCGGCTTGGGTACGGTGTTACCGGCCAGCAAAATGTTGCTGGCAACTATCCTTATCTGGCGCGTTATACCCGTAGCCGCGAAGGCGCAAGATATCCTTTCGGAATCGGGAACTTTCTGAACACCTGGAGACCTGAAGGTTACGACATTAACATCAAGTGGGAAGAAACCGTAACTTACAATGCCGGGATAGACTACGGCTTGTTTGAAGACCGGTATTATGGAACCCTTGATCTGTACTTCCGTGAAACCAAAGACCTGATCAACTTTATTCCCGTACCTGCCGGTACAAACCTCACCAACTTCATCCTTACCAACATCGGCAACATGGAGAACAGGGGGGTCGAGTTCAGCATTTTTACCCGCCCCATTGTTCGTAGTGATTTCAACTGGGAGATCGGGCTGAATGCTACCTGGAATGAGACTGAGATCACCAAACTTACCGCAGTGGATGACCCCACTTATATTGGCGTTCAGGTGGGTGGCATTGCAGGAGGAGTTGGCAACAACATCCAAATCCATAGTGTGGGTCATACCCCCCATTCATTCTACGTTTATCAGCAAGTGTATGATGAAGACGGCAATCCAATTGAAGGGCTTTACATTGACCGCGATGGAGACGGGGAGATCACTTCAGCAGACCTTTATCGCTACAAGAGTCCCATGCCAAAATATTACCTTGGCATCACCTCCGACCTCAATTATGGCAACTGGAACTTTTCATTTGCCGGGAGAGCCCACTTTGACAACTATGTTTACAACAACGTAAGCTCCATGAACGGAGAGCTTAGCAGGCTGCACCGTCCCGAGGGCCCCTACCTGAGCAATATTACCAGTGACGCACTGGATATCAATTTTAACCAGGCCAGGTACTTCTCCGATTATTATATCCAGAATGGTGCTTTCTTCAAGATGGATCACATCACCCTGGGATATAACTTCTTTGATGTGGCAGGTACCGGCACCAATCTGAATGTGTCCGGCATTGTGCAAAATGCCTTTATGATCACAGGATATGACGGGCTGGATCCGGAAATCCAAAACGGAATAGACAACAACATCTATCCCCGTCCACGGATCTTTGTACTCAACGTCAACCTCACGTTTTAATCATTTTAAAAGCAAAGAATTATGAAAAGCATAAAGTATATAATCCTCGTAATTACGGCGGTCGTGATTGCCTTTTCATCCTGTATGAAGGATCTGGACACAGTGCCTTTGGATGACACTGAAGTTACCGCTGCAGACATTTTTGACGACCCCAATGCCTACCGCGAGATCCTGGCCAAGTTATATGCCGGGCTGGCGGTGTCGGGCCAGGAAGGGCCGGCCGGACTTCCTGACATCAGTGGTATTGACGAAGGCTTCGGACAATACCTCCGGGCAATTTATTATCACCAGGTGCTCACTACGGATGAAGCCGTGATCGGATGGGACGACCAGACCATCAAGGACTTTGTTTACCAGAGCTGGGGCGCCAGCGATGTATTTATTACGGCCATGTATTTCCGGATCTTTTACCAGATAAGCCTGGCAAACGAATACATCCGCGAGACTACGGATGCCAGACTGGATGAAAGGGGCGTAACGGGTGACCTAAGGGAAGACATTGAGGTATACCGTGCCGAGGCCCGTTTCCTCAGGGCTTTCAGTTACTGGCATGCCATGGATATTTTTGGTAATGTGCCTTTTGTTACCGAAGAAGATCCTGTTGGAGCCTTTTTGCCGGAACAGACAACCCGTCCGGAACTTTTTGAATACCTGGAGTCTGAGCTTCTGGAGATCATCCCCTTGCTGAAAGCCCCGAGAGCCAGTGAATACGGCCGTGTGGACCGGTCTGCTGCCTGGATGCTGCTTGCCAAGCTTTACCTGAATGCAGAAGTATATACCGACCAGGCCATGTACACCGAGGCCCTCACCTACCTGAATGAGATAATCAATGCCGGCTACTCCCTGGAATCGGAATACCAGCATCTGTTCATGGCAGACAATTACCTTGCGGATAACGAGATCATCATGCGGGTTCCCTATCATGGCATTGAAACCCAGACTTTTGGAGGCACCACCTTTATCATCAAAGCTTCTATAGGGGGAGACATGTCCACAGCCGCATCCGGTGTAGATGACGGATGGGGCGGATTGCGCACCACTCCTCAGTTTGTTGCTTTGTTCGATGAAGACGACCCAAGGGCCATGTTTTTTACTGAAGGCCAAACCCTGGAGATCCCCAATCTTTCCGATTTTCAGAATGGTTACGCTGTAAGGAAGTTCACCAATCTTGACCGTGACGGCAATCCGGGCTCCAACCTGGAGTTTCCCGATACCGACTTTCCGGTATTCCGCCTGGCAGATGTTTACCTGATGTATGCAGAAGCCGTGCTCAGGGGAGGCGCCGGTGGCGATGAGGAAACCGCATTAACCCTGGTAAACCAACTCCGCGAAAGGGCTTACGGAGATGACTCCGGCAATATCTCCAGTGGTGACCTCGACCTTAATTTCATCCTTGACGAGCGCGGACGGGAATTATACTGGGAAGGCCACCGCAGAACCGATCTGGTCCGTTTTGGAATGTTTGCCGGGGGCGATTACCTCTGGTCCTGGAAAGGGGAATCCCAGGACGGACTTCCCAGCGATCTGCGCAACAACCTGTTTCCTATTCCGGATGCAGACATTACCGCCAACCCAAACCTTCAGCAAAACCCGGGTTATTAACCAAATGTAAAATGTCATGAACCTGCAAAGGAGAAAAAGTTCTCCCCTTAGCAAAAAGGTTCTCAAAAAATAAATGAAAAATGAAAAAAACAGCAATAATTCTCGCACTCATATTTGGGATCAGCCTGATGCATTCCTGTGAGAAGGAAGAAGAAGCGGTATTGAACCTTGGCGATGCCGTGGCTCCGGTGCTTACCAACCCTGAGGACGGAGAGTCATACGTTTTGACCGAGGAGGAAGAAGATGAAGTATTGTTTTCCTTTGAATGGACCGAAGCCGATTACAAAGCAGAAGGGCTTCCCCAGGTACGTTATCTTATTCAGGCAGACAAATCTGCCCGCAACTGGCAGGTGGCCGACTCGATCCGTGACATTGCCGAAACCCGCGAAACCTCTCATGAAATTACCGTAGGCCGGCTGAACACCATCCTGGCCCGCGTTGGCCTCGAACCTTTTGAGGAGGAAGCAGTGTCTTTCAGGGTCATTGCCTTTTTAACCCGTGCTTCCGATCACGCCTGGTTGCATTCAGCTTCTGTAGGGGTTAATATCACCACCTTTGAAGCCATGCCAGAGGAAGTCAAGCCCATTTATATGCTCGGTGACGGAACACCTGCAGGATGGGATAATACAGCTGCCATTGAAATGTATCACATTGAAGAGGGGAGCTTTGCCCTGGTGGAAAGACTGGGTGATGACGGAGATATGGTGAAATTCATCTCCATTCTCGGTGAGTGGGCTCCGCAATGGGGTGCAGAACCAGGAGGTACCGCCACTGAAGGTCAGCTAGCTTACAGGCCGACAGAAGATGATCCGGATCCTGACCCGATTAATATCGCTGAACTTGAACCCGGAGACTATCGCGTGGTAGCCGATACCGCCGCGCTTACCTACCATATTACCAAAGCCACCGAAGTGCTTTACCTTTTGGGTAGTGCCACAGAAGCAGGATGGGATAATGAAGCAGCCCTGGAAATGACCAGGGAAGCGCCCGGTATGTTCAGTATTGTAACCGATTTAACGGCAGGTGAAGACATGTATTTCAAGTTTATTGAAGTGCTTGGCCAATGGGCACCTCAATACGGAACAGATGAAGAGGGAACCTGGGAGGAAGGCAACCTGATCTATAGGCCTACCGAAGACGTTGATGACCCATTGGACATCCCTGCACCCGAAACTTCAGGATCCTATCTCATAGAAGTAAACCTGAGCAACAGAACCTATCAGTTGACGCCTGAATAAGTTCAAAGAAAAGGTTTTTCAATTCCTATTGAAAAGAGGCGACCCGCTATTTGCAGGTCGCCTCTTTTCTGTTTCAACAGGACGGATCTTCAGAACATCTCTTCCACCCAAACCAGTTTGTAAACTTTATCCCCCCTTCTTACAGGAGCGGGAACGGGAACGGAGCAGGTTTCGCCTTTCCGGGTTGTAGGGGTCTTTTTTTCATCCACCCGGATCTGATCCACTTTAAATTCTTCCACCCCGGTGGTGGGTCCTATAATCATGATGGGTTCTTTTTCGGAAAGTTCGTGGGTTTCCATTTTTATTTCGGCCACCCCGATCTTTGAAAAGTAATTGGTAACCTTGCCCACATATTGTTTTTTGCGGGTTGCCTGTGAGCCATAGCGTTCGGACCATTCGCCCATGGTGCGCCCAAGGTAGTAACCGTCCCATAAGCCACGGTTAAAGACAGCCCGAAGGTCTTCGGTCCATTGCTCCACTTTCTCCCGGCTGAAAGTTCCATCTGCAATCGATTGAGCGGCCTCTTTATAGCAGCGCGTGACTGTTTTCACATATTCCGGGCCCCTGCCCCTGCCCTCAATTTTCAGGACCTTCACGCCTGCCATGAGAATTTTATCCAGAAAATCGATGGTGCAAAGGTCTTTGGGCGACATGATGTATTCGTGGTCCACCGCCATCTCAAATCCTTCTTCCTTATCGGTAACCAGGTAGGAACGCCGGCAAAGCTGCAGGCATGCACCCCGGTTGGCCGAATAATTCATGTTATCGAGGCTGAGGTAGCATTTTCCGCTCACGGCCATACACAGGGCTCCGTGCACAAACAACTCCACCTGCACCAACTCACCTGAAGGCCCTTTGACATCATCCCGGCGGATTCCTTCGGTGATCTGATGAACCTGCTCCAGGGTCAGTTCCCTGGCAGTAACCACCACATCGGCAAATTGCGAATAGAACTTTACTGCCTCAAGATTTGTGATATTGCACTGGGTAGACATGTGCACCTCCACTCCTTTTTCACGGGCATAACGGATCACCGCCATATCGGAAGCAATAATGGCAGAAATGCCGGCTTTTTTTGCACGGTCAACCGTTTGCCGCATTTCCTCCATTTCATGATCATAAATAATGGTATTGAGGGTTAAATAGGTTTTTACCTTCTTTGCCCGGCAGGTTTCCACAATACGGGAAAGGTCGTCAAGGGTGAAGTTCTGTGAAGATCGCGAGCGCATGTTCAACTTTCCCACGCCAAAATACACCGAATCGGCACCTCCCTGCAAAGCAGCAGCAAGCGAGGCATAAGAGCCTACGGGAGCCATGATCTCTGCTTTTTTGTTTTGCTGCATCATATTCAGTTTACAGGTTGTTTAATAAAGACAGGAATAATCACGTGAAAAGATTACCTCATCACTTCAGCAAATTTACCCAAATTGTTTCATTATTTAGTGGCATGGTTCTTTTTCGTATTTTTGCAAAAACAAAAAGATCATGCCGGTTTTCAATAAAAAGGTGCGGTTCGAAGACCTCGGCACCATGGATTATAAAGAAGCCTGGGATTACCAGGAAAAGCTCTTTCAGGAGGTTGTGGATCAAAAGCTGAAAAACCGGGAACTACCCGATAACAGGCAGCAACCAACTCCCAATTACCTTCTTTTTTGCGAACATCCCCATGTTTATACCCTTGGCAAGAATGGTTCGGAAAACAACCTGCTGGCCAATATGCTGGAGCTTCAGAACAAGAAAGCCACCTTTTACAAGATCAACAGGGGTGGGGACATTACCTACCATGGGCCGGGACAAATCGTTGGTTATCCCATCCTGGACCTGGATAACTTTTCACCGGATATTCATCTTTACGTTTACAACCTGGAGGAAGCGATCATTCGCACCATAGCGGAATACGGCCTGAAAGGCGAGCGGCTGAAAGGCGCTTCAGGGGTATGGCTGGATGCAGCCCATCCTGCCAAAGCCAGGAAAATCTGCGCCATTGGCATCCGCAGCAGCCGCTGGGTGACCATGCATGGATTTGCCTTTAACGTGAATACCGACCTAAGTTTTTTTGAGCTGATCAACCCCTGCGGCTTTACCGATAAAAAAGCCACATCCATGCAGGCCGAACTTGGCAAAACGTTTCCCATGGAAGAGGTAAGGCAAAAATTAAAAAATCATCTTGCCGGGTTGTTTGAAATGCAACTAAAAAACGGATAACCAAAGCCCGCAGGCCTGATTATCCGTTTGCTCGAATCTTTCCTGAAGATTTATTTGGCTTTGGGAATATTTTTTAATACTTCCAGTGTCAGATCCCAGAATTTTTCCACGGTGCTGATCTCAATGCCCTCATCGGGTGAGTGGGCGCCTTTGATGGTTGGCCCATAAGAGATCATATCCATTCCCGGGTATTTTTCGCCAATAAGACCGCATTCCAGGCCGGCATGAATTGCCAGCACTTTAGGCTCTTCCTTAAAAAGGTCCTTGTAGGCTTTTTCGGTAATAGACAGTATGGGAGACTCCATATTGGGGGTCCATCCGGGATAGCCGTCACCATGCTTTACCTTTGCTCCGGCCAGGTTAAAAACGCTGGCTACCATATCCGCAATGTCGCGCTTACCGGTTTCCAATGAGCTGCGCTGGCTTGTGACCACGATGATCTCCCGGGCGGTCATTTTTACAGATGCCAGGTTGGTGGAGGTTTCCACCAGGTTGGGAATATCCGGTGACATGGCCATTACCCCGTGCGGGCAGGCATAAAGGGCATTGAGCAGATTACTCTGGGTAGTATAGTCCATAAGGCAATCGGGCATCACTGCCTCCACAGCAGAGATCTCGAGTTTGGGCTCATTGGCTTTCATGGATTCTTTGATGTCATTGCCCAGTTCTTTCACCAAAGAAAGAAAAGCACTTTTATGGCGTTTTGGAATGGTAACCGTAGCAAAAGCTTCCCTGGCAATGGCGTTGTGGAGATTCCCTCCGGTAAATTCTGCTACCCGCAATTCGTGCATTTTTTCGGCATTCCAAAGGATCCGGTTCAGAATTTTTATGGCATTGCCACGCCCTTTGTGGATATCGTCCCCGGAGTGTCCGCCTTTCAAGCCGGTTACATTGACTTTAAAGGCCTGATGATCGGGCTCGGTATTCACTTTCTCATAATTAAAGGTGATAAGGGTATCGATTCCGCCGGCACAACCTATAAAGAGTTCACCGTCGTCTTCCGAATCCAGGTTAAGCAGGATGCGTCCTTTTAAAAAGTTCTTTTCCAGTCCAAAGGCACCAGTAAGGCCGGTTTCTTCATCTACGGTAAAAAGGCACTCAATGGGTCCGTGAGGGATTTCATCCGATTCCAGGATAGCCAGCTGGGCGGCAATGCCAATGCCGTCATCCGCACCAAGCGTCGTTCCGGTAGCCCTCACCCAGCCGTCATCAATACGGGGCTGAATGGGGTCGGTGTCAAAATTGTGATCCACATCGGAGTTTTTCTCCCCTACCATATCCACATGGCTCTGCAAAATGGTCCACTCCCGGTCTTCATATCCCGGCATTGCCGGCTTGCGTATCAACAGGTTGCCGATTTTATCCTGTGCATACTCCAGATCATGTTCCTTTGCAAAATCAATCAGGTATTTCAGAATTTTTTCCTCCTTTTTGGAAGGTCTTGGGATCTTGCAGATCTCTTCAAAAATTTCCCATACCCTTTTGGGTTCCAGATGGCCTAATATTTCTCCCATATTTTTTTCCTTTAAAGATTAAGTTACGAATATACTAAGGTTTGCCTCTATAAAACAAACCTGTTCTCACTTTTTTTGTTTGCCTGACAGGAGAAAACATTTCCGGTTATCGCTAAAAAACGGTTTGCATGCAATAGTTTTTAAATTTGTAATTTGTAAAAAAAACCAAAATGGAAGGAATTTTAATTGCCCTGGCCATGATGGCCCTTTTTGCCCTGATTGGCTCCAATCGTTTTGTGCTTCTAAGGAAAGCGGCAGACCAGGCTTTTGTTCCCTTTGATAAACTGGTAATGGAAAAATATCAGCTCTTGAGTGAAAAGGTATCAATCTGGCAAAAAACCATTGACAAAGAAGTTGAAGAAACCCAGGAGGAAAGAAAACTTAAAGAGCTGGAAAGTCTTTTGAAAAAGGCACAAAACCCGCAGTTGGAGATCAATCAAAAAGTAAAGGCTGAAAACAAAATAACCCAAGCCCTTTACGAGCTGACCAGGGATGACGAATCAGCGGAGAGACAAAGCATGCAAACTTTTGAACAACCTCCTGCACTTTCCCAAGTTGAGAAAAAGCTGGAAGTCCTTAAAAAAAAATACAACGAAGCTGTTTTGGACTACAACAATGCGGTTTACATGTTTCCCTCCAATGTGTTTGCATTGATTTTTCGTTACCGCCCCAGGGCTACATTTAAATTTCCGGGAGAAACCCGTGAGCAGGAAAAAGGAAAACTTTTCGGAAAGAGGTAAAACGATACCAGGAAAAACATTTGGGCAAAAAGGAATTTTCTATTTTTTAAGCACTGTGATCAATATTTAATGGGATCAAAACCTTTTCCATAAACCCCCATTACATTGGCCATGGAGATGAAAGCCTCAGGATCAATATCCTTGATGGTGCGGAACACATTGGAGGTTTCATAGCGCTTGACCACGACCATCAGCACGGCCACATCTTCCTTGCTGTACCATCCTTTTCCATTGAGCAGGGTAACTCCGCGTCCAATCTGGTTGGCAATATGCTCGGCAATTTCATCATGTTTTTTGGAAAAGATAAACAGCTGGACACTTCGCCGGTGTCCCATCAACAGCATGTCAATGGAATAGGAAGCAACCGCCATGACCACATAACCATATACAACCACTTCAAATGAACGGAAAAGGATATAGGATGAAGAAATGATCACCACATCAAACAGCAGGATGATCCTGCCATGACTGATATTGCGGTATTGATTGATGATCATGGCAATAATATCGGTTCCGCCGGTGCTCCCTCCCTGGGTAAATACCAGCCCAACACTGGCACCACCAAGAATACCGCCGATAATGGCCGACATGAACTTTTCATCTACCACGGGTTCCGTAATTAGTTGCTGTAAAAACCAAAGAAAAAACGTGAGAACCAAGGTACTGAATACGGTTTTAATCCCAAAACCAAATCCCAGCCTTTTGATCCCAATTACCAGCAAAATGATGTTGATGAAAAGATAAGTAAACGCCACAGGGAAACCTGAGGCATAGTAGACCAGGGCGCTTAATCCGGTAACCCCTCCTCCAACGATCTCGGAAGGAATAATGAATGCCGTCCAGGCCAGAGCATTGATAAACAAGGCAATGGTGATGATACCATAAGATTTGACTGTAAGGAGGAATGGATATTTTGGGGGCCTTGAAGGCATAATAATCTGACTTTTAGAGCGTAATGGTTTCCCGGAAAATTCATTGCAAAATTAAAGAAATTATCAGCATTGGGAACAGAATGTTGCGTTTTCCAGAAGTCTGATCGCTTATTTTTTTTTGATATGAAGGTTTTTAACTAAATTGCATGGAATCTGCAAAAATTCTTCTGAAAAATTGATAAAACAGACCTTATAAAATTTCAAAAAAATAAATCCCATGAAAAAAAGGAAGACATTGAAAGCTTATGAAAATGAACGTTTTTTAGCATCCCCTTCGGCCAGGGAATTGAGAATATTGTCGGAGTACATTGAGCCCAAAGCCAGGCTGCGCAAAAACAAAGTACAGGATACGGTGGTATTCTTTGGCTCAGCACGTACCCTTCCGGCCAAGGAAGCACAAAAGCGCCTGGAAGAACTCAAAAGCCAGGGGAATGCAAAAAAAGAAAAGATAAAGATCGCAGAAAGGGATCTGAACAACTCCCGTTATTATGAGGATGCAGTAGAACTGGCCCGCAGACTCACTTCATGGGCCAAAGAGCGTTACAAACCCCACAGCCGGTTCATTGTTACCACGGGAGGGGGACCGGGCATTATGGAAGCAGCCAACAGGGGCGCTAAACTGGCAGGGGGTAAATCAATCGGGTACAATATCGATCTTCCTTTTGAACAAGAATCCAATACATATATTGACGATGATCTGAACTTTGACTTTCATTACTTTTTTATGCGCAAGCTTTGGCTGGTATTCACTGCCAAAGCATTTGTGATCTTTCCGGGCGGATTCGGCACCCTGGATGAGTTTATGGAAATCCTTACCCTTGTGCAAACCGAAAAAGTAAAAAAAGAGCTGAAGATTATTTTATACGACCGCAAATTCTGGGAGCAGGTCATCAACATTCCAAAATTGGCAGAACTTGGCACCATCAGCCAGAAAGACCTGAAGCTTTTCCAAACCTGTGAAAGCGTTGATGAAATGGAACAGGAGCTCATCCCCCATTTGATTAAAGTAGAGAAAAAGAGCCGCCTGCTTCGATAATCAACCGCTTATTCGTAGCGCAGGGAAATGGAGGGGTTCATGGAAGCTGTGCGTATGACCCTGTAGCTTATGGTTGCAAGGGCTATCAATACGGCAATACCAAACCCCAGTAAAAAGTCGGGAGCCTGCATGCTGATGTGGTAGTGATAGTTCTGCAGCCAGTTACCGGCAATCCAATAGACCAGAGGCCAGGCCACCACTGTAGCCACTGCCACCAGTATCATCACATCCTTGCACACCAGGTACCAGATATCTGTAATGGTTGCCCCGAATGTTTTTCTTACGCCAATTTCTTTGATGAGCTGCTGGAGGGCAAAAGCCGTGAGCCCGTATAGGCCCATGGAAGCAATGATGATGGCCAGGATGGTGAAAATAACCGACAAGCTGGCATTTTGCTCTTCTTCACGATATAAGCGGTTAAAGTCATCATCAATAAAATTATATAACATGGGTTCGCTGGCGGCAAATGACTCCCATGTTTTCTCAGTTTCTTCAAGAACCCTGCGGATCATATTCCCCTGGTAACGAATACTCACATAGCCCCAATGGATATGATCATGCTTAAAAAGGAGGATGGCCGGGGAGATATTATATTTTAAAGATTCAAAATGGAAGTCTTCTATCACTCCGATAACCGGCAGCACAGTGCTGTTCTCATTTCCAGGAGCAACAATCCTGGTTTCATAAGGATTTTCAAGACGGTAGTTTCGCACGGCACTCTCATTGACTATGCATGCATGCTGATCGGTGGGGCGTTCGGGATCAAAGAAACGGCCTTCGGCCATGTTCATCCCGAAAGTTTCCGGAAAATCATAATCCACCCAAAAACTTGCCATCAGGTAAGACTCATCCTGCCGGCCCCTGATGGTGTATCCATTGTTGGAGTTGCTCCTGCCGGGGATGGCCGTTGAAGCAGACACCGAAACCACCCCCGGAATGCCCTCCAGTTCGGTTTTGAAAGCACCCACCTGACCACCCAGGACATAGGCCCGCCTTACCACCAGGATATTTTCCCTGTCAAAGCCCAGGTCTTTATTGGTCATATAGTTGAGCTGCCTGTACATGATCACCGAGCCGGAAATAAGCATAATGGAAATGGCAAACTGCATAACCGTAAGGGCAAGCCTCAGCCTGGTGTTTTGTTTTCCATTGGTCTTTCCCTTTAGCACCGTGGCCGGATTGAACGAAGAAAGATAGAATGCAGGATAGCTTCCTGCCAACAAGCCAACCAAAACGGCAAGCAGGATCATGCCGGGGATCATATACCAGGTTGTGAGATACGAAAGCGACAGATTCAATGAAAGGATGTTATTGAAAAAAGGAAGGAAAATCTCAACAAAAAAAACCGCCACCAAGAGGGCCAGAAATGCCAGCAGCACCGTTTCAGCCACAAACTGTGCAATGAGCATTCCCCGGGATGAACCGATTACTTTTTTCATCCCCACTTCCCGGGCACGCTTTGTTGCCTGAGCCGTGGACAGGTTGGTAAAATTAATGGAAGCGATCACCAGGATCAATAAGCCGATACCGCCAAATATCCAAAGATATTTGGGATCGCTGGCAGGTTTGTGGTGATGTTCAACCGTAGGATCCAGGTGTATTTGGGTAAGCGGTTGCAAAAAAAAGTTATACCTGTTTCCCATGGAAAGGAAGTCCTCAATGGTAATACCCATGAATTGCCTGACTAAAGGGCCGACATATTTCAGGATCAGGTCATCAAACCTGCCTTCCACCACTTGCGGATCAGTTCCCGGGTAAAGTTTCAAATAAGTTAAAAAGCTGTTGTTAAGCCACTGGTCGCTGTTGGCCTGCTGGTTTGATGTAAATGAGCCGATCATGCCGGCAGTAAAGTGGGTATTTTTGGGAATATCTTCCATGATCCCTGTAACCCTGAAATGGTTAGGCATTCCTCCGGCACGGATCAGCTGATCCATGGGGTCGTTATCACCGAAAATGCGCACTGCTGCCGTTTCTGTCAACACCACCGAATAGGGTTCCGTAAGGGCCGTTTCCTTATTTCCCCTCAGTAAAGGAATGGAAAAGAAATCGAAAAAGGATGAGTCAGCCATTGCAAAATGGGCTTCGGTAAAAAACTTGTCATCCGCCATAATAATGGTCTCATCCCAGATTTCCATACGGAGGAAGCTTTCCACCTCCGGAAATTCGTTTGCCATAACAGGGCCTGCAGGAGGGGGCATATATGCATTCTTCATTTCCTGACCGCTCATCATGCCATGCAGTCCCAGCCTGTAAATGCGGTCCCTGTCCTCGTGGTAATTGTCATAGCTGAGTTCATGAATAATAAACAATGCGATCATCAGGCTGCAAGCCATGCCTATGGCCAGGCCAAGCACGTTGATGGTCACATATCCCCCTTGTCTTTTCAGGGAGCGCAGGCTGAATCTGAATAAATGGCGTATCATGGTTTTCTTGTTTTCTGTGGTTGAGAGCAAAAGTTAGGAGTTGTGCAAAACATCAGACGGTTTTTAAACATTGAATGTTAGGGTCTTCCCTTACTCATATTTTAGTGATTCTACCGGATTCCGGATCGCCTGCCTGTATACCAGGCTGTTGACTATGAGCAGTGCGAGCAGCAGGCCGGTCATTCCTGCCAGCAAAAAAATCCAAATACTTACTTCCAACCGATAGGCAAACTGATCAAGCCAGCGTGACATGAAATAGAATGTAAGAGGCCATGCGATAACATTGGCCAACACGATCAGGATTGTGAATTCTTTGGTTATCATGGCCGAAAGTCTGGCAGTGGTTGCACCCAAAACTTTCCTGATACCCATTTCCTTTTTGCGGGCTTCCATCACATAAACAGTGGTTCCTAGCAAACCCATTGCGGCAATCAGAATGGCCAGGATGGTAAAGATCAAAGCAACCTTTCCTGTTTGTAATTCTGATCTGTAGAGGTTTTCATATTGGGTGTTCATAAAAAAATATTCCAGGGTCTCCCCTTCCGGAGCATGGTTTTGCCAGGCAATATCCACCGCATTAGAAACATCAGCCAGGTAGCCGGTTTCATACCTGATAAGTATTTGGTTGGAAGCCGGGGGTTGGTAACCCGCTGTATGACGAATAAGGAATGCCTTAGGGTTAACCTTCTCCAGGACACTCCTGAAGTGAACATCTTCAACAATACCAATGACCCTTCTGTTATACTCATCTCCGAAACCGGTCAGCAGGATACCATCGGCCTCCCTTATTTCCAGATCATTGGCGGCTGTGCGGTTAAGTATTACCACTTCCGAACTGTCTGTAGCATTCAGCAAATCAAAGGAGCGCCCGCAGGAAATATTGACCCCCAGGGCTTCAAAGTAACCGAAATCAACGTAAGCAATATACACCAGCTTGCAATCCTCGGTATCCTGATGAGGTTGTCTCAGGCCCGACATGAGTCCTAAACTTTGTGTAGGCACATGACTTCCTCCACTGACCTGTGTTATGTAAGGGTATTTTTCCAGCTCATTTCGAATGGCATTATACCTTTGTGTCATGGCTCCTCCCGCCCTGTTTTTTACTACCAGGAGCGACTCCCTCTCAAATCCGCTGTGTTTTAAAGCATGGTGGGTTTGGCCGTACATGATCAGGCTGGCAATGATCAGGCCTGTAGAGATAGCAAACTGGGCAATGATCATTACCTGTCGCATGCGGAAATTGGGTCCTGACCTTCCCTGAAGTTGTCTGCTGATCAAAGCCGATGAGCCCTTCAATACAGTGACCGTTTTTAAGCGTGAAAGAATAAAAGCAGGATAAAGCCCCGATAAGAGCGTAACCAAAAGGAGCAGTCCGGCAAGATATGCTATACGCATGGAAATGGGTATGTTAAAAAACCCAATATCTTTCCCCGAAAAGTTGGCAAAATAAGGAAGGGCTATTTCTACAAGGGCAATTCCGATGACCAGGGCAAAAAGGGATACGTAAAAGGATTCCACAAGAAATTTACGAACCAGGCTTCCTACCCCCGCGCCCAAAACCTTGCGAACCCCAACTTCACGCGCCCGCATGGTAGATTTGGCCGAGGTAAGATTTACATAGTTAAGACAGGCCAGCAACAAGATCAGCACTGCAGAAACAGAGAAAATATAAACAGCCGATTGATTCCCGGAAAGAACAGGAACCGTAGCCGAGGAAATGTCGTCTGAGGCTAGGTATATGCTGCGCAAAGGCTGAAGAATAAAACGGCTCTGCCCGTCTGAAAAGTCCCTGTTGCGGAGTCCGGCATACAAAGAAAGAAGTTTTTCTTCAAGCAAAGGTATGTCAGACCCTTCACGCACCTGTGCATAAAAAGTGGTTGAATAATTGCCCCAGGTAACAAAAGGGAAGGTGTTGAGGCTCCGTTGAAACTCGAAAGGGATCAATGCGGAAAACTGCAGGTGCGAATACTCCGGTACATCTTCAAGCACCCCTCTGACCACCAGATTAAAGGCATTGTAATACCTGACAGTTTTACCAATGGGGTTTTCATTACCAAATAACCTTTCGGCTACCTCAGCGGTAATTAAGATGCTGTTGGGATCCTCTCCAAAAGCGTTCAGATCACCTGCCAGCAAACCAAATGAAAATACCGTCATGAATTCAGGATCCACAAACAAAACCCCGGACTGGGATATGCTAATGCTATCCGTTGCAAGTTCGGGAGGCATAAAAGCCCCCCGAACACGGATTACCTCTTCAAGTTCGGGAACCTCTTCTTTTAAGTGCGGATAGAATGGTAAAGGCAGGGTAGCGGAAAAACTGCTGGGATTGAAAGTATTACCAACAATACGGTAAATTCGATCACCTTTTTCATGAAACCGGTCAAACTTCATCTCAGTATAGACAAATATGGTGATGATCATAAAACTGCCCATCCCCAAAGCCAGACCAATAATATTGATAAGAGAAGAAAACTTTTGCCTCATCAGGCTGCGAAAAACATTTTTAAGGTGGCTCATAGCTGCATCAATAAAACATGTTCATTAAATAATTGAATGTTTTATCAAAATCAGTGCCCTTGCCCTCAAACCCCTAATTTACATTCTCTTACAACAATAAAAGATTTTAATACTTGTCCATTCACGAACAACCATTGTCCGTTTTAGGACAGAGGAAGCATGCATTTGCAGCCTGGTTTTGTTTCATTCCTTAAAATGTTATGAAACCGGAAGGTACGCAAGGACAGTGCGTTCCTGAGGGCAGTAAAAAAAGGTTTCCTGTAGAGACGCGCTTGCAAGCGCGTCTCTACAGATGTTTATCGTTTATTATTTAAATTTTTGAAGATGAAAAACAAACAACTAAACAATTAAACAACTAAACAATCTTTTCCACCCTCCAACCTCCATCATCTATCCTCTTTCCCTTAACTGCCAGGTTTTATCCTTTACCCAAAATAAAACAGCCTGTCAGCAATACATGCAAACAGGCTGTTTAAATAAAAATCAGGCGACGACATATCATCTGAGTGTGTACTTTTGCTGAGAGTTATATTCGAAGCAAAAGTACTACAACGAAGAGATCCCGCATTATGCGGGACTCTCCAGGATTACTCCATAAAAAAGCCCCTACCTGGTAAGGCAGAGGCTTTAAATAAAAATCAGGCGACGACATACTCTCCCGGGTGTTACCCCAGTACCATCTGCGCTG
>SL_3KL_010_SEDDRAFT_10001335_pt1 | contig 22268 bp, 9 predicted proteins | sample SodLakKL_010_SED_2_FD_10381 | JGI IMG/M metagenome (IMG submission 10381) | reverse complement strand
CGATTTATGTCACGGCCAATTTTGATATGATTAGCAGTAATGTTGATCAAAAGAGTGTGGGTAAGTTCAAAGTGTACCCTAATCCATCCAAAGGCGTTTTTGCAGTAGATATTGGCCAAAATGCATCCTATGCTGTACATAATCTTTTCGGTATACAGCTTAAAGATGGGAATGCATCTGGAAGTTTTGAGCTTGACCTGAAAGGATATGCTAAGGGATTATACTTTTTAAAAATATTGACACGAGAAGGTTTGGCTACTATGGCTATAATTCTTGAATAAAACTTGCTTGATTACTGGGCACTCAAAAAAGACACTGAACCGAATGGAGTGAGCTAATGAGATCCTATCAAAAGCAAATATTGCGAATAAAGTTAGACTATGCAAGTTGTCCTGCCAAAATAACAAGACAAATTTATCTGTCTGATGCGTTAAACAAATTTATTTTAGGTGAAACATTATTATAGCTCCACAAAAAACAAAATACCAAACGAATATCCATTTAATCCTTTACAGGTATTATATCTCACTTAATTGATTAACAAAAAAAAAAAAAAAAAAACTAAATTAATAAATATAGAACAAATGAGACTGCCCGTTTTTTAAAAAAATAACTATATAAAATTGAACAATGTTGGTAGGCTGAGGTAATAGTTCACTTTTAGTGTGATAATTCAATAAAATGATTTTATACTTAAATTTTGGTAATTACCTATCAAATAATTTTGTTTTAAGAATTTAAAAAAGTTCAAATAAAATATTTATATAATCTTTCTCTTTAAAAAATCCGCCATGGCTGGATATAGTTCTTAAAAAATATGTTTTAACCGAACAAATTTTTCCCATTGAATTGAATAAAGACTAAAATAAAATGAAACATATAATAATAAAAATCAGAATAGTTGAAAAGCTCAGCTTATCAGCAATTGTAATTGTTCTACTATTGATTACTACTAGCTGCCAAGACCAGTTTGAGCAAAACGAAAAATACCAGCGTCCGGATTGGCTTGTAGGGAAATTATTTACCCAGATAGAAGCACAGGAAAACTTTGCATTATTCGCTCAGTGCATGCGAGATGTTGGTTACGATAGCATTGTAAATAAAAGTGGTTCTTATGCAGCATTTGTACCAACTGACGACGCTATCCAGGAATTTTTAAAGGAAAACATGTATTCATCAATTTCTGATATTCCATTGGAGGAAAAAGAGAGATTGGTGAAATTTCATTTGGTCCAGATGCCTTGGAATATAAATCAATTACAAGGACTATCTTCCAGAGGATGGACTAATGAAAATGATATTTCAAACAATCAACCCCTGGCTTTTAAAAGGCAAACGTTGTTACGAAATGAAAATAAAAGTTATCCTGTGAGAGTTCAAAGACAGGGTAATGATATTGTTGAAACGATAGTTCCTTCAGGCGCCACCACCCAGAAAACCGTACATTCCAATTCTCGGAAATATGTTCCTTTTTTTTATGATAGTTATCTGGATGCTGTAAATATGTCGGCAAATGATTACTCGTTTTACTTTGAACGGCCTTACGAGTATGGAAATATCTATTTTGCAGGGGCAAAAGTCATCGGGGAAGAAATATTTTCGGACAATGGTTTCATTTATGCTGTTGATAGAGTAGTCGAACCATTGGGAAATGCTGAAGAATTAATGGAACGAGGGTTTGAAAACGAAACTTATCTTGCGTTCAAGGACTTGATAAATCAGGGTTCTACATTCACCTTTAATGCCGAGGCTACATATTCTCAATCAGGAGCCAGTGCGGGAATAGATGTGGAGGAGTTATTTAATTTACACTATCCAGGAATTCTCTTTGATATGCATCAGGAGTTAATTGGTAACGAGGGTGCAACAATGGAAGGACAATTTGGGATAGTTGTACCAACAGATGAAGCCTTTAATGAATTTGTAGAAGAAGTCATAAAGAGTTCCGGTAAGATTACCAGGATAGAAGATATTCCTGTGAATCTTAAAAGGATGATTATCAACACTCATATGTCTTCACATCCTATATACGAGAGTGAAGTTAATAATGGTTTTTATAATGCAGTTGGAGATCTTGTTGAAATAGACCCATCAAGTATTATCCAAAAAGAATTTGGCAGTAATGCAACTTTTATTGGGGTAAATAAAATGTTAATCCCTAAAGCATTATCTAGTGTTTCAGGTTTTCTCTATTTGGATCCTGATTATTTGACCTATCTAATGGCATTGCAATTTGCTGATTTATTAGAGGCATTGAAAGATGAAGATTCATATTTCTCCTTTTTTGTTATTCCCAATAGGGTATTCATAGCGGATCATTCAATGGAGATAAGATGGAATAACCCTTTCAGACAAGATGCATTCTCCATCAGAGCTCATATACCGGGAATAGGGCAGCACACTTATACCAGGAATGAAGTAGCTGATTTAATGTTTAGCCAAATTGGGATAGAACCTTTAATAGGGAAGGCTAATAAAGAGTTTATTGAAACACTAAATGGAAAGCACATTATAGTAGACAACGTACATAAAACTATAACCGGAGGAGTGCCTTCCGCATTTGGCTATGAAGGGGATTCAATAATAGATGTTCATTTTACCCCTCTTGAAGGAAATTATTACAATGGCGATGTCTATGAAATTAATAGCTGGCTTCGATTTCCAGGCCAGGCATTGTTGACTAGGTTATATGGAACAAAATATTTCGATTTACTAAACAAAGCCGGCTTAGCTACAGAATTTCAATTGAGATTTACGCATCCGGCCGAGCGCTATACCATATTTCTTCCTTCTGAAAATGCTTTGAATGCTGTTCAGGCAGATACACTTACAGGAGATAATTTAAAACATTTTTTACTGTCTCATATCATTAAAAATGAATTAATATTTACAGATGGCCGAAAAAATGAAGGAGCTTATAATACTATTAGCCGAAAACAAGAAGGAACAGGATTTCATAAATTGCTTATTCGGCCATCTTTTGACAATATTTCTATACTTGATACGAAGGGGGAAGTAATTATAGATATTCCGGAAGAACAAGGCAAGACAAATATTATCACAACAAGAACTCTGAATGGTATGATTAGCACTTCCGCTGTAATACACCGTATTGATTCTGTTATTATTTTATAGTACCATAAAGTTTTTTCATGTGTTGTTCATTTTTTTTTAGGATAACAATATCAACCTAATTCTATGTGTTTAAAAAATAATTCAATCCGAATGAAGAAGTTATATATTTTTAATTTACTAACCTTTTTTATTTTAGGTCAAATAAGTGCTCAGTCTCATGTTGTTCGGGGTAATGTTAGTGATGACCATGGTGGGCTTCCGGGAGTTACAATTCTGGAATTAGATGATAATGATCGAGTAATAACCGGTGCAGTAACAGATTTCGATGGCAATTATACTATTCAGGTTTCGAGTCCAGATGCAACTATCAATTTTAGCATGATTGGTTTTACTACACGTTCTGAACAGCTGGAAGGCAGGAGTATTCTTAACATAATACTGGAGTCCTCAGTTGAAACCATGCAGGAGGTTGTCGTGACTGCTTCCAGAACAACTAGTTCACTTACTAATGTTAGTGAAAGAGACAGAACCGGAGCTGCTGTTACTCTAGATATGAGGGAGACCAGAGGCTTAAGTGTTACTTCAGTAGGAGACGCCTTGCAAGGGCAGGTAGCCGGTATGGACATCATGGGAGGAGGAAGCCCCGGTGGAGGTGTTAATATTGTAATCAGGGGGCTCGGTAGTTTGGGGAATAGCGATCCGTTAATCGTGGTAGATGGTATAGTTCAGCGGGTTTCAACAGACGATATTGATTTAGGATCCGCTGATGTTGAAGATATTGGATTGCTGGTAAGTATAGCTCCGGAAGATATTCAAACAATAAGAGTACTTAAAGATGCCGCTGAAACAGCTATTTATGGTTCGCGCGGTGCCAATGGTGTTATAGAAATTACCACAATAACAGGTGCCCGGGGACCCACCAAGTTTGAAGTAAATCATAGAAGATCATTAACCGTTGAAGCACCAACAATACCTATGTTGGATGGAGATGAGTATGTAAGTATGCAATTGGAAATGTGGCATAATGCCGAGGGTATTTTCTCTTTACCTCCTGAAATAGCTAATGATAGAGATTTTATTGATTATTACAACTATGCACAAAACACAAATTGGTTAAATGAGATTACGCGATTAGGACAAGTTGAAGATTTTGGATTTAGTTTCTCAGGTGGTGGGGATAAAACAACCTATTATAACTCCATAAACTATCAAAATACAGATGGAACTGTATTAAACACTGCTAATCGCAGATTAACCGGGAGAACTAATGTGGACTACCGAATTTCCAATAATTTAAGTTTGAATTCCCAAATTAGCTATGCAAACATATACAAAGAAGATAACTGGCAATCCAATCGTATTAGGTTTATAGCCTATACGAAAGCTCCCAACATGTCTGTTTATGAGCGTGATGAAGATGGTAATATTAGCGATAGCTACTTTAACCCTATAGAGAGCTATCAAGGGGATGGGGTAAGGTATTATAATCCAGTGGCTGTTGCTAACCTGAGTAAGAATGATAATATAACAAATGACTTTCAGACTAGTTTTAACCTGAGATATATTCCCAATGATAGGATTGTTTTAAGGCAAACGGTCTCTTTTCAGTTTAACAACAGCAAAAGGATGGTTTTTCTCCCCCATAATGCAATTGGGGCCAGATGGCTGGAAAGCCAAAACAATATGACAGAAGAGGCTAATAACAGCAGGGTGAGTTTATCCGCCCGAACAACTGCACATATTTCTTTAATAACAAGTGACCAGCATCACCTTTCCAGTACTTTTCTGGCGGAAACAAGCACTGATAATCGTGAGAGTATTTTTTCCCGTTCCGTTAGTGGCCCAAGTACAATAATCACGGACCCATCAGCTGGTTCTCTAATAGGAAACATTCGATCCAGTTCATCAACCGAGAACGATATAGGTGCACTGGGCCAGCTGTTGTACAAATGGTACGACAAACATATAGTTAACCTAAATGCTCGTATAGATGCTAATTCTAAGTTTGGTGAAACATTTCGTTGGGGAATATTCCCAAGCGTTTCATACGCATGGCGATTTTCAGATGAGAACTTCATAAAGAATTTAGGGATATTCGATGATTCCAGAATAAGAGTTAGTTGGGGGCAAACCGGATCTTCAAGAGTGGGAAGATATGACAGACATGGGTATTTTTCTGAAGTGAATCTTGGTGGCCGGGGATCGGAGTATATGGGCTTGCCAACACTTGTTCCGGAGAGACCCGAATTGGAAAGATTAAAATGGGAAACAGTTGAGCAGGTTAATCTTGGTATTGACATCGCAATCTTACGTAATCGCCTGTTTATGACATTTGACATCTATGAAAGGCAGACCAAAGACATGCTTTGGCCAAGATATAATGTTCCAAGTGCAACTGGTTATTCACAACTATTATGGTATAATGAAGGAGGAATTCAAAATCGTGGATGGGAGTTTAATATTAATGCTTCCATAGTGCGTAGCGGGGATTTTGATTTTTCCGCTAATTTTAATATTTTCCATAATAAAAACACTTTTACATCTTTCCCTTCTAACTTGATTACCGAAAGAAATACGGANCTTCGAAATGGAGAGTTTCCCGTTAGGGCAGAAGTTGGAACACCCGTAGGGTCATTTTTTGGCTTGAGGTATTTGGGTGTTTATCCTACCACAGGTGATGCAGTTGCTCATAATGCTGACGGAACAGTGAAATACGACGCAAATGGTAATCCAATCCCTATGAATTTCAGAGGCATTTATCAATTTGAGGGTGGAGATGCCATGTATATGGATGTAAATAATGATGGTGTAATTGATATCAATGATGTTGTTTATTTGGGAGACTCTAACCCTGATTTTGCCGGTGGATTTGGTATTAATACCAGATACAAAAATTTATCGGTCAGATTAGATTTCCTTTATCGTTATGGTTTTCAAATTGTAAATGAAATTGCTATGGAAACCGAAAGTATGAATAACAGGAATAATCAAAGTACTGCTGTAATGCATCGATGGAGAAGACCCGGGCAAGACTATGATGGCATCCTGCCCAGGGCATATTTAAATAATGTAGCCAACAACCTGGGTTCTGACCGATATGTTGAAGATGGTGATTTTCTGCGGTTAAATAATATTTCTATCAATTACACTTTTAGCAGGGAACAAGTGAAAAGGTTAAATTTAGATATGCTCAGACTTACATTCACAGCAAGAAAGCTTTTCACATTTACCAGGTATTCAGGACAGGATCCTGAAGTTAGTAACAGGGTAAGAGATCCTTTTTGGTTTGGCACTGACAGTGGGATTGTCCCATCGCCAACAGTTTATTCATTAAGTGTTATGGTTGGTTTTTAACGTCAAAATAAAAAATTCTGAAATCAATGTTTCCTATGTCCCACAGCAAAAAGCAAATAGTATTTTGGGATAATAGATTTGCCTGATTCCTGAAAATAAATTACTCAATAGTTTGAAATTGTAAAAATTGAATTTCATATGATTAAAAATAAAATAAAATATATTTCTTGCGGGCTTATTTTATCGGTGCTTTTTTCCTTGAGTGCCTGCGATGATTATCTGGATCAAAAGCCTTTGGATGGTTTAGTGCGTTCTGAATATTGGAATACCAAAGAAGAAGTATTGGCTACCCTTGCTGGTGCATATAAAATGTTTACTGCAATGGACTATAATCTATTGGTTTATGGTGAACTCCGTGGAGATATGCTTATTCCTGGTGTTGACTTACCCGGCGCTCAGCGCAACATAATGCAGAGTGCAATTCAATCGAATAATGCTTTTGCCAGCTGGGAAGGTTTTTACAGTGTTATAAACTTTTGTAATCATGTAATAGATATTGCGCCATCTGTTCAGGAGCGAGATCCAACTTTTTCCCCATTTCTTATGCAACAATATGTATCAGAGGCAACCTTCCTAAGAAGCCTGGCTTATTTTTATCTGGTAAGGATATGGAATGATGTACCCCTGGTTTTGGAACCCACTGAAACAGATAATGCTCAATTATTTTTACCGCTCACTCCAGCCAATGAAGTTTTGGAAAGGATTAAAGCGGATCTTATTGATATCAGATTACAAATACCTTCAGTTTATCCTGCTAACGAAGATACCCGAAGTCGGGCTACAGCAGGAGCCGTTAATGCCCTCCTGACCGATATCTGTTTGTGGATGTTTGATTATGAAGAAAGCATTCAATATGCAGATGCAGTGATTAATAGTGGAAATTATTTCCTTTTACCATCTACCGAATGGTTCAATATTTTTCAACCTGGCGCTTCATTGGAAAGTATATTCGAACTGTACTTTAATGAACAGATAGGGCAAAGCAATGATTTATATGTGCAAACTCTTGTGTTAGATTATTTTCGTGCCAGTGAATATGCTCAAGATATTTTGGGTGTTGAAACAACCGGAGCAGCTGAACAGGTGCGCGGTAATGGCTCTTTGTCATCCAATAATAGGATATGGAAGTATGGTGGCTTTTTTCCTGATAGAAGAACCCAACGCCCTATCAATGCACAATCTAGTGCAAACTTTATTATTTACCGATTGGCAGATATATACCTTATGAAGGCAGAAGCTTTATCGCAGTTAGAACGTTATGATGAAGCGTTATTCTATATTCAAATGATAAGAGAACGGGCCACGGTACCTCCTTTAAATATTCCTTTTACCCGCCAGGATTTCGAACAAACTATTTTGGAGGAAAGAGCTAAAGAACTCGCCTATGAAGGTAAAAGATGGTTTGATCTAATGAGAATGGGTAGAAGAAATAATTTTGAAAACAGAGATAAACTAATTGAGATATTAGTAGCAAACATACCCAGTACCCAAAGATTGGTTATGCAGGCCAAACTCAGCAATCCTTTAGGTTGGTTTATGCCTATACATAACAGAGAAATTGAAAATAATAGAAATATTACGCAAAACCCATACTATCATGATTAAAACTAACAAAACCCTGGTCTTTCAAATCTTTTTTCTCCTGGGATTAGGTCTTCTTGTTTTCAATTCCTGTGCAGATAAAGAAGGTGATGTTCTTTTTGTAGGAGATGAATATCAAAATATTCTGCAATACATTGATAAAAATATAGAAGAATTTTCCAAATTTCGACAGCTGGTAGAAACCGCTGAATTGAAAGATGCATTAAGCTCCTATAATAGCCATCCAGGTGGTAGTAATTACAGTGTATTTCTGCCCAATAATCATGCTGTGGAATTGTTTATTAGCGAGAATAACGATTTTAATTCTTTTGACCAACTGCTTGAAGACATCAACTATGTTAGAAGCCTGGTAAGGTACCATGTAATAAATCGTCAAATATTAACATTTGATTTTCCAAATGGGGCATTGAATGCAACTACACTATCCAATGATTTTTTAACAGTGAACTTTGGAATTGATAATGAAGGGGAAGTCAATTACAAAATTAACGATGAAGCTACTGTACTTTTTGGAAATATTCTCAATAGTAATGGAGTAATTCATTTAATTGATAAAATGCTTACACCTGTTGTTTATACCGCTTACGAATGGGTTGATAACAATAGATTAAATGGATATCAAATTTTCGCAGAACTCCTGGATATAACTGGCTTAAAAGATACCATGAACCATTATGTGCTTGATGTAAGAGGTCAAAAGAGTTATTTGGGCTATACGTTAATGGTAGAATCCGACGACTTATATAATCAAAATGGAATATATTCTTTAAATGATCTGATAAATATTGTATCTCCCAGCAATGATGATTACAAAAACAGTAACAATCCCCTTAATCAGTTTGCAAAATATCACATTTTGGAATCAAGAGTATTTTTGGACCAGTTTACCCCTGGAAACTTCAATACTTTTGGGAATTTCCCAATATCTGTTCATCTTGTTAATAATGATTTGCGCTTTAATGTTGGGACCCAGATTTTTGAAGAAATTGCTCAAGGTAGTGATACTATAAAAATAAATTATCTCAATCTGGATTTCAATGCAAGCAACATTGTCACCAAAACCGGACCTATCCACCAATTAAACAGGATTTTGTTTCCTTTCAGGCCAAGTCTTGTTACTGTTAACTTAGGTTTTTATAATGAACCCAGGATCGATGCTCTAAGAAGTCTTGAAGCAAACTTTCGACTTTGGAAAGAGGATTTAAGCTATATAACATTACAGGGAGTGGATTATATATATTATACCAGATCGGCCACCAACATCCCTGATGTCCCCAACAACGACTATATAACAGTTAATGGGAATTTTGACTTTTTTTATCAAACACCAAGAATTCTTTCCGGCACTTACGAATTAAGACTTATGGCAGACAGGAACTCATCTAACAATGCTATGGTGCAGGTATATGTGAATAATGAGAAGGTAGGAGGAATTGTAAATTTGACCAGTGGAAGTACCACATCCGCTCGCAGGTTTAATCCTCCATTTTTGTTGGGAATTGTCACTTTCGATCAAACTCAAGCCCATGAAATACGGATTAAAACTATAAAGCCGGGAAGAATGCAATTGGACAGGCTACAATTGACCCCTGTTAGTTTTTAAAAAAATACAATATCATATCATCTTTAAATCATAACCAATGAAACTATACTATAAACTTTTAATACTTCTAACTTCCATTGGTATAATCTATGGATGCCAGCATGAACTGGAAGATTATTTGAATACCGATACTGAAGAAACTGTTAACATTGAATTGTTGAATTTATTGAGAGAAAACCCTAACTATTCTAAGTATCTGTCAATTCTTGAAAGACATAGTATTGATACCGTGTTTGCCAAAGGAAAGTCTTTAACTCTTTTCATACCTACCAATGAAGCCATTGAAGAAATGGGTGAATTGCAATTAGATACCATTGATTTTATAAGGTACTTATTTGCTGAATCTTATATTAACGTTTTTTCCATTGAAGGATCAAGGCAGATCAAAACCCTAGGAGGAAAATTCGCTACTATTGAGTCAAAACATAATACAAAATTTATTGATGGTATCGAAATTGTCAAAGCCAGCCCTCTAAGTAAAAATGGCAGGTATTATGAAATTGATGGCATATTGCAACCCTTACCAAATCTATATGAATATATTGCATTAAGAAACCCCTTTTTTCAGTCTTACATAGATATGCAAGACTCCACATTCTTGGATCTTTTTCGCAGTACTCCTATTGGTTACAATGAAAATGGACAAACTATTTATGATTCAGTAACCACGGTGATTAATCAGTTTGCGCAAAAATACTTTGACATTAAGAATGAGTTTAGAACCAGCAGAGCAACTATGTTATTATTTGATGAGGATCAATTTAATAATGCATTGTCAATTATTGCAGATGATTTAAGCCTGGAGTCTAAAGATGCTATTCCTGATCAGTGGAAGAATGACATCTTATTTCCCTATCTTATTAATCAGGGAGTGTTCTGGAACGAACTGGAATATAGTGATTTTGCATCAGGCAGGCTGCGTAATATATTGGGGGATTCGGTAACGGTCAATCCAGATAATATTGATATAAATTCCGCTTTTCAATGTAGCAATGGTAAAGCATTCAATTATCTGAACTTTGTAGTTCCTGATTCTCTGTATAAAGGAAGTCAAAGAATACAAGGCGAACATTTGATAGTTTCAAGAGGGTTTGGGTTGTATTCATGGGCCGAAAATGTCAGTGTTACGGGCCCAGCTGTTAACCCAACTGCAGTGCGTGCAGCAAACGTTGCTGATAACGATTCCCTTCTGGCAGTTAATTTTCCGTTTAGCAACTATGATCAGGAATTTTCTTTATCCTTCAAATTTAAAAATATTTTTCCGGGCAGGTACAGGTTGTTATGGCATGGGAGAACTACACCATCTGGCATATTCGAGATATTGGTTAACGGAGAAGTTCAGGAAATCAATCTGGGATACGGTGCCAGTGACTTTATAGATTTATACGATTTAAGAAACCCGGTCAGAAGCGTTACCAACCAAGTTTTCAGACCAGATGGAGGGTATAATAGTTTTGATATATTGGTTGAAAATATTACTGAATATGGGGATGTAGAAGTTACCATCCGGTATTTAGGGCCAGGTCAAAGATCAAATAATGGATTTATACTGGATTATATTGAGTTGGCAAACTTTTAAGTGTGTCAATAAAAATCTGAGTAATTATATTGTGAAACAAGAAGAAAAATCCGATACATAATGAAGTCTTTTAACGGTTCCGAGCTTACTTGAACGCCATATAAAATTTAAATTTTTCTTTTGAAAATTTCCCATAAGAATAAATGAAAAGTGCCCGGGAATAAACTGCTCTAAATACAATTAATTAACTCGAATATGCAAGCGCTCTGTAAGACAGATTAATTAAAACAATAACAAATAAAGCTTGTATGAATGCTGTGCTTTTGAGCAACAGTGAAAATGCCAGCCCATGCAAGTGCCTTCGTTTTTAAAGCGATAATGGCATTGACCAATAACTTAAATAAATTATTTTCTGATGAATAGTACTTTTAAAAACTTTGTAGCATTTCTGTCAGTTATTTACTTCTGTACTATAGTAGTGGCACAGGACAACAATTATATACTCAATGGACAGATACTGAATAGTTCCAATGAACCAGTAAGTGAGGTTACCGTACGAATACCAGGTGGTGCAAGTCCGGTTTACACCGATCAACATGGAATGTTCAAGCTTGAAGTCAAAAAAGGAGAGATGAACTGGTTGGTGGTGAGTCCGTTGGACAGATACAGTGAGAAATTTCAACTTCTTGCTGATCAGGATAGCATTGTTATATATCTGACTCCCCTGGATATCGACTCAAAATTTGACGATGTATCTCTTCCAACCCGGGAGTTCAAACGTAGAGATCTGATTGGATCATTTGGTACTATGGACGTATCAAAACTCGAACAATTGCCATATTCAAATATTGATCAGTATCTTCAAGGAAAAGTTAGTGGAGCGTTTATTACATCAAATTCAGGTATGCCCGGCACCGGTGCATCGGTCTTTATTCGGGGATATTCTTCATTTCTTACAAATAATCAACCATTGTATGTTGTTGACGGAATCCCACTTGAAGACGGATTTATTTATAACGAGTTGATAGAGGGATACAATTATAATCCCCTTTCGGCCATAGATCCTCAGGGTATCAGTGAAATTACCATCTTAAAAGATGCAGCTGCTACAGCTTTGTATGGCATGCGGGGTGCTAATGGTGTAATATTAATAAAGACACTTGAGCCCACAGAGACTATGACTACAATCGACTTAACACTTAGAACCGGCATTACGCAGCAACCTAATATTTCTCAACAATTAAATGCCGGGCAATTTAGAAATTTAGCCAATGAAATCTTGTTTTCCAGTGGAATGCATGAAGAAGTTTATCAGAAGGAATATCCCGGCTTGTTCTATGATAGTAATAGGTTTGAGAGCATCATCTATAACCATGACACACAATGGCATGATCAAGTATACCGGAATGCCATGATGCAAAATATGAAATTCACCATTAAAGGTGGTGATGCTATTGCACGCTATGGCTTATCGATTGGGTACCAAAACTCTGAAGGAGTTTTTAGAAATACATCCATGGAGCGTTTTAATATCCGACTTGTGGGCGCATTTGATATTTTTTCCTGGCTACGGATGAATATCAATTCCAGTTTAACTACAAATACATCATTTGTTAAAGAATCTGGCTTATTTGATGCCACCAGTCCTTTAATGTCGGCATTGTTTAAAAGCCCTATGTTAAATCCCTATGCTTATGATACTGAAGGCAACCTATTGCAAACTATTGATGGAGTAAAAGAATTCGGTGTTTCTAATCCAACTGCTATAGGTGAATTGTTGGATGGAAGGGTTAAAAACTATCGTTTCTTAACCGCTTTATCATTAGATGGTGATATTACAGAAAATATTACTTTTAGATCTGTTCTGGGACTTAATTCAAATGATCTTAAAGAATTTATTTTCTATCCCAATCAGGGTTTTGGCTCCTTCTATAATCAAGAGGCTTATAATGTTTCCAAGGCTCAGAATATCTCCTTTATGGGATTATATAATGATAGTTATATAACCTATTCCATGCCCAGATTTTCAAGTTTACATCAGTTTGCTGTCAACCTTGGGATGCGTTGGCAAACAAACAGGTACGAGGAAGATCATGCTATTGGTAAAAACTCAGCCAGTGACTATTACCGGTATCTTCAAAGAGGAAATCCTTTGCTGCGTGAAATTGGAGGTCAAAACAAACATTGGAATTGGGGAGCAGTATATACAAATGCCTTTTATTCATATAAAGACAGGTATTTGGCCACTGCAACTATTTCAGCCGATATTTCTTCAAGGATAGGAAGTGAAGCGCTAGGAACGATAAGGGCAGGAAATACCCCAATTGGCCGATTTTATAGCCTGGGAGCTGCCTGGAGAGTCTCGGAAGAGGGTTTTTTACGTAACGCCTATTATTTGGAAGAGTTGAAACTAAGAACTTCTATTGGTATATCCGGCAATGACGATGTGGGTGAAATAAACGCCATTAATCATTACACGATAAATCATTACAGATCAACTTCTGTACTTGTGCCTGGAGGGGTTGCCAATAGAGAATTAACTTATCAAAGTAAACAGCAATTAAATGTAGGGATAGATGTCAGTTTATTGGCAAACAGGTTTTCTTTTAGCGCTGACTATTTTGAAAACCACAGTAATGACATCTTATTATTTATGAACGAATTCGGCTCTCTTGGGTTTAACGATTATCCATCCAACCTGGCATCTGTGAGAACCAGTGGAGTTGAATTGAATGTATTTAGCCGCATAGTTGAAAGTACAAACTTTAATATCGATTTTGGGGCAAACTTTTCTAAATACACGAGTATAGTTGATAAAGTTCCTGGCGGCCAATATATACACAGAGGTGAAGGGAATGTGGAAATTATATTCAGAGAAGGCGAACAAATTAATAATTTTTATGGCTATAGATTTCTTGGTGTTTTCAGCACCAGCGAGCAAGCAAATGAAGCCAATATTTTCTCTGACAGGGGTGTACCTTTTCGCGCAGGTGATGCCATATTTGAAAATTTACCTGATGAGAATGGTGAATACGATAATGTGATTGATGGGAATGATAAGCAGTTATTGGGCTCTTTCGAACCCGATTTCTTTGGAGGATTTAGTCTGGGGGCGCGATATAAAAATCTGTCCTTTAATTTTTTCTTTCAAGGGGTTTATGGAAATAAAGTATTTAACTACGTAAGATATCAAAACGAAAGAATGACCGATTTATCCAATCAAAGCGTTAAAGTATTGCAACGTTGGCAGTATGAAGGGCAACAAACTTCGGTTCCTAAAGCAATGTGGAATGACCCGGTTGGCAATAATGCCTTTTCTGATAGATGGATTGAAGATGGTTCATATCTGAGACTTAAGAATTTAACTGTGGCCTATGATATTAATCAAAGTTTTTTGCCAATTAATAATATGAACGTTTTTTTAACTGCCGTAAACTTATTTACCTTGACAAAATATAAAGGCTATGACCCTGAGTTTAGTTATTCTCCAGATTTAAGACACCAGGGAATAGACTATGGTAATATGCCTTTGACAAGACAGTTTGTTGTTGGCGTAAATATTGGGTTGTAAGAATAATATTGAATTTTAAACATATACTACAGATGAAACGAATTATATATATTAAATTTTTGTTCCTTTCTTTAGGTTTTCTTGTTTCCTGTGAAGACTTTTTGCTAACAGATAATGATCTTGTCTTAATAGAAGACGACATACCACGCGATCAAGTTGAACTTAGAGCTACAACTCTGGGCTTATATGCATTGCAACAGGAACTCGTTGAACAAATTGTTATTTTAGGTGAGCTAAGAGGAGATTTACTTGAAGTAACAAGAAGTGCAGACCCTGATCTAAGAGAAATAAATAATTTCCATATTTCTCCTAATAATCGATATGTTGACCCAAGTAACTTTTATAGATTGATTGCTGCATCTAATAAAGTGATTCGAATATTAGAAGACAGGTATTTGAGCCAAATAGATAGTTTGGTCGGAATCACAGACTATCATAGAATGCTTGGAGAAGCTATATGTATGCGGAGCTGGGCTTATTTTAATGCCGCACGTATTTATAATGAAATACCCTATATCCCTGAAGAGTTAACGGATATGCATAAAATTATAGAGTATGTGAATTCTCCTGGCACCTATGTAGACAGTACTTTTGTACGTTTTCATCCAAATGGCTTAGATAATGATACCATAGTAATGGTTTATGAATACACAGACCGAAAGCTTCTGGATCAAGATGCAATTATCAGGATTAACATTAAGGAAATTGAGAATAGGGTAAAAGCAGTGGGAGTTGATTATGGAAGAGAGTATAATGATAATACATGGACAGTTACCACTTGGAATAAATTTGCCATGCATACTTTATTAGGCCAAATGTATTTACATATAGGCGACTATACACAAGCCATGAAAAATTTTAATCAATTACTACAATTCTCTCAAGCAGGGACTAATGTCGTGCGGTTTGGACTTGATAATCGGTTTAGTAATCAGAATTGGAAAAATATCCTGAGTGTTATTGACGAAAATGAACACATTTTCACCCTATGGTTTGGTAAAACAGCTGAAACCTTCCAACGTAATCCCCTGCAATACTACTTTTCTTCTTCTGCTCCAAATATTCACGCCATTAAACCCACAAGTAAGGCTGTTGAATTATGGGAAACTATTTGGACCAATTCCCAATACGCATTATCCAGTTCACAACCTCAAAATTCACGTGTTGTGGATCCAGGTATTCCTGGTGATTTTCACCGCGGAAATGGTGTTTCATTCGCCTACGTTAGAAATGGCAGAGTACTTTCAGATTCTACATGGGCCCAAATGATGAATCTGAAAATGCTTGACAGACAAAATGAATTGATGGAGTTAATGGAAGGGGTAGATACTGTGGTATACAAATACTCAATAGGGAAAAATCCGTTTAGCCATGATGCCGATTTTATGTTATACAGAGCAGCAGCAGTACATTTGTATGCTGCAGAAATTTATGCAAACTGGAGGTTTATTCAGGGTGGGCAGATTCGTCATTTCCTCAACCGGGCTGAGCAATATATTTACAATGGACAATATCAGCAGAATCCCCGACAATTAGGTGTTGCCGGGCGAGTAGGGTTGAATGATAGAAGAGGAATTTCCGTTGATGATGATATTGTGTATGATTTTCACCCTTATACCAATCAGATAACTGGATTTAATGTAATACAGACTACGCTCGATAAGCAAATGTACCTGGAAGATATTTTATTGGATCAAAAAGCAAGAGAATTAGCATTTGAAGGTGAAAGATATTATGATCTGCTGCGAATTGCCCGAAGAAGGAATGAAATGGGCCTGGATGGTACAGGATTTCTTGCAGATAAAATATCTGGTATATTTTCAGGGTCTGAAAGACAGGCTGTTAGATCAAGATTGATGGACGAATCCAATTGGTATTTGCCTTTTATTTTAAATTAATTGCAGTTTTAGTTTTTCTGTTTGCAATACTTCTTTTAATATGTTTAATATGCCTGTAAAAGTGAACACATCATTCATGTTGCATAAATAGTCATATTTTGACAGAGTATTTCATCTTATTGGAAAATATGTTTAATCAAAGTAACCATAACCATCTTACTTTTAAACCAGTTAACATAATTCAATTTTTTAAAAATTAACCAAAACCCATTTTGTTATGAAACGTTTTTACATGCTACTTTTAATGAGTTTTTTCCTCGGTTTGGCTTTTCAATTAAAGGCAAATCCGATTGCAGGTACTTATACTTATTGGGAAATTAATATCCCAGGCTTAGATGTACCTCCTCTGATAATTTCAGAATTTAGAGGTGATCAAAACCAACGTTATTATATTGAATTAACCAATGTTGGTGATGAAGTTATTAATTTGAGTGATTTTTCCCTTATATCGGGGCATACTTACACAAAAATGGAAGGGTCTACCGATAGTCTGGTTAGGCTTGGTCACTTATTTAATTATGTTCCATTGGAGGGTATTTTACAACCCGGTGAGTCCTATGTTGAAATCAGCACCTGGGATGTCAATTTTATGTCAAGTGGCTTGCCCAGACATCATATTGGCCTGCTGGATGTGGCTGACCGTATCTATCATCAGCCAGAGCCCACCACCGATAGCCTTGATTTTTTGAATGTACCTGAATGGCACACTTTTGGATTTGATTCCGTTTCAGAATTTTATCCTATGATTACAATGCCCGGAACAAGTTGCTATTATCTGGAGTACAAGTTCATTAATTCTGAAGGACAACGTGACTCAACCCTTATTGATAATGTCAACTTTAAAATTGACCCGGACCATAACCATGGAGCATGGGGCAAAGGCAATTACAATTTTCCTGTTGCCGGGATTTCTGATCCTGTACGAAACAACATATTGGTTAGAAAAGCTTCCATTACACAAGGTAATATGGACTGGGATCTGTCAAGGGGAACCGATGCAGAAACATCTGAGTGGTTGGTTATACCAAAGTTTACCGACCAATTTGATTATTATACCACTGTAGGTGTTCATGGCGATTTTTCCTTAGACTTTACGGTTAAGGATCCCGGTAGTGTTATTTATGATCAAGCAAATAAAACACTCACGCTTCCATGGAATGTTGAAAAAGGCCAAATAGTCAATCGACTTTTTGATTTTGGGCCGGGGATGGCTTGGGAATATACTGAAAATGCTACAGATTCTCTTTATACCAATGTACGTAATGGTGATGTATTTACCCTATATGCTACTGGCAATCAACTGGAAATACTTGATTTAACTATCAATGTTCAGGAACCTGGTCCAGATGTGGCTAATGTTTTTGCTCACAGGGTTTATTCCAGTCATATAGATAATATAACCGGCGCAGAATATTGGTCCTGGAGTAATCGTTATAGAGTTACCCAGAATCTGGAGGTTGATTCAATTTATAATATAGGTTACGATACACCTGTAGACACCTTATTGAAGTATGTTTACAAGCCTGAAAAAGCCCACTGGGAAATTGAATTTGTAGGTGGAGAAACTCGTGCCAATTTGAAAAGGGGTGATAAACTTATTGTTACCTCCGAAGATGGAACAACGACCAAAGAATATCTTATTCAGTTGGGAGAATTCAATCCATCCAACAATGCAAATTTAGCTATGATAAGCTGGCCCGATTACGACCCGAATATTTATTGGCAATGGCAAAGTGATACCATTCCTGGATTCAGGCCTTCCCGAAGTTCCTATACCTTAAGGTTGATGGAGGGTACCACTGCAATCCCTGCACTTCAGTTTAAACCACAGAACCCAAATGCTACAGTAAAGGTTAACAGGGCTACCAGCATACAAGGTAGTATTTCACAAAGAACAACCACGGCAACGGTTACTTCCGAAAATGGAGAAATCGAAAGGACCTATTCTGTTACCTTTGAAATTCAAGGAACACCCATTCAGCCAAATTTTGCAGAGCCATTTATTTCTGAATTGATGCTGGGGAATAGTTTTGCCTATGCCATTGAGATTTTTAATCCTGGTAATCAGAGTCTCGATTTGGATCGTTACATGATTGCTGCTGGTAATGCAGATGCTAATTTAGACGAAATTGTTTCAACGTTCAATTACAACAATCATATATACAGGTATCATTATGTACCGGGTTATCGTTTCAGACATGACACCGATATGGAGGCATGGGCTTTAGAACCGGGGTTTTTAGTACCCGATAACGTGACTTCTACCGTTGTGGAACCCGGTGAAGTATTTACTGCTGGCACCAGAGCCGATGGTGCCTGGCCTGGCGGTCGTTTCGAGGACAGACAAATACCAGGGTTTACTGATTGGGATCTTGATTTCTTTTGGTATGGTTTATCTGAGCAGGTTCCAGGTTCCAGTGTTGGCGGTGAAGAGAACATAGAATTCAGGGTTAACAATTGGGGATTAAATATCAACAGATACGCTATTCCGATAACACTTGGATTTACAAGGTGGGGCACTACAGAGAGTCTTTTCCTGCTTAAAATCCTGAACGATTCCATACTTGATGGCACCAAAGATATTACGGATCCTTTTGATTATGAAATTGTAGATAGAATTCAAAAGCCCCTTGATTCTGATAATAGATATATTAGTGGGCGTGACATGACTGATCCTCATTGGCAGGGCTGGAATCTGACCAGGAAGCCACATGTGTGGCGTGGTGTGACAGAGCGAGGAGCAGGTTTAGGTGACAATGGTGGGCAAAGTGAAGAGAATTCAGAATGGATTGTGTTTAACCATCGCAATTCTCATGAACGTCCAACCGGAACCCGGATATGGGATAATATTGGCTCTCATGAAATGGATCCCATTACAGTTTATCTCTCAACAATTACATCAACCAAATTACTGGTTACCCCGGGTTACGAAGGGGATTTAACCATTACGGGAGATTTAACCGGCCTAACTGCAGAATTATTTATGTCATTGCTTGACAAAGCTGATCCGGGCCAGGTGTTAGAGGTATTTGATGGGGCTGATATCATTGCTCCCAATGACCCAATAGCTGCAGACATGACACTCAAAGTAACATCCTTTGATGGTCAGAATACATCCACTTACACACTTGTAAATTCACCCCTAAGCAGCGATAATATGTTGGTAGCCAAAGACGATTCTGGCCTTACGGTATCACTAATGGGTCCCCAGGGTTCAGTGGATGGAGTTACAGTTGGTACAAGCCTTAAAAGCCTGCTCGAAATGTTGGAGGTTCCGGATAAAGCAGTATTAAATGTAATTAATGCTGATAATAACCTGGTACCGTTAACAGCTATGAATTATGATTCACTGAAAGTTGATGTAATTGCCACTCCTGCTATCTCATTTGAGGTAGTTGCAGAAAATGGTGATATAGCATTGTATTCTCTGGGTTTCGGCTTTGATTCCTCCGATGCTGTGCTGCTTTCTGATTTCCTGGATGTAGATCAAGACTTAAGACTGGTGAGTAGTTTACCAACAGGGATTGCTCCACAGTCATTATTAGCCTTGGTTTTTGTCAATGAGGGTGCAACAATGCGTCTTGTTGATAAGTTTGGTGTTGAGCGTGGTACAACAGGAAGAGTTAATTATGATGATGAGATCATTGTTACTTCCCCGGATGGTACCGTAAGTAACTCTTACAAATTGAAGTTTGCAGGTGTTGCATTGGTAGGTAATATTATGGCCACTGTAACCTTTAAGGTATATGATCTGGAGGGCGAATACCCTGATGGTTTTATGCTTAAAGGTAGTTGGAATACTGAAACAGGAGTTTTTGACCCAGGCTGGAATGATGGAGCTGAACATACCCCGTTATATGACGATGGTACGCATGGTGATGATGTAGCAGGAGATAATATCTGGACTGTTACTTTGCCCCTTGCTGTTGATAAAGGAGAAAATACATGGGAATGGGGATTTAACGACATGGCTGGTAACTTTATCCCAGAGAGCAACATCCAGTTTACACTGGAAGATGCCGCAGGTATAGAAACCTCCTATTCCGTGGCAGTCAATGTAAGTGATATATTAGGAACCAAATTCCGGGTATATCCTGTTCCGGCAAGTAATGAACTAAAAATTGAAGGAATCAATCTTCAGGAAGCCAGATTCGTTCAGATATTTGATATTATTGGTCAAGAGCATATAGTCCGTATGGAAGGCTCTGACAGGATCAATGTCAGTGGTCTGAATCAGGGAATTTATATACTGAGAATAACAAAATCAGATGGTACTGTATCATCAGTGAAATTCATTAAAAAATAAAGAAGTTAATNAATTGCTCTATAAATAACTTCTTGTTATACAGGTAAGTATGACTGAGAGTTAATAACAGGGTATGAGACAAGGTCTCATACCCTGTTATTATTTAATGTAAATAATATTTATATATATAAAATTCGACATAGTCAGTCGATTCAGCTAATTTTATCCCTTTACTGTTAATTTCCAATTAAAAAAGGTTTTTAGTATCTATTATTTTTCTGGGAAAGTAGAATTACCCGAAAGAATAAAAATTTTCTGAAAATCAAATTAATTTGTAGCCTGGAATGTTATTATATGCTTTTCAAAAAAAAGCTTTTTGTTGAAAACAAATTGATATTAAAAACAATAATTAAAAACATTTGCTTATTTTTGAATACAAAATACAAAATACAGAAAATTGCTAATCAATGGATTTCAAAATAGAATATCAAGACCTGAGTTACAAAGCGTATCTGCAATTAAAGGAGTTGATCATTTCGGGAAATTTAAAAGCCGGAGAAAAGATTCCACAGGAGCACATTGCCCGGAAACTCGGTATCAGCAGGATGCCGTTGCACAAAGCTTTTCAGATGCTTGAGAATGAGCTTTTGGTTGAAAGTATACCCAGGAGGGGCATTTTCGTAAAAGAGACCAATTTGCGGGAAATTGCAGATGCGTTTGAATGCAGGGAAGCACTGGAAATGGTGGCATGTCACCGGCTGGTTGAAACCGCTTCCGATGAGGATATCGATCAGTTAGAAGATCTTTTTACACCTTTTAAAAACAGATCCAAGATTGATCTTATTGAATATCAGCAGGCTGACCAACAGTTTCATGGCCTGTTCATAAAACTCACCGGAAATAAAATGCTTATGCGTATGGAAGTGATTGGCAATGTACTTGTCAACAGTTACAGGAAAGGACTTATACGCAAGCCAAAAGAAACCTTATCCGAGCACTTTGCCATTATTGATGCATTGCGAAACCGCGATGCTGTAAAAGCAGAAAAGATCATCAGAGATCACTCTGCGAAATCGCGGATGGTGATTCTTGAAAAGATCAGGCAACAAAAAGGTATCCTGGATGAAGTATAATTCTCACCCTGCCGAAACAGAACAGGGTTCAAAAATGAATAACCGGGTTAATTAAAACTTACCCGGGATAACAACAACATTTTTTTTAAATAAAATTCAAATCAATAATGTGAACCGGGCATGATTCGATAAGTAAAATGCAGATGAGAATCNGAATGCGACTTCACTGCCTGCCGCAAGGCAGGGTAAGACTAATAACTTAAATAAATTTATTCGAATGAAAAACTACAAAATTGCAGTTGTTCCCGGCGATGGTATAGGCCATGA
>SL_3KL_010_SEDDRAFT_10001334_pt1 | contig 22272 bp, 17 predicted proteins | sample SodLakKL_010_SED_2_FD_10381 | JGI IMG/M metagenome (IMG submission 10381) | reverse complement strand
AAAAAAATAAAGAATATTTAAAACCAAGGATGTTCATTGATGTCAAACAAGAAAAAAACCAAAAATGCCATAATTAAAAAAAGGTCAAAAAGAAAAACCGGAAACTTTTTTTCACTGATGTTACGCATTTGTATTTTAGGAGGAGTACTCTTTTTGGTGGGATCACTTCTGTTTTTGGTCGGGGGTTACATGTATTTCAGCCAGGATCTTCCTAAAATAACTTCCTTAAAAGATTATAACCCGCCTGTTGTCACCACCTTTTATTCCAGTGACAATCAAAAAATTGGAGAGTTTTTCAATGAGCGAAGGGTGGTGGTTTCTCTTTCTCAGATGCCTGCCAGGTTAAAAAATGCTTTTGTTGCGGCAGAAGATGATCGGTTCTATCAGCATAAAGGAGTTGATCTATTGGGTATTTTTAGGGCTTTTTTAAAAAATCTGGAAGCAGGCTCAATTGTACAGGGGGGAAGTACCATTACGCAGCAGGTGACCAAGTCTTTTTTTCTGTCTCCTGAAAAAAGTTTTGAAAGAAAGATAAAAGAGGCGATTCTGGCATATAGGATCGACAAAACTTTTAGCAAAGATGAGATACTTTTTCTTTATTTGAATCAAATTTATCTTGGAAATGGTGTGTATGGGGTGCAAGCCGCTTCACAAAGTTATTTTGGTAAAGATGTGCAGGAACTGACTTTGGCAGAGTGTGCCATTTTAGCAGGTCTTCCCCCGGCCCCCAGCAGATATTCTCCAGCCAGACATCCGGAAAGAGCCCGAAACCGGCAAATATACGTGTTAAACCGGATGGTTGCCGAAGGATATATTACCAACGTGGAAGCAACGGAAGCATTAAACCAGCCGTGGGAAATACAGTCCCGAAGAAATTTATTCATGGAAGTAGCCCCTTACTACACTGAATATGTTCGGCAGTACGTCGAAAAAAAATACGGCCGGGATCTTTTATATAATGGGGGCCTGAAGGTTTATACGGCCGTTGATTTAAAGATTCAAAACAGTGCAAGAGAAGAAATGGAAAGGGGGTTAAGGGAGCTGGATAAGCGACAGGGGTACAGAGGTCCAAAAAAACAACTCTTAGCGGCGGAAATTGAAACGTTTAGCCGACAACTTGAAAAAAGATTTAAAAATGACCCGTTAGAAAAAAACAAAATTGTTGAGGGGATTGTTGTCCGTATCGATGACTCTAAAAAGGAAACTATCGTGAAAATGGGTGAGCACAAAGGGGTCGTCACCTTTCAAAACATGAAATGGGCCATAAGATCAAATCCCAATATGACCCGTTTAAAAACCCCTTTAGATAGACCTGGGCAGGTATTCAACGTTGGGGATGTCATAGATGTCAAAATCCTCGAAAAAGATACGCAAAACACTGTCTGGCAATTGGCGCTGGAACAGCAACCGGAGGTCCAGGGGGCTTTACTGTGTGTCGAGGCTGGCACTGGCCTTGTCAAGGCCATGGAGGGCGGAAGAGATTTTAGGCAAAGTCAATTTAACAGGGCCGTTCAATCGAGGCGGCAGCCCGGAAGCGCCTTTAAGCCCTTCGTATATGCTGCAGCCCTTGATAAAGGCTATACAACTGCATCGGTCATTTTAGATACCGCCGTTGTTTATGAGGATAAAGAACAAGACTATATCTGGAAACCGAAAAATTACAGCAGAAGGTTTTATGGTCCTACCTTCTTTCGGGAAGCGCTCGCCCAGTCAAGAAACCTTGTCACCATAAAAATACTCAGAGATATTGGTGTTGATTATGCCATTAATTATGCAAAAAAATTGAAAATCGAATCTCCCCTAAGCAGAGATTTATCCCTTGCCCTGGGATCTTCCGGCGTATCTCTTCTGGAGATGGTCAATGCATTTTCAATTTTTACGAATATGGGTTCTTACATACCCCCTGTATTTGTCACTAAAATAGTCGACAGAAATGGAAATATTCTGGAAGAGGCCGAAGTTCAAAAGGAAGAGGTTATTGAAAAAAGCACAGCCTATCTGATAACAAGCCTTCTTGAAAGTGTCGTGCAAGAAGGAACCGGAAAAAGTGTCAGAGGATTGAACCGTCCGGTTGCAGGGAAAACAGGAACGACCAATGATTTAAAGGATGCCTGGTTTGTGGGTTATACCTCTGAGTACATTACAGGCGCATGGGTTGGTTTTGATGATGGTACTTCCCTGGGTAGAGGAGAAACCGGGGCAAGAGCAGCTGCCCCGATCTGGCTGGGATTTATGCGCCGGATTCTTGATGGTAAACCCGTCAAAATCTTTCAGGTGCCCGATGATGTTGTTTTTGCCAGAATAGATGCCGAAACCGGTTTATTGCCCCGTCCGGAAAGTCAAAAAACATTCTTTGAATGTTTCAAACAAGGGACAGTTCCTACCCAATACACTGCTGAAAAGGATACAGTGGTAGGTTACGATGATTTTTTTAGAACAAATATGTAAATATTCTTTATGTTTGCTTCAAGTATAAAAATTTAAAAGGGTTACACAAAATGAGCAAAAGGTCAGGCCGGACTTACATCTCCAAGCCCTGGCAAAAAGATGAAGCGCCGGGAAGCATAGAATCTTTTGTGAAAAAATTGCAGTCCGAAGGCGTAGATGCAGGTAGGAAAGCCGCTGAAAAAATTAAAGGCGATGCAAAGCAGGAGGCGGAAAAAATAATCGCCCAGGCAGAAGCCGAAGCAGAACGAATTGTTGCCAAGGCCAAAAATGAAGCGGACAAATATTTTTCCCGCATGCAAACCGAATTAGATCTTGCTGTTCGAGATGCGATCCTGAAACTTCGCGAGACCATTGGACAAATACTCTCTGCGATGCTTACCCGAAAAATTGAAAAACATCTCTCCAACCCAGATTTTCTCGGCAAGATCATAAAAGAGGTTATCATGGTGTATGCCAAGGCGGATGCGGCTCAACAGCCCTTTATGAAAGTTGATATTTCCGGCAAAATGGGCGATAAGCTCGGAGATGACATCCTCAATGACCTGTTTGCACATTTAAATGAAGAACAGGAAAAGATAGCGCTACAAGCCACCCTTTCCAAGGCGGGATTCGAATATACAATAGATGGTGCCACTGTCGATGTGAGCCCTGATTCTGTTTCTGAAGTGGTCTTGGAAATGGTTCGCCCCGCTCTTCAGGAAATTATTGACAGAGTTGTCGATTAAATTATTAAAAAGGGAGAGATGAAGCGGTATTTTTATCTTTTATGTGTTCTTCGCCAATTAAAAGCATTTGATGATTCGCCACCTGTTAGCAAGCAAGCGTTTTTATCACTTGTGGAAGAATCCCTTGGACCGACGGACATGGTTGGGGCGCTTCTATTAAGTGATGACCTGCTGCAGCGAGAGGCTGTTATCTCCGGTGAAATCAGGTCGGATCAAACGAATCTGACCGTTCTTTCCACCAGACAGGCAAAATTAGAGGAACCCCTGCCTGACTACCTGGCTTCCGAGCAGGAAAATGACGATGCATCCACGGATAAACTGATTGCAGGTGACCCGGTTTGGCGAAATTATTTTTATCATGTTTTAAAAATCGCTAAAAATAAAAACTCGCATTTTCTGAAGGCCTGGGTTCAATTCGAGGTTGGGCTTCGCAATGCTCTGGCCAGGGTCAGGGCCAGTAGGCTGAAACTTGATCCCCTGTTGTATTTGGTGGCTCCTGAGTTGGAAGATCCGGATAGTACATTTGAAAACATAGTGGCAGAGTGGAGTGAAACATCGAGTCCTCTCGAAGGGGTTAAGGTTTTGGACAGGGCTCGATGGAACTGGCTGACGGAACACGAACAATGGTATAGTTTTGGCGGTGACGAAATAGCTTCATATACGGCCAAACTGATGATTCTTCATAGATGGCGAAGCATTAGAGGAAGTGAACATAAGGAGATCGGCAGTAAATGAAATCAATTGCGAGGAAACAGACGGGGTGAAAGGACAAATTGTTTCTGTATTCGGGAATATGATTATCGCAGAGACTTCCGGACGGGTTGTCAAAAACGCCACCGGATACTGTAATCGCTCTGATGGGGCCAGGCTCTTAGGTGAGGTTATCCGGGTACGGGGCAACATGGCCGATCTTCAGGTTTTCGAAGAAACCAGAGGATTAAGAGTCGGGGATATGGTAGATTTTGAGGAAAAGATGGTTTCCGCAGTTTTGGGACCAGGTCTTCACGGACAAATCTATGACGGGCTTCAAAATCCTCTGACGCAGTTTGCGAAACAAGCCGGGTACTTTCTTGAACCGGGTACATCTCTATATCCTTTGGATATTGAGCGTAAATGGGAATGGAAACCTGCGGTTAAAGCCGGAGATACGGTTTTTGCCGGGGATACATTGGGAATTGTCCCGGAAAGCATTTTCAGGCATCCTATTATGGTACCCTTCAGGTGGTCGGGAGAGTTAAAGACAGAATGGATTGCAGAGGCCGGAGAGTACAACATTAAGGAAAATATTGCCAAACTGAGCGATTCCGAAGGGCGGCGGCGAGATGTAAAAATGCACCAGGAGTGGCCGGTTAAAAGGCCTTTGTGCATTGCAAAAAAACGGCTGATACCTTCGGAGCCTCTGGTTACCCGAATACGAATCATAGATTCCCTTTTCCCCGTTTCACTGGGAGGGACTTATTGTATTCCCGGTCCCTTTGGTGCTGGCAAAACTGTACTTCAGCAGATTACCTCCAGACATGCAGAAATAGATATTGTTGTTTTTACAGCCTGTGGGGAACGTGCCGGTGAAATCGTGGATACTATCCGCGATTTTCCGAAGTTGGACGACCCACGTACTGGCAGAAGCCTGATGGAAAGAACCATCATTGTTTGCAACACCTCAGCAATGCCTGTGGCAGCTAGGGAGGCTTCGGTATATACCGGCATCACACTGGCAGAATACTACCGTCAAGCCGACTTGCACGTTCTTTTTTTGGCTGATTCCACCAGTCGATGGGCACAGGCCATGAGAGAAATATCCGGACGGCTTGAGGAAATTCCGGGAGAGGAGGCTTTCCCCTCCTATCTGGAAAGTCGGATTGCCGGGTTTTACGAGCGAGCCGGCCTTATACAGCTCAGAGACAAACAACATGCATCTGTAACCATCGGAGGCACTGTCAGTCCGGCAGGAGGAAACTTTGATGAACCTGTTACTCAGGCGACGCTGAAAGTTGTGGGTACATTTCATGCTCTCAGCCGTGAGCGAAGTGATGCACGACGTTATCCGGCCATTGATCCTCTGGAAAGCTGGAGTAAATATAGCAGCATTATTGAACCGGAAAAAGTTCACCGGATCAAATCCCTTCTTCAACGGGGTGACCAGGTTAGACAAATGATGACGGTTGTCGGAGAAGAAGGGACCACGATCGAAGATTTTACCATCATGCTCAAAAGTGAGTTCGTTGATTCATCCTATTTACAGCAAAACGCCTTTGACGGAGTTGACGGCGCTACTTCCCGGGAAAGACAACAATTCGTTTTTGAAAAGATCCTCGAGGTAATTGATCTTGACTTCAATTTCAGGGAAAAAGAGGAAGGTAGAAGTATCATGATGAAAATAGGAAATCTTTTCAGGGACTTAAATTATGCTCCCTGGGAGCCGAAAGTTATCGGTGGTTTTGAAAACAGGGCATCGGGTAATGATTACCAGAAGAAAGAAAAACAGAGCCTTACCAATAATATCCCTCAACCAATTCCAAATGGCCGCAAGGATTCCGGGAACCAGCAAGGTCGGGAACATGACCGCGGGGATTTTGTTAATATTCTTAAAAAAATAAACCTTTTTATCAAGAGCAAAGGCAGGATAGAGGCCTATAAAAAATATGAGAAAGATACGGTTAGACCATCAAGCCACCGGTTGCAGAAGGCCAAATCCCTGACAACCGACACAAGGCCCAGAAGCAGGCAAACGCTTTCGGGAAAGGGGGAAAAGGAAGAAAAGGGGGATGTTTCAGATAAACGAGGTATTGAGTGAAAAAAATATTTAAAGAGATAACCCGTATTGCAGGAAGCGTGGCCACAGTTAAAGCAAAAGGGGTAGGATACGAGGACCTTGCAGTAATTACAACTTCTTTCGGACCTTCTCTTGCTCAGGTGATCCGGCTGGATCATGACGAAGTTAATTTGCAGCTTTTTGCTGGTACAGAGGGTGTTTCAAACCGTGATCGGGTTCATTTTCTGGGTCATCCCATGCAGGTACTGTTCACCGAAGCAATGTTCGGCCGTGTTTTTGACGGATCGGGAGTTCCCCGTGATAATCGACCGGTTATCAGAAGCAGGAGGGTGGATATCGGTTCACCTGCCGTAAATCCGGTTATGAGACGTCGCCCCGATAAAATGATCCATACGGGGATACCCATGATTGATGTTTTCAATACCCTGGTGGAGTCGCAAAAGCTTCCTATTTTTTCAGTTGCCGGTGAACCATATAATGAACTGCTGGGTCGCGTGGGACTCCAGGCGAATGCAGATATCATTATTCTTGGCGGGATGGGCCTGAGGCATGATGATTATTTGTCGTTCCGTCTTTTATTTGAAGAAAGCGGGGTTTTGGGAAAAAGCATCATGTTCATTCATACTGCTGCGGATTCTGTTGTCGAGTGTTTAATGGTTCCGGACCTTTGTCTTACAGTAGGTGAGCAGTTCGCTCTTCAGGGAAAACGGGTGCTGGTTTTGCTGACCGACATGACCGCCTTTGCGGATTCTCTCAAAGAAATTGCTATCACCATGGAACAGGTGCCCTCCAATCGAGGATATCCGGGAGATCTTTATACACAGATGGCCCGCAGATATGAGAAGGCCGTTGATTTTGAAAATGCCGGTTCCATGACATTGCTTGCCTGTGTTACCATGCCCGGAGATGATGTAACCCATCCAATACCTGACAATACAGGGTATATCACCGAGGGACAAATCTATCTTCGCAACCGCCGCATCGAACCATTTGGTTCATTATCTCGCCTTAAACAAATGGTGAACGGTGAAACCCGTGATGACCACCGGGCGATCATGGATACCTGCATTCAACTTTATGCAAAATGTGACGACAGCCGCGAAAAAAGAGAGATGGGATTCGAAATGACCCCATGGGATCAAAAACTTTTAAAATACGGCGATCTTTTTGAAAGACAGATTATGGATCTCAGTTTAAATCTTCCTCTCTTTGAAGCCCTCGACCAATGCTGGCAAGTTCTTGCCAGATGCTTTGAACCCTCAGAAGTGGGAATCCGGGAGGCTGTTACCAGAAAACACTGGCCAAAATAAATACATGTCACATCAGCTTTGGATTATAAATAAAATGGGCTCTTGAGAAAGAAAAACCGAATGAAATATAGCTTTTCAGAAAATGTTTTTGGCAAGGATAGAGGTAAAAGATCATACTTTTTCGTATATCTCCGACCGATAACGCAGCCAAAAACATTTTCTGGAAAGCTATAGTATGAAACGGGAACAGTATGCCAAGACCACGAAAGAAAATTAAATTGACATGGGCGGAGTTACGACAGCAACGAAGTGCTCTGGAACGTTTCGAGCTTTATCTTCCTTTGCTTCAGCTCAAGCAACAGCAGTTGCAATCCGCAATCATTGAGGCCGACAAGGAATATAAAGTCGTGCAAGAAGCTGCCGATGCCTGTGACAAAAAAATGTCTGCATACAGTTCTGTTTTTAAGGATACAGCCGGTGTAAACATAAATGTTTTGTCAGAACCGGAAGACGTAAAAACCGTTATGATAAATGTCGCTGGTATAAAAGTGCCTGTATTTGAATCTGCACGATTCCCCAAAGCCAAATACAGCTTGTTTGCCACTTCGCCATGGGTGGACCATGCATTGTCGGATCAACGTGAAAAAAACTTGAACCTTGTGAAATCAGAAATCATGGAAACCAAATTGAAATTGCTTCGGGGCGAGTTAAAAAAAGTTACTCAATGAGTCAATTTATTTGAAAAAGTCATTATTCCGGAATCAAAAGAAAATATCAGGCGTATTCGAATTGCCTTGAGTGATCGAATGACTGCCGCCGTAGCCCGGGCAAAGATTGCGAAAGAAAAGACAAAAGAGCCCAAAAGGGAAATGAATCCGGAGGTCATCTCATTATGATTGTAAAAATGTCCAAGGTTTTCATTGCAACACGGCTGGACGACAAGGACAGGCTTTTAGCTTTTCTGAGCAAAATAAACCTGATGCATCTGGAGCCAGTCAATCCGAAAAAAGCTGTTGCAGACGAAAATATAACCAGCGCCTTTAATGACATCTCTCTTGCATTGCAAATCTTATCGGCGACCAAACCATCCGGTAGCAGACTTTCCCAGGTTCCTGCTGATGCGGCACGCGAAGCTATTGAACTCCGGAAAGCCATAATTGAAAACCAACGGCGCCTTCTCGAATTGCACCAGAGGATCAGAGAACTGGGAGTATGGGGCAATGTCAGGCTGAGACAATTGGAGAATCTTCGTAAAAGCGGTGTTGAAATTCGATTTTTTATGATTCCTCAACAACAAGCTCACCGTATCCGTGCAGAATGTGCTGAAATTCTTTCCATCCTTTCCGGGAAAAAATTGTTGTTGGCAGTTATTGACCGAAGCGGACAATTTACAATTCCTGAGGGAGCGCAACCTTTACCATTTCCGTCGCAAGATCGTGCTTCGGTTCTTGCCGAAGCCAAAAAGATTGATGCCCAATTGAAACAAAGCCACGATCGCCTGGCACAGCTTGCCACTCTGACCGGGGTTATGAAGAAAGAACAGACACGCCTTGAAAAGGAGATGATTTATATCAAGGCACAACGAAGCGGGATGAACAAGGGCGAAATCTTTGCCCTTCAGGGATGGCTGCCGACGGAAAAGGCGGATAAAATCGGATTACAATTGGCTGGGGATAATTTGCATGCTGCTTTCCACATAAAACCAGTGAAAATGGATGATGTGCCTCCCACGTTAATTCGATACCCTTTTTGGGCAAAACCAATCAAGGGTTTGTTCGACATGCTCGGCACTCTGCCGGGATACCGTGAAATTGACCTTTCACCTTTCTTTATGCTGGCGCTGCCTGCTTTTGCCGCTATGCTGATCGGTGACGCCGGCTATGGCCTGCTGATTTTTCTTGTCGGTCTGTTTTTCTATCACAAGATAGTGCATGTTGCCGGAAAGCCCGCAGCACATATCATGATCATATTCGGCCTGGTAACTTTAGTGTGGGGTATACTTATAGCAAACTATTTCGGTGTAACCCCTGAAACTTTGGCCAAAGGCGGTGGGTTTGTAATATCAACGGAAAAAGGACCGATGGTTGATTACGATACCCTTCGGAAAGCAGATGGTTTTTATGGCCAAATGGCCTGTATGATGCAGTGGGCCTTTCAAGTTATTATATTGCATCGTCTTTTAATGAGATAGCCGTGAAATTGGCAGATGCAGCAACCTGGTATACGGCTGTCCCGATATTAATCTTTGGGCACGGCCTTAATATCGGGCTTGCAGGTGGTGTCGCCGAATTTTTCAGTGCCTGGATGCAGGGTCTGGTTGGGGCCGGTGCATGCCGTGCCCTTTCCGAGGGGGAAGGCAAAGGACTGGTATTTATGATTATTGCTATGGGCATTGTGGAAACCGTAGGCCTCTTTGGGTTTGTATTCCTCCTGCTGGTTTTACCTTAATCTGATATACAGCACAAAATAAGCCAACGCCCTTAATCAAAACCATAGCTTGCTTGGCAAATACTAAAAATTTTTACCTTGATTTTAAATCACAACTATAGTATAAGTATGTTTTATCTTTGAAAATAATTTCTGAGATGGTTTTATTTCTGTCCGGGAGCAGAAGGGCTGTGAATCACGGCCAATCTTGTATTTACCGGACTATATAGGGTGTATAAAAATATTGATGCTTGTGGTTTGAATGTAAACCAAGCAATCAATAGTCGCCCTGGGCAGGCAAAGATTTATGCAAGAAGTTGGAAAAATAAGACAGCAGTTTCTCGACATAATAATTTGTTTCAACCTCAATGGCATCTTGCAACCTTAGAAGCAAGGTGCTTTTTTTATAAGGTCGAACTGATTTATTGAAAAAATGCCTATAAACATTTCGCCCTGCGGCATTTATGGATAATCAGATAGAACCAACATCAGTAGCAAAATAAGGGTGAAGGAGTAAAACATGAATGAAATCGAGTTTGAAGTCGGCGGTAAGTATGAAAACATGAAGGGAACCTATGAAGTACTTTCCATCAATGACGAAACCATGCAGATCCGATGGGAAACCGGTGAGGAGGCCGTCACGGACATTGATTTTCAACGCCGGATCATCGAGCGCATGGAGTTTGAGCAAAATCAGCTTGAGAAAAAGAAAGCCAAGAAGGCTAAAAAAGCAGCAAGCGGCGGTCGTGTTAAGTTTGAAGGCCTCAAGGAAAGTGACTTCTCAAAAAAGATATCAGGCACCATCTGGCGTCGTCGCTCATGCCTGGGAGGCTCTGTCAAAGTTTTTTCAGAATCGGATCGTTTTGATATCAAGTCCTGGTCAATTGCTCGTAAGCCTATGATCCAATGGGCTGATGTGAAACATCGAAATTCCGATATTTTCAGTTATCAGGGCAAGTTTTTTGTTTCTCTGAGTGAAGAAAATCTTTACTGCGGTTACTGTATTGAACACTCCAAAAAAGCCGGCAATAATACAGGGGATTGGGGGCGTTTTTTAAGTTGGCTCATGTCTGAATCAAACGAGCAACACCTAAAGGAACTGGCTTTCGACCGAAACCTGATGATTTGTCATCTCAATAAAGACGGTGAAATTGCCTGGAAAATTCATTCAACCGATAAAAAATGGAAACTGAATAAAAAGGGAGAGGAAAAGGTGGTGGATTCTCTTCCTGAATTTCTGAAAACAGTTTCAGAAGAGTCCCGGCGGGTAGATTTGCAAATCACCAAAAGCATGAACAAAAAAGATGTTGTTGCAAAAGGTGCGAATATTGCTGATGATATATCCGCGATATTCGAAAGCCTGTTTCCCATTTATGAGGCATCTGTGGCTGAAGGCGATTCTGTCTGATTGAATGCATTCTTTTTTTGAGAACATGCTTCTATGAAATTAAAATTGCAGGGCCCGTAAAAATGCACTGCTTTTTTGGTTTTAACTGGGAGACCGAAAAATTGGGTTAAGGAACCTATCATAAAATAATTGCTTTCCGATGGGATATTATGAAGGATAAAATTAAATTAGGGGTAAGCGCTTGTCTGTTGGGACAAAAAGTCCGTTTTGATGGGGGGCATAAACACGACCGTTTTATTACGGATACGCTGGGTCAGTATGTAGAGTTTTTTCCGGTTTGTCCTGAAGTGGAAGTCGGCTTTTCAGTTCCCAGAGAATCCCTTAGGCTGGTGGGTGATCCTCAAAATCCCCGTCTTAAAACCACCAAAACCAATGTAGACCATACGGATCTGATGCTCAACTGGGCGAAAGAAAAGGTTGCTGATCTTGAAAAGGAAAATTTGTGTGGCTTTATTTTTAAAAGCAAATCTCCAAGCAGCGGCATGGAAAGGGTAAAAGTATATTCAGAAAAAGGAATGCCGCAACAGACAGGCATAGGACTTTTTGCACGTGCTTTTATGGAGCATTTCCCGCTTATTCCCGTTGAAGAAGAAGGGCGGCTTCATGACCCGAAACTGCGGGAAAATTTTATTGAATCCATTTTTGCTTTGAAAAGATGGCGCGAAACGGTAGAACAAAACCATTCTTTGGGAGGACTTGTTGATTTTCACAGCCGTCATAAACTTTTTTTACTCGCCCATAGCCCAAGTCACCAGCAAAATTTGGGAAAACTCGTCGCTGATGGTAAAAATTATTCCAAGGATCATCTTTTTTCACAATATGAAAAGCTTTTTCTAGAAGCCCTCAAACTGAAAACCACTTTAAAAAAGAACCTGAATGTTTTGCAACATATTCTTGGATATTTTAAAAAACAACTGTCCCCCGACGAAAAACAGGAAGTACTGGAGATCATCGATCAATATCGAATTGGTAATGTCCCCTTGATTGTCCCTGTGACACTTTTGAACCATTTTATCAGAAAGTATCAGGAACCCTACTTGATGAAGCAGACATATCTCAACCCACACTCTGTGGACTTGAAACTGCGTAATCATGTTTAATCTCAGTTTCAAAACAATGAACCTGGTAAACAAATTGGCCATCCAAAAAGTCCACCAGGTCCATTATATCAAAATCGGCGATAAATTTTTCGCAACTGCTCATTTTCGAAAAGCTATATAAAACAGTGATATCGGCTCGACGCACATCCGGTATTTTAGAAAAAACCCATCAGTGTGTATTCAGGACTATTATCCTCTGCAGGTTTCTTAAAGTTGTCTTTTTGATCGTTGTGTGTACCTTCCTGGTTTATCCACGAAAAAGCATCCTCAAGGGCTTTTTGATAATCGCCAAAAAACCATTCTCTTTTATTTTCAGTTGCTCCGGCATCGGGCTTGGGACGATAGGCAACCAGTCGCTGGTTTGAATTGAGAAGAATAATTTCAATATGTGGGCTTTTCATTGTGGAGAAATTGTAACCATTAATTTTCAATTCTGTAGAGTAACCTTTTGGTTTGTCTTTAAGCTCTTCACCCAGCGCCCTCATGTTTCTCTCATATTCCAGCATCTTTTTAAAAACCATAACGCTTTTTTCTCCTTATGTATGTGATTTTCAGACCGCACCAAGATGTGTGGGAATAAATAACTCAAAACTGAAAGGCATTATAAGTTATAATCGTCAATTGATAAATAGGGGGGAAGATGGATTTAAGGGGGCTTATATCCTGAATGATGATGAGTAAAAAGCCTTAGGGGTATGCAAAAAATCAGTAGGGTGCCTGGCAACTATTTTTCTGAACATCTGTTTTTTTCGAAGTAGGCCCCCAGATCAGCCTTTGAAACTTCTTCCTGTTTGCGGGTTTCGAGGTTTTTGATTTGTAGTGTCCCTTTTTCCAATTCTGAAACACCGCAGATGATCACAAATTTAGCACCCCGACTGATGGCAAAATTGAACTGCCCTTTGAAACTTGTGTCTTCCACCATGCAGATTTCCGTATTGATTCCCATGCAACGAACACGGGAGGCGATTTCAAGGTACTGTTCATCATTGTCTTTTTCAATTCGAAGGACCATCACCTCAGTGACGGTTTGCCTGCTTTTATCTAAAAGGCCAAGGTGAGAAAGAGCGGCAAAAAGGCGGTCAACCCCTATGGAAGTCCCTGTGGCCGGTAGGCTTTTTCCTGTGAAACGCCTGACAAGATCATTATAGCGGCCTCCTGAAAAAATACTTCCAAATTCAGGAGCATCCAAAAGCACGGTTTCAAAAACAGGTCCTGTATAGTAATCCAGTCCACGCGCGATTGAAAAGTCAATATCCACATAACTTTCAGGGATTTTCATGCTTCGGAGATAATTTAAAATCGAACTCAATTCGTCAAGTCCCTCATGGGCAATATCGATTCCCTGAAAAATTTCGCGACATTGAGAAATTTTTTGAGAGTTATCTCCCTTGAGTGATAAAAAAGATCTGATGTTTTCGACACTTTCCGCTGAAAGGCAGGGACTCGGCGAATAATCATCTTCAGGGGGATCCTGAAGTTCTTTTAACACGCGATCCATCCCGATTTTATCCAGCTTGTCCAAAATTCTCATCATTTCCCTTGTGATATCATTTGCGGGGATTTTATCTCTGCCATGTATACCCGTTAGGGTGGCAAGACCGTTTAGAACTTTGCGGTTGTTGATCCTGATTTTAAAATGTTCAACACTCAAGGCTTTCATGGTCAGATACATGAGGGCGACCATCTCGGCATCGGCCATCATGGCCGATGTGCCGGCGATATCGGCATCAAACTGGTAAAATTGGCGATATCGGCCGCTTTGGGGATTATCGGAACGGAATACGGGTCCCACCACCATTCGTCTCCATGGAAGCCGAATGCCTGTTCGTCTTTTGGCTTCATAAGGATTTGCAGCCAGAAGCCTTGCGAAAGGCACTGTGTGGTCAAAAGGCATAGCCAAGGGTTCGTCGTCAGCCCCACTTTTGATATGAAAAATATTTTTTCCGGTATTGCTTGTTTCTCCGGCCAGGGTTTTCAGAAACTCAATTCGTGGCGTTTCTATGGGGTCGAAACCAAATGAGCGAAAAACCCCTTGAATTTTTTTCAGCATGCTTTCCCTGGCCAGGTAATCCGCCGGAAGAAAATCCAGAAAGCCTCCCGGACGTTCAGGTTTAACAATTGTTTCCGACAATGATCTACTCTCCTTTGATATCGCGCTTTAAAATGGCATTGGCATGTGCCGAAAAGCCCTCGTATTCGGCAAATTTTCGAGCGACATCCTTTAGCTTTTCGTAACCTTCCTCGGTAACAAATCCGATTGAACTTCGTTTTAAAAAATCAAATACGGTGACGCAGGAAAACGTCTTGGCGAATCCTCCTGTAGGAAGAATGGCGTTTACACCCAGGGAAAAATTTCCCAGTGTAATGGGAGTACAGGGGCCTATAAGTATTTCTCCTGCATTCTTGATTTTTTGAAGGGCTGCCATAGGATTTTTAACCAGTACTTCCATATGCTCCGGTGCAAATTCGTTTACAAAATCAATAGAGGCATCCAGGTGGGGTGTGATCATGATGCCGCCGTAATTTGAGAATACAGCTTTGCAAAAGTTCTGACGTTCTTCAGGAAGATCATCGATGAGTGAGGGAAGCAGCTCTTTGACCTTTTCAGCAAACTGTTTTGAATGGGTTACCAGAAGAGCCGTGGAATCAGGACCATGTTCAGCTTCGATGAGCAGATCCAGGGCTGCGATTTTCGGATCGGTGGAATCATCGCAAAGTATGATGGACTCACTGGGCCCGGCAGGTGTTCCCACGTCGATTTTTCCGTACAACAAACGCTTTGCTGCTGAAACATAAATATTGCCAGGGCCTATCACTTTGTTGACTTTGGGTATGGTCTCGGTACCAAAGGCCATGGCTGCGATGGCCTGGGAACCGCCTACTTTATAAACATCATGAATGCCGCAGAGTTTTGCCGTGTACAAAGAAGCATCATCTACGCCGCCATCAGGGGTAGGAGGAGTACAGACAATCACTTGCGGCACCTTTGCAATTACTGCAGGGATGCAAAGCATCAGCATCACCGATGGAAAAGACCCCTTGCCCCTGGGCACATAGATGCCCACCGAGGTAATGGGGGTGATTTTTTCACCGGCTAGTATGCCGTCATCGATATGGGTAAACCACATATCATTCGGCATTTGCGCTTCGTGGAATTTTTTGATGTTTTCATAAGAGATTCGAATAACCTCCTTGATTTCCGGCTCCAGATTTTTCTCGGCATATGCAAATTCGGCCTCGGAAACTTTCAGCTCCGAAAAAGACAATTTGACATTGTCAAATTTTTCACAATATTCCAGAATCGCGGCATCTCCTTTATGTTGGACATCATTGATTACAGGCCTGATTGCTTCCTGATACTGTTCAATGTCAATTTCAGAGCGTCTCAGCACTTTTTCAATTTGCTCGCCGGTCATTTTTTCAAGCTCAAAAACGTTTATTTTCATGAATCAAACTCCTGTAAATATTTTTCAAATACGGCGGCAAACTCTTGGGTTTGTTCCAGGTTGCCGACACACATCCTGAAGGTTTTTTCAATCAAAGGCGCAAACATGGGCCTGACCAGGATACCATGCTCTTTGAGATAGCTCACGGCCTGATCCCGGTTTTGTGGAAGGACTAACATAAAATGAGCCGCACCGGGAAAATAACGTATCCTGCGCTCTTTAAAAAAATTTTCCAGAAACGGTTTTGAACGGGTCATCGTTTCTTCCACATATGCTTTCCAGCTCTCAGGGCAATCCAGTTGTGCCTGCGCGGCAATCAGGGAGCATGAGTTTACATCAAAAGGCCCTCGAATTTTATAAAGCTGTGAGATAATTTCCGGGTTTGCAATAACATAACCCAATCTTAAGCCCGCCATGGCAAAAGCTTTGGAAAATGTTCTGGTGATAATAAGATTGGGATAATTTTCAAGCAAACCACAGGAGGTAATCTGAGTATATTCGTAATAGGCTTCATCTACAATAACGGGAATGTTCCGGTATCTTTTGAGGATTTCTTCTATCTGATTCAGCTCAAGTGGTGTGCCTGTAGGATTGTTGGGGTTTATCAGAACAATGAGACCAACATCCGGCGTGATGGCGTCCATAAAAGCCTCAAACGGAAAACGCATGCTTTTTTCAAAAGAAACACCCCGGACGCTTACATTTATTGCTGAGGCGATTTGTGTGAAAATGGGAAACTCCGGACGGGCAATCACCATGATGTGCCCACTTTCCAAAAACGCATGGAGGAGCAATTCAATGGCCTGGTCAGAACCGTTGGTCAAAATGAGCTGGCTGGAATCCACCTGAGCATAAGCACTCAATTTTGACAGGAAGTTTTCATATTCCGGGTACATTTGAATACGGTTTTGGTCAATATAATTTTTAAGGGCTGCTTTGACATGCTCGGGAGGGTCAAGCGTGTTTTCATTTAAGTCCAACCGCAAATATTGACTTCGATTTAATCCTGTCCACGGTGGACTGTAAGGTCCCATGGAAGCGATGTGCGATTTTACCTGTATCATAAATGCATAAATTCCTATTTTTTTAAGCCAGGGTTGCTTTGACTCCGGGTGTAACACCTTTTCGGCGGGGATTGACTGCGAATGCCTTATTGACAGCTTTGCCCAAGTTTTCAAAGATCATTTTCCAACCGCTGTCCGGGTCTATTATATCTTTTACATGCACAACAATGCTGCATCCCAGCCCTCCGGCCAACCCATCGAGAAAGTCATCCAGATCCTCTGAAAAAAGCTCTCCCAACACATTCTGCCCTATAATGAATCTTTTTTGCATGGATACGAAATCACCGTCAAAGGGGATTATTTTCCAGAATTTTCGGCCTTCGATACTGATACCTGTTCGCACAGTTTGTGTTAAAAAATCTTCCACCGTATCAATACTGCATCCTGCCCCGTTAACACCGTATGTCATCATTCTAAGCACAAAAATTTCTTTAAGGGCCCGCCCCAGCACAAGGGCGGTGTCTTCAACGGCCACATGGCTCGAAGATAAAGCTGTGGCATTGAAATCCAAATCCATCGAAAAACCGGCAGCCTGGGAAAATAACCGAAGCAGGTCACAAAATTTTTCCACCCGCACAGAGCCTGAAACATCGAAACGGCATTTGAAAGGTGTTCTTTGGCTGAAGTCCACACCGACCATCACATGACTTTCGGCTGTTTTGCGGATGACTTTTGCCCCATCTACAGATCGTGAAAGGATACTGATATCTCCAGGCATAACGCTTTTTTCAGGAGGANGTGCAGTTTCTGAGTAATGGTAATCGTGCTTTTCGGGAAAAATTTTGCTCATTGCAATCCCAACAGCCCGAAAAATTCCCTCCCACGTATGATGTGGATCCTCAAGATTGCAAACCCGTATCCTCATAAACCCGTCGAGACCTTTGGATAAACCCCGAAGAAGTTTTTCCAATGGAGCACCGTTTGCCAGTTGTTCACATCGCAATGACAAAAACCAGTCAAGATCAATGGAAGCTACCGATTCCAGTTGAAGTCCTGCTGAAGCAGAAAGATCAAGGAGCACCTCAGCACTGCCGTCATCAATCATGCCCATGGCTGCTGTCTGCATTTGATCAGTTTCAAATCGCTTCAACACTTTTCCCATGGATTCGCCCAATAAACGCCAGTCGTTATTGTTCCAAAAAAGATCGACTTCACACCCGAGACGCCAGGCAATGTGTTCGATCATATGGCTTACAAACTCGTTGGGAGTAAACACCTGTTTGGTGGTCACCGGACCTCGATTTAGCTCAATACGGTTGGGTTCAAAGGAAATGTAAACACAATCAATAAAAGGACATGACTCAAGGGAATCAAAATCTGCACTGCCGGTGCAAACGCCGATGGTATAACATCCAGCCGCATCTCCCGCCTCCGCACCCAATAAAGAGTCTTCCACCACAACACAGTGTTGGGGGCCAACACCAAGCAGCTCGGCCGCCAAAAGATAAGTGTCGGGTGCGGGCTTTTTTTCAAGTGTTTTAATATCATTTCCCACAATATGATCAAAATAATCCGCCATGCTTGCTTGAGTGATGATTTTTCTGACATCCTCAGTGGGATTGTTGGAAACCACGACACACTTGAGGCCTCGAACCCTTGCATCAATTAAAATTTCAAGAATACCCGGATTGGTTTCAAAAGTGGTGTTGTTTCGGATATCGTTGTATTTAGGTAAAATAGCATCCAGTTGCTCAGGAGCATGGGATATTCCATAATTTTGCTCCACAAACTCCAGAATTCGCTTCCAGAATTCCGGCGGGTGATAGCCAAAGATGGATCTGATATAATTCCTGGGCAAATGAACCCGGTCACCGAAATATCGTTTCACAAGATCATTGCACACAATGAGATCAAGCCCAAGGGTATCCAGCAAAACACCATCCATATCCCAAAATATCGCTTGGACATTATCCGCCAAATTTATTCGGTCTGCCAAAATCATGACTTATGCTCATTTTCTTTCCGAAGGTTGACCCTTTTTTAAACTGATTATTCAATAAAACCTCTATAAAAACATTCTATGTAACATGGTTTTTGTTTGACATCAACAACTAAAAAAAAGGGAAAAAACGATAAACACACTCCTGCCAAAAAAGCTTGCGTAAAGGTTATTTTGGATGATATATTTATATCTAATATTATTTGAGCTAAAAAATTTATTCGAAGGAGTAAGACAGGATGTCGTTTAACGGTGAAAGTGTTAATCTGGTTCCAATTCCTAATGAAACCAAGGATGTCATCGAAGAAATTGTTTTTCAAATCAGGCGACTGATACAGGCGGAAGAATATCACACCAAGGCATTGAATAAAAAATATCAGGTCAGTTCTCCGCAACTCAATTGTCTTATGGCACTTTATAAATATGGACCTTTGCCGCCATCGCAGATAGCCAGGCATATTTTGGTGGAAAGCAGCACCGTGACAGGAATTATCGATCGCCTGGAACAAAAGGGTTATGTGAAAAGGGTTCGAAGTTCCCGGGATCGAAGAAAAATATTTATAGAATTGACCGATTCTGGCCATATGTTAGCGTCTGATGCCCCTCCGCCGATACAATTAAAGCTTCATGACGGGTTGAAAATGTTGAACCGTCGCGAGCTTGAGACGATCCTGGAAGGGCTCTACATGCTTACCAACCTTTTGGATGTCAAGAAAAACGGATGAAAATTTAATCCTGCCTACCTTTCCCTATATGAAATCGCTCAAGTTAGGGACGTGGTAAGATTAAAATCCGGTCCTCATTTTACGGAAATGGTTTCTCCTGCTTTTGGGACAAAGGCGTTGTATTTTTTTTGGGTGAGATGATTCGCAAAGGCCAGGGAGTGTTCTTCTTCACCATGGACCAGTGCAATGCGTTTGATATCCAGATTGGACTCATTGAGCCACCGGGTCATTTCCTCCTGGTCGCCGTGGGCGCTGAATCCGCCGAGCGTCACAATACGGGCCTTCAGGGGATATTCTTTTCCTAAAAACTTAAGCATAGGAGGCTTNCCTTTTTTACCCNCTTTTTCATACGCTTTTCCTTTTTCAAGGAGTCTTCGCCCAAGAGTATTTCGGGCCATATAGCCCACAATGAGGATNGTGGTATTGTCTTTATGGATTTTGTGGCGCAGGTGATGTAATATTCTTCCGGCTTCGCACATACCTGATGCGGAAATGACGATATGAGGGGNTTCATCCCGGTTGAGTGCCATGGACTNTTCAACAGATTGAACAAATTGAATCTTGTCGAACATGAAAGGATTTATGCCTTTTTCCAGAAATGTTTTGTGGGCATCCCGGTCGTATAATTCCGGATGCTCACCGAAAACCTGGGTGATTTTTGTGGCCAGGGGACTGTCAACATAGATTGGAATTTGTGGTGCCAGTTTTTCATTGTAGATTTCATGAAGAACATAGACAAGTTCCTGGGTGCGCCCGAAAGCAAAGGATGGGATCAATACCGTGCCCTGTTTTTCGGCGGTTTCGTTTAAAATCCTGGCAAGGCGGGGCTTTAAATCCGCTATCGGTTCATGGATTCTGTCGCCGTAGGTGCTTTCCATGAGCATTAAATCGATTTTCCGATCCGATTCCTCGAAATCCATGGTTGGATTTTTTAAAATGGGTCTGTCAAAGCGCCCGATATCACCAGTATATCCCACCGTTAGGTTTCGGCCATTTTCCTGAAGTTTTATGATGGAAATAGCAGAACCGAGAATATGACCGGCTTCATAGAGCGTGCATGTCAGATTTTTTCCCACCGTGATTGGCGTTCGATATGGGTAACTGTCAAAATAGCTCAGACATTGCTCCGCATCGGCCATCGTATAAAGCGGTTCCACATGTTTAAGCTGATGTTTTTCAATTAAAGTGTCGATTATCTCCTGGTCCAGTTCCTGACGATTTTTTTTCAGGATGGCTTTGATTTTTTCCAAGGGTTGCTTTTGGCCTTTTACTTTTTTTGATGATGATTCCAATTTCATTAAAAAAGCCCTGAGACACTTGTAGTTAAGGTAGGCTGCATCTGATTCCTGAATTTTGCCTGAATCCGGAAGCATATAACTGCAAGCATTCGCCGTAGCCCTTGTGGATAAAACCCTTCCAAAAAAGTCAGTTTTGGTCAAAAGAGGGATTCGGCCGGAGTGATCCATGTGAGCGTGAGACAAGATAATGTTGGTAATAATTCTGGGGTCAAAGGGCAAAACCAGATTTTTTCGGTTCGTTTCCTCCCTTTTTCCCTGAAACATACCGCAATCCAACAGGATATGATCTTTTTCCGTAGTAATCAAATGCATTGAACCGGTCACTTCCCTGACAGCGCCATAAAATGTAACGTGCATACCACAATCCTTTCTTATAGCCGACATTTGACAGATATTACTCGATGTTCAGGTTGCTGCTATTTATCCGCACTTTTTAATGAGCTAAAAACCACGCACCTACATCTATAGCATGTAATTTTAAAAAATAGGAGCACGGATTGTCCCTTGCAATAATGAGAGGATTCTTATAATCTTATAAATCTGAAAGTATGTTGAGCTGTCAAATCATGGACAAAGGAAATGCGGAGGCAAGTATGTCGGATTTTAATAAGAGTGTTCTGGTATTGGGAGGTGGCGTAGCGGGACTTTCAGCAGCAAAAGCGTTGAGTGAAAAAGGTGTAGCGGTTCATCTGGTGGAAAAAAACAACCATTTGGGGGGCAGCGCTTTGGACTGGGCCTGTATGGCCACCAAGACATGTGAAAATTGCGGTGCCTGTTTGGCCGGCGGACTGGTGGATCAGGTGCTCAAACAGGAACATACTTCAATTTATACGCAAACGCAGCTTTCCGGGCTTGACAGAAATGAGGGCGGGTTTGAAGCGGTTTTGGAGGGTGATTCTGCCGAGAGGCTGTCGGTGGATGCAGTGGTTATGGCAACCGGATTTTTACCGTTTGATCCATCCGGCTTAAAATCCTTGGGATATAGGCAGCATGAAAAAGTTATAACTACTGTGGAACTCAATGAAATGCTGAAAACAGGCAGGATTTCAGAATTGATTCCGGAGAAAAGTTCTCCTGAAATTGCTTTTATTCAATGTGTGGGGTCTCGAAATCGTAAGCTGGATCGAAACTACTGTTCGCAGGTCTGCTGTAAAATTTCGCTTCGCCATGCCAATAAACTTCTTCATCTCTATCCTCAAGCCGATATAACAGTGCTTCACATGGATTTGCAGATTATCGGAAAGGAATTCCGGGCCTTTACCGAAGCCCTGGGAAGTCGGGTAAAGCTTGTCCAAGGTGTTGTCGCAGAAATTGTATCTGGCAGACAGGAAAATAAGCTGACGGTTTTTCATGAGGATAAAAATGTCGGAGTTAGATCAGCTCGTCATTTTGATCTCATTGTTTTGTCTGTCGGTTTGTCATCGATTGAAAATGCCGGTGAATTGTCGCTTAAACTGGGTGTCAAACCTCATTTGTGGGGATTTTTGAGCCTAAGTGAAACCGACTTTCTCAGGGGGATTTATGCGGCGGGAACCGCATGCGGTCCCATGAGCATTGTGGGTGCTGTTAACCAGGGCCAGATAGTGGCATCCCAAATTATCCAGGACTTCAACCTGGCCGATGATACACTAAAAAAGATGCAGGTAGCAGTGGTGGGAGGTGGAAATGA
>SL_3KL_010_SEDDRAFT_10001333_pt1 | contig 22282 bp, 33 predicted proteins | sample SodLakKL_010_SED_2_FD_10381 | JGI IMG/M metagenome (IMG submission 10381) | reverse complement strand
TGATTAACTGGATCTAAGTCTTCCATTAGTATTTGAAAGATTTGATCATCACCTTCATAATAAAGGCAAGTGTCATCAAAGTCTGGATCTTCATTTTCTTGACTAAAGCAAACTCCACGACTAGTAATTGGCTCTCCACCCGGGTTAATGATTTCACCACCGACTAAAGCTGAGCTTTCTTCAATGTCTTCTGGTTCAAGAGTTTCTACTTTTGGAATACCACGTAGAGTTTCAAAACTTTGAGTTTTGCCATATGCAGAGTCAATTTCGTTGACTGCATAGGCACGAAGATAGTAGTTAGTTTCAGGGTCCAGTTCTTCAATTATGACTTCAAAAGGATTGTTATCTCCTACTGCTTCAATACAGTTGCTTTCTTGATTTGGAAACAGACTGTCTGTAGCAAAGCAGATACCCCTTGAAATAACTGGACTGTCACCTTCATCATGGATTAATCCTTGACCAACTGCAGAGTTGTAGGTGATGTCTTTTGCTTCTAGGGTTTCAACATCAGCTAATCCTTCAATAGTTATAAATTCAACTGTTTCTCCATAAGAGATGCCAACTTTATTTTCAGCGAAAGCTCGAAGATAATACTTCGTTTCTGGCTCCAATTCTTCAACTAGAAGTTGGAAGGATTCAGAGAGGGTTTCATCTTCTAAACAGTCATTTGATGTTGTAGGGTTGATGTTAACACTTGAGTAGCAAACCCCTTGAGATTCAATAGGGTGGCTACCTGAATCTAAAATAACACCACCAGCTAAAGCGGTAGTAGCAGAAACTTCATCAATTTCTTTAGTTTCCACAGTCGGAGCAATGGATTCAGGAATAAGTTCTTCTTCATCTTTTTGGCAAGATATCATTGTAAAAATGATAGCTATAGCCAAAATGCCGATAAGTAAGGGAAATAAAATTTGTTTTTTCATGGCTTTATATTTTAAGGTTTATATTTTAAAGAACTAAAACTTAATATATTGTATCAAATTTTAGAGCTTTTGTCAATATTAAAATTGTTGATATTGCCAAAATTTATATAAAAAAATATTTAATTCCTTAATTAATGTCTTTTTTACAATTATCCTTTCCTGATTGCTAGCTAGAAAACGAAATAGCTTGACTGCATTTTCTGATAATTGGTATAAATCCCTATTTTCATATTTACTTTGACAATTACTACACAGCAAACTACCAGTATTAAAATTAAAAAATTGTTTTCCTGATAATAATTTTTTTTGACAGGATTGACAGTTTTTGAAATTAGGTAAATAACCTAGTATATCTAAAAAACGAATCATCCACAGAAGGAAGAGATATTCAATATCTTCTTCTTTGGACTCCTCTAGTTTTCTTAGCCATATAAGTAAATAATTAAATAATTTTTGATCAGCTTCATTTTCTTTAATTGAATGATTGAATATATTTAATGCCCTACCAGCGGTTTGCAATTTATTATATGAGTTTTTTATTTGATAAAATGATTCTTTAGTCTTAGAGCTAGCTAAGTAACTAATAGCTTTTGTGGGAATTATTAAAGATTCAACTAAGGTTAATGGCTCAATATGCGAACTTAACTTAGCTTTAAATTTTTTAGCTCCTCTGGCAATAGTTACTTGCTTGCCATGATTTTGGGTATATAGATTAACTAAAACATCATTTTCTTTAAAGTCACGTCGACTAACAATAATGGCTAAATTAGTCATATTTATTTTTTTCAAAATAACTTTGTAAAATCAAGGATGCAGACAATGAGTCTCTATCGGCTTTATCACGTTTTTTTCCACTCAAAGACATACTAGCTTTAGTAGTTAATCTTTCATCAACTAGCTCAATTTTTTTATTAACTTTATTTCTTAAATTAAGTAAAAAATTATTGAAATCAGGATCTAAATCTTTATCATTACTTAATTTTAAGGGTTTTCCTAGAACTATTATATCAATGTCTTCCTTTTTTATTATATCTAAAACTTCTGATAAATAATTAACCACCTTAAATGGCAAAGCTAACTGAGTTTCACTATCAGCTAAAGCCAGACCAATTCTTTTTTTTCCCCAATCAATACCTAAATAATTCATTATTTTAAGGTTAATATTTGACACTTATCTTTTAAAACTACTAAGCTATGTTCAAAATGAGCACTTATTTTTCCATCACTGGTTAAAGCTGTATATCCATTATCACTCAGCTTTACATCTTCACTACCTAAATTAATCATTGGTTCAATGGCAATAACCATTCCCTCTTTTAGTTCTAAATTAGAAGATGATTGTGGGTTTATTTGGTAGTGAAATATATCAGGTGGCTCATGGGCACTGTGACCAAGTCCATGGCCAACAAAATCTTTTACAATTCCAAAATTATATGGGCTGACAATTTTTTCAATTTCTTTTCCGATTTGATCTAAATACACTCCTTCTTTTACTATATTAATAGCGGCTTGCATGGACTCTTTAGTTACTTTAAGCAACAAGCTAGCTTCTTTAGATATCTTACCAACCCCAATAGTCTTACAAGTATCAGTATAGAATCCACCAAGTTTTGAAAAAGGATTTTTAACTAAATTATATTTTGAGCGAAGTTCTTCTTTTGCTGGCCACTCCATACCAATATCTAAATCAACAATATCACCAGATTTTAGTATTCTATCAGGCAAGGCTGAACCATGAACTACTTCATCGTTTATTGAAACACATAAGGCTGATGGGAAGAAAATATTATCAGGTAAGGGATAATTTAAAAAAGCTGGACGACCACCAGCTTGAGAAATTTTTTCATTGGCTATTTTTTCTAAATAAGCAGTAGAAATACCAGGTTTCACTTCTTTTAGTAAATCATCTAATATAACAGCTAGTATTTGTCCACCAATACTTAAAACCTTTATCTCTTCTTTTGATTTTAATTTGATCATAGATAGTTATTATATCAATTTATGACTAAAATTAACAACCAAAGCGTCTTTTTCTGTGGTAAAAACAATCAACTGCCTTTAGAAAATCCTTTTTAGAAAAATCTGGCCAGTATTTGTCAATAAACAATAACTCAGAGTATGCAGCTTGCCAGAGTAAAAAACCTGACAATCTTTTTTCTCCAGAAGTTCTAATTATTAAATCAGGATCAGACATGTCTTTCCCATATAAATGATGCTTTATATCTTCTTCATTTATAGCTTTTTTACTTTTTTTATTAGCAATTATATGATTTACTGCATCCACTATTTCTAAACGTCCGGAATAATTAATACATAAATTTAAAATTCCTTCTTTGTTATTTTTAGTAAGCTCAGTGGCCTTTTTAATAGACTTTTGAAGTTTTGTTGATAATTTTGAAACTCGTCCAAAAACATTAACTTTGATTTTTTCATCATGTAATCTTAAAACATCATCATTGAAAGCTTCAATAAATGCTTGCATAAGAAAATCAACCTCTATTTTAGGTCTTTGCCAGTTCTCAGCTGAAAAAGCATATAATGTTAAAATTTTAATATTAGCCTCCTTACACCACTTAACCACCTTTTCTACATTCTCTCTGCCAGCTTGATGACCCTCATATGATTTTAAACCCTTCTCTTTTGCCCAGCGACGATTACCATCCATAATTATAGCTAAATGTTTTAGTTTTTTAGACATATAAAGAAAAAAACTCAGCTAGTTTAAAAACAGCTGAGTTGTTGCTTAGTAATTATTTAAAAATTTAAATGCCATCGTATTTTCTCATAGTTAATTGTGATTCAATTTGCTTTACCACCTCAATTACTACTGATACAACGATTAAAAGACTGGTACCACCAATTGCTAGGGCTTGAATGCCAGTAAAATAACGCATTATTAAAGGCAAAATTGCAATTATACCTAAAAATAAAGCTCCGGCTAAAATTATGCGATGGGAAGTATAACTTAAATACTGACTAGTATGTGGACCGGGTCTAATTCCTGGAATAAAACCACCTTGTTTTTGTAAATTTTCAGCAATTCTGTCTGGTTTGAAAACCACTTCTGTATAGAAAAATGTGAAACCAAATACTAATAAGAAGTAAATAATTCCGTAAATTAATTGATTATCAAAGGCTGATATCACAAACTGAGATAAATTAGCTATCCAAGCAGATTTAGCGTGAACAAAAAATTGAGCAATCATAGGAGGAAATGTTACTACAGAAATAGCAAAAATGATTGGCATTACTCCGGCCATATTAACACGCAAAGGCAGATGAGTTGAGGAACCACCCATGGTTCGACTACCTCTTATTTGTCTAGCATATTGCACAGGAATTTTTCTTTGTCCTTCATTTATCATAACTACAGAAACAATAGTAACAAGAGCAATAACTACAAAACCAATTAGAATTTGAATTTGACTCATATCAAAGCTAAGAACAACTTGAGAAACCTGCTGTGGAAGTGCGGAAATAATACCAGCAAAGATTAAAAGTGAAATACCGTTGCCAATTTTTTTCTCAGAGATTAACTCACCTAACCACATAAGGAAAATTGTGCCAGCAGTAATTGTTAGAATTGCTAAAGCTAAATCAATATTAGAAATATCTCCCAGTATTGCCCCACTGGATTGTCTAAGTAGTGTAATCATACCATATGATTGAATAGCCGCCAGTGGCACTGTAGCCATTCTAGTCCAGCGATTAATTTTTGAACGACCTGATTCTTCTTTTTGCATTTCCTCAAGTTTTGGTACAATCATACCTAAAAGTTGGAAAATAATAGAGGAAGTAATATAAGGAGCTACTCCCATCATAACAATGGAGAAGTTTTGCATTCCGCCACCAGAAAAAATATTCATGAGTCCTAGTACTTGATTGGATTGAAATAAGTCATGTAGGGCAGCTGAATCTACACCAGGAATAGGAATATGAGCAGCTAAACGGAAAATAACAAGCATTCCTAAAACAAACAATATTTTATTGCGCAAATCCTTAGCTTTCCAAATTTGTAAAATTTTATTAAGCATAATTTATATTACTTTATTTGCTCTTTTAAGGTTTGACTCATCAAAATTTCTTCAAATTTTACTTTAACTTTTAATTTTTCTTTTCCTAAAATTTTAACTGGTTTATCTATTCTTTTAATTAATTTCCTTTTAAATAAATTTTCCGGATTAACTACTTCTTTGTCTTTAAAATTTTGGTTGATAATTTCAACACTTAAAACCTGATTTTTAGGTTTAGGTGATTTAAAGCCACGAAGTTTTGGGGTTTGTTTTATTTGTTGCTTTAAACCAAGTCTTTTTAAATTAGATACACCTGAGCGGGATTTTTGTCCTTTTTGCCCTTTACCACTATAGGTACCATGACCACTAGCATTACCTCGGCCAACTCTTTTTCTTGACTTTTTAGACCGACTAGCTGATTGTATATTATTAATTGATAACATATTTATTTATTCTTATTCTTATTATTATCATTGTCTAACTTTTTTTCATTTTTGTCTAGTTGTTTTTCTTTTTTTTCAATTCTTTTTAAACTAGATAAAGCTAAAATAGCACATTGTGCATTATTAATTTTATTATTAGTTCCTAAAATTTTACTAGTAACATTTTTGATACCAGCTAAATCTAGAATTGGACGAATAACACCACCAGCAATAACACCTTTACCTTTACTGGCTGGTTTAAATAATAATCTAGCGGCACCAAATTTATGACGAACTTCATGAGGAATTGTTTCGTTGATAATTGGCACTTTAATTAAATTTTTCTTAGCTTTATTAACTGCCTTATTAACAGCAATTGTTACATCAGCTCCTTTGCCAATTCCTACAGCCACACTGCCTTTTTTATCACCAATTACAACACATACGCGAAAAGTCATTCTTTTACCACCAGCCATAACTCTAGTTACACGAGCAACATCTAAAATTCTTTGTTCAAAATCATCTTTGGCTTCCCTTCTTGGTTTTTTTCTTTTATCAAATTTATTTTTTTGATTTTTTTCTGTCATATTTAAATATATTAAAATTCTAAACCTTTTTCTCTAGCAGCATCAGCAATTGCTTTGACTCGTCCATGATATCTATAGGCTGATTTATCAAATACTATTTTTTTGATTTTTTTATCAATTGCTTTTTTAGCTAATAGCTCACCAAGCTCTTTGGCTTGTTTTAAATTATTGCCATCCTTAGACTTTAATTCACGACTATGTGCAGAAACTAAAGTTATTCCTTTTAAGTCATCAATTATTTGTAAATAAAAGCCACGATTTGATCGAAAAACACTTAATCTAGGACGATCACTGTTTCCTTTAATTTTAGCTCTTACCCTTTTTTTTCTTCTCTCTTTAGTAGCTATTTGTTTTTTTAATTTGGACATAAATTTAAAATTATTAAGCTTCTTTAGCTGCAGTTTTACCAGCTTTCTTAATTATTATTTCATCTGAATATTTAATTCCTTTTCCTTTATATGGCTCAGGTGGACGAAAACTTCTTATTTTTTGAGCAGTTTCACCGAGTAATGCTTTATCAATAGAGTTTAAAGTAATTACATTGCCTTCAATATTTGCACTTACCGCTTCTGGTAACTTGTAATCAACAGGATGAGAAAAGCCAAGGTTTAATTTTAAGGTATTGCCATCTAAAGTAGCTCTGTATCCTACACCATTGACTTCTAGTTTTTTTTCAAAACCCTCAGTCACTCCAATCACCATATTTTTAATCAAGGCATGAAACAAACCCCAAAAAGCTTTAGATTTTTTAGATTTATCTTTAATTGATAAGACAATCTCAGTATCTTTTAAATCTAGCTTAACAATTGGTGATACATTCAATTGTAATTCTCCTTTAGGGCCTTTAATTTCTAAATAGTTATTTTCAAATTTAACTGTAAGCCCTTCTGGTAATTTTATTGGTAATTTTCCTAAACGTGACATAAAGATTATAATTAATAAATTTCTCCGATCAGCTCACCGCCGATACCTTGTTTTTTAGCTTTAGAGCCAGTCATTAAACCAGCAGAGGTGGATATAATAACCATTCCTTGATTATTTAAAACCGTAGGAATTTGCTCTTTATTAACATAAATTTTAACACCAGGTTTTGAAATTCTCTTAATAGAGCTAATGTGAGGACGTTTATTTCTTTGATATTTTAAAACTATTTTTAACTGATCAAAACCTGCCCGTTTGGTTTTTAAACCACCGGGTATAACTTCCACATCAGCTAGCCATTTTTCTTTAACTAAAATCTGGGCAATAGCTAATTTTACTTTGCTCATTGGTAATAAAATTTCTTTTTTACCAACGGCGGAAGCGTTTCTAATTCTTGTAAACATGTCTGCGATTGGATCGGTCATATTGATTTAAATAATAATATTTTTGATAAATTTTACCAACTAGATTTTTTAACGCCGGGTAAATCGCCGTTATCAGCTAGTTCGCGAAAACAAATACGGCACATGTCAAAATCTCGCATATAACCTCTATTTCTACCACAACGCCAACAACGATTGATTTTTCGTGTACTATATTTTGGTTTCTTTTTTGCTTTTACTATTAGGGCTTCTCTGGCCATATAATATAAATTAATTAATAATTAGTCTTTTTTAAATGGAAAACCTAGCTCCTTAAAAAGAGCTAAAGCTTCTTTTTTGTTTTTAGCTGTAGTGTCTAAAGAAATCTCTAGGCCAAAAATTTTATCTAAATCCTCAACACCAATTTCTGGGAAAGCTACATGCTCTTTGAAACCAATTGTTAAATTTCCAGTTCTATCTATATTTTTAGCATCAATTCCTCTAAAATCTCTTACACGAGGAAAAGTGATATTCACTAATTTCTCAACAAAATCATACATTCTTTTTCCACGCAGTATTACAGAGGAAGCAATAATATTGCCTTCTCTTACTTTAAAAGCTGAAACTGATTTTTTAGCTGGATTCATCTTTGGTTTTTGTCCGGTAATTTTTTGTAATGATTTATCTACATTTTCTACAAAATCTTTTTCTTTAAATCTTTTACCAAAACCAACATTTACAACAACTTTGTTTAAACGTGGTACCAAATAATTATTCTTAAGCTCTAATTCTTTTTTTAGCTTTGGTAATATTTTTTTATTATAATTTTCTTTAAAAGTCATATAAATTAATTTATTCAATTATTGCTTGACAGCGACGACAATAGCGATGCTTTTTCTCTTTTTTATCATCTTTTTTAATTATTTTATAAGCCACACGAGTGGGTTTTTCACATTGTGGACAAATTAAAGCAACATTTGAGGCGTTTATAAAACTAGGGAATTCAATTCTTTGCCCTTTTTCATTTTCTTTTTGTGGTCGTAAATGCTTAATTAAAATATTTAAACCCTCTACGCTTAAGCGATTTGATTTTGGCATAACTTGTAAAACCTTGCCACTTTTGCCTTTATCTTTACCAGCTAGGATTATTACTTTGTCATTTTTCTTTATTTTCATAATAAAATTTTATTAAATTAAAGGACCTCAGGTGCCAGTGAAGCAATTTTAACAAAACCAGCTCGTCTAACTTCACGAGGTACTGGACCAAAAATTCTTGTTCCCTTAGGGTCTTTTTTATCTTTATCAACTATTACCACGCAGGCATTTTCATTAAATCTCAAATAGGTGCCATCGGAGCGACCAATTTCTTTCCTAGTTCTCACAATTACAGCTTTAACTATATCACCTTTTTTAATAGCGGCATGTGGCACTGCTTGTTTAACAGCGGCGGTAATAATATCGCCAACTCTAGCATAACGACGGCGATAGCCACCTACTACTCTAATACATTGAACTATTTTAGCGCCGGAATTATCAGCAACTTTTATTTTACTTTGTACTTGAATCATAGAAAAATATTAATTAAGAACTCGCCACTTTTTAGTTTTACTCATTGGACGACATTCAATAAATTTTACCCAATCACCGACTTTAGCTTCATTTTTTTCATCATGAACTTGATAACGACGACTTTGGGTATATCTTTTTTTATACTTAGGATGAACTTTAACCGTTTCAACTGATACAACTATCGTTTTATCACCCTTAGTACTTTCAACTTTAGCGTTGAATACTTTACTAGTTTTTTCTTTTGTGTTTTTTTCTTCCATATTATAAAATTAATCTTTTTTTTGACTAATAGTTAAAATTTGAGCAACTTCTTTTCTAGTTAATCTAATTTCTCGCACATTTTTTAACTGTTTATTGGAATCTTTAAATCGTAATTCTCTTAGCTTCTCTCTTTTTAAATCTAAAAGTTCCTGTAATTCTTCTTTAGTTTTTTTTTGTAAATCTTTTATTTTCATATTCTTATAGTTTAGAAATAAATTTAGCCTTCAGGGGTAATTTATGAGCAGCTAAGGTTAAGGCTTTTTTAGCTGTCTCTTCATCAAGTCCCTCCACTTCAAACATAACTGTGCCAGGCTTTACTACAGCAACATAATGATCAAGCGCACCTTTTCCTTTTCCCATAGGCATTTCTCCACCATGATTAGTTACTGGCTTATCAGGAAACACTCTAATCCACAATTTACCATTCTTTTTAATATATTTAGCGATTACTCGTCGAGCTGATTCAATTTGTCTAGAACTTACCCAACACTCAGTAATGGCTTTTAATCCATAGCTTCCGAAACTAATAGTTAAAGATCGGCTAGCTTTTCCGCCACGACGTCTTTTGTGCTCTTTACGATATTTAGTTTTTTTTGGCATCAACATATTACTTTCTTTATTTTGTAGTTTTAGCTTCTAAGACTTGACCTTTTTCTTCTTCTTTTTTATCAAAAACCTCTCCTTTATAAACCCAAACCTTTATTCCAATAGCACCATAAGTGGTATTAGCAGCACCACGAGCATAATCAATATCAGCTCTTAACGTATGAAGTGGTACCTTTCCTGACACTAACTTTTCACTACGAGCAATTTCAGCTCCATTTAAACGACCAGCTACAACCACTTTCACACCCAAGGCTCCGGCTCTTTCCGCTTTATTAATAGTTTGCTTCATTACTCTTCTNAAAGGCATTCTTTTTTCAATATCAAGGATCATTGATTGAACTAAAATTTGTGCTGATAAATGAGGTTTNGCTACTTCTTTAATATTTAAATTAATCTCACTGGGTCTAAAATTCTTTAAAAATTTTCTNTGAAGTTTCTTCTTTAGATCTTCCACTCCACCGCCACCACGACCAATTAACAAACCTGGACGAGCAGTATGAATATCAANAGTAATTTTATTTAAACTACGAGCAATTTCAACTTTATCAATCCCTGCTTCTCTCATTTCTCTAATTAAATACTTACGAATACCAACATCTTGTTGAACATTTTTTATATAATTTTTACCACTTTCAAACCAGGTTGAAGGCCAGGTTTTAATTACGCCGAGACGTAATACTTTTGGATTTACTTTTTTTCCCATATTTATAATTAATAATTGATTATTTAACCACTTTTGCGTCTAAAAACTTTTTCTGCAAAACCAGAGCCAACTGATTTATCTTTAGCTTTCTCTTGAGCATCAGGCTTTTCTGTTGGTTTGGAAATTTTTTTGTCTGTTTTCTCAGAGGATTTATCAGTCTTTTTTCCCATATCATCTAATTTAACTGGGTCATCAGCTTTTACCTTACGACTTTCCTTTTTACCACTATCAACTATTTCTGTTAAAATTAAGCTAATTTGACAAGATCTTTTTCGAATTTCAGTGGCTCTACCAAAGGCTCTAGGCATCCATCTTTTCATAGTAATTCCTTCATCAACTTTAATTTCTTTAATTTTTAAATTATTTTTGTCTAAACTAAAGTTATGCTCAGCATCAGCTAAGGCGGTTTTAATTAACTTATAAACTGGCAAGCTAGCTTTTTTTTGGGTAAATTTTAATTGATTTAACGCTTGATCAACAGGCATTTTTCTAATTAAATCTGCCACTAATCTTACCTTTCGAGCAGACATTCTTAAATTTTTGACTTTAGCTTTTATTTCCATATAAATAATTTAACAACTTATTTAAAACTATTTGGCTTGAGTTTTAGCCATTTTTCCTCCATGATTAACAAACTTTCTTGTCGGAGCAAATTCACCTAAACGATGACCAACCATGTTTTCTACAATATATACCGGGATGTGTTGTTTGCCATTGTGAACGCTAATGGTAAAGCCAACCATTTCTGGAGTAATTGTACAAGCTCTATCCCAGACTTTAATAACAGTTTTATCACCCGGTTTTAGATTTTGTATTTTTTTCAATAATCTTAGATTCACGTATGGTCCTTTTTTTAAACTTCGACTCATATTTTATATATTTAATGATTTAATTTATTTTCTTCTTTTTTTAGTACGTCTTTTAACAATTAACTTATCAGAAGCTTTTTTTCGACGAGTTTTAACTCCATAAGCATTTTTACCCCATTTAGTTTTTGGATATTTCAGACCAATTGGTTGTTTTCCTTCACCACCACCGTGAGGATGATCATTAGGATTCATAGCGGTTCCTCTAACAGTTGGTCTCCGACCTAGGTGTCGGCGTCTTCCAGCACTACCTAAGGAAATATTTTTTTTATCCGGATTACTTGATTGACCAATTGTACATAAACATTCTTTTCTAATCCTTCTAATTTCACCACTTGGTAATTTAATTTGAGCATATTTACCTTCAACGCCCATATTATAAGCAATATTACCAGCTCCACGAGCAAGAATTGCACCTTTACCTGGTTCTAACTCTAAATTAAAAATAGCTACACCAGCAGGGATATTTTCTACCACAGTAGCATTACCAATTTTAATTTCTACCGGCTTTTTTGAACTTATTACTTCATCATTAACTTTTAAATTAACAGGCGCAATTATATATCTTTTTTCACCATCAGGATAATTTAATAATGCAATTCTAGCTCCACGGTTTGGATCATATTCAATACTTACTACTTTAGCGGGTATATCAAATTTATCACGTTTAAAATCAATTAAACGAATATTTCTTTTAGCTCCACCACCACGATGTCTAATTGTGGTTTTTCCTTGTGAATTTCTACCACCAGTTCTCTTTTTGTTTGTTACTAATCTTTTTTCTGGACTAGTTCTTGTAATATCAGAAAAATCATCAAAAGTAGCATGACGTCTTCCCGGAGTATTAGGTTGTACTTTTTTAATTCCCATATTTATATAAATTAAACACCTTCGTATACTTGAATTTGTTGATCTTTAGCAAGAGTTATAATAGCTTTTTTATAATCTTTTCTTTTTCCTTTAATTCTACCCCGTCTAACAGTTTTTCCTTTCATTTTTATAATATTTACTGCCAATGGTTTAACACCATAAACAGTCCAAATAGCCTTAACAACTTCTAATTTATTAGCAGAATTATCAATCAAAAAAACATATTTATTCTGAGCTCCTAGATCAGTAGCTTTTTCAGTAACTAAAGGCTTAACTAAAACACGATATGCCCCTTTATAGCGACTATCTGATTTTTTTTCTTTAACTGATTTCTTTAACTCTTCTTTTTGATAGAGTTGTTTCATGCTTTCCTTCTTTTTGTCTTCAATTTCAGTCTTTGAATCTTCAGTTTTTTTATTTGCTTTTTTCTTAAATAAAGCCATATTTTTAATCTTGATATTTTTTCTCTAAACTGTCAATTGCTGATTCAGTTAGCAGTAAATAACGATATTTTAATAAATCTAAAATATTAATATTTTCTAAATTGATAATTTTAACTCCTTCTAAATTTCTTCCTGAATATTTTAATTTCTCATTTTTACTATCATCAATAACTAAAATATTTCTTCTTTTGGTTTTTAAAACCTTATCTTCTAAATTAGTCAGCATTTGATCAAATTGCTTGGTTTTGAAATCTTTAAAATCAAACTTATCCACTATTATCATAGCCTTTTCTTTAAATTTATCTGACAAAACCATAAGAAAGGCTTTTCTTTTCATTTTCTTATTAATATCTTTTTTAAAATTTCTATCTTTAGTCGGACCAAAAGTTACACCACCACCTATCCAAATAGGAGATCGATTTGAACCAACTCTAGCTCTTCCAGTTCCCTTTTGTCGCCAAGGTTTTCTTCCACCACCTCTTACTTCACTTCTGTCTTTAGTGTGAGCTAATACTTGTCTGGAATTATTAAGTTGCGCTACCATAGCTTGATGAATCAGAGCAGTTTTAGCTTCAACAGCAAAAACCTTAGGAGACAGTTTCTTCTCCTTTAAATCTTTTCCTTCTTGATTCAAAACGGATATTTTAGTGGACATATTAATAAATTAATTATTTTTCTTCTTTTGGTTTCTCTTCTTTTTTCTCTTCACTTTTCTTTTCTTCTTTTGGTTTTTCTTCTTTTTTCTCTTCACTTTTCTTTTCTTCTTTTGGTTTTTCTGTTTTTTCTTCTTTATCTTTAAATTTCATCTCACCTTTAGTTTTAATAGTAAGCCAAGAATTCGTTGCTCCTGGCACAGCTCCCGCAATATAGATAATACTATTTTCTTCATCAATTTTTATAATTTGTAAATTCTTTACAGTTACTTGATTACCACCCATTCTTCCTCCCATTTTTACGCCCTTAAAAACTCGAGCTTGACCCATTGAACCAATAGAGCCAGGCATACGTAGTTGATCCTTGTTACCATGAGATTTATTACCACCAGCAAAACCGTGTCGTTTAACTACTCCTTGGAATCCCTTACCCTTACTTAAACCAACGACATCTACAATTTCATTTTCTTGAAATGAAGAAATATCAATAATTTGACCAGTTTTAGCTGAAGTTTGATCTTCTAATCTGAGTTCTTTAACTAAAGCTGGTTTTAAATTTGCTTTCCTAAAATGTCCAAGTTGAGCTTTTTTGATATTTTTTTCTTTTCTACTACCACTGCCAATTTGTAGGGCAAAGTAACCATCTTTTTCAATAGTTTTAACTTGTGATACTACATTGGGACTAACTGAAATAGGAGTTAGAGCTATTTTTTTATCAGCCAACCAAACTTGTGTCATTGGCTTCTTTTTTCCTATAATATATTTCATAATTTTGAAAACAAAAAACTGGTTATAAACCAGCTAAAACAAAGCAAAAAAACAATTTAATTTATTGTTATTTTATTGTCTTGTTTTAACCTCCAATATGCTGTTGATGCGACTTTAACACTTTCTAAAAAGAGTTATTAAAATCTTGTTTCAAGAGCAATTATATTTTTAATCCTTAACTTAATCTAGTTTACTGCATTTTTATTTCTACGTCAACACCAGCTGGTAAATTTAAATTAGTTAAATCTTCAATGGTTTTTTCTCCTGGATCTATAATATCAATAATTCTTTTATGGGTTCTCATTTCATATTGATCACGAGCATCTTTATGCACAAAAGTTGAGCGATTAACAGTATATTTTTTCTTTTCAGTTGGCAGTGGAATTGGTCCAAAATATTTACCATCGCTTCTTTCAATGGTCTCGACAATTGTTTTAGTTGATTGATCAATAATCTTATGATCAAAAGCTTTGATTTTAATACGAATTCTTTGTTTAAATTCTTTAGCTTCTTTTTTAGATTCACTCATAAATCATTATAAAAATAAATTTTAAATAAACACTAAAGGCTCGCCCTTTTTAAAAGAGCAAGCCGAAGTATTCATTTACTTAATAATTTTAGCAATTACACCAGCCCCTACAGTACGACCACCTTCGCGAATCGCAAATCTTTGTTTTTCCTCAAGAGCAATTGGAGAAATTAATTTAACTTTTAAATTAACAGTGTCTCCAGGCATTACCATTTCTGTACCTTCAGGTAATTCAACTTCACCTGTAACATCAGTGGTTCTGATATAAAATTGGGGTTTATAGCCTTTAAAGAAAGGTTTATGTCTTCCACCTTCTTCTTTAGATAATACATAAACTTCAGCTTCAAATTCAGTATGAGGAGTAATAGTGCCAGGTTTACATAAAACTTGACCACGCTCTACATCATCTTTTTTAGTTCCACGAAGCAAAATACCTGCATTATCACCAGCTTGTCCTTCATCTAAAGATTTGTTAAACATTTCTACGCCAGTAACAGTAGTTTTACTTGTATCTCTTAGACCAACAATTTCAATTTCTTCACCAACTTTAATAATTCCTCTATCAATTCTACCAGTTACAACGGTTCCTCTGCCTTCAATTGAAAAAATATCTTCAATTGGCATTAAGAAACTTTGATCAACATCTCGATTTGGTTCAGGAATATATTCGTCCATTTTTGATGCTAATTCCATAATTGGTTCAGCATCAGGTCCGGTTGGATTCTCTAATGCTTTTAAGGCACTGCCACGAATAATTGGAGTTTCATCTCCTGGAAATTCATATTTTTTAAGTAGATCACGAATTTCTTCCTCTACTAGGTCAATTAATTCTTTGTCCTCAACCATATCGCATTTATTTAAAAATACTACAATATGAGGCACACCAACTTGCCTGGCTAGTAGGATATGTTCACGAGTTTGAGGCATAGGTCCGTCAGTAGCTGATACTACTAAAATTGCTCCATCCATTTGTGCAGCACCAGTGATCATGTTTTTTACATAATCAGCATGACCTGGACAATCAACGTGAGCATAATGTCTTTTTTCAGTTTCATACTCTACATGAGCGGTAGCAATTGTAATACCACGCTCCTTTTCTTCAGGCGCAGCATCAATTTCACCAACATCTTTAGAAGAAGCGCTCATACCTTTAGAGCCAAATACTTTTAAGATGGCGGCGGTTAATGTGGTTTTACCATGATCAACGTGGCCGATTGTGCCAACATTGACATGGGGTTTTTTTCTTTCAAATTTTTCTGCCATGTTTTTAATATCCAGCCTCTAAATTATATTTAGAGTTTCTTTCCTTTTTAAAGGAAACCAGCCGGGTCTTTTATTAATTTTATATTTATTATTCAATTTCCTTCGCTTTGTTTTTAACTTGCGGAGGAATTTGCCAACGTTTTTTACTTACTTCTTCTGGATCAACTATATCAGAATTTTCTTGATTTTTCCACAGTGATATTTCGCGATTAATTTTATCAGCTAAACTATCATCTGTCAAATCATTATTTTCCTTTATAACAGCGGTTTTTTTCTCACTTTTACCAAGCATTTTTTCATACTGATCAATTCCAAGCAAAACAAAAGTATCTTCTGGCTCATCAGGATTAAACATGATAACACTTCCCTTAGTTTTTTTTGCCAAAGCAATTGCTTTTTTTAATTGCTCATGCATATATTTATATTAATTTGCTGATTTTTCTTTTAAAGTTTCTAAAATATTTTTAGGCACCTCACTGTATTCATGAAATTCCATAGTATAATTTGCTCTACCTTGGCTCATTGATCTAAGTGAAGTAGCATAACCAAACATTTCTGCCAATGGCGCTTTTGCTTGAATTGCTTTTACATTATTTGGTCTATCAATCATTTCCTCAATTTGTCCCCTTTTAGCATTTAGGTCACCAATAAGGTTTCCCATATATTCTTCAGGAGTTACTACCTCAATTTTCATAATTGGTTCAAGAAGAACTGGTTTAGCTTGGCGACAAGCATCCTTAAAGGCCATAATGGAGGCCATTTTAAAAGCGACTTCTGAAGAATCTACTTCATGATAACTTCCATCATAAACTGTTGTTTTTATATTAATCATTGGGTAACCTACCACAACTCCACTTTCCATAGCTTCTTTTACACCTTTTTCAATAGCAGGAATAAATTCTTTAGGAATTGAGCCACCTTTTACCTCATCTGCAAATTCATAACCTTTTTCAGTTTCTTCAATTGGTTCAACTCGCAAATAACAGTGACCATACTGACCACGACCACCGGATTGTTTAGCATACTTATGCTCAGCTTGTGCTTTATCTAAAATAGTTTCACGATAGGAAACTTGTGGTTTTCCAACATTAGCTTCAACACCAAACTCACGTTTAATGCGATCAACAATAATATCTAGATGAAGTTCTCCCATTCCAGAAATTAATACTTGATTGGTTTCTTCATCGGTTTCTACTCTAAAGGTGGGATCTTCCTCCGCTAATCTTTGTAAAGCTACTCCCATTTTTTCTTGGTCAGCCTTAGTTTTTGGTTCAACTGCAATTTTAATTACTGGTTCTGGGAAAGTAATTGACTCAAGTAACATTGGATTAGATTCTGCACATAAAGTATTACCAGTTGTGGTATCCTTTAGACCAATAATAGCGGCAATGTCACCAGAATAAATTTCATTAATCTCTTCTCTAGAATTAGAATGCATTCTAACTAATCTACCGACTCTTTCTTTTTTTCCAGTAGAAGCATTAATTACATAAGAGCCTGACTTTAAAACTCCTTGATAAACACGAACAAAACATAGTTTTCCAACAAATGGGTCAGTGGCAACCTTAAAGGCTAAACCTACAAATGGCTGACTATCATCAGCTTTAATAGGAAACTTTTTTTCTTCATCTTTTATATCTTTAGCTTCAATATCAGCTACTTGAAGTGGGGACGGTAAATATTCATTAATAGCATTTAAAACTAATTGAACACCAATATTTTGCAAAGCTGTGCCTGTCATTACTGGATATAGCTCATTATTAATTACACCCTTGCGAATACATTTTTTTAATTCATCTAATGAGATTTCTTCACCATTTAAATATTTTTCCATTACCTCTTCATCATTCTCAACCGCTCTTTCAATTAATTCTGAGTGAAGTTTTTCTACCTGCTCTTTTAAATTATCAGGAATAGCTATTTCATCAATTTTCTCACCAAAATTACCATTAAATTCATAAGCTTTCATTTCCACTAAATCAACTACGCCACTTAAATTATCCTCAGCTCCAATTGGTATTTGAATAGCCACCGCTTTAGGGCTTAAACGAGAACGAACTGACTGTAAACTCATCATAAAATCAGCCCCCATTTTATCCATTTTATTAATAAAACAAATTCTAGGAACTCTATATTTATCTGCTTGGCGCCAGACAGTTTCTGACTGTGGCTCTACTCCAGCTTGACCATCAAAAACAGCAATAGCTCCATCTAAGACACGAAGTGATCTTTCTACTTCAACAGTAAAATCAACGTGACCAGGAGTATCAATAACATTAATTCTATGATCTTTCCAAAAACAAGTAGTAGCAGCAGAGGTAATGGTAATTCCACGCTCTTTCTCTTGTTCCATCCAATCCATTTCTGAGGCACCATCATGAACTTCACCTAATTTATGTTTTCTACCAGTATAAAATAATATACGTTCAGTAAAAGTAGTTTTACCAGCATCAATGTGAGCCATGATACCAATATTTCTTGTTTTTTCTAATGAGTATTCTCGGGGCATAAAATATATAAATTAAAATTTTTAAAAAATTAACGAGAGAAATGAGCAAAGGCTTTATTAGCTTCAGCCATTTTATGTACTGCTTCTCTTTTCTTTACAGCTGAACCTTCACCATTTGCAGCGTCTAAAATTTCATTGGCTAATTTCTCAGCCATTGAACGACCACGTCTTTCTAAACTTGCTTTTATAAGCCAGCTTGAGGCTAAAAAGAAACGACGATCACCTCTAACTTGATAAGGCACTTGGTAATTAGCTCCACCAACTCTTTTACCTCTTATTTCAACTAGTGGAGAAACTTTCTTTACCGCTTTATTGAAAACATGACGAGGGTCTTGTTTAGTTTCTTCCTTAATAATTGAAAAAGCAGAATAAACTATTTTTTCAGCAGTTGATTTTTTACCTTTTTTCATTATATGATTGATAAATTTAGCGATATTTAAATCATTATATTTTGAATCGCCTTTTATCTCTCTTTTTGGTGCTTGTTTTCCTCTCATAATAGAAATAGGCAATTACCTGTCAGCTATAACAAATAATTGCTTAAATTATAAATATTAAAATTATTCTTTTGGTTTCTTAGCTCCATAAAGACTGCGACTTTGACGTCTGGCCTCTACTCCACCGGCATCATAGACTCCTCTAATTACTTTATAGCGAACACCAGGTAAATCTTTAGTTTTTCCACCCTTAACTAATACCACTGAATGTTCTTGTAAATTATGACCCATGCCAGGAATATAAGCAGTTACTTCCATGCCATTTGATAATCTAACTCTAGCAATCTTTCTTAAAGCTGAGTTTGGTTTTTTAGGGGTAACAGTAGTTACCTTTAAACACACACCTTGTTTAAAGGGCGCTCCTTTTTTATTAACCTTTTTTTTGCGATGTAAAGAATCAAAGGTTGTATGCAAAGCTAATACCTTTTGTCTAGCAAGAGGTTTTTTTCTTCCCTTTCGAACTAATTGATTTATGGTAGGCATAAAAATTTTATTTAAACATTAAAATTATCCTGGATTACAGGACATTTTTTAAAATACTCAATTAATTTAACAAAATAAAAATAATAAGTCAAGGCAATTTAAAACATTCCCCAAGTTAATAAATTAAATAAAATATAAACTATGGGTAAAATTAACTGAAAGGCAAAAAATATAAATATTAATATAAAAAAGAAACCATAGCGACCAAAACTTAAATAACGATTGGCCATATCAGGTGGCAAAAAAGTAGCTAAAATCTTTGAACCATCAAGCGGTGGAATTGGTAATAAATTAAAAATCATAAGTAGCAAATTAATATAAATTGCACTCATCATAAAAATATCAAATCCTTCATTGCTAAATGGTATAAAGCGCCAAGCTAAAGCTAAAAGAAAAGCTAAAATAAAATTAGCCATTGGACCAGCAACAGCTACTTTAGCTGAACCATATTTTGGATCTCTTAGATTATAAGGATTATAAGGAACCGGTTTCGCCCAACCAAAAACAAATCCAGCTCCAGAGATGACAAGAAGAAATGGTAAAATCAAGGAACCAAAAAGATCCAAATGAGGTATTGGATTTAAAGTTAATCTTCCTGCTAGCTTGGCAGTTGGATCACCCAGCCTATCAGCTACAAAACCATGCATATACTCGTGAAAGGCAGCAGAAAATATTAAAATAACAATTAGAGAAATAATATTAGTAATTTCCATAGAATTTAATTATAACACGACTTGATAAATTTTTAAAACCCTGCTAATATAATAAACATTAAAAAAGTATGTCAGTTTCCGTATATTTAAATCTCTTAAATAACGGTTCTGAAAAGAAAAAATATGGGAAGAAAATGTGACCTTTGTCGCCGTGGCTCAACAAGAGATGCTAGCCGTTCTCACTCTAAAGTAAAGACACTTAAACGTCAACATATTAATTTACAAATTAGAAATATTGACGGTTTTAAAATTAAAGTTTGTACTTCATGTCTAAGAACTATGACTAAAAAAGAACGAGCTGAAGAAAAGCAAAGCGCCAAATAAATTAAAATCTTAGTAAAAACAAAGCTTTATTTAAAGCTTTGTTTTTTTATTTGTCTATAAATTAGAAAAAGAAATATATAATAAAAAACTAAACTTGTCCAAGTTAAATTATCTATTCTTATATAAAAATTAGAAAAACTACTCATAAAATCAGCTATCCATATTAAATAATTGCTTAAAAAATAAATAGGTGAAAATAAATACCAAGCCAATACTTTTACAATGCTTGATATTATAATAATAGGAAACAAAAGAAACATTAAAAGAGTAAATATAGGAAATACTAAAACATTAGTTAAAACACTGAGTAATGAAACATAATTAAAATGCCAAGCTAAAATCGGCCAAATCATACTTTGTACACTCAGTGACAGAAAAAAAGCTAAAAGAAAAGGACGAATATATTGCCTTAAATTATAAAAAAATAATTTTAGTATTTTTTCATTTAAATTTATAAAAAAAGGCATAAATAATAAAATTCCTAAAACAGCCATAAATGATAACTGCCAAGCAATGTCTAAAATTGACCGATGATTTATTATTAATGTAATAGCAGCACAAACCACTAGAATTGATAAAGGGTGAATTAATCTTTTATTTTTCCAAGCAATAATCGCTAGTGACGACATAATAAAAGCACGAATAGCTGAAGCTCTAGCTCCAGCTAAGATTACATAAAAAGCTAAAAGGAAAATCAGGGGTAAATAAGCACTTTTCTTTCTAATGCCAAAAAAGAAAAACATGAAAAGTAAAACTATAGTAATTAAATTAATATGCGTGCCAGACACAGCAGTTAAATGACTAATACCAGAAATTCTAAAACTTTCCTCTAAGCTCTCTGACATTTTATGACGATCCCCTAGTGACATGGCTAAAATTAAACCAGCATTAGGCTCAGGCAAATTTCTTTTAACTAATTTTGCTATATTATCTTTTAAAGAATATATAAAATATTTTAAATTATTGACTTTATAATTTTCTTTTTTTTCTAAAAGATAAGGAAAGCTACAAGTATAATATATTCCTTGATTAAATAAATATTTCCGATAATTGAAATCATTTAGTTTTTTAGGAAGAGATAAATCACAATTAATTTTTAATTTATCACCATAATTATATTGAGGATAAAGTGGCCACCAAGTAATAATTTTAATATCTTTTTTTTCACTAATTAAACATAAAACTAAAGTTTGTCTTTTAAAATTACTACTTGGCTCTCTACAAACCCAGCTAATTAAGTCTTGTCTTCCTAGTTCTAGTTTATTTTCTAGTTCAATACTCTCAGTTTCAATATTAAAGCTATAAAACATCGGCAAAATTAAAAGAAAAATTGCTATTAAAATTTTCTTAAAACTATGTCCCTTAAAATTTGATAATAAAAAAAAGCATAATATAAATAGCAAAAAAACCGGCAAGTTTAAATCAATAACTGCTTTAAAAAATAAGCCTAATATAAAAGAAAAAGAATATAAAAAAAGACTTGTTTTTGGCATAAACACACCTTAACAAATCCTTCTAAAATACCTTTAAATCAAAAATGAAAAATTAATTATTATTTAATCTTAAATATCCTAAAGCAAAATCTTTTAAATCACCATCTAGGACTCTTTGAGGATCCTTTTTTTCTATTTGACTGCGATGATCTTTAACAATTTGATTGCCATACAAAATATAAGAGCGAATTTGTTTACCCCATTCAGCTTTAAGATTATCACCCTTTAGATCACTTTTTAAATCTTCTCTTTTTTGAAGTTTTAATTGATATAATTTAGCTTTTAGAATATCTAATGCATTTTGTTTATTTTGATGCTGAGAACGTTCGCTTTGACAACTAACAACAATCTTGCTTGGTTTGTGAGTAATTCTAACTGCTGAGTCCGTTGTATTGACACTTTGACCACCTGGTCCACTGGAGCGAAAAACATCAATTTTTAAATCTTCTTCTTTTATAGAAATTTCACCATCATCTTCTAAATCTGGTAATACTTCCACTAAGG
>SL_3KL_010_SEDDRAFT_10001332_pt1 | contig 22287 bp, 23 predicted proteins | sample SodLakKL_010_SED_2_FD_10381 | JGI IMG/M metagenome (IMG submission 10381) | reverse complement strand
GGGGGGGAACCAATGCAGGTCGATGGATGCACTGAAGAGGAACTCCTTCTCGCTAAGCTCGTTACGCCCCTTGCGTCGGAACAGCATCGTGACGCATCTCTCAAGCTCCTCCTTCATGGTCAATCGAGAGCCGCCGCGAATAGATAAAAGTTGCTTACATATACATACTGGCGGCTAAGATAAACCTTATATAGAAGAACAAACTTTAGCATCGATTAGCAACGCTAATCTTGCAATTAAGGAGGAATGAGACATGGGTATGGGAAACGCCCCGATATTTATACTAAAAGAAGGCACGAAGAGGGAAAGAGGAAAGGATGCTCAGTACAACAACATCACTGCAGCCCGCGCTATAGCTGACTCAGTGAGGAGCAGCCTCGGACCCCGTGGAATGGACAAGATGCTCGTGGACTCCATGGGTGATGTGATCATCACCAACGACGGTGTCACGATTCTCAAGGAGATAGACGTACAGCACCCCGCCGCCAAGATGCTGGTGGAAGTGGCCAAGACCCAGGACGCCGAGGTAGGCGATGGGACCACCACCTCCGTCATTATCGCCGGCGAACTGTTGAAGAAGGCCATAGACCTCATCGACTCCAACGTCCACCCCACCATAATCGCTGGCGGTTACCGCTTGGCCAACATCAAGGCCCAAGAGATCCTCAAGGATGTCGCCATCAAGGTGGACATCGACAACCTCGAGTTGCTGAAGTTCATCGCCTCAACCTCGATGATCAGCAAGCAGGTCTCAGGCTCCAAGGAGTTCTTCGCCGAGCTTATCGTCGACGCCATCAAGACCGTCGTCGAGGATGACGAGGGCACACTCAGCGCCGACCTGTCCAACGTGCAGATGGTCAAGAAGACCGGCGGCTCGATGGAGGACACCACTCTGGTGAAGGGACTCATAATCGACAAGGAACCCGTCCACTCCTCCATGCCTCACAAGATCAAGGACGCCAAGATCGCACTGCTCGACGCCGCTTTCGAGGTCAAGAAGACCGAGATAGACGCCAAGATCGAGATCACCGACCCCAGTCAGCTGAGTGCTTTCCTCCAGGAGGAGGAGAACATGATCAGGCAGATGGTGAAGAAGGTCAAAGAGACCGGCGCCACCGTCGTCTTCTGCCAGAAGGGCATCGACGACCTCGCCCAGCACTTCCTCGCCAAGGAAGGCATCTTCGCCTGCCGCAGGGTCAAGAAGTCCGACATGGAGAAGCTCGCTCGCTCCACTGGCGGTAACATCATCAACAAGTTCGATGAGTTGGAGGCCGAGGATCTCGGTAAGGCCGACATCGTCGAGCTGAAGAAGGTGCAGGACGAGGAGATGACCTTCATCACCGGTCTGACCGAACCCAAGACCGTCTCCCTGTTGATAAGGGGCGGAACCGGTCACGTCCTGGACGAGATCGAGCGCTCCTTGATAGACGCCATGAGCGTCACCAAGGTGACCATCGAGGACGGATTGATGGTGACCGGCGGCGGTTCCACCGCCACCGAGCTCGCCCTGCGCCTGAGGGAGTACGCCTCCTCAGTGGGTGGACGTGAGCAGATAGCCATCGACGCCTTCGCTTCCGCCATGGAGATCATACCCACCACCCTCGCTGAGAACGCAGGTCTGGACCCCATCGATATCCTTATCGAGACCAGGGCCCAGCACAAGGGCGGTAAGGTCCACGCTGGACTGAACCCCTTCTCGGGAGAGGTGGAGGACATGCTGAAGCTGAACGTCATCGAGCCCTACAGGATCGGCAAGCAGGCCATAAACTCGGCCACCGACGCTGCCGTCATGATCCTGAGGATCGACGACGTCATCGCCTCCCGTGGTATGCCCATGCCCTCCGGCCCGCCCGGCGGCGGCATGGAAGATTTCGACGAGTGAACAAAACAGGGGGGAATCCCCCTTTAAATCTCTTTTAATCAACGGGGCGATTGCTGTGAACGAAGAGTCTCGAGAAAAGAACCCGCAGGATCCTATCGAGGAATGTGAGATGGAAATGGAATCATTGTTGCAGGCAGCGGAAGCTCAGGCCGCTGAGAACCTGGACATGGCTAAGAGGATCCAGGCGGATTACGATAACTATCGCAAGAGGTCGCAGAAGGAGATGGAGGAGTTCCGCAAGTTCGCCACCGAGGGCATGGTCCTCGAGCTGCTCGAGATCCTCGACGACCTCGAACGCGCGCTTCAGACCGAGGACGCTGTCGGACCGTTCGCCGATGGTGTTCGCGGCATACACATCAATCTCAAGAAGCTGTTGGAGTCCAAAGGTCTCAAGGAGATAGCGACCGACGGCGTTTTCGACCCCCGCATCCACGACTGCCTGATGACCTGCGAAGGTGATGAGGACGGCAGGATCGCGGAGGTCTATCAGAAAGGATACTACCTCGGACCGAGGGTTATAAGGTATGCTAAGGTCAAAGTGACCACAGCAAATAAGGAAAATGGAGAAGGTGAGTGAAAATGTCACGTACAATAGGAATAGATCTAGGAACAAGCAACTCCGCTGCAGCCATAATGGAGGGCGGAAGGCCCAGCATGATACCCAGCGCCGAAGGCACCAGTGTGGGCGGCAAAGCCTTCCCCTCCTATGTGGCCTTCACCGAGGATGGACAACTGCTCGTTGGTGAGCCCGCCCGTCGACAGGCGGTCACCAACACCGAGGGTACCATCAAGAACATCAAGCGCAAGATGGGTACCGACCACAAGGTCAAGGTGCGCGGTAAGGAGTACACCCCGCAGCAGATATCGGCTTTCATCCTGCAGAAGATCAAGGCCGATGCCGAGGCCTACCTCGGTGAGAAGGTGGAGAAGGCGGTCATAACCGTCCCCGCCTACTTCAACGACAACCAGAGGCAGGCCACCAAGGATGCCGGTGCCATCGCTGGCCTCGAAGTGGTCAGGATAATCAACGAACCCACCGCCGCTGCCCTGGCATACGGCTTGGACAAAGGCTCCGAGGAGCAGAAGATCATGGTCTTCGACTTCGGAGGCGGAACCCTTGACGTCACCATAATGGAGTTCAGCGACGGTGTTTTCGAGGTTCTCAGCACCAGCGGAGACACCAACCTCGGCGGCTCCGACATGGACGAGACGTTGATGAACCACGTGCTGTCCAACTTCAAGAATGAGACCGGAATCGACCTGAAGACGGACAACATGGCCCTCTGGAGGGTCCGCGAGGCTTGTGAGAAGGCCAAGATCGAACTGTCCACGACCCAGGAGACAGAGGTCAACCTGCCCTTCATAACCGCTGACGCCACTGGTCCGAAGCACCTCACCCAGAAGATCTCCCGCTCCAAGCTGGAGGAACTGGTTCATCCCATAGTGGAGAAGTGCCGTGAGTCGATGTCCATCGCCATCAAGGACTCGGGCTTGAAGTACGAGGATGTCAAGAACATAATCCTCGTGGGCGGTCCCACCCGGATGCCTATCGTGCAGAAGTTCGTCGAGGGCATAGTCGGCCCCAAGATCCAGCGCGGCATCGACCCCATGGAGTGCGTCTCCATGGGCGCATCGGTACAGGCGGCGGTCATATCCGGCGAGGTCAAGGATGTCCTTCTCCTCGACGTCACGCCACTCTCCTTGGGCATCGAGACCCTGGGAGGCATAGCCACCAAGCTGATCGAGAGGAACACGACCATACCCACCCGTAAGACCCAGGTATTCTCCACCGCCGCTGACAACCAGCCTTCAGTGGAGATCCACGTGGTCCAAGGGGAGAGGGAGATGGCCTCCGACAACACCTCGCTGGGCAGGTTCATGCTCGACGGCATCCCGCCGGCACCCCGTGGCGTGCCGCAGATCGAGGTCACCTTCGACATCGATGCCAACGGCATAATCAACGTCTCCGCCAAGGACAAGGGCACCGGCAAGGAGCAGAAGATAACCATCAGCACCTCCAACAAGCTGAATCAGGAGGAGATCGACGAAATGGTCCGCCAGGCTGAACAGTTCGCCGATGAGGACCGCGCCCGTAAGGAGCGCATCGAGACCATCAACCAGGCTGACACCACCGTCTACACCACCCGCCGTTCCCTGGAGGAACTCGGTGACAAGGTTAGCGATGACGAGCGCAAGACCGTCGAAGCTGCCATAGACGAGCTGGAGAAGGCCAAGGAAGAGGAGGATCTGGAGAAGATCAAGGAAAAGACCGAGGCGGTCTTCAAGGCCATGGGTCCCATATCGCAACGCATCTACGGCGAGATGGCCCAGGAGCAGGAGGCGGCCGGCGCCGCTGGTGGACAGGCCCCCGACGGAGAGGACTTCGTCGATGCTGACTACAAGATCGTCGATGATGAAGAGTAGGTATCATGCCTGAAGACTACTACCAGGTGCTGGGCCTGGAGCGTGAGGCCACCAAGGACGAGATCAAGAAGGCCTACCGCAAACTGGCTCGCCAGTACCACCCTGATGTGACGACCGAGGACAAGGAAGTCGCCGAGGAGAGGTTCAAGACCGTCTCCGAGGCGTACGAGGTCCTCGTGGACGATGAGAAGCGCAAGGTCTACGACCAGTACGGTCACGCCGGCCTCTCGGGCAGCTTCAGCGGCGGTTCTTTCACCTGGGACGACTTCTCCCACTTCGAAGACCTGAGTGACATATTCGGAGGGATGGGGGGATTCGGCGGTAGCATCTTCGACATGTTCTTCGGGGGCGGCGGACAACAACGCCGATCCCGGGGCCCCCGCCAGGGGGACTCGCTCCGCTACGACATAGAGGTGACCTTGGAGGATGCCTTCAAAGGCCTCACCAAGGAGATCGACGTGCCCCACACCGTGCAGTGCAGCGACTGCAAGGGCACCGGCGGCAAGGGCGGCGATGTGCAGACATGCAGTGAGTGCGGCGGTGCCGGACAGGTGCAGTCCATACGCAACTCCGGCTTCGGCCGTTTCGTGTCCGTCTCCGTCTGTCCCAAATGCCATGGCGAGGGACGCACCTACAAGGAGCGTTGCCCGTCCTGCAACGGTGCTGGCAGAGAGCAGCGGAGCTCCAAGATAACCATAAACATCCCTGTCGGGGTGGAGGAGAGCACCCGTCTCCGTGTGCCCGGGGCAGGGGATGCTGGGGCCCAAGGCGGACCGCCCGGCGACCTCTTCGTGGTTATTCACGTCAGGCCGCACAAGGTCTTCCGCCGTGATGGTTCCAACCTCTGGCTGGAACTCACCACCACCTATCCCAAGCTGGCCTTGGGTGCCGAGGTGGAGGTGCCGACCATACAGGGGGAGAGCGCCATGCTGAAGATCCCCGCCGGTACCCAGGTCGACACCGTGCTGCGCATGCCTGGTCAGGGACTCCCCCGTATGGGTGGAGGCCCCCGCGGAGACCAGTTGGTGAGGGTCCGTATCCAGGTGCCGAAGAAACTCAGCAGCCAGGAGAAGGAACTCCTACGCAAGCTGGACGGCGAGGACGGTAACAAGGGCGGCATCTTCGAAAACATATTCCGCAAGTGAGCAAACCTCTTATCCCTCTTTTCCCAATGGAGTGACGATGGACGGCCCCATCGCCATATCAACCGAGGATTTCGCCTTATATCACGACTTGATCCGCATACTGCGGGACAGGAAAGAGGCATTCGTCTCCGTCCCCTTGGGGCAGCCGGTGCCTGACAACGTCTCGGTCCTGATATGCGCCCCCGCCGAGAATGCGCTCACCCCCTTCCCGCGTAAGGTGAGTGCCGTCGATGCCTGGTCGGCGGTTATCAAGGCCTTGTGTATGAGGGATGGTACAGACGGAGGGCTGCTGGTGATCGGAGTGGACCCCGGCATGATGTCCGGCTATGCCCTGGTCCTCCGCGGTCGTACCATCGATTCCGGAACGGTATCCAAGCCCGAGGACCTCCGTCCCCTTCTCTCATCGACCATGGACTCCATCTCGCCATCACGCACAGTCCTGCGCATCGGCCACGGCGATCCAGTGAACCGTGACCGTTGCACACGTTCACTCTACGCGCTGGTGGACGAGGTGCAGGTCGTGGATGAGAGCCGTACCAGCGGTAAGAGTCCCACCGACCACATCGATGCCGCCGAGACCATCGCCCGCTGCGAGGGCGAAGGGTTGGCCGACGTGCCGGTCATCCGTCACTCCCCGGGATCGTTGCGCGAGCTCCAGAGGGTGAGCCGCCGGATCAGCGGTCATGTGACGATCAGCACAGCTCTGGCTGAGGACGTCGCCCACGGCCGTCTCTCCATGGAGGAGGCCATAAAGGCTCAGCGTCTCAGAGCTGAGGCACACCGCCGGGGATCTTCGTAATGAGCATTCCCTCGATGGTCAGCGGCTGCAGACGCTTGGCGGTGTCGACGGCCCTCTGAAGTTTGGCCTCATTGTCGGCATATATGGTGAACAGCGTGTCACCCAGTTCGACCCTGTGCCCCTTCTTGGCGTGCAGCAGTATGCCAGCACCCTTGTCGTTCGGCGATCCGGCGGCACGGGCCACGACCACCAGGTCCTTGTTCCTGATGCCGTTGACGTAGCCGAAGCGGGAGGCTTGGAAGTCGAATGTGAACTCTCCGGGTTTGATGTCATCCGCCGTCAGTTCCGGGTTCCCGTTCTGGGCGGCGACGATCTCACGGAACTTCTTCAATGCCGCCCCGGAAGACAGTATCTCCCTCGCTTTGCGGGAACCGTTGTTATGGCCTCCCATCTCCAGTACCATCCCCGCCAACTCGCAGGCCTTCTCCACCACGCTTGATGGATGCTCGGCCCCCTCCAGGATGCGTATGCACTCCCGGGCCTCGAGGGCGGGACCTATGGCCGAGCCCACGGGCTGGTCGCCGTATGTTATGGCACACTCGACATGCATGCCCAGCATATCCCCTAGGGTCATGAAGTCGCGGGCGTAGGCCCGGGCTTCTTCCACGTTCGATATCTTGGTGCCCTCCCCGGTGGGGAGGTCGATGAGGAGGTAATCGGCACTGATGGCCTTCTTCTTGCTCATGATGGATGCCAGCATCTGTGCCCGGGGGTTGATCGACAGCGGATACTCGACTTTGATGACGATATCGTCCACCGGGGCCAGATTTATGGACCCTCCCCATGTGAAGGCTCCGCCGATGGTCTCGGTTATCTCCTTGAGACGCAGCGCGTCGATGTCCACATCGCAGAAGACCTCCACGAAGTCCGATGTCCCGGCGGCGCTGCTGATAGCTCTCGAAGAGGTCTTCGGTATCAGAAGCCCCGCTTCGGCTATTATCGACACCACGATGGGGGTGATCTTGTTACCAGGCACGCCGCCGATACTATGGAAGTCGAAGACCGGACCGCGCTCGAATTGCAGCACATCACCGGTCTTGACCATGGCATTGGTCATGGCCGCTATCTCCTCCAGGTTCATTCCGTTGATGTACAGAGAGGTGAGCCAGGCGGAGACCTCGATGTTGGAAAGGCGGTATTCCACGATGTCCTGAATGATGGAGTTGATATCGTCCTTGTTCAGTACCTTCCCGTCCATCTTGGAGCGGATGTGACGCACGGACTCCGGTTTGGGGGCGTAACTCACGACCACCACGTCACCCTGCTTGACCTTGAGCCCCTGGAAGGTGTCCTTCATGAGGCCGATCTCGCCTCGCTTCAGGACGCTGTCGCTACGCTCCACGATGGCCACCATCGTTTCGGTGGAGGTCATTATCTTGACCCTGTCCATCTCTTGGACGCCCAGCTCAATACAGTCCTCTTCATGCAGGATCACCTCGTTCTCCAAGGTGTCGACATCGAAATACTTGACTTTCAATTTCATACCGATCCCCATTTATCCAATGCCGCCGCCAGCTCGGGATGCTCACGTGCGTACTCCGCCAATTCCATGCCCATGAAGGCGGCATCGACTGCCTGTGTCATCGCCATGGCCCCGCCGCGGATGCCGGCAGGATGTCCGGCGACCCCTCCTCCTGCTTGTATCTGGGAGTCATTACCGGCAATGTCCACCAGCTTCTTGACCATTCCGGGATGCAGTCCGCCGGAGCAGACGGGCATCATACGGCGATAGGGCACCGAGTCGTCGATGCAGGCGTCACGGTTGATAAGGTCATCTTGACAGGTCCCTCCCATCTTGCCCACTCCCATCGTGCCGATGTGCAAGGCATCCCCTCCACACATCCTCACCAGTTTGGTGATGGGCAGCATAGCGATGCCCAGGTCGGGGTTGCGGGTGATGGCTCCGTGCATGGTACGGTGCACATGAACCGGGAGCTTTATGGAAGGGTCCTCGGCCAGAGCCTGCACGGCGGCGAAGCCGGCCGTGAGGACGTCGACCATTATCTGTGTCGCCCCCAGCTCCTGCACCCTCTCCGCCAGTTCCACGATGCGGTGCCCGGATGTGCTGACGTTGATGGCGTGTATCATGTGATGACCCTCCTGACGGAGGGTGTCGATGGCCTCAGCGATGGCCACGGTACGGTCCTCGATGGGACAGAAGACCTGGTCCACCAGGGTCTCATCGTCCTTGCTGTTGGTCAGGCCTCCGCGACCGCATTCCAGTATGTAATCGGCGGTGTCCTTGGGAGAGAGGCCTATCTTAGGCTTCACGATGGTCCCCACCAAAGGCTTTTCGGGGCGTTTCACCCGCTTGCGCAGGTCATCGATACCATACTTAGGCCCCTTGTACTGCTCCACTATGCTCTTGGGGAAGACGACGTCCTCCAGCCTCACTCCCTGCAGGTCGCTGAGGCCGAACAGGTTACCGGCGATGATGCTCAGGATCTGAGGCACACCTCCGATGTCTATGCTGAAATCCTCTTCCGGGAAGGCTATGGTGGCGACATTGTCCTCCAAGCCGATGACCTTGGCGCCGTAGCGCTCGAAGATATCGTCCTTGAGGGTCACCAGGTCTGTCCATGTGCCAGTGGACTGCTCGGTGGCTATGGCCGCCGCCGCCTCCTCCATGGACATACAGTCTGTCTTCATGCGGTACGTGCAGATGACGTGGGAGTCCACGTCGATCTTCTCTCCCAGATGGAGGTATCGTTCGGAATATTGCATTTTTTCACTCTCTGTTCTCGAAGATGAAATCGTGACCGAGAATCTTCACAATGACCTCGTAGGCTGCGAAGGGCGGTATCATCCCTATATCGGTCACTATCGAATCAATGTACTCGGGAGGGGTGGCATCGAAGACGGGGTTGCGGACCCCCACGCTCTCCGGGACCTTGGCGTCACCGATTATCTCCTTGCGGTCCCTCTCCTCTATCTCCACCAGATCCCCGAATAGGGATATGGGGGAGAACTTGTAGGTCTCACTGCACACCAGGAAGGGGACGCGGGCCTCATTGGCGATCAGTGCTATCTGCGAGGTGCCTATCTTGTTTATCAGAACGCCGCTGGATGTGATGGTGTCGGCACCCACCAGTACAAGGTCCACCGACCGCATCACGCTCCTTACGGCGCTGTCGACGATCAAGGTCACGGGGATGCCCTCCTCGGAGAGCTCATTGACGGTGATGATCCCCTGCCGCCACGGTCGGGACTCGGTCGCTATGACCTGGACCTTCTTACCCTGCCGATGCGCCTCTTTGATGACGCTCAGGGCGGCGTGGCTGTTGCAATGCGTCAGTACCGTGTCACCATCTCTGATGCGTTTGGCACCGATGCGGCCGATGGTCTCCATGGCCTTTTCAGAGCGTTGGATGAAGGCCTGTGAATTGGCCATGACCTTGGCCTTCACGGCCTCAGCATCCTCCAGCCCCTCAATCCCATTCATGGCGGCCTGGACGCCGTTCCACAGTGAGATGGCGGTGGGCCGGGAAGCGAGTATGCGGACCTTGGCCGCATCCAATTCTGAAAGCAAGGCATCAAGGTCCCCCGTCGATTCCGATGCCACATCACAGATGGCATTCACACCGGAGCGGGCGATGCGCCCCGCACCGCGGATCTCCATGGACTCGATGGCCTTGGCGACATCTTCAACAGTCATGAACAACATCAATCTATTGAGCTGCTCAATACTAAATGCTTTTCAGCATACCCTCTAGGCGTTCTCCGGCCTGCTGAAAGGTTTTATATAGACAATGATTTCTTTTTCGGAAGGATCGCCATGATAGCCACCCCTAACGTTCCAGCATCCGAGCTCGGTTGGATGACCGAGGTCACCGACGGGGTGGCGGGCGGGACCATAGCGTTGATACTCATCGTGACGCTGATATTCTTGGAGCTCTACCGTGCTTACGGTGAGACGGAAATAAAGATTGTGAAGGACCTCTACTACGTGGTCATACCTCTCCTTTGGGTGTTCTCCCTGGGCATAATATTCGCCGTTGTGGATGCCCTGTGAGCCGTTTTGACGGGAAACCGATTTAAAATCATGCGACCATGTTCGAATCGGAGTCCTCGATGTCACCCGACAACGTCGTATTCATAGGAAAGAAGCCTACCATGAACTACGTGCTGGCAGTCGTAACGCAGTTCAACAGCGGCAACAGCACCGTCAACATCAAGGCGCGTGGAAAGGCCATCGTCCGCGCCGTCGATGTGGCCCTCATCACGCAGAGGAGGTTCCTGCAGAACGCGGTGGTCGAGGACATCAATATTTGGACCGAGGAGATGTCCGTGGGGGAGGATGAGTGGACCAACGTCTCCTCCATGGAGATCGTGATGACGATCAAGGAATGATTCTCAGGATAGATCCAACAGTCTTCTGCAGGCCGCACGGGCGGCCACCATCCCTGCTCCCAGGTACAGCGCGCCGACCATGGCCTCAAAGGCGCCGGACAGCATCCGGTCACTGAGTGCACTGTGTCCCTCCCCGGTGAGGACCAGGGCCTCAAGGTCCAACCCCTGTCTCAGTCTCGAGGCCAATGAGGCGTTGGATATGAGTGACTGCAGGGCGACGGTCATCTCACCTTCGCGCATTTCACTGCGGAGGAACAGATGCTCCCTGACGATAAGCTCCAGGACGGCGTCACCGAGGAATTCCAGTCTCTCGTTGTCACGTAATCCGTTGGCCGGCTCCCTGTCCCGGATCTCGTTGACGTAACTGTCGTGCATCAAGGCTATGTCGCAGAGGTCCACGAGCAGGTCGCTGGCCCCTTTGATGAGGAAGGGCCACTCCGCCAGGGCTCTCCTGATACGGTCCCGTCTCTGCGCCGGGGGCATGTGCCGGGAATGGATGGTATGCTAATTATTGATTGCTATAGCAAAGTATTAGGTAGACGACAAATATCTGTCGCCGATGGCCCGAGGACTGAGGATAAGGGGTGCTAAACACACCTCCAAGCGGCAGGAGAAGGAGCTCATGCAGAGGGCCGTCGACCTCGCCAAGGATCCGGAACTGCTGAGACCACGTTGTATCGGTTCCTGCCGCCGATGCCATTTCGACAAGCCGTTGAAGAAGATCGCGTCCATGGCCTCCTACATCGATGACTCGGAGAAACTGGTCAAGGCGGCTTCGCGTGGCTCCGACGCAATGGTCAAAGCCTATGCCGGCACCGTGTCCTTGGCCGCAGCCGGGAAGATACCCTACCTCGCCACTGCCAAGATGCCGTCCGGAGACATATCTTTCGCGGTCCGGGGTAAGGTGAAGCACGACAAGCTCATCGGCGTCCAGTACTATGACGACCCTGACATGAGGCTCCTCGCTTACACCGACGTCAGCAAGAAGAGGAAGCTCAGGATGTACTCGATGGAGGACGAGGTGCTGTGCTGTGAACGCTCCGGCTTCCCGGACGAGTACGTGGAAGAGCGCCTGGCCTCCAGCCCTTATGAGCTGGACGAGGACGCCACCTGCCCCCATGAGGCCTCACGGGGTCATCTGGTGCTGTCATTGAACGACGGGCGAAGAACGATCAAGATATGCCGGTCCTGCGCCGGCGACCGTAACATGCTGCATCATATGATAAGCCGCATGACATCGCCGGAACCCATGAAAGAAATCGAGGTGCACGTTGTGCACAGCTTCCACGACATGGAATCCCCCTCCTTGGCGGATTTCCGTATCGATGATGACCACCATGAAGCCTACAAAACCGGAAAGCTGAACGACCGTAAGTTGATCGACGAGGTGATCAAGCGCCGCTCGAACGAGATGAAGTCCTCCGGCTCGGCGGTCCTCATGATCGGCGACCGCAACTACGGCCGGGACATGGAATCCTTCCTCAAGGATCTGCGCGGTTCCGAGGAGGAGAAGGCGATACTCAGGCGGTTCCTGGAGACGGAGTTCGTGGCGGTGTTGGTCAAAGGTGACCGTTGTAGCGAAGCGATCAATCAGTTATGGTCCGAGCATCATGACGCCCTCATCATGGCGGCCTCCTCCTCCGAGGTTCTGGAGGAGATGGGTGATGTCTCTGCGAAGAACCCCAACAAGGCGGTGTCCGAAGCGGTGATGCGCCAACAGGCGAAGGGCATCCTGGCGGATATACCGGTCTACAGCGACCTGGGGGAGGTGGGAGGATATGCCGACCATCTCGCCAGGGCCTACAAGGTCGGAGGCCCCGCCGCGGTGAAGCGTAGTGTGGAGTCCGAGACCCGTGGCTACCGCAACCGCGCCGTCGGACTGGCCTTCCTGCGGGCCGTGGGGGAGACATCCAACACCTGGCAGTACAACAAGGAGGAGATGGAGTTCTCCAGCTATCTGGAGCAGTTCGCCAATGCGATGATGGAGAACAAGGGCGATTCCTACCACGACGCGTTGGCCAACATGATAGTGGCCTCCGGGTCGGGGGAGCAGCCGCCTCAGTCGTAGACCCTTATATCCGCCACATAGTGTGACACCGAGGGTGCGAAGGACTTCACCTCTCTGATGTCCTCGATGGAAAACCCCCGGCCCGCACTCGCCATGGCGACGTCCATCTCCAAAGCCTGGGGCATCTCCCACACCGGATACGTGTCGTGGAAGTGGATCATCCCCCCCGCCACGACGAGGTCGAAACCTTTCCACAGGAACTCCCTGGTACCGCGGACATAGCCCATCACCACCCTGTCGGCCACTCCGGCGAGGGGGAGGTCACGGTTGTCACCCAGTACCGGTCTGACATTTTCCCCCACGTTGTTGAGGGCGATGTTCTCGTTCAGATAACGGAACGACTGCGGGTTCTTCTCGCAGGCATAAACCAACTCCGCCCGGGAGCGTTTCGCCAGCGGCATGGTGAAATAACCGATCCCCGCGAACATGTCCACCACCGTCTCGCCCTCACAATCGAGCGAACCCATCCGCGCCCTCTCATCCACGTTGCCGGACGCGAACATCAGCTCTCTGACGTCCAGCTTGTAGAGGATCCCGTTCTCCAGTCGTACGGATTCCGATGATTCGCCGTGTATCAGGTCCACCTCGGGTCTTCGCAGCTCCCCGCTGATCCCGCCGCGGTCGACGCATACCGAGGACACTTCCAAGGCAGCGGCGTAGGCCGCCCCGATCTCCCTCTCATAAGGTCGCAGACGCTCATCCAATCTGATTATCGCCACATCCCCCACGAACTCCCATCTCTGCGGCAGTAGCCTCCTCAACCCCTCCGGCAGGGGGAGTGACCGGTCGATCAGTTGTTGCGGGCTACGGTCCTTGCGCCCATGTACTTCGCCCTCGACAATATCCAGTCCCAAGGAGAGGGCGTAGGCCTCGCCTTCGGCCTTGATCGGCACCAGGGTCCCGTCCGCGGACTTGCTGATCTTGGCGGACCTGAAGACCATGTCCCGCTGTAGAAGGTCGGGGATGATCTCGGAGGCGTGACGATGAGGTACAACAGCCAGGCGCATGCCCTACCTCGAAAGCATAGCGGATATTAGTCGGGGTGAGAAACGCAGCAGTCCCGGCGATTTGCGCAGAAGACGCGGAGCCAGCTCCGCAGGGTGGTCGATGTCCCCGTAGTTGAGGATCTCGTGTATATCGGGGCGGTCTATCAGAGCGGCGGCCTTTCCGAAGTCGGCATCGGACATGCCGGTGAAGACCCGGCGGAGCCGATAGGTGCGGGCGAGCTCCTTCCCCACCTCTTTGGTCCAGGCTTTCTCGTAGCTCCTGAGGAACGAGGCGTCCATCCGATCCTGCGACAGGGCCTCGTCGGCGGTCTTCGCCAAACAGCGTGCCGAGATCAGTCCGGGGTGCAGTCCCCCTCCCGATGCTGGTTTCACCTGACCGGCGGCGTCGCCGACCAGCATTATTCCGTCCGAGTAGGTCGGACCCCGGCCTCCTAAGGGTATCTTACCACAGTGCTTGGCGATCGGTTCCTCGTCCTGTAGTCCCAACTTCTTCAGGAAGGCCCTCAGGTAATGGGACGGAGGTCCACTCTCCCATGAGACGCAGAGCCCCACCCGGGTGAACTCACCGCAGGGCAGCCTCCAAGCGAAGAATCCCGGCGACACCTCGTTCCCCACGTGGATGTCGACCATGTCGGAATCATCTTCGATGGGGAGGTCGACCTGCAGTCCGCGGACCCATTCGCGTGCCTCTCCGGCACCTATCTCTCGACCGACCCGCGAGTTCTGCCCGTCGGCACCCACCAGCAGACGGCATTCCATTTCGCCGATCTGGTTGTCCTCACAGTAGTGGAGGCGGTGCTTGCCGCTCCATATGTGCTTAAGGTATCGGCGGTTGTAGAAGAATCCAGCACCGGCGTCGGCGGCCCTCTCGGCCATCTGTTGGTCGAGGAGGGCCCGGTCTATGACCACCGCCTTCGGTTCGGAGGAACGTACGGATATGTCCCTGCCGCCGGGGAAGTGGAGTCTCGCACCATGGAGGACGTTCTTCGGCCTCTGGTCCACTCCTGACATCTCCAGGACACGGGGTGAGATCAGGCCCGTGCATTGCAGAGGGAGGCCGCTGACCTCATGCTCCTCTAGAACGGCCACCTCCCAGTCGGGGGAGAGCAGCTCGGCGACCCTGCTTCCGGCCGGACCGCCGCCAGCGACCACGACGTCGTATAGCATCTCTCAGAGGTTCTTCACTTTCTCCCAGTCAGCGAGGAAGGCCTCTATGCCCTCATCCGTCTTGGGGTGGGAGACCATCTTCTTGAGGATATCATAGGGTATGGTCGCAATGTGGACGCCTATGGATGAGGCCTGGCTCACATGCAGGGGGTGCCTGATGCTGGCGGCGATCACCTCGGCGTCGAAATCGTAGTTGTCCAGTATGTCCATGATTTCCGAGACCACGTCCATGCCCACATGACCTATGTCATCCAGGCGTCCGATGAACGGGGAGATGTAGCGGGCACCGGCCTTGGCGGCCAGAAGGGCCTGCTGGGCGGAGAAGACGAGGGTCATGTTGACGTCTATCCCCTCGTTGTAGAGGGCCTTGGTGGCCTTCAGGCCTTCGATGCACATCGGCAGTTTGATGTTTATGTTGTGGTGGATCGCCGACAGCTCCATGCCCTCGTTGAACATCCCCTCTGCATCCAGGCTCATGACCTCGGCGGATATCGGGCCGTCCACTATCTCAGCTATCTCCGCGACCACGGTCTTGAGGTCCTTGCCCTCCTTGGCTATCAGGCTGGGATTGGTGGTCACGCCATCCAATATCCCCCAGCTGTGTATCTCCTTGATCTTGTCGATATTAGCGGTGTCTATGAAAATCCTCATATCATTTCCTCCATAGGAATCCTTTCTTCTTGCGCTTACGGTCGATGACCTTACGGGCAGCGAAGACGATGTCCTCCTTGGTAAGGCCGTATTTGATCATGAGCTCCTCCGGTTCCCCGGACTCACCGAAACTGTCACGGACCCCGACACGGGACAGTGGCTGGTTGTCGTTCTCGCTGAGACATTCGGCCACGGCCGATCCCAGGCCGCCGATTATGCTGTGCTCCTCGGCGGTGACCACGCAACGGGTCCTGTCCGCCGATTCCAACAGGGTATCGGCGTCCAAGGGCTTGACCGTGGACATGTTGATGACCTCGGCGGAGACGCCATCCTCTTTCAGCATCTCCGCAGCCTCCAGGCATACGGAGACCATCTGCCCGCTTCCCACGAGCGTCACATCCTTGCCCTTCTTGAGGACTGTGGCCTTGCCTATGATGAATACATCCTCCTCCCCGGTTATGACCGGGAAGTCGGCACGGCCCATGCGCATGTAGCAGGGTCCGTCATGTTCCGCCATGGCCATGGTGGCCTTGTAGGCCTCGTTGGCATCGGCGGGGCATATGACCGTCATGTTCGGTAGTGAGCGCATCAATGAAACATCCTCCAGGGCTTGATGGGAGGCGCCGTCGCCACCCACGCTGATGCCGCAGTGTGTGGCCACGATCTTGACGTTCAGGTCGGGATAGGCGACGGACTGTCTTATCTGATCCCAACATCTCCCAGTGGCGAAAACAGCGAAGGTCGATGCGAAGACCTTCTTGCCGGAGACCGCGAGCCCGGCCGCGGTGCCGATCATGTTCTGCTCCGCGATGCCGCATTGGAAGAAACGCTCCGGATACGACTTGGCGAAGTCACTGGTCTTGGTCGAACTGCCCAGGTCGGCATCGAGTACCACGATTTCCGCGTCCTTACCGCCCAGGTCGGCGAGGGCCTTTCCGAAGTAAGCTCTCTGCGCCACGTTCTTCATAGACACTCCTCCAGTTCGCACATGGCCTTCTCCTTCTGTTCCGGGTTGCAGCACTTGCCATGGAAGTCGGCGTTGTTCTCCATGAACGAAACGCCGCGACCCTTGACGGTGTTGGCTATGACCACGGTGGGACGTCCGCGGAAACGCTTCGCGTCCTCGCAGGCCTTGATTATCGCGGCGAAATCGTGTCCGTCTATCTCCAAGACGTTCCATCCGAACGCCGTCCACTTGTCGGCCAGAGGCTCGATGGAAAGCACATCCTCGGTATCGCCCATGATCTGCAGTTTGTTCCGGTCTACGAAGACGGTGATGTTGTCCAACTTGTAATGCGCAGCGAGCATTGCGGCCTCCCAGTTCTGTCCGCTCTGCAACTCGCCGTCCCCGCAGAGACAGTATATGCGATGGTCGGAGGAATCGAGTTTAGCTGCCAGGGCCATGCCGTTGGCGATGCTGATGCCCTGACCCAATGAGCCGGTGGACATCTCTATACCCGGCAATTTACCGTATGACGGGTGGCCTTGAAGGCGGCTGCCCAGTTCACGAAGGGTGCGCAGCTCCTCCACGGGGAAGTATCCCGACTCCGCCAGCACGGCGTACAGGCCGGGGGCGACATGTCCCTTGGAGAGAACGAAACGGTCCCTTTTCTTCCACTGTGGCGCCTCCGGGTCGTGTTTCATCACATGGAAGTAAAGGGTGCAGAGTATCTCCGTGGCTGAAAGAGACCCCCCTGGGTGACCGGATCCGGCCGCGCAGGTCATATCGATAACATGGCGTCTTATGGTACGCGCCCTCTCCTTCAGAAAATCGAAATCCATTTCTTCATTGGGCAATTGAAACACTCCTGTATTGAATGGTATTGTATTTTGTAAGATGATGGTGTAAAAAAGATTTACCTAGCGACTCCTTTAACAAAAGGGGGAGGCAAAAGGGTTCAGGACAACGGGTTTTCATGTGGCCTCAGTCGCTCTCGATACGCGGAGCGAGCAGGTATCCCACTTGACCGTTGCCATCGGCAAGGTTGAACATGATCTTCACAGGGTAGTTGTTGCCGAGGTTGATGCGCACGTTGGTATCCGACGGTATGGCCTTCACCAGGTTGGAGAAGTAGTCCAAGGGGAACAGGCTGCGCGCCTTCCCATCCGTTTTGATCTCAACCAGCTGGTTCTTCTCCAGCTTCAGATTGACCGAGTCAGTGTCGCCTTCCGAGAACAGTTCGAATGTATCGCCGTCAGCGGAGAGGGCGATGTGGTCGGACACGCTCTCGGCGGCCTTGATACCCTTCTGTATCTCACCGACGGCCAACTCCACGTAAGCCGGGAGGTTGAGTTCCGGGACCCTAGGGTCGGCCATGCTCGATGTGTCGACGAGGTTCATCCGGCGGACGATGTTGCCCACCTTCAGAACCAGGCGGCTCTTCTCCTCATCCTGGGTCATCTCGATGATGTCACCGGAGGAGGCCAGTTTGAGCACGTCCTTGATCTTGTCAAGGTCCACGCCGATATTGGTCTCATCGGCCACGTACTCCTCGAAAGCCTCCTTCTTGATGTTCAAATCGATCATNGCCACGTGGGCGGGGTCAACCGCTTTGAGGTTGATTCCGTCCGGCTGTATGTTGAATTTGGCCTCGTCCACCAATGTGGATATGATGTTGACGATGCCTTTCAGTGTATCCGACCTAATCTTTGCCTGAAACATGTTTCCCCTTCCTCCCTTGACACAGTCGTTTTAGATAATAAATGTTCACACTTTCAATATTCGCGCCAGGTCACACTGCACTTGCAGCATCTGTATATCCGGGTCTCCGGCTCATCGGCGGCACGGGTCTGCCTCAGGGTGAAGAAGGCCTCGGTGTGTTTACACTCTGGGCACTCGATCCTGGTCTTGGGCAGGGTGGCCGCGGTATTCTCATCGTTTATGACCGCCGTCTCCTTGTCACGGCCGCGGGTCACAAAGCTCTGTGAATCACTTTCGCTATTCTTCTCATAGGTGCAACGGCTACATTTGAAAGTCGGGCCATTACGGAACATCAGGGAACCACAGTCGGGGCAGAACATGTATTATCCTCCCTCTACCCCAACAAATGGATGTATAAAAATTGTTAGATTGGATTCCGGCTCAAACGTAATCCCAGTCATCCTTGTGTGGCCGCGCGGCGGGCTTGTCCTTGTTGGGGTCGTTGGCCTCGGCGCGATGGAACAGGCCGCTGAATGTGGTCTCCCCAGCCGTGTTACGATTTTTGCGTCGAGGGTTGCGGGCTTTCGAGGTGGTCTCACCGCGCACCGCACGGCCCTTGACGGGCATGCATTCGTCGAAGCTCTCGAAATTGGCCCTCGGAGCAGTCCTGGCGGTCGGTGCTGCGTACTGACGGACATAATCCATCTCATTGCGGTTCTGTTCGGCGAGTATCCCGCCGACGTAGGCGAAAGCGACCGTTATGATGTAACTGTTGATGTTCAAGGACGTGGTGCTACCGACCGCCGCCAGGAACGACTCCAGATATCCGACCACGGCCCCCATCATGGCTCCCAGCGCCGGCAGGTCCTTGCTGAAAGCGGCTATCAACGGCCCATTGCTGTCGCAGAGGAAGGAGAGATGCGGTAAGAGGCCGACCTCGGCGCCGTAGATCATGAATGAGAACAGACCGACGGGGATCAGGGCTGCCAACATCCCTCTGTTGGGGGATCCCGCCTTCCTGCCGCCGACGTATCCCGCGATCATCTGACCGAATATCGGGAGCCACCACAATAGAAGGGAGAGAACGAAAGTGACCTTCACGGCGGCATAGAAGCTGAAGGGCCTACTATCCCCCTCGGCATATTGATGGCCTGGTCTGCCTCTTGTTGACCTGCCGCGTTGGCTACCGTCATCCCTGTATCGGTAGCCACGGCTGGTCATACCAAACCCTGACTTCATGTGCATCCCTGTCAGACGCGAGTCCGACAATTTTGTATGTAACACAAAATTATTTAATGGTTGTCTATGCCGCAGAACGCGGAATGTTTAAAAAGCCGGGAGGCTGGGAAAAGGTTGCCACGACACCATCCAGACATGTTTTTTCCGTGATTTTGTACATTCCGGTCTCAGGGGAAAATAAATAAAGGTGTGCATGTTAGACTTCAGCGATGGGGACCTACAGGAAGGTTCTGAACTATGAGATGAAGAGCGGAGGGGTTCGTTACGTATGCGACGACGCCCGTGCCGTTCTGAAGGAGAGTGGCATCCAAGAGGGACTACTCTGCCTTTTCATCAAAGGTTCCACCGGATCACTGGCGTTCATGGAGAAGGACGCCGATCTGGAACCCGACCTCATGGATGCCCTGGAGAGGGTCGCCCCCTCCGACGCCACCTACCGGCATGACCGGAAATGGGGCGATGGGAACGGGCACTCCCACATCCGCGCCAGTATCATGGGCGGATCGATTACCATTCCTTTCGCGGATGGCGAGATGGACCTGGGCCGATGGCAACAGGTGGCCCTGGTCGATAACGACGTAAGGGATCGCCAACGCGAACTGACCATACAGATAGTAGGTGAATGACCTAATGACAGTGAATATAAAATTCCTAGGAGGAGCAGACATAGTTGGCAGGATGGGCATGCTGATGGAGGCCGGAGGTCGCAGCATGGTCTTCGAATACGGGATGAGCCCCACGAAGCCACCGAGCTATCCGCTGCCCGCCCCCAAGGTTGACCACGCGTTCCTGACGCACTGCCACCTCGACCACTGCGGTATGATACCCTGGTTGACCAGCAGGTACGACAACGACGTGTTCACCGCGCCGATAACCGCTGAGATAGCCGAGATCATGATGTTCGACTCCCTAAAGATCGCCAAGGCGGAGGGATATCCCGAACCCTATAACGAATCGGACATAGACCGCACCATGAGGAACGTGATACCTCTGGAGTTCGGTGATGTAATCGAGGTCGGGGACCTGGAGGTCGAGACCCACCGTGCCGGGCATGTGCCGGGGGCGATGATGTTCGAGGTCATAGACGATCGCACCACCCTTTACACCGGTGACATACACACGATCAACACCCGGCTCGTCGAGGCCGCGAAGCCCGTGAAGTGCGACAACCTCATAATCGAGGGCACATACGGAGGCCGTCTCCACCCCGACCGCAAAAAGTCCGAGAAGGACTTCCTGGACAAGATCAAGGAGGTCGTCGACCGTGGCGGCAAGGTCCTGATACCCTGTTTCGCCGTCGGTCGGACACAGGAGATCATGATGCTCCTGAACGGTGCCAACTTTGACAAATGGGTGGACGGCATGGGCCGCTCCATCGCACGTCTGTACATGCAATACCCGGAGTACCTGATCAACCCCAAGAACCTCCGTGCCGCCCGCCGCTCATTCAATGAGGTGAAGAACGCACAGATGCGCGGGAAGGCCCGCAAGGGCGAGGTCATCGTGACGACCGGGGGGATGCTCGACGGAGGTCCGGTGCTAAACTACATGAAGAGCATAAAGGACGACCCACTATCGGCCATACTGATCACCGGCTACCAGGCCGAGGACACCAACGGCAGGTTGCTGCTGGAGTCTGGATGCGTCAACATCGACGGCAGCTTGGAGAAGGTGAACTGCGAGGTGCAGAGATATGACTTCTCCGCCCACGCCGACCACGACCAGCTGATGGAGTTCATCAGGGGATGCGACCCTGAGAACATCGTGATAATGCACTCCGAGAGCCGCGAACCACTCCAAGATGCACTGGCCGAGGAGTACAACGTCATACTTCCGGAACTGGATAAGAGCTATACCTTGGAGTGAGAGGCGTGGATGGTCTGAGGGCTTTCCTGGAGGAGGATGCCCCCGCCGGGGACGTTACCAGTGATGTCCTCATCCCTCCCGCCACGACGTCCAAGGCCATCGTCACCAGTGGTGGCGACGGCATCCTCGCCGGTGCCGAGGAGGCCGCCTGGCTCTTCACCGATGGCGGACTAGAGGTCAGGCTCGTCAAGAATGACGGCGACCCCGTCTCGGCAGGTGACGAGGTCATGGTTGTAGAGGGTCCGCTCCGAGAGATAATGCTACGCGAGCGGGTCTGCCTGAACATAATGATGTTCATGTCCGGTACCGCCACCGAGACCTCCAAGGTGCTGGCGGCATGCCACGCGGTGAATCCCCATGTCAGTGTCGCCGCCACGCGCAAGACCCTCCCCGGCCTCCGTGGCCTGCAGAAGAAGGCCGTGAGATTGGCGGGCGGGGAGTCACACCGCGACACGCTCTCCCATCATATACTGGTGAAGGACAACCACATCCAGGCCGTCGGTGGCATGGACAATGCGCTCAGGGCGCTCAAGGACGCCCCGTCGACCATAATCGAGGTGGAGGCGGAAACAGAACATGATGCGCTGTCGGCGGCCGCGGCCGGTGTGGATGTCGTACTCCTCGACAACATGTCCCCCGCGGAGGCGGGGATCTGTTACCGTTCCATCAAGGAATCGTACCCGCATGTCCTCGTGGAGGTGTCGGGCGGTATCGGCCCGGAAGACGCCCCCGTATACGCGAAATGCGCCGACCGTATCTCATTGGGGTATCTGACCCATTCCGCACCGTCCTTACAGTTCTCGTTGCACCTGTCCTAGTCACGGGTGCGATGATGGGACATGTAGTCGATGTCCCATCCCATACAACTGGCGACCAGCTCCGCCACATGGATCACCTTCTTGCCCCTCGTGATAGTGTCGAACTGCAGGAAACAGAAGGGGCATGACGTTATCAACACATCCGCGTCGGAGAATTCATCGAGTGCCTCTTGGCTGACCCTTCTTGCAACCTCGTCGTTGACCGATGTCAGACTCCCGCCGCAACACAC
>SL_3KL_010_SEDDRAFT_10001331_pt1 | contig 22291 bp, 16 predicted proteins | sample SodLakKL_010_SED_2_FD_10381 | JGI IMG/M metagenome (IMG submission 10381) | reverse complement strand
CCCGAACCACCGGGCAGCGGCTCCACCCCCACCGGCAACTCCCCCGGCCCCCGGGCCGCATACCCCGGCTCCGCCGCCTCCTCGGCGAACTTCACATTGAACGGACAAACCTCCTGGCAGATGTCACACCCATAGACCCGGTTGCCCATGAGGGGCCGGAGCTCCCGTGGGATGGGGCCCCGGTTCTCGATGGTCAGGTACGAGATGCAGAGGCGGGCGTCCATGACGGGGGCGCCGTCTCTGTTACGGCCCAGAAGAGCCCCGGTGGGACAGGCGTCCAGACAGGCCCGGCAACTCCCACAGTGGTCCCTTTGGAAGGGCTCATCCACCTCCAACTCCAACTCCAGGAAGAGGGCCCCCAGAAAGAAGTACGATCCGCGCCGAGGGTGGATGAGCATGGTGTTGCGCCCGAACCAACCGAGACCGGCCCGCTGCCCCAGCTCCCGCTCCAGGACCGGCCCTGTATCCACTGAGACGCGGGCCTCCACGGACCGGTTCAGCTTGCTCTCCAGCCGGCGATGGACCCGTCGAAGTTTCTTCTTCACCACCCGGTGGTAGTCCCTGCCTCGGGCGTACCGGGCGATCACCCCACGAGACGGGTCGTCCGGCACTCCGTCCCCATCCGGCTGGAAATAGCCGTGGCCCACCACCAGGACGGAGCGGGCTTCCTCCAGGGTCCCGACAGGGTCCTCCCGGCGCTCCACGGCATCGGAGCGAGCCAGGTACTCCATCTCACCGTGGTACCCCTGATCCAACCACTGTCGGAGGTAGTCACCGTGCTCCGAAGGTTCGGGCCGCACCACTCCGGCCATCTCGAAGCCCTCTTCCACAGACAGTTGGTGGAGAAGGTCCCTCAGTTCGCCAGCCTCCAGGTCGGTAGGATGGTCACCCACGTGAAGGCTCCTTCACCACGACCCCTTCCTGGTATCGGCGGCCCTTCCACTCGATGCGCCGTTCCCCACGGAACCAGCTTCGGAGAACGATGAAGGCCACCACCAGAGTCCCCAGGGGATAGAGGAAGGCCATGGCCGGCGACACCCTGAACCGGTGATAGGCACCGGCCCAGATGACTACGCACATGGCCCACGCGACCCCCGCCCAGAGCGGGAAGGCAAAGCCGGCACCGGCGCCGCCAGCCACCCATCCGAGCCCAGCCCACCCTACTGCCACGGCCGGCAGAAGCCAGAAGAAGCTCAGGAAGAGGAGGATTCCGGGAAGCACCAACCCGGCCCAGCGTCCGCTGGCCTGCCTGGCGCCCACAGCCACGTTCTTGGTCCAGCCATTCACCAGCTCCCTCATGGAGGTGTACATCCGGGTGGCGAAGACCTCCTCGCCTTCCCGGACCGTCAGGCGGCTCCCAGCACGGGTGAGTTCCTGGGCCAACCGCAGGTCCTCCACCACCTCGCCTTTCACTGCCTCGTGTCCCCCGATGGACTCGTAGGCGTCCCTCGTCACCAGGACGAATTGACCGTTGGCGATGGCGTCCTTCCATCGGCTCGGATCCACCACCTGATCCAGCTTCCTGAAACGAAGTCCAATGAGGGTGAATACCTGGGGCTGGACCAGCTTCTCACCGAAGGTGCCCACTTCCTGCCGCCCGAGGAGAGAGAGGACCTGGGCGTCATCCTCTTCCATGGCTGCCAGCGTCCGGCTCAGGAGTTCCGGCTCATGGGTCGTGTCCGCATCTACAAAGAGGAGAAGACGCCCACGGGCCACATCGGCTCCCTGCCGGCAGGCCCAGGGCTTCCCGAACCAGCCTTCGGGTAAGCGTCTTCCGTCCACCACCTGGAGCCGGAGAGCAGCCCCCGGCTCCTGCTCGCGGGCCACCTGGGCCGTGTCATCGGTGGACCGATCATCCACCACGATGATCTCGTAGGGGACTCCGTGGAAACGCCCCAACCCTTCAATGCACCGCCCGATCCTGCTGGCCTCGTTCCGGGCCGGGATGATGATGGACACCAGCGGCCCGAGATCCTCTGCCCCGGCCTCCTCGGTGCCAGCCGTCGACAGGTCATCCGAGCCAGGAGCCGGCGGGAGCGTCCGGGGCTCCCGGATGCCGAGGGTCAGAAAGACGCCGAGCCCAATCCAGGGAAGCAGTCCCACCCCGACCCAGAGGAGCCCGGTCATGGCAACCGCCCCGAGCAACCCTCCATCACTCCCGCTCCCGGTAACGCACGCCGTCTTCCACCCGGTCACCTGGATAGAGGACCACCCGGTCGCCCTCCGAAAGGCCTGAGACGATCTCCACCTGAGCCTGGCTCCGGCGTCCCACCTCTACCGGGACCTCTTCCAATCGGCCATTCCCGGCACGGAAGACCGCCCACCCATCGCCGCGGCGGAAAGCGGCCCCTGTGGGTACCCAGAGGACGTCCTGGGCCTCTTCCACAAGGATCGTTGCCTCGATCCGGAACCCATCGCCCAATCGCCCCCATCCCTCCCCATCCGGATCCAGGATCACATTCACCCGTTGCTCCTCGATCCCCAGCGCCGAAACCCGGGTGAATCCTGACGGCTCGACTCGCCGGACCCGCGCCTCCAGAGTCTCTCCACCCCAGCCGCTGATCCGGGCCCGGGCTCCGGTGGGAATGCCCACAGCATCGGCAGAGAGGACATCCACCACCATTTCCATGGCCCCTGGGTCCCCCAACTCCAGGAGTGGCTCAGCGGGACTCACGGGCCCCCCACTCTCCCGGTGAAGCCGGAGTACCTGGCCAGCCACCGGTGCGGTCAGGACCAGGACCCCCACGTCGGCCGCCGGGGGACGCGTGAGCTGGAGCTCCAGCTCCTCCACCTCTCCCTGAGCCGCTCGGACACCGAACCCAGCTGAACGGACCTCAGCCTCCCGCGCCCGCAGAAGGGCAGCCGCCCGCTCCACGGCTGAGCTGGAGCCCCCTCCTTCCCGGAGGAGGAGCTCCTGCCGCCGAAGCTCCTCCCGGGCCTCCACCAACCCCGCCTCAGCCGCCTCAGCCATGCTCCGGGCCCGCTCCACTCCGGCCCGGGCCGCTTCCAGCCGGGTCCGAAGTTGAGCCCGGGTCCGGGCATCATCCAGCGTCGCCTCCGGTCCTTCGATGCGGAGGAGTTCATCGCCTTCTGCCACCAGGTCACCCACCTCCACCTGGGGACGAAGGAGGGTGCCGCCCACAGGCGAACGAATCTGGAACCGGTCCCGCACCCGGGTCCGACCGTCCTCGTCCACCACCACCTCCAGGGTGCCCCGTTCCACCGTTACCAGGTCCACGGCTACGGGCTGGGGTCGGAAGAGAAAGAAGAGACCCACCACCCCCAGAAGGCCCACACCCACCCAGAGGAGCGTCCGGAGCCACGGCGGAGCCTCCCACTGGGGGCCCTGCCCGTCTCCGGCCCCTGCCTCCTTCTCTGACATCTCCACCATATCCCCCTACTCCCGTGTTTTCAGGACTCCGATGAGGTCCAGGTGGTCCAGGCGACGACGCACCAGGAGAGCGCTGACGGCAGACGCCGCTACCACTACACCCACGGCCAGCCCATACGTTTCCAGACTCAGGACCACGGGCAGGCGGTACCGCTCCGGGTCCACCGTGCCGGCAATGGCCACGCAGAGCCAGTGACCGATGAACAAGCCTGGCGGAATGGCCAGGGCGACCTGCACGGCCATCTCTCCCAGGAGGATGGAGGAGATCTCCCCCCGGGTGAATCCCAGAACCCGGAGGCTGGCCAGATCCCGCTCCCGGGTGGAGACGGCGATCCGGGCATTGTTGTAGACGACGCCTGCGGCGATGACGGAGGCAAAGATCGTCAGTATGAGCATCATCACCACCAGGATCTCAGCACTCTGCTCCCGGAAGCGCTGAACCAGGAGGTCCCGGCTTCCCACGTCCAGCACCCCGGACATCCGGGACAGCCGTCCTTCCAATTCCCGAAACTGGCCCATGTCGGTGAGGAGGAGAGCCTGGGTCACGGCCGGCCCCTCCCCCAGGAGCCGATTCACCTCCCGAATGGGGAGGTGTCCCTGGAGTCCGAACATCTCGTCCACCATGCCCTGGACGACCATAGAGTAATCCCCTACCCGTCCCTCCCGGAGGGTGACCCGAACCGTGTCTCCGGGACCGACCTGCAGGACCTGCCCCAACTTTTCGGTGATGATCAGCCCCTCCTCCGGAGGCGCAGAGACCCGGCCATCTGCCGCCAGGAGCTGCCGGAGCTGGGAGTCGGACTGGTATCCATACAGCGGAACGTCTCTCCAGCGGTGTCCGGCGTGCATCCGAACCGAGGTGACCCGAAGACCCTCCACCCGCTCCACCCCTGGGAGGGGGAGGAGCTCCCCCAGCGCTCGCTCCGGCATGGGCCCGGCGAAAGTCACCGTCACCGTCTCTCGCCAGGCCCGATAGAACTGTTCCTCGATGAGATATTCCAGGGCATCTCCGCTGAACCGGGCCACCACCATGATGGCCACGGCCATGGCCAGCCCCAGCGCCGACAGGATGGTGCGGACCGGGCGACGTCCAATCTCCCGAAGGACCATCCGGCCGATGGAGCCGATGATGCGCCCCAGCCCCAACCGTTCCAGGAGGGTGGGCTTGTAGCGAGCCGGCGGGGGAGGCTGCATGGCCTCGGCAGGAGAGAGCTTCAGAATCTTTCGGAGAGCTCCCATGGCCCCGGCCACCCCGGCGACGATGGCAAACCCGGTCGCCAGGAGAGCCCCGCCCCAACCCACCCGGAATTCCAGGATGGGAAATCCGAAGAAGGTGCCGTAGAACTGGGTCATGGCATGGCCCAGCCACCACCCGATCCCGACCCCCAGGAGAGCCCCTCCCAGTGAAACCCCCAGAACCATCTTCAAGTAGTGGGAGGCCACCTCCCGATTCCCGTATCCCAGCGCCTTCAGCGCCGCCACCTGGGTTCGCTGCAGGTGGAGGAGTCGAGAGAGGACCACGTTCAGAAGATAGGCCGCCACCCCCAAGAAGATGATGGGCACGATGGTGGCGAACTGACGAAGTTGCTGGAGTTCGCCGTCCAGGATGTAGTTGGAGGGCTGCATGTCCCGCCCAACCGCTCCCCGGCCTCCGTAGGGGTCCAGGAGGTCATCGATCCCAGCCAGTGACTCCCGGAGCGAGGCGTCCCGGTGAAGCCGGAAAACCACATCGTTGAAGGCCCCCTCCATCTGGAAGATGGGAGCCATGGCCCGACGATCCATCCATAGGACGGCGAACCGTTCGTCATCCGGGATCAAGCTCCCCCCGGTGGGCATGGGATAGATGAACTCCGGGGAGGCGGCCAGCCCTGTCACCTCCAGGGGCCGGAGCTGACCATTCATGACCACTCGGAGGGTATCGCCCACCCCCACGTTCCACCGTTCGCCGAAGGCATCCAGGAGGAGGGCCTGATCGCTGCGGCCCGCCTCGGGCATGAGCCCTTCCCGCAGGAAGACGCCGTTCAGGGGGGGCTCCCGGTCTCCGGGGAGGCTCACGATCTCACCGGTAGGCGATTGGGGAACACCCTCGAAGGGAATCCGCACCGGCTCCACCACCCGGGTGTACGCCAGCGCCACCCCCGGCACCCCCTCCAGCCGATGGGCCAGCGACTCCGGCGCCCGCTCCAGAGCCGCAAAGGCATCGCCGAATCGGTAGCGGTCGTAATAGAGGTCCCGGGAGTCCTCCAGGGACTGATAGGTGGAGGCCAGGGTGATGTATCCGGCGATTCCCGCCGCCACGACCATGGCGATGGTGATCCCCTGCCCCAGGAGGCCCCGGAGATCCCGGACCAGCTTCATATCCAGGGCAGAGAGTCGGAGTGGGAATCGCATGGAGCCCCGGGTCGATCATTCGTGAACGGAAACACCGCTTCGTGGACCGTACCGTACCAGGGGGCGAGCCACGTGTGCCCTTCCGAGGAACCCGGGCTGGTCTCCCAGGCTGGGAAGGCCCCGAAGTGGGCACCGGCAAGGAACGGTCCCTGAGGAAACTTCCCGCCTTCCTCCGGGGTCCCACCGCCCCTCACCGTCCCTCATCCAGAATGACGCCATGACCACGGACCCTCCCGGCCCAACCCCAACATCTCCGGACCCGCTCTCGGCCACCAGCCTGGACCATCTCCGGAGTCAGTTCCCCATTCTGGGCACCCACACCTACCTGAATTCCTGCTCCCTGGGGCCCCTTTCACACCGCGCCGAAGAGGAACTGGGGTCCTTCCTCCACCTCTGGCACACCATGGGTGCATCGGCCTGGTACGAGCACTGGCTGGGTCGTCTGGACGACCTCCGGCAGGCGGTGGCACGGATGACGGGATCCCAGAAGGGGGAGATCGCCCTCTCTCCCTCCACCTCGGTAGCCCTCTCGTCGGTGGCTGAGTCGGTGGACTGGACCCGACGTCGAAAGGTGGTGACCACCGAGCTGGACTTCCCCACCCTGGCGTACCAGTTCACCGTCAAACCCCAGGTGGAGCTGGTGGTCCTTCGAAGTGAGGATGGCGTGGGGATCGATCCGGAGCAATTCGCCCGGGCCGTGGACGACGACACCGCCTTGCTGGCCACCTCCCACGTCTTTTTCACCACCGGGTTCCGTCAGGACCTGGCCCGCCTGGCCCGGATCGCCCGGGACGCAGGGGCCCTCTCCCTCATCGACGGCTACCAGGGAGCAGGTCAGCTGCACGTGGACCTGCCGGCGAGCGGAGTGGACATCTATACGACTGGCCCCCTGAAGTGGCTCTGCGGGGGGCCTGGGTTGGCCTACCTCTATGTTCGCCAGGGGCTGGTGACCGAACTGGCTCCCCGGATCACCTCGTGGTTCGCCACGGAAAACCAGTTCGAGTTCGAGCTGGAGGGCTTCCGGTACCGGGACGACGCCCGACGCTTCGAGATGGGGACCCCGGCCCTACCCACCGTGCATACGGCCCTGGGCGGCCAGGCAGTCCTGGACGAGGTGGGGCTGGAGGTGGTGGAATCCCGAAATCGCTACCTGGCCGGGTACCTGGAGGACGCCCTGGAGTCAGCCGGCTTTCACCTCCGGGCGTCGGCGGACCCAAGGCACCGCACCGCCATCGTCATGGTCAGGCACCCGGAGCCGGCCCGGGCCGTGGCGGAACTGGCCCGGGATCGGATCATCGTGGATCATCGCCCGGGCCACATCCGGATCTCACCCCACGTCTTCAACACCACCTGGGAGCTGGACCGGATCGTGGAGGCGTTGGCGCGGATCTGACGGTCCCCGCCTCCTGACTCAGCTACTTCACGTTACTCGACCTTTCGCGTCCAGCGCTCCGAATCCCGCTCACGGTATTTTTCCAGGGTCCGCTCCAGCGCCTGGCCCAGGTCGATCCCCTGTTCGTTGGCCAGCGCCAGGAGCACGAAGAGGACGTCCGCCATCTCCAGAGCCAGATCTCCATCCGGTTCGTCGTCCTTCCTGGGTTTGGCTCCGTACAGATGATTCAGCTCCCGAGCCAACTCTCCCACCTCCTCCACGAGGCGGGTCAGGTTCACCAGAGGCGGCCAGTAGCCCTCCTCGAACTGGGAAATCCACTCGTCGACCTGGCGCTGTGCTTCTTTGAGTTCCATGGTGAGGAAGATGGGTCCTGAGAGGCGGCGCCGTCCAGCCGTGTCATTCCGTCTCGGGTCGGCCAGGATGTCTCGTTCTGATCCCCAACGACTCGGTCCGAAAGCCATGGCCCTGAACAGCCAAGTCGCCGGGAGTGACCAGAGACCGGCCCATCCATCCGACCCCAGGCGGGCCTGCGGCCCGTGGCACGCCCCCTGCTCGTTTCGACCCAACAGGTTCGCCCAACCGGAGAGAACCGGAACCTGAGCCATGGTCCATGGTTCTCTCCTGGTGGGAAGGGCAAGGGGTCATGGACGATGGAGGCGCGAGTTCGTCACCACCCACAAGAATGGAGAAGCTGTCATGGGGAAGGATGGTGAGACAGGAAGCACAGACGGACGCCTCATTGTCGTTTCAAACCGACTCCCCCTGGTCCTGAGCCAAGCCTCCGGCGGAGCCTGGCATCTGGAACGGGGCTCAGGTGGGCTGGTCACCGCCATCGAACCGGTTCTCAAGGATACCCAGGGTGTCTGGATCGGCTGGCCCGGCCTCACCCCTGAACAGATCCGGGACGCCGACGAGTTTCTGGACCAAAAGTCAGATGAGCTGGGATACCGGGTCCGGGGTGTAGGCCTCTCTCCCAAGCAGCAGGATGACTTCTACCTGGGCTTCGCGAACCAGATCATCTGGCCCCTGTTTCACGACTTTCCCACCCAGTGCAACTTCGACCCCACCTTCTGGCACGCCTACCAGGAGGTGAATCACAGGTTCGCCGAGGTGGTAGCTGACGAGGCTCGGGACGGTGACTTCATCTGGGTCCACGACTATCACCTCATGTCCGTGGCCGAGGAGCTCCATGAGAAGGGTGTGAAGTCCCGGCTGGGCTTCTTCCTCCACATCCCCTTCCCTTCCCGAGATCTCTTCCTCAAGCTTCCCTGGCGCCGCGAGGTCCTGGAAGCCCTCCTCCACTACGATCTCATCGGCTTCCAGTCCGACCGGGACCGGACCAACTTCGTCCACTGCCTCCAGGCCCTGAGGCCCGATGTGAAGGTGGAAGGCCGGGGCCGTGTGCTGAAACTGGAGGTCCAGGGTCGGACCCTGGGGGCCGGGGTTTTCCCCATCTCCATTGATGTGGATGAGTTCGCCGGACCGGCTCGCTCGCCCCAGGTCTCGGAGCGGGTGGCTCGGCTCTGGACAGAATTCCCCGGCCGGAAGGTCATCCTGGGTGTGGACCGGTTGGACTACTCCAAGGGGATCCCCCACAAGCTGGAGGGTTACCGCCTGGCCCTCTCCCGCTACCCCGAGCTCCAGGAGAAGGTGAGCCTGGTCCAACTCGTGGTGCCCAGTCGGGAAGACATTCCCGAGTACCACCGGATGAAGCGGGAGATCGAGCGGCTGGTGGGCCAGATCTCAGGCGAGTTCACCCGACCTGGCTGGGTCCCCATCCACTACCAATACGGCCGATGGGATCGGCCGGAGCTCATCGCCCACTATCGGGCTGCGTCGGTCGCTCTCGTGACGCCTCTGAAGGACGGGATGAACCTGGTGGCCAAGGAATTCTGCAGCGCCAGCCTGGAGGGGAACGGCGTCCTGATCCTGAGCGAGCATGCCGGCGCTACCGCCCAGTTGCAGGAAGATGCCATCCTGGTGAATCCCTACGATGTGGAAGGGGTTGCAGAGGCCATCCATCGGGCCTGCACCATGCCGGACAGGGAGCGAAAGGATCGGATGCAGCGGATGCGGCGGAAGATCCAGAACGAGGACATCTACTGGTGGGTGGACTGCTTCCGCAATGCCGCCAACGGGGTGGAGGAAGCCGAGGCCCTCCCCCTGGATGTCTACCTGCCCTCCCGGGCCTGAGACAGCCCTACCTGAAGCGGGCCAGGAGCCACCCATCCGGATCCGGGCGAACCTGGGTGGGCTCTCCTGGCAAGGCCAGCGTCCGGGTCCATTCCCGACCATCCACCAGGTGGATTTCCCGGTGGACCCCTCCGTCCAGGAGGAACTCGAACTCCATGGGCATCCGGAAGAGGGGCCAGCCTTCGTCCTGCACCTGCGTGATCTTGAGCTCCACCGTACCGCCTCCGGCATCCCAGTCCCACTCCACCTCGTATTCCGGATATCCGGGGCGATGGAGCCACTGCTGGAAGAACCAGTCCAGGGGCTCTCCGTGGGCCTCCTCCATGGCCACCTGGAAGTCCTGGGTCACTACATTCTCACCGGCATGCCGCTGGTAGTACCGACGAACCCCCTGGAAGAAGGCCCGGTCTCCCAGGACCCACCGCAGCATATGGAGAACCATGGAGCCTTTCTGGTAGGAGTTGGCGTTCAGAAGGTCCAGAAGGTTCTCGGCGTGCTCATCCACCACTGGCCGATGGGTGACGTCCGAATCCAGGTACCGGTCCCGGTTTGCATGGATCCGTTCCCGGAAGACGAGCTGCCCCTCCACGTGCTCCCAGAAGTACGGGCCGAAGTAGCTGGCAAACCCCTCCGAAAGCCAAAGGTGGGGCCAGTCGGCCGGCGTCACCGAGTTCCCGAACCACTGGTGGGCGATCTCGTGGGCCACCGTCCCCTCAATGTCCCGGCCTGAGGCGATGGCGTCCTCGGAGTAGAAGATGGCCGAAGCGTTCTCCATCCCACCGAATCGGGTGGAAGACTGAACATTGGCCAACTTCTCATAGGGATAAGGCCCGAACATGTCCACGTAGAGGTCCACCATCTCTCCGGACCGGGCGAAGACCTGTCGGGCGTGGGCCGTGTCCGGGGGAAAAGCCCACCCGGTGACCTCGATGCAACCATCCTCCCTGGGAGAGACCGGCGCATGCCCACACGCGGCCAGTCCCTGGTCCATGACCACCATGTCAGCCACCCCCACCACCATGAGGTATGTGGGGATGGGGACCCGATTCTCCCAACGCCAGCTCATGAGGCCCTCCAGTCCCCCGGCACGCTCAGGCGATGCCGGCGAGGGCCCCTCCACCAGGACGCCATTGGCGACCACCTTCCGGCCCTCGGGAGCGTGGACGGTGAAGGAGACGGTAGCCTGGTCTGAGGGGTGATCCCGGGCTGGAAACCAGAAATGGGCCCGGTTGGGCCAGTTGTCGGCAAACGCTGATGGCTCGCCGTGGACGTTCTCTCTCAGAATGAGCCCGTCTGTCGGGGCCCCCCGGGTCATGATCTCCACCTGCAGCGTGTCGAACACGCCAGGGCTTCCCGGTGCCTCGAACTCCAGGCGGTCTCCCTCGTGGGTGAACTCCAGGACGTCCCCGCCCCAGGTGACGGCCTCCACCGACATCCCGGTGAAGTCCAAGGCCATGGTATGGGGTCCCCGGACCTCCCGGGTGTACCGGATGGTGGTCCGGGCTGAGACCCGGTCATTCTCAGGAGCGATCACCAGCTCCACGTCGTAGTGGATGACGTTGGTATCCGGATCGTACCGATTCGGTGCAGGAGGAATCCCCACCTCCACCGGCTCCACGTCGGCCAGCTCCACCAGCTCCGTGATGGGCGGAGGCGATGCCGCATCCCAGGGGGGAGGTGGGGGCTCCGAAGGCCCCAGGAGGTACGCGCATCCCCCTGTGCCCAGGAGGGCCACCATGAGGAAGACCCGGGTCAACTGACGCATCCCCGGAGCAGGAGGGGAAAAGGGGTTGCCGCGAGAGGAACGAACAGAGGAAGTCATGAAGGAGCGGGAGGTCCTGGTCAGAGCTGAGGGCGAACGAGACAGAGTAATCTATCGTGCTGGATCCCGGATGGGCACGGCCCCGGCGTTCCCCTCCAGCAAGAGCCTTCTATTCCTCGACCCCTGGCTCCCGCCCGGAGCTCGGGTCCTTCCCGTCCGGAGGAGGGTGAGCCATGGCTACGATCCCCTGGTCCACCAACCCCTCGATCTCCTCCCCGGTCAGTCCCAGCTCTTCCAGCAAGGACCGGGAGTGCTCCCCCACCCGGGGTGGGGGTGAGTTCGGCGATGCTCTGGCATCATCGATGACCGGAGGAGGAGCTACGCCCCGGTACCCCTCGATTGCCGGATGGGGCTCCGGCCGAAATGCCCCTCCTCGGACCAGGGGATCCCGGGCCACCTCCCCGGCGTCCCGAATGGGGGCACAGGGAACGCCCACCCGGGTGAGGCGCTCCTCCAGGTCGGATCGGGCGTAGCCCAGCGTGGCCTCTGTCAGAAGATCCTCCAGAATCTCCCGATGCTCCACCCGGTCCGCATTCGTCTGAAACCGGGGATCCTTCCCCATCTCCGGGAGCTCCAGTGCCTGGCAACAGCGCCGGAAGAGGGCGTCCGTGCCGGCGGCGATCATAAGGTGTCCATCCCGGGTGGGAAAGGCCCGGTAGGGTGCGATCATCCCCAGCCCCGACCCCATGGCCCGCGGGACCGCTCCACATGCCTCCACTCCCATGAGGTGGTACGCCATCCAGGCCAGGCCGGTGTCCTCCAAGGAGACCCGGACATGACTCCCTTCACCTGTCATTTCCAGCTTCCGGAGGGCCGCCAGGACCCCCAATGCCGCCCACATCCCTGCGCCCATGTCCACCAGCGAGGTACCGGCCCGAGACGGCTCCCCTCCCTCCGGACCCGTCACCGACATGATCCCGGTATAGGCCTGGATGAGCGGATCGTACCCTGGCCGGTGCCCCAGCGGCCCCTGGGGGTCGAAGGCCGTGAGTGAACAGAGGATCACCCCGGGAAACCGGGGACGGAAGGTCTCTTCCACCAGCCCGAAGCGCCGAGCCACCTCGGGCCGGAAGGACTGGATCACCACCTGGGACCGGGACACCAGTCCATCCAGGATCCTACCCGCCTCCGCTCCCCCAAGCTCCAGGGCCAGACTCTCCTTTCCCCGGTTCGCCGCCAGGAAGAGGGTCCCGTCCCCTCTCCAGGCCGGAGGGGCCCATGCCCGGGCCGGATCCCCCTGTCCGGGTCGCTCTACCTTGATCACCCTGGCTCCCATGTCGGCCAGGATCTGCCCGCAGTAGGGTCCGGCCAGATTGCCGGAGAGATCCAGGACCTGGATTCCAGTCAGGGAACGCCAGGCTCCCTCTTCCCCCTTGGCCTGTCCATCGTCACCGTCCACCGGATCGCGCTCGGACCCCATCACCAACCTTCGGCCAAGGTCTGGAGACCCGCACCCGATGTGGACCCTGCCGTCACGCCCGGATCCGGGATGTCCACCGGGTCCAGCCCCGTACCGTAGGTCTCGTTGATGGCCTCCATGACCCCGTTGGCCACCAGTCGGTGACCCAGGCCGCTGGGGTGGACACCATCCAGGCTGAAGACGGGACCGAAGAGTTGGGATGGAATCTGAACGGCAGGGAAGGGCGGAATGAAGCCTTCGTCATACAACTCCCGAAAGATGGGATTGGGGTTGAAGAAGGCCCAGCCCCGGCTAGCTGCCTCCTGGGCCAGGATGTCGTTGTAGGCTGCCACGGTGGAGACCAGTTCCCCGATCTCCTGGTTGGAGAGAACCTGCAGGTCCTGGGCGCAGTCCAGCGTTACCTGCCGGCCCTCCATGGCCTGGCCCATCAACTCGCCGAACCCATAGCCGAAGGGGACCAGGGTTTCCTCTCCAAGTCCGCCGAACTGGGAGGGAGCACAGCTGTCCGCCACCTGAAAGGTGGTCGGAAGGGCGTCCCCCTGGGCCGCGACCCAGTAGGCTGCACCCGACGACAGGTGGGGAATGAGGGTCACATCAGCCACGCCGATCAGAACGCCCCCTGCCACCCCTCCGTTCTCCAGTTCATTCAGGGACTGGCTCAACCGGGTCGAGAAATCCTGGGGAGGGGTCACGTTATCCTCCGTGACCATCCCGGAAACGGCCGCTCCCAGCACATCATTGTTCCCGATCCAGATCGAGACGAAGGTTGGCTGGGCATCCAGCGCCGCCTCCAGCTGGGTCCGTCCTCCCAGGACCAGGGTCGTCAGGGGATTGGGATTGGACTCGGGCTCCAGGTTGGAGAGGAGATCCAGCATGGCGGCGCCTGGGACGGCCACCTGGTTCAGGACTCGGGGCGCGGGGGAGCTCCGAAGCGCACACCCCTGAGGGAGGGCATCGCCGACTCGATCTCCGGTCAGGGGGTTGGTCAGTGGAGCCGGGCACCCAGGAAGATTCAGGAGGGGTTGGTTGAATGGTGTCCCCATCTGACGAGCCACGAAGACGGCGTAGGATTCGGCCTGTGTCTCCCGGTTGATCCCGTCGGACTGGAAACCGGCCGTGATGCTGTTTCCCATGGCCACGTAGCGCTGGAAGAGATCATCTTCCACCTCCGGGGCCGTAGCCACCAGGGTCTGGTCATCACACCCTGCCGCCAGGAGGAGAACAGAAACAGAGAGGGCACGGAGGATCCAGGCTCCCGGCCCTGCGTGAGAGGGGATGGTCATGGTCAGCGCTCCAGGGAGACGGTGAAGCCGACAATGTGAGCACCAACGGTGTAGAGGCCGTCATTCAACTCCACCGACGGGAGAGAGCCATCGGCCGGGTCCGACGTCCGACCCCGCCGATCGTTCTGCATGAGATAGTGGTATCCCCCGGACAGCCGGACGCCGGGCCTCACTTCCCAGCCCAGGCCCGCCGTCAGGTGATTCCGCTCCCCCTCGGGGACCAGGGGTGTCACCGTTTCAGGGGGAGAAGCGGCCTGGTTGTAGAGATACCCTCCCCGGATGAGCCACCCCTCCCCCAGATCGTACTCGGCTCCCACCCGGACAGCGCCGGCATCCCGGTAGTTCTGGGCCAGGGTCTGGTTCAGGAAGGATTCCTCAAACTGAATCTCCACCGACTCGAAGCTGGACCAGTTCACCCACTGATAGTCCAAGGACACCATCAATTCAGGTGTGACGTGAAGTCCCATGCCTATAGCCAACTGAGCCGGAAGGGTGATCCGGGTCGTGATCGACTGCTCGGTGAGCGGGCCCTCGGTGAAGCTGGCTGCAACCAGCGCATCCAGGGGCGTACCACCAGGCACGTTGAAGGGGTTCTGAGGAGGCAGGATCCGCCCGGTCTCCACCGGCTGGAAGCTTCCCGTCCCTTCGTAGTCCAGCTCCACCGGGGTGAGGAAGCGGGCGCCTACGTGCAGGCGATCCCCGATTCGCCCCTGAATCCCCAGGTGCCCTCCCACTCCGGTGGCCCAGTCGCTGGCCAGGTTGGCCTCGGCGAAGGGAGTCCCTGGAGGAATCCCCAGCTCGGCGAAGGTAACGCCCACCCCCGGGAGCAGCTGCCTGGAGATATCCATCCGCCGGTTCAGCTCCACCTGGCTCAGGGCAACCGTCAGACCGGCCCCGACGGCGAGCCGCTCGTGGAGCTGGTAGGAAAGAGTGGGCTGGATGTACAGGGCATCCAGTGAGCTGTCGAAGGAGAGGAAGGAGCCCTGGAACTCAGGGTGCCACTCAGTCCCGAATCCGTAGGGGGCGTAGACCCCGATCCCTGCCGCCAGTCGTTCGTTGACCCCGTAGGTCAGGTACAGATGAGGGGCGATCCTGGGGTCGCTCTCCAAGGAGGTGGTGGACCGGGTTCGATCATCGGTGAAGTCCCCGTGACTGAATACGCCCACGGCCCCCATGGAGCCGGCCCACCCCTCCTGCTCCGCCAAGGCGGCCGGATTGTAGAAGATGGCCGAGCCATCACCACAGGGAAGGGCCACCGCCGCGCCGGCCCTGGCCATGCTGCAGGCGCTGTGCTGATAGAAGCTGAACCCCTGAGCTTCGGCACCGTCTGGAGGGAGGGCAAAGAAGAGGGTCAGGGCTGACAAGAGGGCAAGGGCCCCGGCTGGCATCCACCTCCGGACCGGGTGGGAAACGCCCGAACCGGAGGGCCGGCCGGAACAGACGGCGGGATCACAGGACATCCAGATCTCCATGTGCAGATTCGAATGAGGCCGCCGGAGCTCCCGATTCGTATGGAGGAGACCACCCGTCACGCCTTGGACAGATGGCCCGGAAACTGCGATTCTTTGACGGCAGTTTCGGGTACCGCAGAGGCCTCAGTAGGCTGTGTGCGGCAACCCCTCACACCTGGAAATGATCCTATCCGCTCTCCCAGTTCCTCAGTCCCGAGCCCAACATGAAATCCACCGTCGACGAACTCATTGAGCTCCTGGACCTGGAGCCCCTGGAGCGAAATATCTACCGGGGCAGGAATCGGGATATCGGTACGGGACGGGTGTTTGGCGGCCAGGTCCTCTCCCAGGCCCTGGTGGCGGCCCGACGCACCCTGGACACGCCCCGGGAGGCCCACTCTGTCCACGGATACTTTATCCTTGCCGGCGACCTGAACGCTCCCATCGTCTACTTCGTGGATCGGCTCCGGGACGGGGGCAGCTTCACCACCCGACGGGTCACGGCTATCCAGCACGGCCAGGCCATCTTCAACCTCTCCGCCTCCTTCCACGAACCTCAGGAAGGACTGGAGCACCAGACCGATCCCCCCACGGTCCCACCCCCGGAATCCCTGATGCCGGAGCTGGAACGGATCCGGGCAGCCGCAGATCAGATCCCTCCGGAGATCCGAAGTGTCCTGACCCAGGATCGACCCATCGACTTCCGGACCGTGGAAGCCGGAGACCTGATGAATCCGGAGCCATCCCCACCCCTTCGCCGGACCTGGTTCCGGGCCATGGGAGAGCTTCCCGAATCCCCCCTCATCCATCAGGCCACCCTGGCCTACGCTTCGGACTATGGTCTCCTCTCCACTGTCCTCCAGCCCCACGGGCTGACCGTTCGGGACCCGTCCGTCCAGGTGGCCTCGCTGGATCACGCCGTCTGGTTCCACCAGCCCTTCCGGGCCGACGAATGGCTCCTCTATGTGGCCGATTCACCGGTGGCATCCCATGCCCGTGGATTTGCCAGGGGGAGTATCTTCACCCGGGATGGAATCCTGGTAGCCTCAGTGGCTCAGGAGGGCCTGACACGCTACCGACGGAAATCCAAGGACGACGGCTAGAAGTCTGATCGGAAAGGGGGGTGCGGCCGCGCGCCGGGGGCTTGCGAGTGCCGGAGTAGGAACGACGACGAGGCGGAGCCGGCGGTCCCCGGGCGTCGTCTACCGGAGCTCGGGGCAGAGCTCCTGGATGTACTCCCGGTCACGGGAGGTGAGCTCCAGCCCCCCACCGTCCTCAGCCAGGGAGTGGGGTGACGCCCCTCCGGTGCTGCCTCGAGTGACGGGGTACATGATGGATTCCCGGCTCCCGGAGTGGTCAAGACCCAGGGCATGCCCCATCTCGTGGGCCAACACCCGGACCAGGTGGTGCCGGTCGTCGAACTGGAAGACGAAGATCTCCCGCTCCACCGAGACGTTCCAGCGACCCAGCGTACGGCGGCTCTCTCTGTACTGGCCTGAGCGGATCTCTCCCAGGGGCGAGTCGGACTCCACCTGTTCCCGCTCCCGATTGTATTCCTGGATGCGTTCATTCAGGCGGCGGGTTTCCCGGTTCACCTGGTCGGCCAGTGCATTCAGCCGATCACCCTTCTCATTCACAGCCCGGCGCTCCCGCTCCAACTCCTCGGCTTCCCGGTCCAGTTGCCGCTCCACGTCCGAAGGAATCATCCCCCGCTCTTCCCAGTAGTCCAGCATCCGGTCGTACTCGTCCCAGCGCCGCTCCAGGGTGGTGAGACGGGTTTCGTGCTCCCGGTGCAGGAGGTCCAGCTCCTCCCGGAGCTCCTCCAGCTCCCCTCGCTCCTGATCCATCCTTCGAGCCATCTCCTCCACAGCGGCCTGTCGAGGGAGCCAATCCTGGACCGCCCCGTGACGCTCGTCATAGCTGAAGGTGATGGGGAACCCCTCCTCCGGATCAAAAACGAAGAGCTCCTGTCCGGCCACGCGATTCCAGGCAGCCGCAGCCTCCCGTGCCGCTGCCTCCGCCTCCGCCAGAGAGAGTCCGAATTGCTGGTCCACCTCCAGAATCCGCCACCGGAGAGCTTCGGAGCACGGATCCGGGACCACATGGCCGGCCACTGACCCCAGGGTAGGGGCCGGGAGAGCCAGGGCGGGCCCCGCCGCCACGAGAGAGGGGAGGGCCAGGAGCCCAGTCAGTGCCAGCGTAGTCACGAGAGATCGGACAACGGCAGGGATCATCCCATTCCTTCCCGGTTGGCGTCCCTCGCGCCCTGAAACTTGATTCCTTCCTGCACTCATCGATCTGACTCGTCTGGGTGTCATGGGTTTGGACAGGTCTCCTGCAGGGCCTGGGCGCCCTCATCTCAGCATGAGCGGGGCACAATTGTCACCGGCCCCGGTTTGGGATCAAGCCCCTGAGTTCGGATCATCCCTCTGTACCCGGGACGCTCCTGACCCTTCCCTTCAAAGGCTGTTGAAGCACAGGAGCGATCGTCGTTGGAGCCCCTTGCCAATCCGATGCTCCGGCCCTTCGTTGAAACGATGATACATCATCACCTCCCAGCTCGGCCCGTCCACGGAACCTTCAGATGAAGGGGCTCCTGCACGCGGTAAAGGGGCGGTTCCTCCGGTTCCGGAAAGAGATCCTGGTGGTAGGCTATGCCATCCGTCACCCGGACACCCCCCTCCGACTCCGGATCGGTGGCGCTGCGGTCATCTTGTATCTCCTGAGCCCCGTTGACCTGATCCCAATCGTGATCCCGGTCGTGGGACTCCTGGACGATCTGATCATCGTCCCCCTGGGCCTGAGCCTGGTCGTGAAACGACTCCCCCAGGAAGTCCGGGTCGATGCGGAAGCAGACGCCACTCGCATGATTCACCGGTATCTGGCCCGTCCCCTCCGTTTCCTCCTCCTTCTCCTTCTCGTTCTGATCCTGGTCTGGACCGCGCTCCTCTGGCTCCTCTGGTGGCTGCTCCTGGGTCGCTGACCCTCCACGCTTCCCCTCTCACTCACTGCTCAGATAGATTGGTAGAGGAGGACCGCTCCAGCAGCCCCGTCCGGGATCAGGGATTCAGCATCGGGAGCGTACGACCCCGACTGTCCTCTACCGTGAAGGCACTCGTTCATCCCCCGATCGGGAGGATCCCTGTGGTCATCCGTTCCCTTCCCCTCTTCGTTCCGGTCCTCCTGTGGGTCTCCCTGTCCCTGGCAGCCCCGGCTCCTGGCCACGGCCAGGAGCTTCCCCCAGGGGCAGACAAGGCTCTGGAGCATCTGGATTCCTCTCCGCGGCATGGGGAGTGGGTGGACTACCCCTCGGCGGACGGAGACCCGGTGCGCGCATGGGTCGTATACCCGGAGCGTTCGGACCCTGCTCCCGTCGTCGTGGTGATCCATGAGATCTTCGGTCTCACCGACTGGATCCGAGGGGTGGCCGACCAACTGGCGGCAGATGGCTTCATCGCCATCGCTCCGGACCTCCTCTCCGGCTACGGCCCCGATGGAGGAGGGACCGAGAGTGTGGATCAACAGGGTGCCCAGGCCCTCATCCGTGAGCTGGACCGCGATCGGGTGAATCGGCGGCTCCAGGAGGCCGGGGAGTACGCCATGGCCCTTCCAGCCGCCACCGACCAGGTGGCTATGCTGGGATTCTGCTGGGGAGGGACCGCGTCCTTCGTCATGGCCACCGAGTGGGCCGATCTGGACGCCGGGGTGATCTACTACGGCACTTCTCCGGACACGGAGACCCTGACCTCCGTTCAGGCCCCGCTCCTTGGGCTCTACGCCGAGGACGACGCCCGGGTGAACGTCACCATCGACCCGGCGCTCCAGGAGCTGACGCGGCTGGGAAGAAGCTTCGAGGTGGAGATGTACGACGGAGCGGGTCACGGCTTCCTCCGCCAGCAGGACGGCCGGGATGGTGCCAACCTTCGAGCCAGCCGGCAGGCCTGGCCTCGGACGCTCTCCTTCCTCCGGACCCACCTGGAAGGACGCTGACCCGAGCCCCTTTTTCAGTTCAGGAGGGCAACCACCCGGGGCAGAATCCGTCCCACCCGATCCTCCACCTTGAGGCGGCTCACCTCATCGCCCCGGGTAGGCCCCAGGTTCACGATCGCCACCGGCCGGCCATCTCGGGCAGCTCGGAGGGTGAAACGCCGTCCCGAGAAGACGGTGAGGGAGGAGCCCACCACGAGCAGAGAGTGCCCCTTCTCATACAGGTCCCAAGCCTCCCGAACCCGCGGCCGGGGGACGTTCTCTCCGAAGAAGACCACGTCGGGTTTGAGGATCCCTCCACAGTGGAGGCAGGGGGGCGGCCGGAAGCCGGCTTCCGATCCTGCGGGGAGGACGGCGTCCCCATCAGCCAGGAGAGCCGGCTCCTTTTCGGAGGCTGACCCTTCCTCTCCGGGAGAGCGCCCTGTACCTGGAATCCGGAACTCCGGATTCAGCGTGCGGAGCCGCTCCTGCACCTCCTCCCGAGCCTCCTGGCCGCCGCAGTCCAGACAGATGACCCGCCCCAGCGAGCCGTGAAGCTCCACCACCTGCCGGCTCCCGGCGGCATGATGCAGCCCATCCACATTCTGGCTGATGACCCCCCGGATCCAACCCTGGTGCTCCAGGGCTGCCAACGCCTCATGCGCCGGGTTCGGTCGGGCCAGGGAGAAGCGGGGCCAACCCACCACGCTCCGCGTCCAGTAACGGGCCCGGGCGTCGGGATCCCGGAGGAACTCCTGGTACAACATGGGCCGTCGGTCCCGCTTCCCACTGCCGGGGCCCCGATAGTCCGGAATCCCCGACTCGGTGCTGCACCCGGCGCCGGCCAGGACCACGGCGGGGCCGGCCCGGAGGAAGGCAGCCAGCGCCTCCAGCTCCCGGGGAGTCGCAGGCCCTGTCGGTCGGGTGTCGCCGGGGGGAGGTCCCTCCGGCATTCGCACTCTCAATCCCATCAGTATCCGTCCACTTCACCCAGGCGGCGGGGATCCGTGACTCCGTGGAGGTAGCCACTCTCGACGTCCCGCCAGATGATCTGCATGGATCCTGTACGCCAGGTGAACTCTCCAAGGTCCTTGATCCGAAGCCCGGCATCCCGCAGCTGGCGGCGCATCTCGTCGCTGAGACGGGATTCCATCTCCAGCTCCCGGAAGTCATCCCGGAAGGCGAAGAACCGGGGCGCTTCGGCGGCATCACCTGGATCCATCCCGAAATCCAGCATGTTCACCAGCACCTGCGTCACGGGCTGGGGCGGGGAACCGGGCGTTCCCATGGCAAGCCAGGGGCCACCCTCATCCCCGATCATGATGGCCGTGATGGGAAGGACGATTCTCCGGCCCGGACCCGCAGTCCACGCATTCTGGCTGAAGCGGCTTCCACCAGCCCGAACGCCATCGATGAAGATGCCCGGAGCCCCACCATGTCCCGTATGGAGCACCGAGAACCAGTTCCCCTCACTATCGACGATGACATTGTGGTTGCTGCCCAGAGCCGAATGATCGCCGGTGGTGGACCCGGAAGCAGAGCCGGTCACCCCAGCCAGGACCTCGGCAGGGGCCGGCAGGACGGGGCCTTCCTCTCCCATTGAAGCTCCCGGTCCCTGGGCAAGACTCACCCCGGGGCGCCGCATGGTGTTGCGAACGTATTCGGCTCCCATCTCCCCGTATTCCGGAGAGAACCAGAGGTCCAACGGAATGTGGAAGGCAAGGGGATCCTGGATGGCCCAGCGGGTCTCCCGAGCCGCTCGACCGAAGGTCCGGGCCAGCACCTCAAGGGTCTCGGCCGACTCGGTGTAGTGGCCCATGGCCGAGAGATCGAAGTTCTCCAGGACGTTCAGATTGTAGCTCACCTCGGCTCCGCCCTGGTCCGGGGGAGGCGACCCGATGATCTCGTGGCCCCGGTAGGTGAACCGGGTGGGCTCCTGCCAATGGACCTGGAACTGGGCCAGATCCTCCTGGGACACGCAGTATCCCCTCCGGTTGGCCTCCTCCACGAAGCGCTGTCCCCAGGCCCCGGTGTACATGTAGTCCGGTCCCTCTTCCGCCAGGCGCCGGAGATGCTGGGCCAGGGACGGCATGCGCCACCGCTCTCCGACAGGCGTCAGGTGGCCGTTGGGCATGAAGAACTCCCGCTCGGCCCGGTTGGAGAGCCCGGACGTCCGGGTCCCGTAGGTGGATCCGGCGACCCGGTCATCGACGCTTCCCGCCTTGATCCCGTAGAGGTAGGAGGTGACGAAGACCCCCTCCTCCGCTGACTGGATGGCCGGCTCCAGGTAGGAATCCCACTCCCGGGTCCCGAATCGATCAGCCAGGGCCTCCAGCCCTCGAATCACCCCACCGATGGCCACCTGGGAGGGATCGGTGCCGTACTGGCACTGGTCACCCTGGGGAACCTGGGAAACGGCGCTGATCACATGGTATTCACCGGTGGCCGCCTCGTAGTAGATCCCCGACATGCTGCCCCAGTGGGAGACCTGCATGTAGTCGTTCACATGCTGGAGGAAGATGGCCGTGATCATGGCATCCACGGCGTTCCCCCCGTCCTGCAGGACCTGTAGAGCCCCCTGCGTCACCACTGGAAGCTGGGTGCTCACCATGACCTGTTCCCCGGTGGCCGACTCCTTCGGGCCATGATTCAGCCGGGGATCTGTGGGATCAGTGGGAAGGGGTTGCTGCGCCTGGAGGCCAGCCGTCGAGAGAAGGGCCAGGGTCAGGATCAGGATACTGCTGCGAAGAAATCTCATGGGATACGTCTGCCATGGGCTCGGGAGAGCGCCGGGCACTCCGGACTCTACCATCGGCTCCCGGGAGTATTGGGGGGACTGTCTCATCCTACAGTGCCTCCTGGATGCGGACCAGCGCGTCTCGGATGTGGATGGCGGTGTTCCGGTCCGGAGCCTGGTCCAGGGCGGCCTCCAGTTCATCGTGGAGGAGGTGGAGCTGGTCGCGGATGAGGGGTCGGATGTC
>SL_3KL_010_SEDDRAFT_10001330_pt1 | contig 22309 bp, 19 predicted proteins | sample SodLakKL_010_SED_2_FD_10381 | JGI IMG/M metagenome (IMG submission 10381) | reverse complement strand
TGGTGGAGAAAATGTTGATATCGAGAAGGTTTAAGGCACGGGCCGCAGAAGCCGATCAACTTGATGTGCTGCACGGATTTATGACAGGCTGATGAGGCGGTCTTGACAGCACCTCGGCTCAAGCACTCAAGAATTGTTCCTTTGACTAACTTAACTGTATATTTCGGGAAAATAGCGGCGGTAGAGCGCCGGATTTGAGTCACGCCAGGGATGGTTACGGCGCAGGTCATGCAGGACTTCGAGATCGATGTCGGCTACGGCCATGCCTTCGTGAGCGGGGGATTCCACTTCGGCCAAAACCCCGTCACGCTGAGGAGTAATCTCCAGGGGTGCGAAAATGCCCGCCCGACCAGTAAAGTTCATGCCGGCAATACTCCCGACAAGCGCGCTNTTAATACCATAGAGCTGACTTTCCTGCACACGCGGCCAGATCCCGCGCAGGGCCAGCCAGTAATTATATTCCTCAAGATTAGCTATCGGCAGCAGAACAATATCGGCCCCTCTTAGTTCCAGGATGCGAAAGGTTTCATAGTATGTAGCATCCATGCAGACAGGCAGGGCCAGCTTGCCCAGGGGTGTTTCATAAACCTGAAATGAGTCGCCCCGTTTCAAATTCCACTCTTCTTCCACGGGCAGCAGGTGAACCTTATCCTGACTGCCGAGCAGAAGTCCTGCAGGCCCGAAGAGGAAAGAACGGTTAATCACGCTTCCATTATCAGCAAGAGTATAGCTGCCGGCCATGATATATACCCCGTATGCAGCAGCCAGCCTGGAAAATATGGTGTTAACCAGCGGTTGAACGGCAGGGCTCATATAGCGGAATAGATCGTTTAGGCTTATATCTTCTTCGCTTTTCTCCTGCTGATCAGTCTCGGCATCTTTTCCTTCCTTTCTATAGGCTTCCTCCATTTTATCAAAACCCGGCAGAAGGCCTAACAGAAACAGGTTATTATATTCAGGAAAAGCAATTAACTCGGCCCCTTCATTAACTGCCTCCCTGGTGCGGCGATGCATTTCGTCCGCAAAAGCAATAGGGCTTCCAAAAAGCTTTAATTCAAGCTGCAGGGCGGCAGCCCGAACCTGGTGCCGGCCTGCCTGTGGAGTATGCTTACCGGACCCGGGCAGCACAGAACGCAGGTGCTTTTCAATTCGGGCCGGGCGGCAGATCCAAACCAGGTAACGTTGATATAGTTTTTCTTTCCAGCCATTAAGAGCCATCTGTCAATCTCCAGTCAGAACGCAGGATATCTAATATCGGATTAAACTTTTTTATTCCTTCTTTGGCCTTATCCAGGTAGAGTCGCGCCCCTGTGATTAAAGCCTTTTGAGATCTGAATAAGCCTCCGTATTTAAAAGTTTAAGAAGGGGGTAATCTTCTTTGATCTTTTGGCGGGCCTTCTCATCCAGATCAGCCGTAACCATGCTGGTATGCGGGTAGCCGCGGTTTAAGTAGCCGCTTTGACCGGGTGTGATTTCACAGGGACCGATAACAGCTGATGGTGCTCCGAAAGTACGCCCGTTGATTGTGCCGCTTAGCTGCGCTTCCAGGGCCCAAAACTGGTTCTGCTGGACCTGTGACCACATGCCGGCGGCCTGCGGCCAGCAGTTAAAGCCTGCTGCAAGAGCGCCTGAATGAAGAAGAAGACCGGCACCGCGCAGGGCAAAAATGCGGCCGACTTCCGGGTGACGGGCGTCATTTCCAACAACCAGCCCGGCCTGGAAACCGTTCACGTTAAATATGTTTAACTCTTCTCCCCTGCTTAATCCGATTTCACGTTCCGCCCAGGTAAGATGCGTTTGCCGCTGGCTGCCGCAGATCTCTCCTTTAGGGTTAAAGCAGTACGCGCTGTGATAGTGCGCACCGGCGTCTTTTTCAACAAGGGTACCGGCTGCCAGGTATATATTATTACTACAGGCGAGGCGGCTGTGAATATCTATGAACCGGTTGTTCCAATCACGGTGGCTTTGTATGTACTGCTGAAAACTACTGTTAAAATCGGAAGCGGGCTCCAGGGCGCCACCGGCCAGGCCAAGCATGAGCGCACTGTGAGCAGGTAAAACAGCCAGTTCGGCGCCGCTGCTTTTTAGTATGTCCGTTAGATCCGAGCTGTAATGATCTGCGTCGTTTAACCTTAACCCGGACATTGAAATCACGCAAACGCGCATTTTTATCTCCCCTGTTCGATTAGATCCGGGGCATAATATCTTATGCTCCGGTCCCACTGTTACCGGCTTTTTATCCGCTCCACCAGGGCTGCAGCCATTTCTGCAGTTCCGGCGGTGCCCCCAAGATCAGCGGTGAGATCTTTTCCTTCCCTGATCTGGTCAGCCAGGGCTTTTTCAATCCGGTCTGCAGCATCTTTTTCGCCCATATGCTTTAACATCAGGACAGCAGCCATAATCATCGCTGAAGGGTTGACATAATTTTTACCGGCATATTTCGGAGCGCTGCCATGAACCGGTTCAAAAAGGGCAGCACTGTCACCGATATTCGCACCGGGAACCAGGCCGAGGCCGCCAACCAGCCCTGCGCACAAGTCGGATAAGATATCGCCGTAAAGATTCGGCATGACCAGAACATCGTATATCTCCGGTTTCTGGACCAGCTGCATAGCCATATTATCGACAATCCGATCTTCAAATTCAATCTGCGGATATTTTTCTGCCACTTCGCGGGCTACTTCAAGAAACAGACCGTCACTTAGTTTTAGAATATTTGCCTTGTGAACAGCAGTTACTTTTTTCCTGTTATTAACTACAGCATAATCGAAGGCAAAGCGGACAATACGCTCGGAAGCGCTGCGGGTAATAATCTTGATGCTTTCTGCAGCATCCTTACCAACCATGTGCTCGACCCCCGAATAGAGATCTTCAGTATTCTCCCGGACTACAACCAGATCTATATCTTCATAGCGGGAGCGCACACCCGGAAAGGTTTTCGATGGGCGTAGATTAGCATATAAATCCAGTTCCATGCGTAAAGCGACATTGATACTGCGAAATCCTGAACCTATCGGAGTAGTAAGCGGTCCCTTTAGCCCCAGACCATTTTTTTTCAAAGAATTTATTACCGCTTCAGGAAGGGGGGTGCCGAATTCCTCAATTGCTCCCTCACCAGCCCTGACTTCATCCCAGGCAATTTTTACTCCTGCCGCTTCAATTACTTTCAGCGTAGCTTCTGATATCTCAGGCCCAATACCATCACCTTTAATCAACGTTACAGTACGCATAAACAGCCTCCTCTTAAATAATAGTTTGCCAGAATTGATTGACCTGGCGGGCAGTAGACGCCAGGGAACCGCTGTTATCTATTACAGTATCAGATTGATCTCTTTTTTCTTCCAGGGGCATCTGGGCTTCCAGGCGTAGTTCCGCTTCGGATCGGGATAAACCGTCACGCTGCTGCAGCCGCTCTATCTGCACCTCACGGGGAACGTAAACCAGGAGAATATGATCAACTATACCCTCCATACCTGCTTCGAAAAGCAGCGGTATATCGTATACCAGGATAGCTCCCGGGTCTTTTGCTTTTATCTCCCCTGACAAAGCATTAAATCGTGAGCCAACCCATGGATGAACTATACTGTTTAATTTTTTCAATTTCTCCTTATCTTTAAAAACAAGTTTGGCCAGCCCGGCCCGGTCAATAGTTTGATCGGGCAGCAGTATTTTTTCGCCAAGCCAGTCAACTATTTCATGCCAGGCCGGTTGACCGGGTTCAACCGCTTCCCGGGCAAGCTTATCGGCGTCAAGCAGATGAGCTCCCTTTTCCTCCAGCATTTTTCCTACGGTACTTTTACCCGAGGCGATTCCCCCGGTTAATCCGATTATCATCTACTCACCAGGCTTTCTTTTCTATTCAAATTGCTGCTCGGTCTCTGGTGCCAAAATTAAATGATACAGTAGAATCTGCTAAGTATGGCTGAATAGCAACCTGCTCTTTATATAATATTACTTTTATTGTCAGTGTTAAAGCTGTTTAAGTATAATGCACACTCTGAGCTCACAGGCTGGAACTGCACCGCCTTAGCTTCAAGAAGTAGTTTTATTTTTGACATTTGGGACAGTAATAGGTGCCCCGCCCGGCTACAACTTTTTTTTCGATCGACGCTCCGCAAGGACATAAACCATCCTTACGGCCGTAAACACCGAGCTTTTCCTGAAATTCCCCGAGCGCTCCGCTGGCGTTGCGGTAGTCCCGAAAGGTGGTGCCGCCGTATTTAATACCGTCTGCAAGAACATCCTGGATGGCCTGGTATAGTTCCTGTCCTTTATCCCGGTCCAGGGTTCCCGCTGCTCTTTCCGGATGAAGTCCGCAGCGGTAAAGACATTCATCCGTGTAGATATTACCCATACCAGCAACAAAGCTTTGATCGAGCAGCAGGGCTTTCAGTTTAGCCTTCTGCCTTTTCCCGAGTAGTTCCAAAAATTCCTCACGGCTCACTTCATTCAAAATATCGGGACCAACTTTTTTCAAGACAACCTTCTCTAGTTCCTGCTGATCAACAGTCAGCCAAAGGCGACCAAAACGGCGCATATCGGAATAGTGCAGGACCGTTCCGTCAGTAAAGGGCAGAGTGACCCGCAGGAAGCGGGTTTCCTCGGGCAGGCCTGTTTCGCTAAATAGCAGATTGCCGGTCATTCGCAGGTGGACGGTCAGTATACCCAGGTCAAGATCGATAAATAAGTATTTGCCCCGGCGGGCCAGGGCTTTTACAGCTCTGCCTTCCAGGCCGGATGTAAATTCTTCGGGGGATGGATAGGCGATGGTAGAAGGCATATGTAAAATGGGTTCGGCAAATGTTTTGCCCCCGATCAGCGGCTCCAGTTCGCGTCTAATTGTTTCAACTTCAGGAAGTTCGGGCAACTTGTATCTCCATTTTTCAGCAATCGGGCACGGCGCGCCGTGCCCCTACATTTTGCTTATTAATATTTCTATCGTGCTACTACATTTTACCTGTTAATATTAATATCGTGTCCCTGCATTTTACTAGTTAATATTAATATAGTGTCCCTGCATTTTGCTAGTTAATAATTTTATCGTACCCCTACATTTTACTTGTTAGTATTTCTATCCTGTGAGAAGTATCTCCGTCATTTTTTGCTGAATCCTGGATAGCGGCTTTAGCCTTTTACAGTTCCTTTAATTCTTCCCAGTTAGTACCGTGTTTCAAGTCTACCTGCAGGGGGACAGATATTTCGTAGGCCTGTTCCATTTCCTGTTTAACCATTGGGGCGAAAAAGTCAAGCTCTGATGAATCAATTTCAAAGAGCAGTTCGTCATGAATCTGCAGCAGCATTGCTGCATTGAAGCCGCCTTCTTCCACAATCTTTGCTATCTTGACCATGGCCAGCTTAAGAATATCGGCAGCGGAACCCTGGATGGGCGTATTCAAAGCCATCCTTTCGGCAAAACTACGGGTATTATGATTCGATGAGTGAATTTCGGGCAGGTACCGTCTGCGGTTAAACATTGTTTTTACATAACCCTGTTCGCGGGCCTGGTTAATGATTCTGTCCATATACTCCCTGACCCCCTGGTAGCGCTCGAAATAGCTATCAATATATGCTTTGGCCTCGGCACGGGGAATTTTCAGGTTCTGGGCCAATCCGTAATCACTGGAGCCGTATATAATGCCAAAATTAACAGCTTTCGCTTTTTCTCTCATCAGCGGGGTAACTTCATCCAGTCCGATGTTGTTGACTTCGGCAGCAGTGCGGCGGTGTATGTCCTGCCCTGTTTTGAAAGCTTCAACCAGGATTGGATCCTGTGAAAGGTGGGCCAGGATGCGCAGTTCAACCTGGGAATAATCGGCGGCAAAAAGTATCTTTTCTTTGTCCGAAGGAATAAAAGCGCGCCTGATTCGCCTGCCTTCTTCAAGGCGAATGGGAATATTTTGCAGGTTGGGATCGCTGCTGCTGAGACGCCCGGTGACCGTGGCAGCCTGGTTAAAGGTGGTGTATATTTTTTCCTGCCGAGGGTCGACTATCTCTATCAGGCCCGTCAGGTAGGTCCCTTCCAGCTTAGCCAGCTGGCGGTAGTGCAGCAAGAGCGCTGCTATCTCATGGTGGTAAGATAGTTCTTCCAGGACCCGGGCATCAGTTGAACGGCCAGTCTTGGTTTTACGAATTTCAGGCAGCTGCAGTTTGTCGAACAATATTTTGGAAAGCTGCTGCGGTGAATTGAGGTTAAATTCTTCCCCGGCCTGCAGATAGATTTTGCCTTCCAGTTCTTCCAGGCGGCTGCGTATTTCAGCCGACAAGTCACGTAAATAATCACTGTCAACAGCCATACCCTGCTGCTCCATACGGGCAAGCACCCGGGCGAGAGGCATTTCCAGATCGGTGAGCAGCCCCGTCAATTCCTGCATATCCAGCTCTTCTGACAAACTTTTTTGCAAAGAAAAGAGATGCCTGGCCTCCTCGGCCAGCCGGATACCCTTCTTTTTTATATCGGGCTGTTCCTTCTTCTTTACCGGTGACCGTTCGATTTCAATTCCCAGGTAATATTGAAGCAAATCCGGCAGGCTGTACCCGCCCCTGGCGGGATCTACAAGATAGGCAGCCAAATAGGTATCAAAAACAAAATGGGGAGGTTTTAAGCCGCGCTCAAGAAAAAGATGATGCCACTGCTTAACGTTGTGAACCAGCAAGCCGGCACCCTTTTCCCGCAGGGAAGACAACTTTTCCCAGATTTTCGCTTCCCTACCCGAAAAAGAGACAGGGTCAAGATAGTAACCTTCTTTCTCCCTGGCGGAGAGGCCGAGGGCCAAAACCGGTTGACGCCAGTAAGGACGTCCCCTGTAATGTTCAATAGAGAGAGCAATAATATCACCCTGCCCAAGTTTATCAAGTAAATTATTAAGAGCATCGATACTCTCAATCTGCTCGCCTGCCTGGTTCTCCCCGCCCTCTGCTTTGCCGCCCCCGGAGGAAGGCTTGAGCTTGTTTACCAGGCTTTTAAATTCCAGTTCGCTAAATATGGAAAGCAGCTTTTCGTAATCGGGTTCACTGAAGCGGCACTGCTCCCAGTCACAATTAACTGGAACATCATAGCGCAGGGTAACCAGGTCTCGCCCGATATAAAGGGGTTCTCGATATTCCTTAAGTTTTTCAGCTGTTTTATTTTTAAGCTGATCAATATTGTTATAAATGTTTTCCAGGTTCCCGTATTCTTCAAGCAGGTTGCGGGCGGTCTTTTCCCCAATGCCGGGCACACCGGGAATATTGTCAGAAGGATCACCTTTTAGCGCCTTGAAATCGATTACCTGTTCGGGAGCAAGTCCATACTTTTCTTTTAAGCTGGCGCTGTCATACCGTTCCATCTGGGTTATCCCTTTTTTTGTAAGCATAACGGTAACTTTTTCTCCGATTAGCTGGAGCAAATCGGCATCACCGGAAACAACGGTTACTTCATTATCATCCTGCCGGGCAAATTGAGCGGCCAGGGTGCCGATAACATCGTCTGCTTCGAAATCTTCTACCTCAAATATGGGAATATGCATGGCCTCCAGTATCTCACGGGTTCGCTGAACCTGCTCACTCAACTCAGGTGGGGTCTTTTCACGCTGGGCTTTGTAGGTCTCAGCAATCCGGACCCGGAAAGAAGGCTTCGGGGGGTCAAAAGCGACGGCAATATAATCCGGCTCCTCAGACTCGAGCAGTTTAAGGAGCATCGTGGTAAATCCATAAACCGCATTGGTATGTTCACCGCGGCGATTCTGGAGGGGCGGCAGGGCATAAAATGCCCTGTACAGGAGGCTGTTGCCATCAATGATGACCAGTTTTTTCGACTGTGTTGATGTCAATTGTACGGCTCCTTATCAGCTAAAACTGACTGCTCAGGTCGGCCATTTCGATAGCAGATAAAGCAGCCTGCCAACCCTTGTTGCCTGCTTTGCTTCCTGCCCTTTCGATAGCCTGCTCCAGGGTATCGCTGGTAATTACTCCAAATATTACGGGAACACCGGTATCCAGGCCAACAGTTGCTATCCCCTTGGAAACTTCTGCGGCAACATAATCGAAGTGAGGGGTTGAACCGCGAATTACCGCTCCCAGGCAGATCACTGCATCGTATCGTTTACTTTTTGCCGCTTTCATAGCGGCCAGGGGTATTTCAAATGAACCCGGCACCCAGATAATATCGATACTCTCTTCCTTCACTTCATGACGTTTGAAACAATCCAAAGCACCGCTTAAAAGATGACCTGAGATAAATTCATTAAAACGGCTGACGATAATGCCAAAACGATAATCACGGGCAACCAGTTTTCCTTCAATTGTTTTCAAATTTAACCCTCCTCGTTTTTTAATCTATATGTTCAAGTGGTGACCTAGTTTGGCTTTCTTGGTTGAAAGATAACCGCTGTTATACTGACATGGTTCTACTTCAAGGGGGACTCTTTCAATAATATCAATACCATAGCCTTCAAGGCCTTTAACTTTACGCGGGTTGTTAGTCAAAAGTTTTATATTCTTTAACCCCAGGTCGACCATTATCTGGGCACCGACACCGTAGTCGCGAAGATCGGCGGCAAAACCCAGCGCTTCGTTTGCTTCGACAGTATCTTTACCGTTATCCTGCAGTTCATAGGCACGAATTTTATTTAAAAGCCCGATCCCGCGCCCCTCCTGACGCATATAGATAACTGCTCCTGTTCCGCAGTCTGCTATCTGTTTCATAGCCCGGTGCAGCTGGTTCCCGCAGTCACAACGCAGTGAAGCAAAGACATCGCCGGTGAGGCACTCGGAGTGGACCCTGACCAGGGTCGGCTCATCCGGATTGATTTCCCCGTAAACCAGGGCCAGGTGAGCAAGGTTATCAATATTATTTTCGTAGACAATTAATTTAAAATTGCCGAAAGCAGTAGGCAGTTCTGCAGTCGCCGAGCGCCAGACCAGCTTCTCTTTTTGCATCCTGTAGTTAATCAGGTCAGCGATACTGACAAGTTTCAGATTGTGCTCTTTGCAAAACTCAGTCAGCTCGGGAAGGCGGGCCATACTGCCGTCTTCGTTGATAATTTCGCAGATTACGCCTGCCGGTTCAAATCCGGCCAGCATGGACAGGTCTACCGCTGCTTCAGTATGTCCGGCCCTGCGCAGCACACCGCCATCCATTGCTTCCAGCGGAAAAATATGTCCCGGACGGCGCAGGTCAGAAGGCCTGGTTTCGGGATCAATAAGAGTTTTAACCGTCTCTGCCCGTTCATAAGCGGATATACCGGTACTGCAGGAACCGGCATCAACGGAAACAGTAAATGCAGTACAATGAGTATCGGTATTTTGAGTAACCATCTGGGGCAAATCAAGTTCTTTCACCCTCTGCGAGGTAAGCGGCGCGCAAACAAGCCCCCTCGCATAGCGAATCATAAAATTTATCGCTTCCGGGGTCACCCTGGATGCTGCCATAACCAGGTCCCCTTCGTTTTCACGATCTTCATCATCTACGACTACGATCATGCGTCCTTTTTTCAAGTCGTCTAAAGCTTCTTCTATAGTGTTAAAGTTCATAGATCTTCACTCCTGAATTTTATAGGTATCCTTTCTCTTGCAATAAATCCATGGTCAGCGTTGTTTTCTCTTTGCTGTCTTCCAGGTGGGAAGCGAGCATTTTTTCGACATATTTGCCAATCAAATCAACCTCCAGGTTCACATATGAGCCGATCTCTTTCTGGCCCAGGGTGGTTTGCGAGGCTGTATGAGGAATAACACCAACCGAAAAACCGTTGTCATCGACATCAATTACCGTCAGGCTTACACCATCGAGAGCAACCGACCCCTTGGGAATTATATAGCGAAGCAGGTGTTCCGGCGCTTCAAATGAAAAAACAAGCGCATCGCCCTGAGAGCTTTTCCCGGTCATTGCAACTACAGCATCGATGTGGCCGCTGACCATATGCCCACCCAGGCGGCTGTTTAAGGTCATGGCCCGCTCAAGGTTAACCGGACTGCCTGTTGACAACTTCAGCAGGTTTGTTCTTTTTAAGGTTTCCGGCATGACCCAGGCTGTAAAGCTTTCCCGGCCGATAGCAGTAACTGTAAGGCAGGGCCCGTTAACTGCAATACTATCACCTATTTTCAGGTCGGCCAAAACTTCCTCAGCTGTGATAATTATATCCGTCCCTTTAGCGGGACTGCTAATTCTACGGACAGTACCGAGCTCTTCAATAATACCTGTAAACATATTTACCTCCCGGATACGGGATAACCAATTAAAAGCAGATCCTGATCGAATTGTTTCATTTCGATGTTTTCAACCGACCAGGCCTTTTTCAGTGACTCAATACCCGAACCGGCAAAGGCTGTCGGGCTCTCCTTGCCGCCGATGATAAGCGGCGCAATAAAGATAAATAACTTGTCAACCAGGCGTTGGTCCAGGAGACTGTAGTTTAAAGTACCTCCGCCTTCAACCAGGACGGCTGCAAATTCACGCTCTGCCAGTTTTTTCATCAATGCTTTCAGATCAACGCGGCCGTTCTGGTGCGGCATAACTATAACATCCACCCCTTTGTCTTCCAGGGCTTTGCATTTCTCGGGAGGAGCCTGATCGGTAACAGCAAGGATCGTGGGGGCCGATGAAGCGCTTTCAATAACCCTTGCATCGAGAGGCAGACGGGCAGTACTGTCGACAATGACACGTGCCGGATCCTTTCCCCCCCCGCCTTCAACCCTGGCAGTCAAACGCGGATTGTCTTTTAAAACTGTCTCAATCCCGACCATAATTGCGTCGGATTGATCGCGCAGGCGATGAACAAACTGGCGCGCTTTTTCGCCTGTAATCCACTGCGAGTCCCCTGTGATAGTTCCGATCTTGCCATCAAGACTCATGGCCACCTTGACGCCGACAAATGGCAAACCTGTGGTAATATATTTGATAAAGGCTTCATTTAGCTGACGTGCTTTATCTTCCAGAACCCCCTGCTTGACCTTGATCCCTGCTTCCGCCAGCCTGGCAAAACCTTTACCCGGAACAAGCGGGTTTGGATCCTGAGTTGCCGCTACGACCCGTGCTATTCCTGCCTTGATAATTGCTTCCGTGCAGGGACCGGTCCGGCCGTGGTGGTTGCACGGCTCGAGGTTAACATAAAGTGTGGCGCCGCGGGCCTTTTCTCCTGCCTTTTTTAGAGCTACTATTTCAGCATGCGGCAAACCCGCTGCCTGGTGAAAACCCGTTGCTACAACTTCGGAACCCTGAACGACAACTGCACCAACCATGGGGTTGGGACTGGTCCGCCCTCTGCCCTGGCGGGCCAGATCAAGAGCCATCCACATAAATCGATCGTCGGCATCCAAATCATTTCACCTCACGTTAATATTCAGGGTCCGAAATACAGCAAAGATAATAAGCGCAAACTAAGCAGAAAGCCGTAAATATTTTGTTCAATACCTGGTTATTTTTGCTGAATTCTTAGCCCTGGTTATCACTAAAAAACCCCGAGCAATTATTTGCTTCAGGGTCTTGAATAAAACAGGCCGTGTTTTATTCCGCTTCTTCTCCCTTCCAGACTATACTGTCGGCTCCGGATTCTCACCGGATCAGCCTTTCAGCTCGCGGGCTTTGCTTCACGGATATTTCCGTTTGGCATCACCGCCGGTTCGGAATTGAAGGACAATCAGTCTTCCTTCTCACCAGACCCTGAAGATAACGGTTAACAGGATTATAGCACATTTTGCATTTTTTTCAAATCGTTTATTAAATCCATTCCATTTTCGGCCTTGAAAACAGCGGAACCGGCAACGAGAACGCTGGCCCCGGCCTTAATAACTGCCGGAGCAGTCTCAAGATTGATCCCTCCATCGACTTCAAGCTCTACCTGCAGGCTGCGTGAGTGAATTTGATTGGCCAGATATTTAATCTTTGGCAAAACTTCCGGGATGAAAGCCTGACCGCCGGCACCGGGATTAACACTCATTACCAAAACCAGGTCGAGAAGTGGCCAGACATATTCAAGAACAGAGGCGGGTGTGGCCGGGTTTAATGCAACTCCTGCTTTGGCCCCGGCTTTCTTTATTTTACGCAAAACCCGATCTAAATGGGCGGTGGCTTCGAACTGGATAGTCACCAGGTTTGCCCCGGCCTCGATAAATTGCTCCAGGTGATTATCCGGCTCGCTGACCATCAGGTGAGCATCCATAAAAAGATCTGTCTGTGACCGCAGTGATTGTACCACTACCGGACCAATGGTAATGGAAGGCACAAAGTGGCCGTCCATTACATCAAGATGGACCCAATCGGCCCCGTTTGCTTCAATTCTTTTGACCTCATCATACAGCCTGCTGAAATCGGCAGACAACAAGGACGGCGCCACTTTAACGGACATTTTTAATAAACCCCCTGCTTTTCGAATTCGCCAATAAATGATTTATAGTGTTCATACCTCATCGGGTTAAGACTTATGCCAATTTCCTCCTGCACTGCACATTTATGTTCGCTAATGTGGCGACAATCGCGAAAACCACATTGCCCGCGAAGAGGTTCAAACTCGGGAAAGTAATCGGCCAGGCTGTCGCCGTCCAAACCGGAAAAATCGAGCCTGGTGAAACCAGGAGTATCGACCACTGAACCGCCTGCCTGCAGAGTAAGCAGTTCAGCCTGACGGGTAGTATGACGCCCGCGTTTGATTTTATCGCTAACTGTTCCGGTTTGCAGGGCAAGGCCCGGTTGAAGGGCATTTAGCAGAGAGGACTTGCCTACGCCGGAGGGGCCGGCCAGGACGGTGCACTGCCCTTTTAAACATTCTTCCAGCTTATCCAACCCTGTGCCGTTGAGTGCGCTGGTATAAATAACCTTGTAGGGGTAATTATCAAGCAGATCGTCTATCTTACTTAATTCATTTTTCGCAGTCAGATCAGTTTTATTGAGACATATAAACGCGAATAGGCCTTCTTTCTCAGCAAGAACCAGCATTCTACTGATCAATTGCCAGTCACAGTCGGGGGACCTGAGCGACATAATCACGGCCAGCTGATCAACATTGGCAACTCGCGGACGCTGCAGCAGGTTGGAGCGGGGCAGCATTTTTTCAATGATACCCTCACCGTCAGGACAGGACGGTCCTTTTTGAGGAGGTTCAAACAGGACATTATCGCCTACAATTAATGATTTACTGCCCCGTTTAAGCATGCCCCTGGCCCGGCAGACATATTCTTCTCCATGTTCATCACGAACGGTAAAAAATCCGCCCGCTGCTTTTACTACCTTTCCCTGCTGCAAATAAAACCTCCCTATTCACCAATAATCAATTCAATGGTTTGGTTGGGAATTACTTCCTCGCCCGCTTCAGGGTCCTGGTCAATTACATGTCCCGAAGATCCAATTGAAAATCTATAGCGGATATGCGCCCTGAGATCGTTCTCATCCAGATAATCCAGCGCACCCTGTTCTGAGTAACCGACCAGATCGGCGATCTCAAAGGGGCCGCGACCCTGGCTGACATAAACTACCACTTCGTCTCCGCGGGAAACTTTTATAGACTCTCCGGGGAGCTGGCGGTATATTAATCTTTCAGGAACATCTTCGTTATAATCTCTTTCCACGGTCATTGTCAACTCCATATCCTGGAGGATGACCCGGGCTTCCATTTCAGTCCTGCCGATCAGATCCGGAATAGCAATTAATTCAGGTCCTTTGCTGACAAACAACCCGATAACCCTGTCTTTACGAACGATCCTTCCCTCGGGAGGATCGGTTTTTACTACATGGCCAACCGGCACCTCGTCATCATAAACATAGTCTATTTCAGAAGCAGGAACCAACCCCGCTTCCCTTAAAACCCGGGATGCATCAGATTGACTTAAGTCCCTTACCTCGGGCACTTCCACTTCGGGCACAAAGAAATAATTATTCAACATATAAGCGCCGCCACCGAAAATTACCGCTATAACAGCAATTAGCAGAAAACCGACAACCAGCTTCCTTTTTACCTTGGGTGAAATCTTTCTCTTTTTTCCTGCCGAAGAACCGGAAGTTGGCCTTAATATGACACCTTCGTCTTGATCAGTGGTTTTATTATTCTCCGTAACCCGGGCTTTAGAAGTTTTTGGCTTTTCACTTGATTCCGTATATAAAAGATCTTCAATTATTTCTTCAGCGCTGTTATAGCGCTCTGCAGAATCTTTTTGAACCGCTTTTAGAATAATTTGTTCCAGCTCGGCGGGCAGGTCCGAAACCAGACGGCCCGGTGGAACAATCTGCTCCTGAATATGCTTCATCGCCACTGCAACGGGACTTTCGCCTGTGAAAGGCACTTTTCCGGTAACCATTTCATAAAATACAATACCAAGCGAGTACAAGTCTGACTGCTTGCCGGCTATCTCGCCCCTGGCCTGTTCAGGCGCTATATACTGAACGGAACCGACAATTTCATCACCTACTGTAACCGTTACACCGTCACCGGCTATAGCAATACCAAAATCGGCAACTTTTACTTTTCCCTCGCTGGAAAACAGGATATTCTGGGGCTTAATATCACGGTGAACTACACCTGCTTTATGAGCCTGTTCCAGGGCTTCGGCTATCTGGCGGGTTATTCGTATTGCTTCATCCACAGGCAGAGGGCCTTTTCCCCTTATATATTCTTTCAAATTTTTTCCGTCAACATACTCCATAACCATGTAGTGAGTGCCGTCCTGCTCACCTACATCATAAATGCTAACGATATGAGGATGTGAAAGAGCCGCAGCAGACTGGGCTTCACGCTCAAAACGACGAATGAAGGCTGCATCACCTGTCATCTGGTCCTTAAGAACTTTGACCGCTACAGTCCTTTTAAGAAGAAGGTCACGACCGCGATAAACACGGGCCATTCCTCCTTCAGCAATTTTTTCAATTAATTCATAGCGCTCTGCCAGTATTTTCCCTACCATTAAGACTCCTGTCCCCCAATACCGGTTACGACAACAACTGTAATGTTGTCAAAACCTCCCCGTGAATTGGCCAGATCTATAAGCGACTCAGCCAGCTTCTGTGGGTCGGAATGCTCCGAAGCCGCCGCCAGGATTTCATCATCACTAACCATATTAGTGAGGCCGTCAGTGCAAAACAGAAGAATCGAGCCCGCCTGGACATCCTTTTCGCATATATCTACTTTTATATCAGAAGATATTCCCAGGGCCCGGGTAAGAACATGGCGCTGCGGATGGTTTTTAGCTTCTTCCGGTTTAATCTGTCCCGATTCGATTAGCTGTTCCAGGAGGGAGTGATCCCTGGTTAAAAGCTTAATTTGACCATTATTAATGAGATAAGCCCTGCTGTCGCCTATATGCCCGATAATCAGACGATTACCGCAAAGAAGACCAACGGTAAAGGTGGTTCCCATACCCCGACGCTCACTAGAACTATTTGCTTCGCTCAGAACTTTTTCATTGGCATCAATGATTAAGCGATTAATCATCTTGCGAGTCTCTTCTGCAGAATTCAGATTGAAACGATCAAAATCAACCCAGAATTGCTCGGCGCTCGATACAGCCAGATCACTGGCCACGTTACCGGCACGATGGCCGCCCATTCCATCGGCAACCACCATCAGGGCAATATCAGAATCCGCTTTTACAAAACAGCTGTCTTCATTGCGGGGACGTTCTAAACCTTTGTTAGACAAACCTGCGATAAGCACGAGCAATATACCCCCTGCATTATTATGAGCAAATACATGTTCAGTATAGCAAATAGATAGTCTCCAGGCAACTTCCTCAGGGTAAGATCCTGATATGAGTGTACCGTTAGTCCTGACTTAGATTTTATATTTCTTAATTCACTTCCAGTTTTTCTTCTGCCATAAGGCCATAAAGAAACCGTCCATGTCGTGACGATGGGGCCACAGGCTTACAGTTTCGCCATGGCCGGTATCATCCTGCAAGGCAGCCGGCAGCCTGCCCTGCAGCTCTTCAAGGTTAAAATCGGGATTCTCCCTGCTGAAAGCTTCGACCACCTGTTCGGTTTCTTCGGGTTCTGTGGTACAAACCGAATAGAGCAGTTTGCCTCCAGGGGGCAGAATACGGGCAGCAGACCTGAGCAAATCTAATTGCAGAAACTGCATTGCCAGAAGGTCTTTTTCCCTGCGGCGCCATTTGATTTCGGGCAAACGCCTGATCACTCCCAAACCGGTGCAGGGAGCATCAACCAGAACAGCCGCAGGGGCGGGCAGGTTTTGCTTTTCCAGGGATCTGCTATCGGCAAGCAGCGGTTTAACCGACTGCAGCCCCAGCCTGCGGGCTGCTTTTTTAACCAGCTGCAGTCGGCTTTTCTGAAGTTCAACTGCATATACCTGTCCTTTATCTCCCATCAACTCAGCCAGATGAGTGGCTTTACCTCCCGGCGCACTGCAGGAATCGATTATCGTATCCCCGGGATCCGGCAGCAGCAGGGGGGCGACAAGAGCCGAACTTTCACCCTGGATCGTAAAAAGCCCCTGGTGAAAAGCCTGTGCAGCTGCCGGATTATCTCCGCGTTTAATGCGAACTATTCCGGGAATAAGGGGGCTTTCAAATGCTTCCAGACCCTCTTTCCCCAGTTTTTCAATTAATTCGAAGGGCCCTGATTTTAGTATATTGGGACGAAGAGAAGTAGACGGCTTTATGTTCGCGGCAAGACACCATTTTAAAGCTTCCTGAAAACCAAATCTTTTTATCATCCTTGAAACCAGCCACTGGGGCTGACTATGTTTGAGAGAAAGGTAAAGTGATGGATTTTTATTTTGATCCGGCCAGGGCAAGCTTGCTGCTTCGCCCGCCAGGCGCCTCAAAAGGGCGTTAGTCAGGCCGGCAACGCCCCGATGCCCAAAACGGCGGGCTAATCGCACCGCTTCATCAACAACAGCATAGTCGGGTATGCGATCCAGGTATAAAAGCTGGTAGGCACTTAAGCGCAGCAGGTTACGGATCCAGGGGGTAAATGTATGAGGCGAACGGTCAGAAAACAGGCTGATAGCCCAATCGATCGTATTTAAGCGCTGAATTGTTCCTGCAGCCAGCTTGACGGCAAGCGCCCTTTCATCGGCAGCAAGGCCGCCCAAAAAAGAAGGCAGAACCAGGTTCAGGTAAGCATCATCCTGTTCTACCCGAACCAGGGCACGCAGGGCAGCTTCGCGGCCATTGCCGGGTAATTCACCTTTCCCGCTCACCAGCGCTGCTCTCCACTGAAAATGCAACCCGGCTTGATACGGTACCCGCAGCAAAATGATCCGGCATCCATATGCTTTTTCCCTGCCGGCTGGAGTTCCAGCACCTTAAGAGGGACATCGGCCGTAGCAACGGTCAGAGAGTCTTCCCCAACGGCCATAATGGTTCCAGGTTTTTCCCGGCAGTGGTTTCCTTTTCCCGTCTCAGGTCTAACCGCCCGCCACACCTTCAGCCTTTTGCCTTCAAATACAGTATAGGCTCCCGGCCAGGGGTTGAGACCCCGAATGCGATTATAGATCTCAATAGCGGGGCAATTCCAATCCAGGCGTTCGTCTTCCCTTCCGAGTGGTGGAGCATATGTAGCCCTGGTATGATCCTGGGGTTTCAGTGCAGCTGTGCCTGAGGCAAGTGCATCTACCGCCTTTACCAGCAGGGAAGCGCCTCGTAATGCAAGACGGTCATGCAGCATACCGGCGGTGTCAAAGGGAGAGATCTCTTCTTTTTCCTGTATGATAATGTCTCCCGCATCGAGTTCAGGAGACATTTTTATAATCGATACACCGCTGTATTCGGCGCCGTCAATAACCGCCCTGTGGATCGGAGCAGAACCGCGGTAATAAGGCAGATATGATGCGTGAAGGTTAATACAGCCAAGTGAAGGCAGTTCCAACAGGAAAGGAGGTAAAATTTTACCGAAGGCAACGGTAACAATCAGGTCGGGAGCTTTTTCTTTTACCCAGGATATAAAACTTGCCCCGGTAATCTTTTCGGGCTGTTTTAATTCCAGCGAATGTTTCAGGGCCCACTCTTTAACCGGGGAGGGGCGTACTTTTTCGCCCCTGCCGTACGGACGATCAGGGGGGGCAACAAGTGCGATGAGCATATGACTGGAAAGTATAAGCGAATCAAGAGCAGGCAGGGCAAAAGCGGGTGTTCCCATGAAGATTATTTTGAGCGCTTTCAACTTTTTACCTCACCTTTGTGATCGCTGCTTTCTTCACCCGTCTTATCGTTCTGCAGCTCTTCAGGATCAACCATGCGCAGGGCTTTATCCGTAAACAGAATGCCATCAAGGTGATCGATCTCGTGCTGTAAAATGCGGGCCAGAAGTCCTTCTGCCTCCAGGTATATTTCACGGCCCTCACGATTTAGCGCTTTCACTTTAATTCTTTCCGCCCTGGGCACTTCACCATACTGACCGGGTATGCTCAGACAGCCTTCCACGCCAACCTCTTCTCCTTCATTCTCGGCACATGTTGGATTAATAAGCTCAACAATACTTTCCCCGTCCGGGGAAGCAATCAGGATACGTTTTGATACCCCTACCTGGTTAGCGGCCAGCCCGACACCCTCAGCTTCGCGCATTGTTTCGATCATATCGTCTAGCAGGCGTAAAACCCCGCTGTTAATTTTTATTACTTCCCGCGCCGGCTGGCGCAAAACAGGATGGTTATCATTTAAGATCTGTCTTAGTGCCATGTGGACTCTCCTCATCAAGCATTATAACACTACCATCGGATTAAAATCTACCGTCAGGCGGACTTCGAAGGGAGGCTTACGACTGTGGTACTCGCGAATAACTTTTTTTATGGCGGGGGCATACCTGGTTAAAGCTTCACCTTTCAGGATTGTCTGCACCCGATACTGCTCTTTTATCCTGTAAAGCGAAGCCGGGGCAGGACCCAAAAGTTCAGCAGCGCCATCGAAAGGCTCGAGCAGTTCGGTAAACCAACAGGCTGCTTCAAAAACTGCCTCTTCATCACCGGCGCTGAAGAGAAATCGCAGCAGCTCGGAAAAAGGCGGATAAGCCAGCTGCCGGCGCTTTTCAAGTTCCTGTTCATAAAAAGTACAGTAGTCGTGATCGGCAGCGGCCATGATACTGTAATGTTTAGGATGATAGGTCTGAACGACAACTTTTCCTCCACCAGGCCCGCGTGCCGTGCGGCCTGAAACCTGGGTGAGCAGCTGAAAAGTTCGTTCGGGCGCCCTGAAATCAGGGAGGTTCAGGGTTGTATCGGCGGCGACAACCCCGACCAGGGTAACCCCGGGGAAATCAAAACCTTTAGCAATCATCTGGGTGCCGATCAAAATACTGGCCTTTCGGTCTCTGAACTGATGGTAATAATACTTGTGAGCCTTCCTGCTGGTTGTTGTATCCCGATCCATACGGATCAGGGAAACTTCCGGATACAATTTTCTAACCTCTTCTTCAACGCGCTGTGTGCCTGCACTGAAGTAACGGATTTTTATACCGCTGCAGCTCGGACAGGTCTCGGGAACCGGTTTTTCATATGCGCAGTAATGACAGCACATTCTCTGCCGATCTCTGTGCAGGGTCATTGAAACATCACAGGATGAACAGCGGACGACAAAACCGCATTCCCGGCAGAGGACAAAACCGGCAAAGCCGCGCCGGTTTATAAAAAGCAGCGCCTGTTCATCACGTTCCAGCACCCCGTTTAGTTCTTCCAGCAGCGGACGACTGAAAATATGGCTGTGGCCTTCTTTTAGCTCCCTGCGCATATCGACTATGGCTACCGGCGGCAGCTGGGTCGGTGTAACCCGCTCTTTCATGCTGAGCAAGGCAGTATCGCCATTGAGGGCATTATAATAACTTTCCAGGGAAGGCGTAGCGCTGCCCAGCAGGAGGACCGCCCTGTTATAGCGAGCTCTCCACCAGGCCACCTCCCGGGCATGGTAGCGGGGGGCATCTTCCTGCTTATAGGTTGTTTCATGTTCTTCATCGATAATAATCAAGCCAGGTGAGGACAGGGGGGCAAATACAGCCGAGCGGGCCCCGAGTACGACCCTGGCATCCTCATCGAGGATTGCCTGCCATTGCCGGCTTTTCTCAGCGGGTGTCAGGCGGCTGTGCAAAACAGCGACAAGACCTGGAAAGCGCCCCTCAAAATGATCGATCATCTGCGGTGTAAGCGCTATTTCCGGAACCATAACCAGGGCTGTGCGATTATTTTCCAGGCAGCGGGTAATGCTCTGCATATAGATTTCAGTCTTACCACTGGCCGTCACCCCGTGCAGCAGGATCCGCTGTGCTTGTAAGCTGTCCAGGGCAACACTGATCTGATCAAAGCAGGAGGCCTGCTCATCGTGCAGCAGATGAGGTTTTGTGGTAGGAATTAGTTTCTCTTTTATAACCCGATTGGAGCTGTCATCTACAAACCGGATTAAGTTCTTTTTTTCAAGGNTACGGATGGTCCCGGATTTTATTCCCCGCATGTTGAGTCTAACACGTGACAGCGGACCATGCTCCAACAAAATGTTCACGGCCTGCTTCTGAGCCGGGCTGCGTTTAAGATCAGTCTCAGCGGCAGCCTCTGTAACTTCAATTACCTGCGGCTTTCCGGGTCGTTTTTCTTTGCGGAACAAAGCGGGGACCATGGCATGCAGGGCATCTATAATCCGGCAGTAATAGTGCATTGACATCCAGTGAATAAGGGCCAGCTGCTCTGCAGTTAAGTGCGGCTCCGGATCGGTAACGGATATTATATCGCGCAGGGTTTCAATCTCAGTTTCTTTAAGCAAACGCAGCACATAACCCTGGCAGCGCCGGTTGCCTAAAGGCACTGTTACCCGCATACCCGCTTTAATTTCCCCCTGCAAAAAGGGCGGTATTCGGTAGTGAAAAGGTCTGTCAACAGCGTTGCTAACCAAATCGATTATTACTTCGGCAAAAGTATACTTCTGCATCTATTTACCCCAGTGCCTTATTTTGATAAGATTAGCTTATCAATATGGTGTTTACAACAGAGATACAGGTAATTCAAAACTGAAATTTTGAGGTTGGAGCATGTTTACAATATTTTTTCCGGCAAAAGACGTGATTCGAAATAACCGCAGCTGGTTATTTCTGGCTGCTTCAGTTTTTCTGATCTGCTCGGTTCTTTTCTCTTTTGCAGTTCCGGCAGCAAATCCCGCCGATGAACAGGTTTTTAACGGCCAATTTGATCAACTTATGGGAATGTTCGACTTTATCATGGACGCCCATCCTGTAATCAGCGCTTTGCTTATTTTCATGAATAATTTTTTGTCAATGGTCCAAATGCTTTTACTTGGAGTTATAGCAGGAATTTCTCCCCTGTTGACCCTGGGTCTCAATGGGGCCCTCGTCGGGGTCATCTTATCACTGACTGCCGACCAGGGGATTCCCCTGCTGGCGGTCATTGTTTTCGGCATCCTGCCGCACGGAATTTTTGAACTGTTTGCCTTCTTCCTCTGCGGAGCTCTTGGCTTAAAATTCGGTTATCACTGCGTCGCTTCACCTCTGCCGGGCATGACAAGACTGCAAAGTTTTCGCTACATCTGGAAGGAAGCTATTTCTATCCTGCCTTTAACAGTCCTGCTTTTGCTATTGGCCGCTTTTATTGAAATCATGGTTACCCAGCATCTTCTGGAAAGTTTTCTACAGCAGCCCTGAAACCCTGTCCAGAATATGATCAGCAAGCTGCTCCTTTTCCATCAGGGGCAGCTTTTCTACTTCACCGTTACGATCGATTATCGAAACCTTGTTTGTGGAAACAGCAAATCCTGCACCGGGTTCCTTTAAGTTATTTACAATAATCAGATCAAGGTTTTTGCGCATTAATTTGTCGTGAGCATTTTCAACCTCGTCTTCGGTTTCGGCGGCAAAACCGATCAAAAGGCGGGAACCTTTTTGTTTGCCCAATTCCATCAGAATGTCACGGTTAGCTGCCAGGTCAAGCGTAAAAGCAGCATCTTTTTTCTTCACCTTTTGTTCTTTTTCATCCAGCGGCCGGAAATCGGAAACGGCAGCAGCTTTAAATATCAGGCGGCAGCCCTCAAAGTGGTCAAGTACAGCCTGGTGCATTTCTTCAGCCGTATTAACAGCCACTGTTTTCACGCCTGCCGGAGGTTTTAAATGGGTCGGGCCGCTGATCAGGGTGACTAGGGCGCCACGCTCGCTTAAAGCACGGGCCAGCGAATAACCCATGAGCCCTGTTGAAGGGTTGCTTATAAAGCGGACAGGATCAAGCGGTTCACGGGTCGGCCCGGCAGTAACGATCGCTTTCAGACCTTCGTAATCCTTTGGCCTCAGGGCAGCCCTGGTAAACAGGTAGATATCCTCCGGTTCGGGCATCCTCCCGCTGCCGTAAACGCCACAGGCCAGTTCCCCTTCGTCGGGATCCATTACCATGCAGCCGTGACGGCGCAG
>SL_3KL_010_SEDDRAFT_10001328_pt1 | contig 22329 bp, 19 predicted proteins | sample SodLakKL_010_SED_2_FD_10381 | JGI IMG/M metagenome (IMG submission 10381) | reverse complement strand
GGCCCGCCAGCGCCATGCTGCCTTCGGCTGCATCGTATTCGTCGTCCCGCAGGCGGCCGGCCAGGTAATCGGTGTACGCCTGCATGTCGAAATTTCCGTGGCCGCAGAGATTGAACAGAATCGCCCTGGACTCGCCCGCCTCCCGGCACCGGATCGCCTCGTCGATGGTGGCCTTGACCGCGTGATTCGCCTCCGGAGCCGGGATAATGCCCTCGGCGCGGGCAAACTGCAGCCCCGCATCGAAACATTCAAGCTGATTGTAGGCTCGCGCCTTGATGTGGCCGAGGTGGGCCAGGTGGCTGATCTGGGGCGCCATGCCATGGTAGCGTAGGCCGCCCGCATGGAACCCTGGCGGCATGAAGCTCGAACCAAGCGTATGCATCTTGGTCAACGGGGTAAGGTGGGCTGTATCCCCATAGTCATAGGCGAACCTGCCGCGGGTAAGGGTCGGGCAGGCGGCCGGCTCCACGGCAACCACCTCCAGCGACCTACCGCCGCGGAACTGCTCACCCATGAACGGAAACGCGATACCGGCAAAGTTGCTGCCGCCGCCGGTGCAGCCAATAACGATATCCGGGTAGTCATCCGCCATGGCCATTTGCTCCATGGCTTCCAGGCCGATCACGCTCTGGTGCAGCAGCACATGGTTCAGCACGCTGCCAAGCGCGTAGTGGGTATCCTCGCGCTGAACGGCCAGTTCCACCGCCTCGCTGATGGCCACCCCGAGGCTGCCGGTGCTGTCCGGACGCTCGGCCAGGATCTTTCGCCCGGACTCGGTGGTATCGCTGGGACTGGCGATGCAGCGGGCACCGAAACTCTCCATGAAGGCGCGGCGGTAAGGCTTCTGCTGGAAGCTCACCTTCACCATGTAGACCACGATTTCCAGACCGAACATGGCTCCGGCCATGGCAAGCGACGAACCCCACTGACCCGCCCCGGTCTCGGTGGTGATCCGCCTGATGCCCTCCGCGGCATTGTAGAAGGCCTGGGGGACGGCCGTGTTGGGCTTGTGGCTGCCCGCCGGGCTGACGCCCTCGTACTTGTAGTAGATGCGGGCGGGCGTGGACAGGGCCTGCTCCAACCGCCGGGCGCGGTAAAGGGGTGACGGGCGCCACTGCCGATACACGCGGCGAACCGGCTCGGGAATGTCGATATAGCGTTCGCTGCTCACCTCCTGCTCGATCACGCCCCGGGGGAACAGCGACGCCAGATCATCCGCAGTGACCGGCTCCCGCGAGACCGGATGCAGCACGGGCGCCATGGGCTCCGGCATGTCCGCGGTGATGTTGTACCAGGCCCGCGGCAGGCGGCTCTCGTCCAGCAGGTACTTTACCGTCTCGCTCATTTCATCCTCTCGCTCTTGCCCGTCTCATCTCCCCATTTCCCTACAGGAGATTAGCCGGAGCCTTGAATCAGGGATCGACCATCAGCCGGCATGCCGTTTCGGTCGGTCCACATGGAGGCCGGGAGCAACACCGGGGGTATCCGGCTGCTCGGGCGCCGTCACGGCGGATGTCGTGTTAGCCATCATTGCACGGCGTTCCATTTCCTCACAGCCACGGAGCGCCTCCAGTTTGCCCGGCGCTGAAGGATCTTACAGGTACTCCGCCCCGCCGCTTCCCGATATTCTGCAATCAGATGCAACGAATCGGAACGGGCCATGAATTCGGGATTCGGCGTGACCTGGAAGGACACCGCTGGCGCGGAACTGCCGCTGGACAGCTGGCGATTCGCGCGCGTGCTGCGTCCCATACTGGGCTTCGCGCTGGCCGTGCACCTGGCCTTCGTCGGCGTATTCTACTTGCTGGACATCCGCGTCATGCTGGTGATCAACGTCCTGTCCGTGGCACTGTACACGGGTCTTCTCGCCAACATGCACCGGTTCCGGGAACGGTGGATTCTGACAACCGGTTACGTCACGGTCCTGATGCATGTTTGGCTGGCCACGCATTTCACGGGCTGGGGCGGTGGTTTCCATCTTTACGCCCTGATCCTGATTCCGCTGGTCGCTTTCCTGGCCGACTTCTCATTCCGGCAGCGCTGCCTGCTGATCGCCCTGATCTCGGTGTTTTATGCGCTGGTCGCCTCCACCTACATGGGCATGGAGCCCCTGGTGCCGCTTGACCCGCACGTCCTCGGCTGGCTGAAAAGCGCAAATTTTGGTGCCACCTGTATCGGACTCAGCGTGGTTTCACTGTTCTACGCCATCGCCGTCAACAGGGCTGACCGGATAATTCTGCAGGCCCGACGCAAGCTCGAGCAACTCGCATCCACCGACCCGCTGACCGGATTCCTCAATCGCCGCAGCATGGAACCGCTGTTACGGCAGTTGCTGGATTCCGGACGACCGGTCGCAGTGCTGCTGGCCGATCTTGATCACTTCAAGGTGATCAACGACGAACTTGGTCACGATGCGGGCGACCAGGTGCTGGAAGCGGTCGGCGCGGCGCTTCGAAGCAACCTGCGGGCGTCGGATTACGCTGCCCGCTGGGGCGGCGAGGAGTTTCTCATGGTTTTCCCGAACCGCGACCTCGCCGAGTCAAGGGCAATTGCAGACAGACTGCGGACTGCGGTGGCGGAGTGCTGGGTCGGTATCGACGGACGCCGCGTCTCCGTCACCATCGGCATTGCCATGGCGCGCAGAGGCGAGAGCCTGGAATCCGTCATAAAACGGGCGGACAATGCCCTTCTCGAGGGCAAGCGCATGGGCCGCAACAGAGCCGTTCTGGATAACTCCATGTACAGGGAGGGGTGCCCGGCCTGACGGTCCCGTTCAATCGGCACACCCCGGCAACTCACGACCAGCGCGAACACGCGGAACCGTGAATGCCCAAAAGAACCGGGAGACTCCCCGTTCAACCATCCGGTGTGCAGATCGTCCGCCGCGTCCGGCATCGCCCCGTATCAGCGCCCTAACCCGCATTTCTCACCGCCCTTCTACTACACACGCCGATCTGCTCGCTGTGTCGGGGCGTACTCCCTCCAGCCGGCTCGACGTAGTGTCAGCTACGCCTCTTCGCCGTCTTCCGTTCCGTGCCCCCCGTCACAGCAGAATCTCGACGCCCTCGCGACGAACGGCGGTGAGAAATGCGGGCCAAATTCTGGGTTAGTGACCGATTTCCTTCCATTCCGTCGCCTCTTGCGTTATATGCTGGGCCCAATGAAGGCCTCAAGCGGACGCTGATCCGTTCCCGGGAGCGCTTACCAGTCGATTGTGGCACCGCGTCTGGCAGCGATAATCATGCGATGCCGATGGGGAGGCGTGAACGAATCAGGGTCAGTTTGAGCGAAATCCAAGGGGGAGGTTGTGCCGCCTGTTCGCAGACGGGACAACATGGCCAAGTGTATACGGAGAACGAATTTTCACGGGCGTCGTTCGGCAACGGTGCTGCTTCCTCCGAAAGCCGCGTCGTAAGCAGGGCCGAAAGCCATGCGCCCGAGAACGTGCGGCGCATCGTGATCATCAACGGCAAGGGTGGCTGCGGCAAGACCACGGTCGCCACAAACCTGGCCACCTGGTATGCGAGCCGCGACTACCACCCGGCCCTGTTCGACCACGACCCCCAGACATCCAGCATGCGCTGGCTGCGCATGCGCCCCCCCGACCAGCCTAAGGTGCACGGCGTCTCCGTCCAGACGCGCCAGAAGCTGGGAGTAACCCGCAGCTGGCATCTGCGCGTGCCGCCGGAAACCCGCCGCATCATCAACGATACCCCTGCCGGGCTTGCCGGTCTGGATATCGTCGACCAGGTGCGCGACGCGGACTGCATTCTGATTCCGGTCCTCCCCTCTTCCATAGACATCGAGGCCGGTGCGGATTTCATCCGTGACCTGTTGCTGTTGGGAAAGGTGCGCAGTGCCGGCATCCGGGTCGGCATCATTGCCAACCGGATCAAGACCCGCACCGTGGCGCTGCAGGCATTGGAGCGCTTTCTGAGGAGCCTGCGCATCCCCGTGGTGGCAAGGTTCCGCGACACCCAGAACTACCTGCACGCCGCAGAACAGGGTCTGGGCATCGGTGAACTGCGCCACAGTCATGCCCTGCGCAAGGAACTGGCTCAGTGGAACGCGCTGTTTGAGTGGGTGGAAGAGACCGACATCCGGCAACAGGTCCAACCCTGAGTCCCCGTACCCCCGGGGTTCATTCCTGCGATCGGTTGGCGGTTTCGCGGATGGTCATCCGGTGCGCCACCGGTGCGTTCAAACGCAGCCGCACCGCCTGCAGCAACGAATTCCACCGCACGCTGCCCTCTTCCTCGAAAATGCTGTCGTAGCTGGCGAGGCTCCAGCCCAGGAACGGCTTGGGGTCGAGCCGTCGCTGGATGTGCCAGATTTCGTAATGCAGATGCGGACCGTCGGTAACACCGGTTTCCCCGCTGTGGCCGATCACGTCACCCTTTCGCACGAACTCCCCGGGCTCGACCACATAATCGTCCAGGTGGGCGAAGTAGGTCCGAAATCCGAAATTGTGATTGAGAATGACGAGGTTTCCGAACCCGCTCTGGGAATGAAACCCTGCGTGCTCCACCACGCCGTCGGCCGTGGCTACCACGGGCGTGCCTACCGGTGCCCGCAGGTCGATGCCGGTATGGAAGCGGCGCTCCCTGGACACTGGATGTTGGCGCCAGCCGTAGCGACTCGTGACGCCGCGGTTCTTCAGCGGATAGCCGCTGGGCACGTTCTGGAGAAAGGTGGTCCGTTCGAGCGCGGTGTGGCTTGCCGTATCGAGACGCTCATCAATACTGCGGCTACCGGACTCCTGTTCGAGATCTTCGCCAAGGCCGATAATGCCCTCAATTTCGGTGAGCTCGTTGGTGAGGTAATCCAGTTCGCTATTCTTCTCTTCCACCGTCTGCAGCAGCGATCCGTTGACTTCAAGCAAATGCGAATACTGCGCGAATGCCTCGTCGCGGCGATGCTCCAGGTCCGCGACCTCCTGGCTCAGCCACCAGATCATGCTGCCTCCGACGATTCCTGCCAGCAGTATCATCAGCAGCAAGCCCAGCGCAACGCCCCGCACCATCTGGTGCAGCGAATAGTGCCTGGATCCGCGATAGTCGGTAATTGTGACGGTAAACTTCTGTCGCACGCCTGATCTATTCCGATGCTGATTCAGCCACCCGCTTTCGCCAACGGCGGCAGGATTTTGGGCTGAAGACTACCAGCAAGCGGGCCGGAATATGTCCGAACAGTTCTCGAACTGCGGACGAACGCGGATTTCGGCATTGCTATTGCGGTATGCTCGGAACTGAGCGGCATGGGCGTGGGCGGGAGACTTCCGCAGGCCCATCGTGGTGACGCCAGCCGAGGCCATGAAGCCGGAGACGTCAAGGGAGTGCCGAACCAGTGCAGTTGACAACACCACGCAGCAATTCTGGCTCGTCCCCGATCGACGCCGCCCTCAACCAGGCGAGCGAGATTCTTCTGGGAAAACGCCATCAGCTCCGTCTGGCGGTCGCATGCCTCCTCGCCCGGGGCCACCTGTTGATCGAGGATCTCCCCGGCGTCGGCAAGACCACGCTCGCACATCTGCTGGCAAACCTGTTCGGCCTGCAGTTCCAGCGTATCCAGTTCACCAGCGACCTGCTTCCCGCCGACATCATCGGCGCCACGATTTTCGAGCGTGAAACCGGAAGCTTCACCTTCCACCCTGGTCCGATCTTTTCCCAGCTTGTTCTCGCCGACGAGGTCAATCGCGCCACGCCCAAGACCCAGAGCGCGCTTCTGGAGGCGATGGAAGAACGGCAGGTTACCGTGGAGGGACAGAGCCGTCCCCTGCCGATGCCTTTCTTCGTGGTTGCGACCCGCAACCCCGGTACCCAGATCGGCACCTTTCCCCTGCCGGAATCCCAGCTCGACCGCTTCCTTATGCGCATCCAGCTCGGCTATCCGGACCGGCGGGCGGAACACGAACTGCTGCGCGGACGCGATCGCCAGGACATGCTCGCGGAACTGCAACCTGCCATGGAACTGGATCACCTGATGCAGGTGCAGCAGCGGGTCTCAGCCGTTCATGTTTCCGGCGCGCTGGTGGACTACGTGCAGGCCCTGCTCGACTACAGCCGGCGCAGTCCCGATTACGCCACGGGACTCTCCCCCCGCGCCGGGCTGGCACTACTCCGGGCAGCCCGCGCCTGGGCCCTGCTCGATCACCGTGACGCCGTGCTGCCGGAAGACATCCAGGCAGTATTCCCCAGCGTGGCCGGCCACAGACTTCAGGCGGTGACCGGCACACCGGGGAGCAAGGAACCCGCTGCCGGTGTGGATGCCCTGCTCGCGGATGTTGCCGTTCCCTGATGGCCGCGCTGAGCAGGCCTTTCCGTCACCTTGGCAGGCGCTGGCTTGACTATCGCCTGGGAAAACGGCGGGAACGGCAATCCCTGGATTACAGGCGAATCTTCATTTTGCCGAGTCCCGGCGGACTGCTGTTTTCAGCCATGATCCTCGCCATTTGGCTGGGCGGCGTGAACTATTCCAACAGCATGGCGCTTCTCCTGTGTTTTCTGCTGGTTGGCATCGGCATTTCCGCCATGATTCACACCTTCCGCAATCTCTCGGGCCTGGAACTGCGTGCCGGTGTCCCGGATGCGGTTTACGCCGGCACCGAAGTGCGCTTTCCGCTGCAGTGCGTCGAACACCATGGCCGACGCCGCTATGGACTGGAAATCCTTTACCCGGGAAAACCCCGACCGATTCCTTTCGATGCGCAGGCCGATACCGATACGGTGATGGCCATCCCCGTGGCGGCATCCCGCCGTGGTCGCCTGCACCTTGCTGAGTTCGAGTTGCGGACTCGCTTTCCCGGCGGGCTGTTCGTCGCATGGTCATGGATTCGACTGGATACCACGGTGCTTGTCTACCCGGCTCCGGAAAGTGGTGAAGTACCACCGCCCCTGGATGCATCTGGCGGCGACAGCGGCAATGTTCGCAGCCATCATGGCGAGGAGGATTTTCACGGACTGCGCCCCTATCAGCCCGGAGACTCCCTTCGGCAGGTTGCCTGGCGGACCCTTGCCAGGGGCCAGGAACTGCAGACCAAGCAGTTTGCCGGATACGGACGGCGCTCCGTCTGGCTCGACTGGTCGGCAATGCCGGAACTTCCCCCGGAAGCGCGCCTGTGTCGGCTCACGCGCTGGATCCTCGACGCGGAAGCGGAAAGACGACCCTACGGGCTGCGCATTCCCGGACAGGCCATCGCGCCAGACCTCGGGCCCGATCAGCAGACCCGTTGCCTGACAGCCCTGGCGCTGTTCCCCGGCGGCGCCGGAGTGCAGGAGCCGGACCATGTCCCGTAACGCCGTCACGGAACTGCTTCCCCACCGAACCCTGATCCTGCTGCTGGTCAGCCTGGCCGCGGTGTTGGCGCCCCACGCGCTGCGACTCCCCGCGTGGGTCACGGCGGCCTTCCTGCTTTGTGCTCTGTGGCGCTACCTGGTGGCACGTCGCGGGCTGCGGCTGCCACCCAGAAGTCTGCGGCTCCTGGCCACACTTCTCGCCATAGCCGGCATCTATCTGAGCTACGACACCTTGCTTGGCCTTGATGCGGGTGTCGCCATCCTGTCCGCGATGCTGGGCCTGAAGCTCCTTGAACTGCGCAGGCGCAGAGATACCGTGGTGGCCCTCTATCTCGGGTACTTTCTGGTGGTCACGCAGTTGCTCTACCACCAGAGCCTGCTGATGCTGCTCTACATGCTGTTGCTGGTCTGGGCGATGACCATGCTGCTGATAACGGTCACTCGTCCCACCGCCGCGGCAGGCCCCCTGCAGCATGGCCGTCTTGCCGGGTCCATGCTGATCCAGGCCCTGCCGGTAATGTTCCTGCTGTTCCTGCTCTTTCCCCGCATTCCCGGACCACTCTGGGGCATGCCACAGAGCGATCACACCGGTGTAACCGGACTGAGCGACAGCATGACCATGGGCAGCATCAGCGAACTCACCCAGTCCGCCGATGTCGCTTTCCGGGTCGAGTTCCATGGCGACGTACCCTCCACCCCCGAACTCTATTGGCGTGGTCCGGTGCTTTCCGGCTACGACGGCACGACCTGGCGGCAGCCGGACGAGACAGCCGCGTTCACGCCGTCCCTGGAGGGCCTGGCCACAGCGCTGGACTACACGGTGGCCCTGGAACCGCACAATGAGCGCTGGCTCTTCGCGCTTGATCTGCCCGTGCGCATCAACACTCGCGCGCACCTCAACTCCGAATATGCGCTGCGAAGCACCGAACCGGTGCGGGAACGGGTCCGCTACAGGGTGAGTTCCATACTGCGTTACCGGCTGCATGCGGACCTTCCGGCTACGCAGGCCCGCTCCTATACCTACCTGCCGGACCACCACCATCCGAAGTCTGTCGAACTCGCGCGGGAGTGGCGCCGGGAAAGCAACGACATCGGCGACTTCGTGGGCCTCGCCCTGGCGTATTTCCGGGAGCGACCCTTTACCTACACGCTTAATCCGCCGGCCGCCGACACGGATCCGGTGGATGAATTTCTTTTCGATACCCGGCGCGGCTTTTGCGAACATTTTGCCAGCGCCTTTGCCGTGCTGATGCGCGCCGGCAACGTGCCCGCGCGCGTTGTAACCGGATACCAGGGCGGTGAAATCAATCCGAATGGCGGTTACATGATCGTGCGCCAGTCCGACGCGCACGCCTGGGTGGAAGTGCACGTCGAAAACGAAGGGTGGATCCGCATCGATCCCACGGCCTGGGTCGCCCCGGAGCGGATCGAATCGGGGCTGGACGGGGCTATCGGCGAGACCGAGAGGCTGCCGGCCCTGGCGCGCCGGGATGGCGGATGGATGCACCGGATGGCGTTGCGCTGGGATGCGGTCAACGCCAACTGGGATCGCTGGGTGCTTGCCTACGGCCCACAAATGCAGCAACGGTTGATGGACCGTCTCGGAGTGGAAGGGACGGGCCGGATGATCGGCCTCCTGGCAATGAGCCTGATTCTGATTACCGGCGCCATTACGGCGCTTGTCATCTGGCGGGGACGGCCCAGACCCAGGGATCCCGAGGTCATCGCCTGGGACCGCTTCTGTGCCAGGCTGGCGCGCGCCGGAGTCCGCCGGCAACCCCATGAGGGCCCCCGGGATTTCGCGGACCGCGCGGCACGACAGCGGCCGGATCTGGCGAATGGCATCCACCAGGTCGCTGCACGGTACATTGCGGTGCGCTATGGCCGAACCCGACATCGTCCCCAGGCAGTGCAGGCATTGCGTCGCGCCATTGCGGACTTCCGCGGCTGAGCCACCCGCCCTCTCCCCGACTTGCGCGCGGAAATGATCGGCGCACACTGGGAGAGACGGACGCTTTGCCTCCTGTTGCACGAACGCACCCGCTCTTGCGTCAGGAGATGACCCCGTTGCCGGAGGCCGCCATGCCGGAGCGTTGCACGCTGATCGCACACCGTGGTTACGCCCGCCATTATCCGGAAAACACGCTGCTTTCCTTCTCCGCCGCCGTGAAAGCGGGCGCCGATGCGGTTGAGCTGGACCTGCAGTTCGCTGCCGATGGCACACCCATGGTGCTGCACGACCGCGAACTCTATCGCACCACCGGGCATCGGGCGCGGGTCGACGACCTCGATGCCGATCAACTGACCATGCTGAACGCCCACGAACCGCTGCGTTTCGGCGATCGTTTCCGGGGCGAACCCATACCCACGCTTGCGCAGGCCAGTCGACTGCTGGCCGACCTGCGAGCGGAGCGGGTATTCCTGGAGATCAAGCCGGACACGGCGGATCGCGCCCCGCTGCCCGCGACCCTGGCACGCGTGCTCGCCGACAGCGAGCCCCTGGGCGGGCGACGGGTAATCATCAGCTACATGCACACGATGGTGGAACTGGCCGCCTCCCGGCCCGACATTGAAACCGGCTGGGTGCTGCCCGTGTATGACGGCGACCACCTGGAACGCGCCCGCGGGCTGTCACCGGACTATCTGCTTTGCGATCTGGCGCGGCTGCCGGCAGGACGGGCTGCCCTTGCCGCCGGTTGCTGGCAGTGGACAGTGTACGAGGTTGCCAACGCCGATCAGGCACGCACGCTGCTGCAACGGGATGTCACCCACCTGGAGACCATGGCCATAGGCGAACTGCGTCGAGAACTGGGCCTCGACACGTCGCCCTGATCCGCGCTGCGGATGATTGCGGAATGACGATTGCGCGCCGCCGCCCCGGGCGGAATCGATTGAAAAGGTTCAGTATTCGGGGCCGGGAAAGCCATGCCCTTCCGACAGACAGTAGCGCAGCCAGCGATTCAGAAAGCGATTCAACTCCCAGCGCCAGGCCAGGCTCTTGGGCTGGGGCCGACACCCCTCCCAGAGCCGGAACCGTTCCACCGCGGTATCCGGCATGACTTCCGCCACCTTTGCGTCATGATAAACGCGAATGCGGAGATTGGGCTCGGCACCTACCGGCGAGTCCGGATCGAAATAGTGGGTAAGTGACAGGGAAGTGGTGTAAGGCGAACGCTCCAGTACCCGCAGATGCAGATCGACCACGCCGGAAACCGCGGATACCGCCTCGCCCTCCATGGAGCGCAATGCGGGTGCAAGCCGCCTGATAAGGATGTAGTTGCTCTCGTAGAGTTCCATCAGGGTTGCGAACGACCGCGACGGAATACCCTGCAGCAACGGGTGTTGGCGAGACTTCAGCATCATTCCAACAGCATATCACAGCGATACCGGGCCCTCCCGCCACCTTCCGGGCCCGGGACTCTCAGAACGTGCGCCGACGCAATCGGGTTTCCTGAAGGATTGTGGTCGCCATTTCCTCGATGGACATCGTAGTGGAATTGACGCAGGGGATCTTTTCCTTACGGAACAGCGCTTCGGCCCTCATGATTTCCACCTGGCACTGGGCAAGTGAGGAGTAGCGACTGTTGGGGCGCCGCTCCTGACGGATCGTCTGCAGTCGATCCGGCTGGATGGTCAACCCGAAAAGCTTGTCGCGGAACGGCTGCAGAAATTTCGGCAACCGCCCGTCCATAAGATCATCTTCGGTCAACGGATAATTGGCGGCATAAATGCCATACTGCAGGGCCAGGTAAATGGATACGGGCGTCTTGCCCGTGCGGGACACCCCCACCACCACGACGTCGGCCTTCTCGTAATGTCGGACGGTCTGCCCATCATCATGGCTGAGGGCATAATTCATGGCATTGATACGCACATCGTAGACCCGCCGGTCACCCACCCCGTGGGAGCGACCGATGGCATGGGAGGACTTGACACCCAGTTCGAGCTCCAGTGGCGCGATGAACTGGTCGAAAAAGTCGAAGAATGCCGCGTTTGCCGTTTTCAGCAGGTTGCGTACGTCATCCTGTACCACGGTGCTGAAGATCACGGGGCGCAGCTGACTTTCCTGCGCGGTGAGATTGATCTGCTCGATGGCTTTCTTGGCCCGCTCCGGATTATCGACGAACGGCAGCGTAACCTGGTCGAATTCGACGTCGAACTGGGTCAGCAGGCTTTGCCCCAGGGTTTCCGAGGTAATACCCGTGCGGTCGGAGACGAAGAAAATCGTCCGCTTTGGTGGAGGGCTGGACTCCATGGAACCGGGTCTCCCGTCAGTCTTCGCAGCATATGAATCGACGCATGCTAGCTGAAAGCGGACGCTGCAGGAACATCGGGCGGTGATCCAAGGCGACTGCAAAATCATCGACAAGGGGTTACGCTTTGGCGGGGCATTTCGTAGCATTACGCCCCGTTCCCCGACCGCGGCCATCGCCATGGCTAACGGCAAAGCGCGATATCAGGAGGTAAAGAGCCTTGCAGGATTACGTACTCTGGTTCGATCAGCTGGGCATGGGCGACGTCAACCGCGTGGGCGGCAAGAATGCATCCCTGGGCGAAATGATATCCAACCTTTCCGCCGCGGGGGTACAGGTGCCGGGCGGCTTCGCCACCACCGCAGCTGCGTATTGGGATTTCCTCGACGAAAGCGGACTGCGCGCGCGCATTGCCGAAGCCCTGGACGGCCTGGATGTGGACGATGTCGACGCCCTCGCGCGGACGGGCGAGCAGATCCGACAGATGATTATCGACACGCCGTTCCCCAAGCGGCTGGATCAGGAAATCGTTGAAGCCTACGAAAGGCTCGAGGCACGGGTCGACGGCGACGCATCATTCGCCGTGCGCTCATCCGCCACCGCCGAGGACCTGCCGGACGCCTCCTTCGCCGGCCAGCAGGAAACCTTCCTGAATGTGCGCGGACTCGACGAGGTGCTGCTGGCCATCAAGCACGTGTTCGCCTCCCTGTTCAACGACCGCGCCATATCCTATCGCGTGCACCAGGGATTCGAGCACGGGCAGGTGGCGCTGTCGGCGGGCGTGCAGCGCATGGTGCGCTCCGATATTGGCGCGGCCGGCGTGATGTTCACCATGGATACGGAATCGGGGTTCCCCGACGTGGTTTTCATCACGGCCTCCTACGGTCTCGGTGAGACCGTGGTGCAGGGCTCGGTGAATCCGGACGAGTTCTACGTGCACAAGGGCGTGCTGGAGCAGGACCGCCCGGCCGTGCTTCGCCGCATTCTTGGCAGCAAGGCCATCAAGATGGTCTACAGCGGCGAGTCGGGGCACGGCAAAACCGTGAAGACCGTGGACGTGGACGCGGCCGACAGCCACCGCTTCTGCCTGAGCGACGAAGAGGTCGAATCCCTCGCTCGTCAGGCCGTGATTATCGAGAAGCACTATGGCCGGCCCATGGACATCGAATGGGGCAAGGACGGCAACGACGGCAAGCTCTATATCCTGCAGGCGCGGCCGGAGACGGTCAAAAGCCGTGATGGCACACAGACGCTGCAGCGCTACCACCTGAAAAACCGCGGCGATGTCGTGGCCACGGGACGTGCCATCGGTCAGCGTATTGGCGCCGGACCGGCCAAGGTGATCAGCGACATCAAGGAGATGAACCGCGTCGAGGCAGACGATGTGCTGGTTACCGACATGACCGACCCGGACTGGGAACCGATCATGAAGCGGGCGTCCGCCATCGTCACCAACCGTGGTGGACGCACCTGCCATGCGGCAATCATTGCTCGTGAACTGGGGATTCCCGCAGTGGTCGGTTGCGGCGACGCCACCGACAGGATCCGTGACGGCGACGACGTCACGGTGTCCTGCGCGGAGGGCGAAACCGGGGTCATCTACAAAGGGAAGCATGATTTCGAGATCCGCGAAATCAGCCTGGAAAACATGCCCGACCTGCCGTTCAAGATCATGATGAACGTGGGCAATCCGGACCGTGCGTTCGACTTTGCCAACCTGCCAAACGCCGGCGTGGGCCTTGCGCGGCTCGAATTCATCATCAACCGCATGATCGGCATTCACCCCAAGGCGCTACTTGAGTATGAAAAGCAGGACAGGGAACTGCGCGAGGTCATCGACACCCAGATCGCCGGTTACAGGGATCCGGTGCAGTTCTTCGTCGACCGCCTCGCCGAGGGCATCAGCACGCTGGCTGCCGCATTCACACCGAAACCGGTAATCGTGCGCATGTCGGACTTCAAGACCAACGAATACGCCAACCTGATCGGCGGCGAACAGTACGAGCCGAAGGAGGAGAACCCCATGCTGGGGTACCGTGGCGCCTCCCGCTATATCTCGGAGAACTTCCGGGACTGCTTTGAACTCGAGTGCCGGGCGCTGCGCAAGGTGCGCAACGACATGGGCCTCACCAACGTCTGGATCATGATCCCGTTCGTGCGCACGGTGGACGAGGCGCGGAAGGTTGTGGGCCTGCTGGAGGCCAATGGCCTGAAACGCGGCGACAACGGGCTGAAGCTGATCATGATGTGTGAACTGCCCTCCAATGCCTTGCTGGCCGACCGCTTCCTTGAGCATTTCGACGGATTCTCCATCGGCTCCAATGACCTGACCCAGCTCACCCTGGGCCTCGACCGCGACTCCGGATTGATCGCACACCTGTTCGACGAGCGTGACGACGCGGTGAAGGCGCTGCTGCACATGGCCATACAGGCCTGCCGCAAGGCCGACAAGTACATCGGCATCTGTGGGCAGGGCCCGTCCGACCACCCGGAACTCGCCCGCTGGCTGATGGACGAAGGAATCGAGAGCGTATCGCTGAATCCGGATTCGGTGGTCGAGACATGGCTGTATCTGGCCGGACAGGATGCAGACACGAAACAGGCCCCCTGAGGCGACACCGCAACATTCAGCACAGGCCCCAGGAGGTTGTTCCGTGGCAAGTGTCTATCGTGAGGAGGACCTCGGCTTTTCCGTCGACCGGGAGAGCCTGATCAGGCTCCTGAGAGAGGTGCTCCCGGGGGATGACCTGCTGCTGGACAACGAGTCCATGCGGCCCTATGAGTGCGATGGACTCTCCGCATATCGTGAACTGCCGCTGGTGGTGGCACTGCCAACTACCGTGGAACAGGTCCAGGACGTGCTGCGCATCTGTTCGGCCCTGAACGTCCCCGTGGTGGCGCGCGGTGCGGGCACCAGCCTGTCCGCAGGCGCCCTGCCCCATCCGCAGGGCGTGCTGCTCAGCCTGGCCCGATTCAACCGCATCCTGGAACTGGATCAGGATCGGCGCATCGCACGCGTTCAGCCCGGCGTACGGAACCTTGCCATCAGCGAGGCCGCGGCGCCACACGGTCTGTATTACGCACCCGACCCGTCCTCCCAGATCACCTGCACCATAGGCGGCAACGTCGCCGAGAATGCCGGTGGGGTGCACTGCCTGAAATACGGGCTCACGGTGCACAACGTACTGTCGGTCACCATGGTGACGATGGACGGAGACCGTGTGGTGCTGGGCTCCGAGGCGCTGGACTCTCCCGGCTACGACCTGCTCGCAGCTGTCACGGGCTCCGAGGGGATGCTCGGTATCGTGGTCGAAGTCACGGTCAAACTGCTGCCGAACCCTCCCGCGCGGGAGGTGTTGCTGGTCGCCTTTCCGGAGGTGGAATCAGCCGGCAACGCGGTCGCCGGCATCATTGCCGCCGGCATCATCCCCGGTGGCCTGGAGATGATGGACAACCCCGCGATCCGCGCGGCCGAGGACTTTGTCCACGCCGGATACCCGGTGGAGGCCGCAGCGATCCTGATCTGTGAACTGGACGGCAATGCCGATGAGGTCCGGGACCAGGTGGCGCGAGTGCGGGCGTTGCTCCGCGACCTCGGCGCCAACGATATCCGCGTGGCCGAAACCGACGAGCAGCGCACCCGTTTCTGGGCGGGACGCAAGGCCGCGTTCCCCGCTGTTGGACGGATCTCGCCGGATTACTACTGCATGGACGGAACCATACCGCGCAAGCGCCTCGCAGAGGTCCTTCAGCGCATGCAGACATTGAGCGCGGAATACGGCCAGCGGGTAGTGAACGTGTTTCACGCCGGTGACGGCAATCTTCACCCCCTGGTGCTCTATGACGGCAACGTGCCGGGGGAGTTCGAGCGCACCGAGGAACTGGGCGGCCGGATCCTTGAACTGTGCGTGGAGGTAGGCGGCACGGTGACCGGTGAGCATGGCGTGGGGATGGAGAAGATCAACCAGATGTGCCTGCAGTTCGAAACCGCGGCGCTGGATCAGTTCCGCGCCCTTAAAGCGGCTTTCGATCCCAACGGGCTGCTGAATCCCGGCAAGGCCATCCCGACCCTCAATCGATGCGCGGAATTCGGCGCCATGCACGTGCACCATGGTCAACTGCCGCACGCAGACATTCCACGTTTCTGAGGTATCCGGCGCCACCGGAGGCATGAGGTGTCGATGGACGAAATGCCAACAATATGAGTAAGGACATAAGCAAAGAGCTTGTCGAGCAGGTCCGCGAAGCACTCGCCCAGCGCACGCCGCTGGAAATCCGCGGCACGGCCAGCAAGCACTTCTATGGCCGCACACCCTGGGGTCGCGTTCTCGATATGCGCGGACACTCCGGAATCGTCAACTATGAACCCACTGAACTCGTGCTTACGGCCCGCGCCGGCACCCGGCTCGAGGAACTGGACCGTGCCTTGCGGGAACAGGGTCAGATGCTGCCCTTCGAACCGCCCTGTTTTGGCGGCGACGGGACGTTGGGCGGCGCGATTGCCGCCGGACTCTCCGGGCCGCAGCGGCCCTGGGTCGGCTCGGTCCGTGATTTGATGCTGGGCATCAGGCTTATCAACGGCAAGGCGGAACACCTGCGCTTCGGTGGCGAAGTCATGAAAAACGTGGCCGGCTACGATATCAGTCGGCTGATGGCAGGGGCCATGGGCACGCTTGGGGTGATCACCGAAGTGTCGATCAAGGTGCTGCCACGCCCGGACACGGAAACCACGATAATCCTGCCCATCGATCCCGACTCGGCATTTCCGGCCGTGGAAAAATGGTACCGCGAAGGCCTGCCGGTGACTGGCTCGGCCCATGACGGTGAACGCCTGTTCCTGCGGCTGGCCGGTACCCGCAGCGCAGTCGATGCCGGTGTGGCGAGAGCAGGAGGCAAGCAACTGGAGGACGGGGAGGCCTGGTGGCGGGACCTGCGCGACCAGCAACATGCCTTCTTCCATGACGACACGCTGCCGCTGTGGCGCATCTCGCTGCCGCCGATGATATCGGAGACAGGCATCAGCGGCCCCCGCTGGCATGACTGGAACGGTCAGCTGCACTGGCAACGCACGGAGACGCCGTCGACACGGATCCGGGCGGCTGTGGCGGAACTGGGCGGCCATGCCACGCAGTTCCGCTATGGCGATCGCGAATCCGAAGTATTTCACCCGCCTGCCGAGCCGCTAATGCGCCTGCATCAACGCGTGAAGCAGGCCTTCGACCCGGCGGATATATTCAACCCCGGCAGACTTTACACACACCTCTAGCCTGCGGACCCGCTCATGCAGACCTGGCTTACCAGTGACATCAGGCGAACCCGTGAAGGACAGGAGGCGGATCGCATACTCCGCTCCTGCACTCATTGCGGCTTCTGCCTGGCCACCTGCCCCACCTATCAGTTGCTTGGCAATGAACTGGACAGTCCGCGCGGCCGAATCTACCTGATAAAACAGGTACTGGAAGGACAGGCGCCAACGGCACGGACGCAGCTGCACCTCGACCGCTGCCTCACCTGCAGGGCCTGCGAAACGACCTGCCCGTCCGGAGTCGAATACGGCAAGCTGGTTGATATCGGTCGCGAATTGGTGGAGGAACAGGTTTCGCGGAGGGACCAGCGAATCAGGCGCTGGGCCCTGCGCACCCTGCTGCCCCGCCCCGCCCTGTTCAGCGCCCTGCTGCGCGCCGGACAAATGGTCCGGCCTCTCGTGCCCGCAGGTCTGCGCGAGAAGATTCCGCACCGTCGCAGAGCGCCGCCGTGGCCGGCGGAACATCGACACGCACGTTCCGTATTGATGCTCGAGGGCTGCGTGCAGCCGGCGCTGGAGCCAGCCATCAACCCGATAACCGCGCGACTGCTGGATGCGCTGGGAATCAGGGTCATTCGCACGCCGGCAAGCCGTTGCTGCGGCGCCATCGACCAGCATCTTGGGTATACATACGAGGCGGGCGTCCACGTACGCCGCAACATCGACGCCTGGTGGCCATACCTGGCGGAGGGGGTCGAGGCAATCGTGATCAATGCCAGCGGTTGCGGGGTGCAGGTCAAGGATTACGCCTACCTGCTGGCCAATGATCCGGACTACGCACACAAGGCCAGGCTGATCTCCGAACTCGCAGCGGATCCGGTCGAGCTGCTGCTGCGCGAGGAGGAGCGGCTACGGCCGGCAGACAATGCTCCCAGGCGGGTCGCATTCCAGTCGCCCTGTACACTGCAGCACGGACAGAAGCTGGGCGGGCGTGCCGAGGGGCTGCTGACACGCCTGGGCTTCGAGTTGACCCCGGTAGCCGATGCGCACCTCTGCTGCGGTTCGGCCGGCACCTATTCGGTACTGCAGCCAAGACTTGCCCGACAGTTGCGCGCCGACAAGCTGGACAACCTGCAGGCGGGCGACCCGGAGTTGATAGCCACCGCGAATATCGGCTGCCTTACCCACCTCAATGCCAGGTCGGAGGTTCCGGTGCGCCACTGGCTCGAGCTGCTGGATGTCCGGGAGAAATGAATCGTGAGCACACCGAATGACATCCCGTTGATCCTGGAACCGGATGAACTGGAACAACTGCTGGACCGGCCACAACTGCTCGTCGTCGATCTCAGCGACATTGAAAAATACCGCCACCGGCACGTGCCGAGCGCCGTCCACCTCGAATACTCCCGGCTGCTTCGCCAGCAGCCGCCGGCGATGGGCCTGCTGCCCACTGCGGCCGAACTCGCTGCCGTGTTCTCGGAGCTGGGGCTTACCCCTGACACCCACGTGGTGGCGTACGACAGCGAAGGCAACGGCCGGGCCAGCCGGCTACTCTGGACCCTCGACGTGGTGGGCCATGAAGGCTATTCGCTGCTCAATGGCGGCGCCCGGGCATGGTTCGAGGAAGGCCATCCGGCGGAAAGCGGAGTCAACCTCCCCGCGGCCTCGGTCTACACCGTCGAGGATACCGACAACGCGGATGCGCTCGCCGACCGAAAGTGGATACTGGACAACCTGCAGCGGGATGACCTTGTGGTGCTGGACGCTCGATCAGCGGACGAATTCTCCGGATTGGACAGACGTGCCGCCCGCGCGGGGCATATTCCCGGGGCGGTCAACCTGAACTGGACGGACACGACGGACCCGGCGGAGAACGGGCGGTTGCGCCCGGCCGGTGAACTCATGGAGTTGCTGACCGACCGCGGCGTCACCCCGGAACGCGAGGTGGTGACCCACTGCCAGACGCATCACCGTTCGTCCCTGATGTGGGTGGTGTTGAAGTCACTGGGCTACGGACGGGTGCGCGGCTACCCGGGTAGCTGGTCGGAATGGGGCAACCACCCGGACACGCCCATAGCTACGGGCCGGTGACGCCTATCGTCCGGGAATTGCCGAATCCGGCAACTGCAGCACGCGATCACGGTAGAAACGCAGTTCGCGAATGGAATCCTTGACGTCATCGAGGGCCAGGTGGGTGGAGCTTTTCTTGAATTCGCGGGCGATATCCGGCGCCCAGCGGCTGGCCAGTTCCTTCAGCGTGCTGACGTCGATATGCCGATAGTGAAAATACTGTTCCAGGTTGGGCATGAGCCGGTGCATGAAGCGCCGATCCTGGCAAATGCTGTTGCCGCACATGGGTGATGCCTTCGCCGGAACCCAGCGGCGCAGGAAATCCAGCGTGTCCGCCTCCGCATCGGCCTCCGAGTATGTGCTGCGGCGAATTCGGTCAACCAGCCCGCTGCCGGTATGCTGGCGGGTATTCCACTCATCCATGGATTGCAGGACTTCATCGCCCTGGTGAATAGCTATCACTGGACCTTCAGCCAGAATGTTGAGTTGGCCATCCGTGACAACGGTGGCAATCTCGATGATCCGGTCCCGATCCGTATCCAGCCCGGTCATCTCCAGGTCGATCCAGATGAGGTTGTCCGCGCTCTGCTCCGGCATGCATGCTCTCGCTTCTCGGGTTGGGGGACTGATGCATCGAAAACCGGGGATGCCGCATTCCACCCCGGACCCTGCCTGATGGCAGTTGCGATGAATCGCCATGAAGAGAACACTCAGTCTAACAGAGGCGAAATGACGGTGCCGCCCACCGGAGCCCGGACCCCTGTTCGCCCGGGCGCGGAAGCGCGCAGGCCATCAGCGAGACCTGCATCGAACGCGAAGGCGCGACTGATTCGAAAGGACCAGCCCAGCGAATGAATGAATTGCGGCGAGGTCGGGTGCTCGTCGGCCACGGCGGCGAGAGCGTGGTTCAGGCTGAGGACGGGGCCTTGCATCGTTGTCTCACACGTCGCCGAACGGGCCGCGCGGTTTGCGGGGACAGCGTGGAATGGCGGCCGGAAACCGCCGGCACCGGCATCATCGAGCGCATTCTGCCCCGCAGGAACGAGCTGACACGGACCAACTACCGCGGCAAGGCGCGTGTACTGGCGGCAAATCTGGACTGCCTGATGGCCGTGATAGCGCCGGAACCGAAACCGGATCCGGAACTCGTGGACCGCTACCTCGTGGTCGCCCATAGCCTCGATGTCGAGGCCCTGGTCATCCTCAACAAGCGCGATCTGCTGGACGCCGAAGAGGACATGGAAGACGCGCTGCTGTCGCCCTGGCAAGGACTGGGACACCCGACAATCGGCGTCAGCAGCCTCAGGGGCGATGGCCTGGACGGCCTGCGACAATGGATAGGGGCGCGCACGGGCATACTGGTGGGCCAGTCCGGTGTCGGCAAATCCTCGCTGATCAACGTCATGGTGCCCGACCGATCGGCAAGAACGCGGGCCCTGTCCGAGGCGTCCGGGCTGGGTCGCCATACAACCACTGAAACCACCCTTTACGATCTTCCCGGAGGTGGTGCCCTGATTGATTCGCCCGGGATCCGGATCCTGCGCCTCGGCCACCTGAGCCCCGACAGCATTGCCCTGGGATTCCGTGATTTTCAGCCCTACCTGGGTCGTTGCCGTTACCGGGACTGCAGTCATCGTGAGGAGCCCGGGTGCGCCATCGTCGAGGCAAGCCGGCGGGGCCTTATCGATCAGCGCCGGCTGGCCAGCTATCACGCCTTGCTGGCCGAGTGCCGGGGTTTCGCCGCAGGCTAGCCCGCGTATCTCACCGCCCTTCTACTACGCACGCCGATCTGGAGGACTCTGCGGCGCGACAGGGGACATCTCCGCCCACGCGGATGGATCCGTCACGCAGCCGGTTGGCATGGCGGATGAGCGTCAGCCGGGCGGCCAGCGCATGCGTCGACCGCCAAGCACATGCAGATGGAGGTGGTACACGGTCTGGTGTCCATGTGCCCCGCAATTGATCACGGTCCGATAGCCGTCGTCTGCAAAGCCTTCCTGGCGGGCAACCTGCTGGGCTGCAAGATACATCTCCCCTATCAGCGCAGCGTCATCGATGTTCAGGTCTTCGAGCGTGGCAATATGGCGTTTCGGGATTACAAGGATGTGATGAGGTGCCTGCGGACTGATGTCGCGGAAGGCCAGAACCTTTTCTGTCTCATGCACCACGTCGGACGGCACCTGCCGACTGACGATGCCGCAGAAGATGCAGGTATCCGCCATGTCCTGGGCTCCTCGTTTCTACCCGTCACGGGGGCCGGTGGCGGCGTCAGCCGTAATCGCGGCGGCCGGCGAAGGCGTGGGACAGTGTCCCGCTGTCCACATACTCCAGCTCACCGCCCACCGGAACGCCGTGAGCAATACGGCTGCAGCGCACGCCGTGCTCACGTGCCATTTCAGCCACGTACTGGGAGGTGGCTTCTCCCTCCACCGTAGGGCTTGTTGCCAGGATCACCTCGCGTACACCACCCTCACGGAAACGCTGTTCCAGGTGGTTCAGGCCCAGCGCTTCCGGGCCGATGCCATCGAGGGGGGACAGCCGACCCATGAGCACGAAATACAGGCCGTTGTAGTCGGTCGCCTGCTCCAGCGCAAACACGTCCGCCGGATTTTCCACCAGACAGAGCAGGGCCTGGTCGCGACGCTGGTTGCGGCAGATGCCGCAGACCGGCTCTTCCGTAGGCAGCCGGCAGCGCTGGCACTGGCCAATGCGCTCAATAGCCTGAGCCAGCGTGCTGGCGAGGCGTGCACCACCATCGCGGTCACGCTGGATCAGGTGAAAGGCCATGCGCTGGGCGCCCTTGGGCCCAACGCCGGGGAGACAGCGCAGGGCATCGATCAATTCCTGAATGAGCGGCGAGAAAGTCATGGGAGAGGGGCTCGCGGATTCGTCGCCGGGACGATCCCGCATGACCGTTTCCGTATCAGAAGGGCAACTTCATGCCGGGTGGCAACCCCATGCCGGACGTCATCTCCGACATCCGCTCCTGTGTGGTCTCCTGAACCTTGCGCACAGCGTCATTGACCGCCGCCGCCACCAGGTCGGAAATCATGTCACGGTCGTCCTCGAACAGACTTTCATCGATGTCGACCCGCCGCACCTCATGCCGACCGGTCATCACCACGGATACCAGGCCGCCTCCGGCCTGACCCGTGACTTCCATGCGCGCCAGCTCTTCCTGGGCTTTCTGCATGTCGGCCTGCATCTTCTGGGCCTGCTTCATCAGGTTACCCAAACCGCCTTTCATGATTGCATCCTCGTGATCGTCAACATTGGGTTTGTAACGCTCCGGCGTCACTTTGCCGGCTGAACCGAATCCGGAACAACTTCGGCATCGAACATTTCCTGCAGCGCGGACACGGTGGGATCGGATGCGATCGCCTCTTCCGCCTCCTGCTGTCGGCGCCTGCGGGCGGCGCCGGCCTGCGCGGCAGGCGTCTTACCACCACCGTCGTCGGCCTCCACC